>Ga0224501_10000080_pt1 | contig 107498 bp, 106 predicted proteins | sample SF_Oct11_sed_USG_4_FD_169105 | JGI IMG/M metagenome (GOLD analysis project Ga0224501, IMG submission 169105) | Sediment microbial communities from San Francisco Bay, California, United States - SF_Oct11_sed_USGS_8_1 | ecosystem: Environmental > Aquatic > Marine > Sediment | place: USA...
AAAAGAGAAATTGGGCTCTGAGCCACCCACTAATTGTTTATCGAAAGAGGATAGATATGAACAGTGCAGATAAGGAAACGACGGGAGATACTTCCGCGGTTTGGCGGAATCATGTATCAGTTCCAGATACCCCAAAGGGTTTTACTGTAAGGACCACCTATCCGAACAATCCGGATGGTGTGGAAGTAATGTTGGAAAGGTGGGAAGCCGGCTCCGAAGAACCTCCGCATTCGCACCCGGGCGATGATATGACGGTTGTCGTTGAAGGTAAGATGTCAATTCAGTTTTATACTGAATACGCCGATGGCCTTAAGCCGGATGGTCCAATAATTTATTTAAACAAGGGTGATGTGGGGTATATCGAGGCTAATCGAATTCACGATGCAAAATATATCGAAGAGTGTAAATTGGTTTATGTTCACGACAAGGCCTTTGGCTTTAGTGCAAAAGCTTAATATATGAGATAAAGGCACAGTTTATATTTCATATGGTGTGGCTATCTCAACTACGAGGATGAGGCGACGTTCGAGGTGGATGTGTGGCGCGATGCCGAAACGTATGCGTTTGGGTTTAATTACTACAGCTAACCATCGCTTCCACGGGGCGGCGCCGCTAACGCGCCGTCACCCGTGATGCGGGACGTTAGCAGTGTTTAATAGATAGCATATACATTGGAGATAATGTGACCGAGTTAAAGAAATACTCTGACAGGATAGGGCGATTCATTTATGGCCTAATCGGTATAAGCCTGGCTTTAATCAGCCTTTCGGTAATGGTGGTTGCGTTATGGGGAATTTGGGTCTCAGTGCATGAAAAGACTCTTCTTGTGAAAGCGCTTCTTGATGCAATCGGGCTAATTGTTATAGGAATGGCAGTCTTTGATGTATCAAAGTTTTTGATAGAGGAAGAAGTTATCCAAAGCGGTGGCACAAAGACACCCACTAAACAGAGAGAGACACTATTGAAGTTTCTTGCCATTATTTCTATTGCCGTAAGTCTGGAGGCGCTGGTATTTATTTTTGATGCCGGGAAAAAAGATATTAGCAATTTAATATACCCAACATTCCTATTAATCGCAGCCGTTTTGGTAGTGGTCGGTCTTGGTATGTATCAAAAACTGACCCGGAATGAAGAGAATTAGTTGTAATACAATCTAGTGTGGCGATGACCGTTCGAGTGTGTTAGTAGCATATTCTTACAGATGGCAATATCCGAAGTTTAGAGGCAATTGCATGGCTGCTAGTAACTGGGTCAAGTTTGCGCCAAAAGCGGCGCGGCTTACCCATAGCGTTAATCCTCACACAAAGGAGAAAAGGCTGCTTCTGTTAAAACCAAACTGTGAATGCTGCAACAAGGACCTTATCCCGGAATCGACTGATGCAAGAATCTGTTCCTTTGAGTGCACATTTTGTGTTACTTGCGCGGAAACGGTTGTTGATGGGAAATGCCCAAATTGTGGCGGTGAACTCGTTACCAGGCCAAGACGACCAGTCGATAAACCGGTCAAATATCCTGAACTACTCATGAAGGGAGTCCATCAATGGCAGGAAATAGTCGGAGTAGATGTGGGTAACACAATATGAAAATGGATCATGCACAAGTAGATGCCGCACTCGTGTCAACGCTCGTCATCGGTATGGTGGCCATCGTGGACTTTTGGTTCAATCTTGGCGATCAAGATCCGCGTAAGTTCTATTATTATTTCATTGGATTTGGCATGCTCTACTATGCCTCAAAACTCCTATACAACAGGCGATGGTATGGCCGGTGGTTTGGGCGAGAGGTGTGTGGGCTGGTATCAATCCTGCTTACAGGCATGGTTGCCGTCGCGGACATCTGGCTTGATTTGGCGGACGAGGATCCCCTAAAGACCATGTACTATTTCATTGGCTTTGTCATGCTATATATCATCTCAACGATTGTTTTCGCAAAACTCTGGTATGGTGATTAAGAATATGAACGGGTATTATTTAGCGTCGTATTAGCGAAACAAACGTCAGAATCTAATCAACTGGTTCACCGAACCCTATGGACTGGCATACTCAGACAACCGATGAAGTCCTGGCCCGTCTCGAATCGACACTTGAAGGTTTAAGTGAAGATGAAGCGAAGAGGCGGTTAGGAGCGTTCGGCGCAAACCGGCTCCCGGAACCCGCCCAACGTAATTTGTTGATGCGTTTCCTGTCACATTTTCACAACATCCTTATATATGTCCTTATCGGAGCAGCTGTCATTACGGCGCTACTCGGTCATATAGTCGATACATCCGTCATTGTTGCGGTTGTCATTATCAATGCCATTATCGGTTTTTACCAGGAAGGCAAGGCCGAAAAAGCAATGGAGGCAATTCGGCACATGCTGGCCCTGCATGCGTCGGTTATGCGGGACGGCCACCGCCAGGTTATACCCGGTGAGGAGCTTGTACCCGGGGACATTGTTTTCCTGGAAGCCGGCGACAAGTTACCGGCAGACCTTCGTCTGATCCGGGCGCATGGTTTGCAGGTCCAGGAGGCCATCCTGACCGGTGAATCTGTCGCTGTTGAAAAACACACCAAGGCGGTTGCGCCGGACGCGCCATTGGGTGATCGTTTTTGTCTGGGATTTAGCGGCACTTCCGTCAGCAGCGGACAAGGTACAGCAGTGGTTATTGCCACCGGTGCAAACACTGAAATCGGGCGAATTGGCGGCTTGCTCGCCAGGGTGCAAACGCTGGAAACGCCGCTGGTAACACAAATGGCAGTTTTCGCGCGCTGGCTGACCTTGTTTATTCTCGCCGTTTCCGCACTTATGCTGATCTTCGGCTACACCATGCTGCACTATGATTTTGCCAGTTTGTTTATGGCGGTGGTTGGCATTGCCGTTTCCGCCATTCCCGAAGGGTTGCCGGCGGTTTTGACCATTACGCTAGCCGTGGGCGTTAAGGGAATGGCGCGTCAAAATGCCATTGTTCGACGGCTGCCCGCGATCGAAACGCTTGGTTCGGTCTCGGTTATCTGTTCTGACAAAACAGGTACGCTGACACGCAATGAAATGATGGTCGATACTATTGTCACGAGCAACGGGAGCTTTAGTGTAAAAGGCTCCGGTTACGATCCGGGTGGTGACATAGAACCGGACAACCATGGCATGACGGTACAGGACTCTGTGTCATTGCAGGAACTGGGCAGGGCGGCTGCGCTTTGCAATGATGCGGAACTGGTTCGAAACAATGATACCTGGACCGGGCAGGGCGACCCGATGGAAGTCGCGCTGCTGGCCCTTGCAGCAAAGACCGGGGCCGGTACTGTCGAAGCAAGAAAACAGTGGACACGAACGGATGTGGTGCCTTTTGACAGCAAACACAGGTATATGGCCACGTTAAATCATAACCACGAAAAACAAGCGTTCATATTTATCAAGGGTGCACCCGAGCAAATAGTATCCATGTGCCGTGAGCAGCGCGACGGTGAAGGGAATGCCGAACCGCTGAATGTTCAATACTGGGAGCAGCAAGCCAATGCTATTGCCTCTCGTGGCCGACGTGTCCTTGCCTTCGCAACAAAAGTCGTGAAGCCCGAACATACCGTGCTTGAGATTGTCGATCTGCAGGATGGGCTTGTATTCGTGGGCCTGGCCGGACTGATTGACCCGCCACGCCAGGAAGCGATTGAATCAATAGCCAGCTGTTATCGTGCAGGGATCGATGTGAAGATGATCACGGGTGATCATGCCGCTACTGCATCCGCAATCGGTAAACAACTGGGATTGCGAAACAGTGACCGGGTAGTGACAGGCCAGGAGCTGGATAAACTCGATGATCAACAGCTGCGATCTGTAGTCTGTGACATTGGTATTTTTGCGCGCACCAGCCCGGAGCATAAATTGCGCCTGGTGATGGCGCTGCAGGCGAATGATATGACGGTAGCCATGACCGGCGATGGCGTGAATGACGCGCCTGCACTCAAGCGTGCAGGTGTCGGGGTTGCAATGGGTAAAGCCGGAAGCGAAGCCGCGAAAGAAGCAGCCGAGATCGTGTTGGCCGATGACAATTTTTCTACAATTGTCACAGCGATAAAAGAAGGCCGCACCGTCTATGACAACATCAAGAAAGTAATCAGCTGGACATTACCGACCAATGCCGGCGAGGCGTTGACCATAATCCTCGCCTTGCTGCTGGGATTGAGCCTGCCGGTCACGCCTGTACAGATTCTATGGATCAACATGATTACCGCCGTCACGCTCGGTATTGCGCTGGCTTTTGAGCCGGCAGAAGAAAATACCATGTTAAGACCACCGAGATCGCGCAAGGAATCCCTGCTCAGTGGCGGACTCTTGTGGCATATCGTGCTTGTCGCAAGTCTTTTTCTGGCCGGGGTATTCAGTATGTACGAGTACGCCATTACGAAGGGCTACTCCGAGGCGTTGGCGAGAACCATAGCGATGAATACGCTGGTCGTACTGGAAATATTTCATCTCTTCTTTATCCGGAATATGCACGGGACATCGTTAAGCCGGAAGACTGTTCTTGGTACCCGTGTCGTTTGGGCGGCGGTAATTGCCGTTACCCTGGGGCAGTTTGCAGTGACCTACGTGCCATGGCTGCAGGCGATATTTGAAACCCAGGCAATAAACGTAGCTGATGGTGTATTGATTATTGCCGTCGGTGTCATTATGTTTTGTGTAATAGAGATTGAAAAGAAAATACGACTAAAAGTATTGAATAGATTGTTTTAACGGGTCTTTCCAGTCAACACAAATCGCGTGCACGTGAGTGAGGTGCCGGGGAGTCGTGGTTATGGTTTTACGCTCGAGCGATGTCGAAGCGTGGAGTACTCGCCTGAAGCCAGAACAGCCTGAAACGGGGCGAAGGCGAATCATGTCGACCCCTAATGAACCGCGCCTGTTCAGAATTAATTGCTATTGACCCCGGAGTACATAAGCCTGCGGTTCGGACTGTTCGCCGGCACGGTGCGGTTGCAAACCGCTTACTGAGATAAAGATGAGTTCCAGTCACAGTGTTGCAAATCACCGGGCTACATTGTTTCGATTGCCGGCCGGAGAGTTGTTGTGTTTGCAGGTACCGCTGTGTGCGTTTTGCCCGGTTGTAACAGGATTTGCACCAAACGGGATTTCCTGAAAGTCATGTTTAGCCGGAGCGAATGATAGAACCCGACCGGTATTCAGAAGCGGTTGTTTCCGCTTGACGTAACCGTGAACCCTGCGGGAAGATCAATCGGCTGTCGGGACAAGGGTTTTACGGAATGAATCCGCATTACGAGTCAGCTCAGAATCCGGCCTGTCTTCATTGTTGCGAGACTGCAGATCGCAAAATCCGGAAGACCTTTGCCAGCAATTATCAAGTGAGGGATGGTCATGTTTGAATGGCTGATTAGTCCGGAAGCATGGGTTGCCCTGGGAACGCTTATAGCGCTCGAAATCGTTCTGGGCATAGACAACATTATTTTTATTTCGATCCTGGTGGGCAGGCTGCCCGAGCACCAGCGAAACGTGGCGCGACAACTGGGCCTGGGCCTGGCAATGCTGACACGGTTGGCGCTGCTTTTCAGTCTTGTCTGGGTCATGGGGCTGGTCGCGCCCTGGTTCTCTGTCTTTGGCATCGAAATTTCCGGTAGAGATTTTATATTGATCGTGGGCGGCCTGTTCCTGCTGGCCAAGTCAACGCACGAAATACACAACAGTCTGGAAGTAGTTCAGTCTGAAGAAACCGCACCAGGCACAGCCGGGTTCTATTCGGTCCTTGTGCAAATAGCCGTACTCGATATCGTATTTTCACTGGATTCCGTTATCACGGCAGTGGGGCTGGTGGAACATTTGTCGATTATGGTAATCGCCATTATTGTTGCGGTCGTTGTCATGCTTTTTTCGGCAAAGCCGATTGGGGAATTTGTTGACAAGAATCCAACGATAAAGATGCTTGCCTTGTCGTTTTTGATATTAATCGGCTTTACGTTGATTGCCGAAGGTTTTGATGTCCACATACCAAAAGGCTACATATATTTCGCCATGGCATTCTCGGTTGCGGTTGAAATGCTGAATATCAAAGCCAGGAAGAGAAGAGAAACCGTGCCTTTGCAACTGCAGAAAAGAATTTCAGAGGAGAATGCGGTCTGATGCTGGCCGCGTTCCGGGTCCGCAGCCGGAAGAGCCATTCGTACCGCAGGCAATCGTAATTATTGAACAGTGACAGAGAAGATCATTATGAAAAAAGTCAGCAAGCTGGGCCACAAGGCCATCACTATAATAGAAGACATAGGCCTGATCATTATCGCCGTGGCCACCGTGATCGCAGTAGGCATTGAAATTGAAGTCATGGTGAAGGCCAGAACCGTTACGCTGTCTGATCTGTTGCTGCTGTTCATTTATCTCGAAGTGCTGGCGATGGTGGCGATATACCTGGAATCGGGCAAACTGCCGGTGCGGATGCCGTTGTATATAGCCATCGTCGCGCTGGCCCGGTATATGATTCTGGATATGAAAGGCCTGGACAACTGGCGCATTATCGCCATTGCTGCGGCAATATTACTGATATCGCTTGCGGTGCTGGTGCACCGGTATGGCCACAACAAGCTGCCGTATGAAAAGGGGGATGACAGCCGATAAACTGGCCGAGTGCGGCAAATTCAGCATCACATCGCGCAGTTTATTTGGATGCCAGTGGAGGGAATTGAATATGGCTGAGCACGAAAAGATCAATTACATCGAGCTGCCGGCCCGGGACATGGCGGCCACCAAAGCTTTCTTTGCAACCGTGTTTGGCTGGTCATTTGTTGATTACGGACCGGACTATACGGCGTTTGACAACCAGGGAATCGATGGTGGTTTCTATAAATCTGACAACGTAGCGACAACAAAAAACGGCAGCGCCCTGGTTGTTTTTTATTCGAACCAGCTTGAGTACACCCAGGAAAAAATCGAAGCGGCAGGAGGCGGCATTATCAAGAACATTTTTTCATTCCCCGGCGGCCGTCGATTTCATTTCACGGATCCAAGCGGTAACGAGTTTGCTGCCTGGTCTGATGTCGGCGTTTAGGCACACTGCGAATCGCAAAGCGCTTCGTTCTGATTATCATGAAAGACCTGTCCATACTGCCCGGTAATCTGCCGGTTCCTGAAGACGATGGTGCATGCGACCACCTGAAAGGCATGCGCGTACCTTCAGCAAGCCTGGGTTCCGCCTCCGGTACTACCGTGGATATCAGTGCTTGTGACGGCGTCGTTGTCATCTATTGCTACCCGATGATTGGTAGACCAGATAGTCCGCCACTAGTTGGCTGGAATGACATACCGGGTGCGAGAGGGTGCACACCGCAGAGTTGTGCGTTTCGTGATCATTACGCGGAACTGGCATATACCGGCGCCCGCGTCTATGGCGTCAGCGCACAACCGCTGGCAGACCAGGCAGAAGCCAGGAGTCGCCTCGAGTTGCCGTTCGACTTGCTCAACGACAGTGAATTTGTCCTGACAGAAGCATTGCGCCTGCCGACTTTTCAATACGAAGGCAATCGGCTGATCAAGCGTCTGACACTTGTTGTTGCCGATGGTGTGATCAAAAAGGTTTTCTACCCGGTTTTTCCGCCGGACCGGAATGCGGAAGCTGTTCTCGAGTGGCTGAAGCAACATTGAGACGAGCGCCGTGTTCGCCGGATTTTCAGAGTCAGCCGGTTACCTCGGAGCATTCCGGGTAGAGTAAGGGTGCTATCGTGAGATTATGGTCAATACACCCGGAATACCTGGATGCCAAAGGCCTGGTCGCCTTGTGGCGCGAGGGACTGTTGGCGCAAAAAGTGTTGCTTGGTGAAACCCGGGGTTACAAAAATCATTCGCAGCTGGAACGGTTCAAACAAATGGACAATCCCGTGGGTGCAATATCAACCTATTTGCGGTTCGTGGAGAAAGAGGCTAACAGAAGAGGTTATGCATTCAACAGGAGCAAGATTGTCAACAGGCGTACCAGTGCCAGGATGCCGGTCAGCAGTGGCCAGGTTGACTATGAATTCCGTCACTTGCTGGCGAAACTGAAAACCAGGGCGCCAGACTTGTATGACCGCCTTAAAACCACCCGAACAATCAAGTTGCATCCCATGTTCCGGAGAGTAACGGGAGGCATTGAGGATTGGGAGGTGTTGCCCGGGGAACCGGATTAGCAGGCTTGTTAGCCGCCTCATATCTGGCCGCATGTTGTATATTTGTTTGAATGTTGAAATTGTCGGCCAGCTGAAGCAGGCGACTTTTGTACAATACCTGTCCTAAACTTTAATTCCAGAACCCGGTATTGTATCCATACATCGGAACGCCTGATGTTTCTCGGCGCGTTGTCGCGGATTGGTAATGACGGTGTGCAGCAATTCAATATTCTGATCATCTCGGCAACCCACGAGATAGATCAGTCTCATCATTGCATGCCGGTGATGTTGCTGATTAATCAAGCCAGGGAATGGCTTGACGCGACGGGTGCGGATTCATTTTAACCGTTGACGAAACCCTGTGATGCGTCGTCGCATATCTATGAATGCTGTGCCTGGGTCGACAATGGGCGTCACGAAAGCCCGCAATGCATTGCGTCGCGCAAGGATGATAAAAGCAATTGATCAGCAAGGACACATAACAACGCCGGCATATGGCCGGCGTCGATGCATCTCGATTGGCAAGAGATTACTTCAATACACCCTGCATTTCGGCAATTTCCGTCTTGGCTTCTTCCATCATGGCGATGGCGGCATCAGCATCCATGCCCAGGCGTTGCATGGCCGGTAATTCGGTGAAATTGATATTGGCCAGTCGTTCGGAATCTATACCGATATAGGAGTGCAAATTGGCGACCGTGACCACGTCTACCAGGTCAGGTTTTTCAATCTGGCGATCCAGTTTCTCGTGCTCGGAGGCCACGGCAACCAGTTCCGGTGGCAGCTTCCAGGCTTCCAGTACCAGTCGACCGATCGGGCAGTGTAACCGGGTGATGGCGTCGTCCAGCAGGTGATCGCTGTTGGCGACTACAGGGTAACTTTCTGCCTGGTTGATAATGGGCAGCGCGCCGACATCATGGATGAGGCCGGCAAGCAAGGCTTCGTCAGGCGGCAGTTTGGTGAACTTTTTTGCCAGCACCGAGCTGATGGCGGCAACGCGCGTTCCATGGTCCCACAGTTGCTCCATACGCTTTTTCAGCTGCGGGTACTTGGTCTGGAACAGCTGCTGCATGACCAGGCTGATAGCCATGGTACGCACCACCTTGTTGCCCAGGCGAGCCACGGCGATTTTCACGCTATCGATCTGCGTGCTGCCGCGATATACCGGGCTATTAGCCACTTGCAGCAAGCGGGCACTCAGGGCCGCATCGGTGCTGATAATTTTGGCAATCTGGTCGGCGCCCACATCTTCGCTGTCAATGGCCTTTCGCACCTTGGTTGCCACTTCCGGCAACGTGGGCAGTTTCAGGTTATTGGAGCGGGCGAGTTGGATGATTTCCGCTATGAAAGTATCAATTGTCTGGTTTTGCGCTGTTTGTTCCACGTTCCGGTACTCGTTATAGTGTTGGAAATTCGTTGAGCCGGTGGCATTTACCGGCCTCCACTGAGATATTCCTGCAAACAACATGATTGACTCTACTTCCGCTGTGCCATTGCCGCTGGCACTGTGCCTGATGGGACCGACGGCATCGGGAAAAACCGGCCTGGCCATCAAGCTGCGTCAGCAATTGCCTGTCGAGCTCATCAGTGTTGATGCTTCTCAGGTCTATCGTGAATTGAATATCGGCACAGCCAAGCCATCCCTTGAGGAACAAAAGCTGGCGCCGCATCGTCTCATCGATATCCGGGAGCCGGCTGAAACCTATTCGGCAGCGGAATTTTGCCGGGATGCCTTGGAGGAAATGCGGCAAATTACGGCTGCAGGGCGTATCCCGCTGCTGGTGGGCGGCACCATGTTTTATTTTCGGGCACTGGAATTTGGCTTGTCCGAGCTGCCGGAGGCGGATGCGAATATTCGGGCAGAGCTGGAAACCGAGGCGCGGTCATTGGGATGGCCGGCCATGCATGAACGGTTGGCAACTATTGACCCTGCAATCGCCCAGCGAATCGACCGCCATGACGCCCAGCGCATCCAGCGTGCCCTGGAGATATACCGGCTGACCGGCATGGCACCCAGCGAGGCCCAGGCACAAACTCGACAGGCACCGCCGCCGTATCGTTTTATCAAGGCGGCACTGATGCCCGGTAATCGGGAGCGATTACGGCAGGATATAGCCCGCCGGTTTGTAATGATGCTGGAGCAGGGCCTGGTGGAGGAGGTTGATGTGCTATTGAAAAGAGGGGATATCAACCCCAGTTTAGCCAGTATGCGAATGGTCGGTTACCGGCAGGTTGTCGACTATTTGCATGGGAAAGTGGACAAAAATACCATGATTGATCAAGCAGTTACCGCAACCAGGCGGCTGGCCAAGCGACAGTTTACGTGGCTGCGCAGTTACCCGGATGTGGTCCGGTTTGACCCGCAAAAACCGGGGTTTGAGCAATCAGTTGGTGAGCATTTTGCCGACAAATTAGGTATGATTTGCCCCTAGGCTGATGTTTTGCCGCACATTTTTAGGGTAGATTGTGTAATTGAGGCGTAGAGAGAAGGGAGTTCCGTTGCTTTACCTTGGGACGACTGATTAGCCTGACCAGGCAGGTATGAGGTGTATGTCTGCTGAAGCGAGCTTAATTTACAAGCTGAAAGACAAACTACAATTATCAAAGCAAATAACAGGAGAACACCATGAGTCAAAAAGGGCAAGCGCTACAAGACCCTTTCCTGAATACCCTTCGGAAGGAACATGTTCCCGTTTCAATTTTTCTGGTGAACGGCATCAAGCTTCAGGGACAAATTGAATCTTTTGATCAGTTTGTCGTATTGCTGAAGAATTCTGTCAGCCAGATGATTTACAAGCATGCGATCTCGACGGTGGTGCCGAGTCGCGCAGTGAAATTCAACTTTGAGGACGACCCTGACAAGGGAAACGCCTGACACACCTGATTTTATGATATCAACGTCTCCAGGCCCGGTTCAGGCCGGGCCAGAAGGCAAGCGTTCCGAACGCACCTTGCTGGTTCACCAGCGAAGTACCCGGCTTGATGATTTGGAAGATCTGAATGAGCTCGAGCTGCTGGCTGTTTCAGCCGGAGCCGATGTTCAAGGCACTGTATTGAGCAGTCGTCAGCGACCGGACCCGGCAACATATATAGGTAAGGGCAAGGCTGAAGAATTGGCCGAGCGGGTCAAGGCAGAAGATATTGAGCTGGTATTGGTCAATCATGACCTGTCGCCGGCACAGGAGCGCAACCTGGAAAAAATTGCCGGTTGTCGTGTATTGGATCGAACCGGGCTGATTCTCGATATTTTCGCCCAGCGCGCCCGCAGTCATGAAGGCAAGCTGCAGGTGGAACTGGCCCAGCTGGAGCACTTGTCTACGCGGCTGGTGCGTGGCTGGACTCACCTGGAGCGGCAAAAAGGCGGTATCGGTCTGCGTGGTCCAGGTGAAACCCAGCTGGAAACCGACCGTCGATTGCTGCGTGAACGTATCAAGTATCTGAACAAGCGACTGCAGCGTGTCACCAATCAACGACAAATTCGCCGTCGCTCGCGTAACAAGATTCCGATTCCGACGGTGTCACTGGTGGGGTATACCAACGCTGGCAAATCGTCGTTGTTCAACTGTATTACCGGCGCCGGGATTTATGCGGCTGACCAGTTGTTTGCCACGCTCGACCCGACCATGCGTCGAGTCGATTTGCCAGGCAACTCGGAGATTATCCTGGCGGATACCGTCGGGTTTATCAGGCATTTGCCACACGACCTGGTGGAAGCATTTAAATCGACGCTTGAAGAAGTGCAGGAAGCCAACTTGTTATTGCACGTGGTAGATGCTGCCAACCCGGACTACCAGGATCACGAGCACCGCGTGCACGAAGTATTAACGGAGATCGAGGCCGAGGATGTGCCGGAAATCCGTGTGTATAACAAGATTGATTTAACCGGGCAGCCGGCTCGCGTGGAACGCGATGAGGCTGGCCGGATCTTCCGAGTGTGGATGTCGGCACACACAGGCGAAGGCCTGGAATTGCTGATAGGTGCGCTCGGCGAGTATTTTCGTGGTGATCGCAGGCGTTATTGCCTGCATTTACCGCCGTCGGCCGGGAGATTAAGGGCATTCGTGTACCAGACGCTCGACGTGGTCAGTGAGGACACGACCGCTGATGGGCATTGGCTGATTGAATTCAATGCTGATGAGCGAGGTGTGAATACCTTACGCAAGCAGGCAGATTTTCAAGAGCAGCAACTGGAGGTGGCGCAGGAGCCAATCCTTGCCCCCACCGGTTCATGTCCCTAGAATCCCGGCTCTGGGATAGAAACTAACGCAGCAAGCATGGCGACAACATAAGGAGCACAAAGTGGCTTGGAATGAACCCGGTTCAGGGGGCAACAAGGATCCTTGGGGTCAGAACAATAACCAGCAAGGACCGCCCGACCTCGACGAAGTGGTGCGGAATATCCAGAAGAAACTCAACAAGCTGTTTGGCGGCGGCTCTGGCCGCAGTGGTGGAAACGGCAGTGCCCCGGCTGGGGGTGGAGCCAATGCCGGCAATATCGGCATAGGCTTGATCCTGGCTGCTGTTGCCGTGCTCTGGCTGCTCAGCGGCCTTTACATTGTTCAGCAAGGTGAGCGTGGCGTGGTATTGCGTTTCGGTGCCAAGTCTGAGGTTACCGAGGCCGGCTTGCGCTGGCATGTGCCATGGCCGTTCGAAACCGTCGAGCGTGTAAATGTGCAGGCTATCGAGCGTATTGAAATCGGTTATCGCAGCAACGAGCGTACCGGTGGTTCGACCAAGGTGTTGAGCGAAGCGCTGATGATTACCCAGGATGAAAATATCATTGATATCCAGTTTGCCGTGCAGTACCGGGTAAAGGATCCTGAAGCGTTTCTTTTTAATGTGCGTGAAGTCGAAGAGACTATCAGCCAGGCGACAGAATCAGCCGTACGTGAAATTGCCGGCAAGCGCACCATGGACTTCGTATTGACCGAAGGCCGTGACGAGGTTGGCCAGGAAACGCAGAAGCTGTTGCAGGAGATTCTCGACCTGTACCAGTCCGGTATCTATATCACCAAGGTGGAAATGCAGCGCGCAGATCCGCCTGAAGAAGTGAAGTCGGCCTTTGATGACGCGGTGAAAGCGCGCGAAGACGAGCAGCGCTTCAAGAACGAGGCCGAAGCCTATGCTAATGACATCATTCCGCGGGCACGAGGCAAGGCCGGTCGCATGATCCAGGAAGCTGAAGGTTACAAGGCATCCGTAATTGCCCGCGCCGAAGGTGATGCCCAGCGTTTTGTCCTGGTGGCGCGTGAGTATGCCAAGGCGCCCCGTGTTACGCGCGAGCGTCTGTACCTTGAGACCATGGAAGAAGTGATGAGCAACACCACCAAGATCTTTGTTGACCAGAAGGGCGGCAACAACCTGTTGTACCTGCCGTTGGACAAGCTGATCGGTCAGCATGAGCCCAGGAAGAGTGAAACCGGGGCGGCGGAGTCTGCCGGTGACCTGATCCAGCAAGGCGAGGAGACGGCGCGTCGCCTGCGCGAGGATCGTCCTGACCTGCGGTCAAGGAGGAGACAATAATGAACCAGAACAAAATGACCATCGGTATGCTGGCAGTTTTCGGACTGATACTTCTGGCTAACTCCGTATTCTATACCGTTGATGAACGTGAAAAGGCCATAGTTGTCCAGCTTGGCCAGGTAATACGTTTTGACGACCAGGCTGGAATTCACTTCAAGCTGCCATTGGTGCAGGACGTGGTCTTCTTTGACTCGCGCGTTCTTACGCTGGATGCCGAGCCCGAGCGTTACCTGACCCAGGAAAAGAAATCGGTTGTTGTGGACTCATTCGTCAAATGGCGAATCGTCAATCCGCTGACTTATTACGTTAAAACCGGCGGCAGCGAAACTCGTGCCAAAATCCTGCTGCAGCAATGGATCAACGGTGGCCTGCGTGACCAGTTCGGTAAACGTACGCTGCACGATGTGGTGGCCGGTGAGCGCCGTGAAATCATGCAACAGGTGACTTCCAGTGTTGACAAGTCTGCTGCGGAGCTGGGCATGCAGGTGGTTGATGTGCGCCTGCAACGTGTTGACCTGCCGCAGGAAGTAAGCCAGTCAGTCTATGATCGTATGGAAGCGGAACGTGCCCGAATTGCCAAGGAGCTGCGTGCGCAGGGTGCGGAAGTAGCGGAAAAACTGCGTGCTGAAGCCGAACGAAAACGTGACATCCTGGTGGCCGAAGCCTACCGAAAGGCGCAGCAGGTTCGAGGTGAAGGCGATGGCAAGGCGGCAGCGATTTATGCCAAGGCCTACAACACCAGTCCGGAGTTCTACTCCCTGTATCGCAGCCTGACTGCCTACAAGGCCAGCTTCCAGGACAAAGGCGACATCATGATTGTTGATCCGAGTGCCGACTTCTTCAAATACCTGAAGAAATCCGGCGGTCGATAGCCCGGGCGATCTAGCCGATGGCCTGGCAGGATCTGCTGACGGCACTCGCACTGGTGCTGGTGTTGGAGGGGATGTATCCCTTCATCAATCCTGATGGCTGGCGCCGCATGATGTTGATGCTGGCACAATTGACCGATCAACAACTGCGGTTTGCCGGGCTCAGCAGTATGCTGGTCGGGCTGCTGCTGTTGTATGTCATCAAGTGAGATGGATTCGTATACAATATGCCAACCCGTCATTTGAAAGAACCCGCTTTGTACTGAATTTCCGGGGAAAGAGTTGTTATGTCCGCCAAGCCAGTGATTGCCTCGCAAAACCGTTGGTTGTTGCCTGAAGGCATCGAGGAACTGTTGCCTGACGAGGTCAAGCGCCTTGAGTCCATGCGTCGCACGATGCTCGACCTGTTCACATCCTGGGGTTATGACCAGGTTATGCCGCCGATGCTGGAATATGTCGAGGCATTGCAGACCGGGGTGGGCAGTGAGCTTGATTTGCAGACCATCAAGGTGACCGATCAATTGTCCGGTCGCATGATGGGTATTCGTCCCGATATTACGCCCCAGGCTGCGCGTATTGATGCGCACTATCTCAAGTACGATCGACCCTCGCGCCTGTGTTATATCGCGCCGGTATTGCGCGCCCGCCCGGACGGGTTTGGCGGATCACGGGAGCCCTTGCAGTTGGGCGCCGAGCTGTATGGCTACGCCGGCTCAGCCAGCGATGCAGAATCCCTGTGCCTGATGCTGACCACCCTGAACACTGCGGGCGTGGAGAATATTCACATCGATCTTGGGCATGTCGGTATCTTCCGTGGGCTGGTTGCCCGGGCGGGACTGAATACTGAACGTGAAAAGGCATTGTTCGAAGCTTTGCAACGCAAGGCCAAGCCGGAAATTACTGCCATGCTGGATCAGTGGGCTGTTGCCGAACCGATCAAGGCATGCCTGGCCGCGCTGGCGGACCTGAACGGTGACTTGTCAGTGCTGGAGGAAGCTCGTGCACTGCTTGCTGATGCGCCAAAGGAGGTGTCGGCGGCGCTGGAGCAGGTGGCAGCGGTAGCAGAAGGCGTGCGCCGCAGCTATGCCGACATGCCTATCTATATTGATTTGGCCGAGTTGAGCGGATACAGCTACTACACCGGCGTGGTGTATTCCGCCTTTGTACCGGGCCATGGTCGCGCCATCGCCAAGGGCGGTCGCTATGATGGCATCGGTGCTGCATTTGGTCGGGCACGCCCGGCAACGGGTTTCGGTGCCGACCTGCGTGAACTGATTCGCCTGGCACCGACCGTCACGACTGAGGCTGGGGGTATTTTCACCGTGCTGGATGAAAGTGACGGGGAACAGCAAAAGATGATTCATGATCTGCGTGCACAGGGTGAGCGCGTGGTGGTACAGTTTTCCGATGGTGAAGGAGAGGCTGCGGATTTTGCCTGTGACCGCCTGCTGGGCAAACAGGGCAAGGCGTGGAAAGTAAGCAACATTTAATCGAGTATTACTGATGAGTAAAAACGTTGTAGTGATTGGCACCCAGTGGGGGGATGAAGGCAAGGGCAAGATTGTTGATCTGCTCACGGACAAGGCCCATGCCGTTGCCCGCTTCCAGGGCGGCCACAATGCCGGACATACACTGGTTATCGATGGCCAGAAAACCGTATTGCACCTGATCCCGTCAGGCATACTGCGCGAAAATGTCATGTGCCTGATCGGCAATGGCGTGGTGTTGTCGCCGGCCGCTTTGTTCAAGGAAGTGGATGGATTGCTGGAAGCCGGCATCCCGGTAAACGAACGTCTGCGCATCAGTGAAGCCAGCCCGTTATTGCTCGAGTATCACGTGGCTCTGGATATGGCTCGGGAAAAGGCGCGTGGCAACAAAGCTATCGGTACCACGGGTCGCGGCATTGGCCCGTGTTATGAAGACAAGGTTTCCCGTCGCGGACTGCGCGTAGGCGACCTGATGAACACCGAATCGTTTGCAGACAAGCTGCGTGGTGTCATGGATTATCATAACTACATGCTGAAAAACTATTTTCAGTGTGATGAAGTGGATTTCCAGATGGTGCTGGATACCAACCTGGCGCTGGCAGAACGTATGCACCCGCTGGTCACCGACGTCACCGGTCTGCTGGCTGACTATGCTTCTGAGGGCAAATCGGTATTGTTTGAAGGTGCACAAGGAACCTTGCTGGATATTGATCACGGCACTTATCCCTATGTGACCTCATCCAACTGCAGCGCTGGCGCTGCTGCCACCGGAACCGGTGTTGGCCCACGTGAGTTGACCTATATCCTGGGTATTACCAAGGCGTATACCACCCGCGTAGGCGGCGGCCCATTCCCGACTGAACTGTTCGATGATGTCGGCAACTATCTCGGTGAAAAAGGCCACGAGTTTGGCGCAACCACCGGGCGCAAGCGTCGCTGCGGCTGGTTTGATGCCGTTGCCCTGCGTCGTTCCTGCCAGATTAACAGTGCTTCCGGCTTGTGTATTACCAAGCTGGATGTGCTGGACGGTCTTGAAACCGTCAAAATCTGCGTCGCCTACAAGTACAAAGGCGAGGAGCGCCTGACACCTCCGCCCGGCGCGGACGCTATTGAGCAGGTAGAGCCAATTTACGAGGAAATGCCGGGCTGGTCAGAATCCACTTTTGGTGCAAAGAGTGAAGCAGACCTGCCGGCCAACGCCATTGCTTACCTGAAACGTATCGAGGAAGTGACCGGCGTGCCGGTGGATATTATTTCCACGGGACCGGATCGGGTTGAGACCATTATAAGACGCCACCCGTTTAACGGTTAGGCACGATACAGCAAGGCGTCCAATCGGGCGCCTTGGTCATTTCAGGGAAACAAAAACGTATGGATTCAACAGGCATAAAAAAACCGGATGTTTGCATCCGGTTTTTTCTGGTATGGCACCCTGCCAAGAGTGGTACCATTCCGTATATGGTACCGAGGAGAGGACTTGAACCTCCACGACCGTAAGGCCACTAGCACCTGAAGCTAGCGCGTCTACCAATTCCGCCACCTCGGCAATGCTGTCGGGCAACAGCTCGACAGGCCGCGCACTGTACATATAGAGTAAATTGATGTCAACGAAGAAAAGCAATTCCGGCCACACCGACCCCATGGCGGATCGTGAAGCCCGCAAATACGAGCACCCGGTTCCGAGCCGGGAGGCGATTATGGCGTTCCTGGAAGCGGCCGAAGAGCCCCTGTCCTACCGTCGACTGGCTGCTGGCCTGGATGTGGACGGGGAGCGCGATGAAACCGCGTTCAGTCGCCGCCTGAGGGCCATGGAACGCGATGGCCAGCTACTCAAGAACCGACGCGGTCGCTATGGCCTGGCCCAGAAAATGGAACTGATCGCCGGCACCATTACCGCCCACCAGGACGGATTCGGATTCCTGATTCCCGATGCCGGTGGCCAGGACCTGTTTATCGGTGCCCGGGAAATGCGCAAGGTATTTCACGGTGACCGGGTCATGGGCCGGTTGCTGGAGATTGATCACCGTGGCCGCCAGGTCGGCGTTATTGTCGATGTACTGGAGCGACGCCACAGCACCATAGTCGGCCGTTACTTTTTCGAAGATCGTATGGGTTTTGTGGTACCTGAAGACAAGCGCATGAACCAGGACCTGTTCATCCCCGAAGGGGATGAAGGCCAGGCGAAAAGCGGGCAAATGGTGGTGGCTGAAATCACGCGCCAACCCACGGCCCGGGCACAAGCGCTTGGCCGGGTAACGGAAATCCTTGGCGACCACATGGCACCAGGCATGGAAATCGAAGTGGCGCTGCGCCAGTTCGAGTTGCCCCACGTCTGGCCTGATGCCGTCGAGGCAGAAGCCAGTCGATTTACCGAAACTGTTCCCGAGCAGGCCAAGCAGGGTCGCGTTGATTTGCGCAAGATACCCCTGGTCACTATCGACGGTGAGGATGCGCGGGATTTCGATGATGCCGTGTACTGCGAGCCGGATGGCAAGGGTTGGCGACTGCTGGTGGCCATTGCCGATGTATCGGCATACGTCAAGCCGGAAAGTGCGCTTGATACCGAGGCCTACAAACGCGGTACCTCGGTGTATTTCCCGAATCGTGTTATCCCGATGTTGCCGGAAGTGCTGTCCAACGGACTGTGTTCACTGAATCCGGACGTCGATCGTTTGTGCATGGTCTGTGATATGCGTATTACCTCGGCCGGCAAGATCAAGAGTTTTGATTTTCTTGAAGCAGTGATGCGATCTCATGCGCGCCTGACCTACAACGAAGTGGCGGCAATACTGGTCGATGGTGATCCGCAGTTACGCAAGAAACGCGAGGCACTGCTGCCGCAACTGGAAAATCTTTACGACCTGTTCAGGGCGCTGCACAAGGTCAGGGCGAAGCGCGGTTCTATTGAACTGGAAATACCGGAAACCTACATCATCTACGATGACAACGGCCGTATTGATCGTATTGTGCCGCGTCAGCGAAATGATGCGCACCGGATTATCGAGGAGTGCATGCTGGCGGCCAATATTTGTGCTGCCGAATACCTGGCAAAAAACAAGATGCCGGTGCCCTATCGAATTCACGAGCCGCCGCAGGAAGAGAAGCTTGCCAACCTGCGCGAGTTCCTGTTTGAGTTAGGGCTGTCACTGCGTGGTCGCGATAACCCGAAACCGAAAGATTTTGCCGCGGTGATAAAAGATGCTGAAGGTCGTCCCGATACGCGTCTTATTCATACGGTTATGTTGCGCAGCATGAGCCAGGCGGTGTACAGCCCGGACCAGGTAGGGCATTTCGCCCTGGCCTATGACCGGTATACGCATTTTACTTCACCGATCCGCCGTTATCCTGACTTGATGGTACATCGCGCCATCAAGGCAGTGCTGGCGGGCCGGAAAACCGCCAAGCGTTATGCCCTGGAACATCGAGAGCAACTGGCCGGCCAGGCCGAGCATTGTTCCATGACCAGTCGACGTGCCGATGAGGCCGGCTGGGAAGTGGTCAAGTGGCTGAAGACCGAGTACATGCAGGACAAGGTTGGCGAGGAATACGCCGGTGTTATCAATGGCGTTGCCAACTTTGGCATATTTGTTGAGCTAACTGAAATTTATGTAGAGGGACTGGTTCATATTACCTCGCTGGGCAACGATTATTACCAGTATGACCCGGTCAAGCACAGGCTTACCGGCGAACGAACCAATGAAGTATTGCGGCTTGGTGACCCGGTTCACGTCAAGGTTGTTCGTGTGGATCTTGACGAGGCCCGCATTGATTTTGAACTGGTTGGTCATGAGCAGGTCAGGCGCCAGAAGAAGGGCGGTGCTGACGGTTATGGCAAGCGTGGCAAGGGAGAAAAAGCCGGCAGCAGCAAGAACAGGGGTAACAAGAGCAGCAAGAAAGGGCCTGGCAAGCGCACAGACAGCAAGCCGGCCAAAAAGAAAACATCTCGCGGCAAATCAAAAAGCAAGGGGCGGAGTAAAGGCAGCCGGTAATGAGCAGTTCTGACGACGATATTATTTATGGCCTGCACGCCGTACAGGCAGCCCTGGAAACCAATCCCGATACCGTAGACAGCCTCTGGGTGGATGAGCAGCGCAAGGACAAGCGGCTGGATGCCATTTTTTCCGCCGCCCGGAACACGCGCCTGCATGTCCAGGCGGTGCCGCGTGCGAAGCTGGACAGGATTTGCAATGGCGGTCGCCACCAGGGCGTTGCCGCCCGTATGTTACCGGTTCGCCTGCGTCGTGAGAGCGAGCTGTTTGAACTGATTGACCGGGCTGAAACAACACCGCTGCTGCTGGTGCTGGACGGTATCCAGGATCCACACAATCTCGGCGCCTGCATTCGCAGTGCTGCCGCGGCCGGTGTCCAGGCGGTGATAGTGCCGGAAGACAAGAGTGCGCCGCTTACGGCTGTTGCGCGACGGGCCGCGGCCGGCGCTGCGGAAACCGTACCCATATTCCGGGTCAAGAACCTGGCTCGCGTGCTGAAACAATTACAAGAACATAACCTGTGGGTTGTCGGGGCCGCCGGAGAAGAAGCGCAATCACTGTATGACATTGATCTTGCCGGGCCGGTAGTGATTGTAATGGGTGCAGAGGGTGCCGGGCTGCGCCGACTGACGCGTGAGCATTGCGACTATCTTGCCGCTATCCCCATGCCCGGCATCATGGAGAGTCTAAACGTTTCGGTGGCGACAGGAATTTTTCTGTTCGAGGCGGTCAGGCAAAGGCGAGTGCGGTAATCCTGATTGCGGTAAGCTAACCCGGATATACAATTCTGTCGTTTGTCCGGTTGATTTGCCAATGCAGACAGCTGCATGAACATAACCAGATTACATCATGTTGTCTTTCTTTCCCCGGTCTTTCTGGCCCTTGTTTTTCTGCTTTTCTCGTTGATTCCCGTAGTCCAGGCCGATGACAATTACATGGGAGAAATGTCGGTCGCCTGGGATCGATATGACGATGGCGACTATGAGTCTGATACTTATCGAGTTGACGCACAGATCCATTTTTCTGCTGTAGATACAGGCGAGTTCCCCCGTAAGGAGGCAGCGTTTCTCAATCACATAGGCAGTGTTACTGTAAGCGGTTACGAGAACCGGTATGGGCTAACAGGAATTGGGTATGGAGATTCCGAGGGGGAGGGTCAGGGACAGTTTCTTTCTGTTGTTGCCATGAAGCCCGGTTTTCCGGTCATGCTGCATGCTGCATGCTGCAGGCAGGTCATCAGAAGATGAGCGCCGGGATGTATATGTCTTTGGTCCAATAGATTGGACCACTGCTACAGAGGAATACCAGGTTGAACTGGGCATATTCCCGGCAAAGTCATTGCTGGTTAAGGCTGGTCATTATAAGTCCGAGGGCATAACTGAAATTCCGTTGATAGAGGGGTATTCCTGGGATTCAAGCACCGAAGGGAATAGCCTGTCACTGAAATATGTTGGTCGACCAGGTTCTCAATATGTGAATCTCGAAGCATTCTATGAGGCGAGCAAACATGAATTCTCAACCATCAAGCACAGTACCAAGGCGCTTGGAGTATTGGGGGATTATTATTTTACCCGGGATCTGAGCCTGGGTGCAGGATATGTGGTAGTGGAGAGCGATTTGGACGGCGATGTAGACGAGTTCAACGTGCTGTCGCTGAATGGAACCTATTTCATCTTTCCTTCTCTATCCGTTACCATGCAATACAACCGGGTCGATAATGATGATTCGGTGAAAAACTATTCAATCAAGGTTGCAACGAGATTTTAGATGGACATGAAGAAATTAATATCAATTGCGATTATCGCATCGATTCCCATGTTGACCGGCATGGGCCTGTTACCCAAAAGTGGCAAGGGTGGCTGCAAGGAAACCATTGATATCGCATGGGAAGAACTAAATTCGGCCAAGGCAGATAACGTTATTGGCGGCCTGCGCCTGACCAAGGCAGCAGGCATCCTGGCCCAGGCTCGTGTCCGGTTTGAAGCCGGGGAGTATGAATCCTGTATCGAGAAGGCTGAACGGGCGCGCGAAGTCATACGAACGGTAGACGATTGATAATCGTTCCTGGACTATACTGGCACCAGCCAATACGGCTTTGAAACGGAATCTGAATTGTATGAAAATTTATCTTTATGCAGTTGCACTGGCGTGTGCGATGCCACCGGTTTCGGCCGCTGTGAGCGGTGCAACCCCTGATGTAGCACCAATAATGCTGGCCAAGGGCCCGCCTGATCATGCGCCGGCACACGGCGTGCGAAACAAGAAAAAGGCGCATAAACAGGAGAAGCGGGAGCATCGCCCGAAACGAGCTCATCGCTACCAGTATTACCCTGATGCGCGGGTCTATTTTGATCCTGCCAGGAGCGTGTATTTTTACCAGAAGGGTGGTGCATGGATATCCGCCCCGAGACTGCCTCGTGAATTAAAGGTAAACCTTGGCTCCGGTGTTTCAATGGACCTGGATGTTGCCGATCCTTACAAGCTGCACCGGGAGCATCTCAAGCAGTTCCCGACGCCGCCGAAAATCAGGCTTCGTTGATACCCGCTGGCCGGCACTGCGAGGCCCGAAAGGAAGGAAAATATTGCGTCGCCAAGCCCCTGAAAAACCGGCCTTTTTCCGGTCGGCGGGGCTTGGAATTCGGCCTGCACTGGTTTAGAATCCGCCGCTCACTGGGCTGACCAGGAAAACCTGGTTGCCCGTTCTCCTTGCCTTACCGCACCGGTCTGATCTGGATGACGGAAGGCTTTGATCCATAAGGGGTTTTTGTAATGCGTCATTATGAAATCGTAGTACTGGTTCACCCGGACCAGAGTGAACAGGTTCCTGCCATGCTGGAGCGTTACCGCAGCATGATTCGGGAAGGCAACGGCCAAGTCCATCGCGAAGAAGACTGGGGTCGCCGCCAACTGGCCTATCCTATCAACAAGGTCCACAAGGCCCATTACATTCTGATGAATATCGAATGTGATCTCGACACCCTGCGCGAACTGGAATCCGCTTTCCGTTTCAACGACGCGGTGCTGCGCAACCTTGTCTTGAATCGCGACGAAGCCGTGACCGAACCTTCTCCGATGATGAAGGAAAAAGAACGCGAGAAGGAGCGTGAGCGCGAAGCAGCTGAACGTCAGTCACGCGGATCTGATGACTCGGATGATTCCGGTGACTCAGATGATGACGCCGATGATTCGGACGTAGTTGATGATGAAGCCGGTGACGCCGAAGTCGACACCGAAGAAGCCTAAGGGCGTTAGCGAACAGATTCGAGAGGACACTAGTTATGGCACGTTTTTTCCGACGCAAGAAATACTGCCGCTTTACGGCGGAAGGTATTAAAGAAATCGATTACAAGGACATTGGTCTGCTGAAACAGTACATTACTGAGACCGGCAAGATCATTCCGAGCCGCAATACCGGCACCAAGGCCAAGTACCAGCGCCAGCTGGCCACCGCCGTCAAGCATGCGCGTTACCTGGCGCTGCTGCCGTTCAGTGACAGCCACTAAGGGAGTCGGGTGATGGAAATTATTTTGCTTGAAAAGATTCGTAATCTCGGCAACCTGGGTGACAAGGTTAATGTCAAGGCTGGTTATGCACGCAACTTCCTGTTGCCAAAGGGCAGGGCGGTAGTGGCTACCGAGGCAAACAAGGCGGAATTCGATACTCGCCGTGCTGAGCTTGAAAAATCCCAGGCTGATACCCTGGCGGCCGCCCAGGCCCGCGCCAGCGCCATTAATGGACAGCGTATTGAAATCAGCGCGCGCGCCAGCGACGAAGGCAAGCTGTTTGGTTCTATTGGTACGCGTGAAATCGCCGATGTCTTGAGCGCCAGTGGCAATAAAGTATCGCGTTCCGAAGTGCTGATGCCTGAGGGCCCGATCAAGGAAATTTCCGAGACAGAAGTCGAGATTGCCCTGCATGCCGAAGTGGTCGCCACTATTGTGGTTGCCGTATCAGCAGAAGCCTGAGATCGGTAGCAGCGCATGATCAGCTTAGCTGATCATGCAAGATCGCCGCAAAACCCGCCGGTATTCCGGCGGGTTTTTTCATTTTTGGCGCAAAAACAAAAGTACTAGGCTCAAGCAGGGCCACTGCATATAATGGCCGACAGATTGGTTTCCCGGCGCAAATTATACGAATCAGCGAATTTCGGAAGCACGCAAGCATTCCGGAACGCAATCAAAGCGCCAAATCCGACTTTCCAGAAAAAATAACGAGAGGTTGAAGAGCTTGGACGAACAAGCTGTATCTGCAGGTGTCGGCAAGGTTCGCGCGTTGACCGAGGCCACGGTGCCGCCACAGGCCATTGAAGCTGAGCAATCCGTCCTGGGTGGTCTCATGCTCAATAATTACAGCTGGGAGCAGGTCGGCGACCGCATTACCGCACAGGACTTCTACCGCAAGGAGCACCGGCTTATTTTTAACGCGCTGACGCGCCTCCTCGAAGAAAATCGACCGGCAGACGTGTTGACCGTGAGTCAGGAGCTTGAAACGCTGGGCGACCTGTCGGCCGCTGGTGGGCCGGAATACCTGGTTTCTCTGGCAAACAATACGCCATCAGCTGCCAATATCGCTGCCTATGCGGACATCGTGCATGAGCGCGCGTTGTTGCGCAGGCTGATTGCTGTCAGTCACGACATCGCCGCACTGGCTTACCGGCCGGAAGGTCAATCCGCTGTTGAGATTATCGACCGCGCAGAAAAGACCATTCTCGAAGTCAGCGACGCCGGCTCCCGTCGGGGCGGCTTTCAGGAGCTGAAAAAATATCTCACCGGCTCCATTAATCGAATTGAGGAGCTTTACAAGTCCGACAATCCTATCACCGGTGTTGGCACCGGTTTTGTCGATTTTGATGACAAGACGTCCGGTTTGCAGGCATCGGACCTGGTAATCCTGGCGGGTCGGCCGTCAATGGGCAAAACTTCGCTGGCCATGAACATGGCCGAAAATGCGGCAGTGGGTGACAAGGTGGGCGTGGCAATATTCAGTATGGAAATGCCCGGTGAGCAGCTTGCTATGCGCATGATGTCATCCCTGGGACGAATCAATGCCCATCGTGTTCGTACCGGCAAACTGGAAGATGATGACTGGCCCAGGCTGACGTCAGCCATGGGTATGCTGGTTGAGGCGCCAATATATATTGATGACACGCCGGGATTAACGCCCATGGAAGTGCGCGCGCGTTCGCGTCGTCTTGATCGCGAACATCGCCAGAAAACCGGCAAGGGGCTTGGCTTGATTGTGATCGATTATCTTCAGCTGATGCAGACCGGCCAGTCGGCGGAAAACCGCGCGACCGAAGTTTCGTTGATTACGCGGAGTCTTAAAGGGTTGGCCAAGGAGCTGAATGTTCCTGTTATTGCACTTTCACAGCTGAATCGCAGCCTGGAACAACGGCCTAACAAGCGCCCGGTTATGTCAGACCTTCGTGAATCCGGCGCGATCGAGCAGGATGCTGACGTGATCGTGTTCATTTATCGTGACGAAGTTTACAACCCGGACAGCCCTGACAAGGGTACCGCGGAAATCATCATCGGCAAGCAACGAAATGGTCCGACTGGAACAGTGCGATTGACATTCCTTGGTGAGTACACCCGGTTTGAAAATTTTGTTACCGGTAATTTCGACGAGGTTTATGGATGAGTCGTCCCGTTTGCGCACGCCTGGATGGCAGCGCATTGCGTCACAATTTTCAGCTGGTCAGAAAACTTGCACCCGAATCAAAAATACTGGCCGTGGTCAAGGCAGATGCTTATGGCCATGGCCTCGAGTGGGTGGCATCGCAGTTATTGCAGGCAGACGGCTTTGCCGTGGCCAGTATTGAAGAAGGAATTCGACTTCGCGAAGCGGGAATTGGTGAGCCAGTCATTATGCTTTCCGGGTTCTTTTCCGCTGATGAATTGTTGTTGTTGACCGGGTACCAACTGACGCCGGTTGTCCATAGTCCCTGGCAGGTTGACGTTCTTGAAGCCCGGGTTGACAAACGACCAATTGATGTCTGGTTAAAGTTTGACAGCGGCATGCACCGGCTGGGCTTTGATGAAACGCAATGCGCCTCTGCCTATCAACGTTTGCAACAACTCGATCATGTACGCATTGCCGGCTTGATGACACATTTTGCCAACGCTGATAATCCTCGTGATGCCACCACTAAAGAGCAAATTGACAGCTTTGCACGGTTACGCGACAGGCTCGGTAATGGTCAAGCCAGTCTTGGCAACTCCGCCGGTATTGTTGGCTGGCCGCAATGTCACCAGGATTGGGTGAGACCAGGTATTATGCTTTACGGCAGCAGCCCGGTACTGGGCAAGAGCGCTGATGAGCTCGGACTTGAGCCGGTAATGTATTTTGAAAGCAGGCTGATCTCGGTCAGTCAGAGAAAAGCCGGGGATCGAATTGGTTACGGTGGCGATTGGTTGTGCGCTGAGGACATGACCGTAGGCGTAGTAGCTGCAGGTTATGGTGATGGCTATCCCAGGCATGCGCCACCGGGTACACCGGTTGCGGTAAAGGGTGTCCGGGTACCGCTGATAGGCCGTGTGTCCATGGACCTGATTACGGTTGACCTCTCATCCGTTGCTGATGCAACTGTCGGTGATCCTGTCGAGCTGTGGGGTGGAACAGTCCATGTCGACGAAATTGCACTGCTTTCCAATACCATTGCCTACGAGTTGATGTGCCACGTTACCTCGCGAGTACCGCGCCTGCCGATTGCAGTCTGAAGTTATGGCCAAACCCAGAACCCTGTTCAGTTGTAACGAGTGTGGCACTGAAACCGGCCAATGGGCGGGACAGTGTCCGGGTTGCAGGCAATGGAACACCATGATTGAGGTGCGCCAGGCGGCAAGTACACCACGCGCCAATCCTCGCCTGAGCCTGGCACCGAAATCCGAAGTGCAATCACTGGATGCTATCAAACCGGAAAACATGATCAGGCTCAGTGCCGGTATGAAGGAGCTGGATCGTGTGCTGGGTGGCGGGTTGGTGATTGGCTCCGTAGTGCTCATTGGTGGTGATCCGGGAATTGGCAAGTCTACTTTATTGTTGCAGGCGCTGGCTTCCATTGGCGACAACGCCAATGTTCTGTATGTATCCGGCGAAGAATCAGCCCAACAGGTGGCGTTGCGCGCCCATCGATTGGGTGTTGTCAGTGGTCGAGTCAAGCTGCTGGCGGAAACCCGCGTTGATACGGTACTGGAAAGCATAAGCAAGACCCAGCCGCAGGTTGTCGTAATCGATTCCATACAAACCATGTTTTCCGATGCCTTGCAATCGGCACCGGGCAGCGTTTCCCAGGTCAGGGAAACCGCGGCACAACTGGTCAATATGGCCAAGCATACCGGCATTGCCTTGTTGCTGGTGGGTCATGTTACCAAGGAAGGTGCACTGGCCGGTCCAAGAGTGCTGGAGCATATGGTTGATGCCGTGTTGTATTTTGAGGGTGACAACTCCAGTCGCTTTCGGATTGTTCGTGCCATCAAGAACCGTTTTGGAGCGGTGAATGAACTGGGCGTGTTCGTCATGGATGAAGCCGGGCTCAAGGAGGTAAGCAATCCGTCCGCTATGCTGGTAAACCGGCAGGATGTACCGGTACCCGGCAGTGTGGTTCTTGCCACCCAGGAGGGAACCCGACCCTTGCTGGTGGAAGTGCAGGCCCTGGTTGATGATACGCAGCTGGCCAACCCGCGACGTGTTTGTGTAGGTATTGACGGTAACAGGCTGGCCATGTTGCTGGCGGTATTGCATCGACATGGCGGTATTTCAACTTCGGGGCAGGATGTTTTTGTCAATGTTGCCGGTGGCATGCGTATCACCGAAACAGCATCTGATCTGGCCGCCGTGATGGCCGTGGTGTCGAGCCTGAGAAATCGCCCCCTGGACCGGAACACCATCTTGTTTGGTGAAATCGGGCTGGGTGGCGAGATCAGGCCGGTTCAGCGAGGCGAGGAGCGTATTCGGGAGGCGGCAAAGCTGGGATTTCAGCGTGCCGTGGTTCCGCATTCGAACAAACCAAGGAAAACCATTGATGGCATAGAGGTTGTTGCTGTCAGAAGGTTGTCCGAAGCACTGGAATTGTTTGACTAGAGGCACACAGCATCTTTTCCGGGACAAGAGAATGCCGACCCGGTAAGGGGTCGGCATTTGGTGCCGGGCTTGTCCGGACGATTATCAGCTTACTTCAGGTAAAACTGTAACCGGGTTCCGGCAACTTCAATAATATCCCCGTTCTTCAGTGGCGCACCTGCGGCATCAACAGCCCGGCCATTGAGTCGTGGTGCTTCTTCGGTGCCATCCGCCGATACCAGTTTGTAGCCATCGTCGGTTTTCTGAATAGCGCCGGAAATGCGACCGGTCTTGCCAAGGTTGGTGACACTCTTGGTTAACTCAATACGCTTGCCGCTGTTATTGCCGCTGAGCACGAATATGGCGCCCTGGCGTTCTGATTTGTGCGCGTCAGAAGGCTGCATGGACATGGTCTCGCGGGCGAAATTCTTTCCGGGCGCGGGCGCGTTTGCGCCGGAGTCCGATATCGATCCCGGGTTGATAATAACAGTTCGCGCAAAATCTTCGGTTCTTTCCTCGTTTTCGGTGTCGCCTTCCGTGAAATACACCATTGTGTGCTTGCCGACAGTGATGACATCACCATTCTTTAGATGGTGCTTGGTAATACGCTTGTTGTTGACAAATGTTCCGTTGGTGCTGTTGAGATCCTGGACGAATGAATCTTCACCGATTGTGAAGATGTTCGCGTGCTCACCGCTAACAGACAGGTTGTCGACGAAGATGTCATTGGTTGGTTTGCGACCGATTTTCATGTCGCCTTGTGTCAATTCAATATGATCAATGACTTCATTGTTGAATTTCAGGATCAGTTTTGCCATAACTTTGCTTCCGTATGGTGTGGTGCTCGACGCGTCTAGTTCGTCTGGTTGCGTGTAAAGTTTCCGTCGGTGCGGATCAGTATTATTGATATGTTGTCCGGACCGCCCTTGCTGTTTGTTACCTCGATCATCTGATGCACAATCGGTTCAAGATTGCTGTTATCGGATTTCATTAGGTCTCGAATCTGGTTGTCGTCCAGAACATCATTCAGTCCGTCTGAACAAAGCAGGTAGATATCATCACTCTCTGTAATAAACTCTCTGATCTCCGGCTCGACCTTTGCATCGACGCCGAGAGCGCGGGTAACCAGGTTTTTGTTATACGCGGTTCTGGCTTCTTCAGCGGAAATAAGTCCCCGGCTGAGCAGTTCCTGGACAACCGAGTGATCGACAGTCAGCTGTTGCAGCGTATTCTTTCTGAGACGGTAAAGACGGGAGTCGCCAACGTGGCCAATGCTGATCTTGTTGCCATGAAATGCGGCAGCAACGACTGTTGATCCCATGCCGGCACATTCCGGTCGCTCCTGGGATGTTTCATGTACCGCGGAGTTGGCCAGGCGTATGGCGTCGCCAATGGACTGGGATTCCAGTGACAGGCCGTTTTCCAGTTTGACTTTCCCCGGGTTCTCAAAGACATAGTTCATGTGGCGCATGATCAGGTCTACAGCAAGGCCGCTGGCAACTTCACCGGCCTGGTGGCCGCCCATGCCATCGGCGAGCACAACCAGACCCAGATCGCCATTGGTAGCGATGCAGTCTTCATTATTGGTACGTACCTGACCCGGGTCAGTGGCCGCAGCGATATCCAGTTTGCCCATATTCATTCCATCTATTGTTACAGTTTAGCCCGGCACTTTTCAATGGCTTCACGCATTTCGGTGCCGGTCTGGTATCGCTTGTCCGGATCCTTTTGCAGGGCCTTGTCGGTGATGGTTCTTACGCAGGGGGGCAAATCCTCCCTGACCCTGATGATATCCTTATGCTTCTTGTTAGTAATCTGGTACATAAGTGCCGCCATGGAGTCACCGTTAAATGGCTGTTCCGCGGTCAACAGCTCGTACAGCATGACACCTAGTGAAAACAGGTCAGAGCGTCCGTCAACATGTTTTCCGGCAAGTTGTTCGGGAGACATGTAGGAGGGTGTGCCCAGTACCACGCCGGTCTTGGTTTTGCTGGAAGCGGTGATCCTGGCAATGCCGAAGTCCGTGACCTTGACCACGTCGGATTCTTCATCATACATGATATTTGCCGGCTTTATATCACGATGTACGACATCCTGCCTGTGGGCGTAATCCAGTGCATCAGCAACATGTCCGACGATATCCAGCGACCAGTCGACCGGGAGCAGGTCCATCGGGCTGATGTAGTTACTCAAGTCCTTGCCCTTGAGGAATTCCATGGCGATATAGGCCAGGTCATGCTCTTCGCCAGCATCAAAAATGGTAACAATATTGGGGTGGTTCAGCCGGCCAGCCGTTTCCGCCTCGCGGAAGAATCGCTCCTTGACGTTTGCCAGGTCGCTTTCATCGAATTCCTGTGACAGTGCCATGGTTTTGATGGCAACCACGCGATTGATCTTGGGGTCCCGTCCCAGGTAGACCGTTCCCATGGCGCCTTTACCAAGCTCTTCCTCGACTTCGTAACGACCCAGGGTAGGTTTCTGATCGAGCCCGTTGAGTATCATGGTGCCGGCATTACCGCCAGCGCCGCCGATGATGATGGTGCCATCCACATGTTGTGCCCGTTGACGCCGCTCCTTGGCGTCCTTGAATTTCTTGTTGTGTCTGAGGATGTGGTCATACGCTGATACCGCCTTGGCGAACTGGCGCTTGCGCTCATAGTCCAGTGCCAGGCTGTAAATCAGGTCCAGTACTGAGTCGTCAACCGGCAGCTTCCTGAACTTGTCAAAAGCCATATCCAGCTGGCCCTGGGACTGGTAAGACAAACCCAGCATGCGGTTGGATTGTGCTGAGTCCGATTCAACGGCCTGCTTGATGCGCTCGGTATCAAAGAAGCGGCGCGTGGTCATGGCAATATGGCCCGTAACCAGGAACAGGGCTACAAATACTGTCTTGAGCCAGACTTTTTCCCAGATCATGAAATACTGGCCTGCCAGCAGGACGCCAATAAATATAATAAACGAGAAAAATGCACCCCAGCCGGTGCCGAATCGCGGCAACAACAACATAAGATAAAGCAATACCACGACAAACATGCCGAGCTCGGTAAGCGGTGCCCATTCCGGGCGGGTATAGAAATCCTGGTTGAGGATGCTGCCGATAGTATTGGCGGTCAGCTCGGGCTCGCTCATGGCACCGGATACCGGGGTAATGTAGGTACTGCCCACACCTGTCGCAGTGGAGCCGATAATAATGATCTTGTCACGAAAAACGGAGCCGGGAATTGAACCGTTGCGTACATCTGCAAACGAGTAACTGGCAAAGGCAGGCTTGCCGTTATCTTCCCGGTAAAAGCCTGTGTGCATAATCATGTCAGAATCAGTAAGAATTCTGAGCTTGCCAACACCAATGCTTTCGCCGAGCGTGGCATTTATGCTCGAGGAGCCGAGATTCAGGCTTCGCGCCGCCATCAGCAAAGCCAGCGAGGGGTAGTATTCGCCGTAGTGTTCCAGGATCAGTGGCTCGCTACGAACACCCCCGTCCGCGTCATGCCAGTAGTTGATATGGCCTATACCTTTTGCACTCTTGCCGAACATCTCCATCGGGTACGTGGCCTTAACGGTCGGGTAGGCGATGCCGTTGCTGATTTCAGGAGTCTTGACCCGGGACAGACGATTACCGGTCACAAATTCGGGCAGCGTCTTGTCAGGGTTGCCCAAGGGTTCGCCGAGAGTGAAAAACATGGGCAGAAAAACATTGTTTGCCGTTGGAATGCTTCTGGCTAATCTGTTATCGGAATCGAGATCGCTTTCCGCCCGAATCAGCATGCTCCGCAGTGCGCCCCTGGGGGCGCCCTTGAGCTCGCTGTCAACGTATTCGCGAATTTTGCGAATATGCTTCAGTCCTGGATCAGTTTGAGGTTCAGTGAGAGATAGCTGCAGGCCAATAACCTTGGAGCCGGCCTTGGCCAGGCGATCAATCATGTCGGCCAATTCTTTTCGAGGCCATGGCCAGCGTCCAATACGCTCAATGCTCGCGTCATCAATGGCAACAATCGCGATCTTGTTTGTGGCGCCGGGAGTTCTGAAGGTAAGCCTGACTCCGTTGTCGTATGCAATGGTTTCAAATTGCTCAAGAATGCCCAGGTTGCCAAGATGAGCGGCACCGAAAACAACGGCAACAACCAGTGCGATTGTCCAATTTCGGGTGCCACTACCCCCGTTAGCCATGCAGATTCCTCAATGAATTAACCGTCTTGTTGTTGTATTTGATGTTTATATAGTCCAGTAAGCAGGCTATTGCATCACACGTTACCCGGTAGCCGGGCCTCGTCGATTCCAAAATGCAATAATTAACTTTAAGAGCGTATTATAAACTATTGTATTATATATAATTTAATCCAAAACGAACTCCAGTATTTTCTGGTAAATTCGTGATAAATCCGCTGCATCTTTTGCCTTGATTCGTTCATTGACCTGGTGAATGGTGGCATTGAGAGGGCCCAGTTCTACCACTTCGGCGCCTGTAGGGGCAATAAAACGACCATCGGAAGTGCCGCCTGATGTTGATAATGCGGTCTCGGTCCCGGTTACGTCCCGGATTGCCTTGCGTGCCGCATCGACGAGCACGCCTTCCGGGGTCAAAAATGGCTGGCCTGAGAGACGCCAACGCAGCTCAAAATCAAGCCCGTGGGCGGCCAGTACCGTTTCCACGCGTTCCCGAATCACGCTATCCGTCAGCGCCGTCGAAAAACGGAAGTTGAATTGCGCGTCCAGGGTGCCGGGAATGACATTTTCAGCACCCGTGCCGGCCTTGATATTGGCGATCTGGAAGGTTGTCGGCGGAAAATATTCAGAACCCTGGTCCCATTCGGTTTGGGCCAGTTCGTCCAGAGCCGCCAGTGCCAGGTGCACCGGGTTTTTAGCCAGGTGCGGGTAGGCCACGTGACCCTGCTTACCGCGCACCGTCAGGAATCCGTTAATAGAGCCGCGGCGCCCGTTCTTGATGACATCGCCAAGGGACTCGTTGGATGATGGTTCTCCGACGACGCAATAGTCGATTTTGGTGCCGCGTTGCTCGAGCCATTCCACGACCTTGACCGTGCCATTTATGGATGGCCCTTCTTCGTCTGATGTAATCAGCACGCCGATACTGCCCGGGTGATTCGGGTGATCGGCAAGGAAGGCTTCTATGCTGGTAATAAATGCCGCCAGCGAGGTTTTCATGTCGGCGGCGCCGCGGCCACAGAGCATGTCGCCGATGATTTCGGCCTTGAACGGATCGTGTTCCCAGTTTTCCAGGGGGCCTGAAGGCACCACGTCTGTATGCCCGGCAAAGGCGATCAAGGGCCTGGCAGTCCCGCGTTGCGCCCAGAAGTTGTCCACATCGTCAAAGCGCAGGCGATGAATTTCAAAGCCCAGGGTTTCGAGGCGGGTAATCATGAGGTCCTGGCAGCCGGCGTCCTCGGGCGTAACCGAGTTCCGGCTGATCAGGTCAATGGCAAGATCCAGTGTCGGGTCGGACATCAAATATCGCGCAGCAGCTCGTTGATACCGACCTTGGAGCGGGTTTTTTCGTCCACTTTCTTGACGATCACGGCGCAGTAGAGGCTGTACTTGCCATCCTTGGAAGGCAGGTTACCCGAGACCACCACCGAGCCAGCGGGAATGCGGCCGTAGCTGATTTCCCCGGTTTCGCGGTCGTAAATCTTGGTGGACTGACCGATGTATACGCCCATGGAAATGACCGAGCCTTCTTCAACAATGACGCCTTCGACCACTTCAGAGCGCGCGCCAATGAAGCAATTGTCTTCGATAATGGTGGGCGAGGCCTGCAGCGGCTCCAGTACGCCACCAATGCCAACGCCGCCGGAGAGATGAACGTTTTTGCCAATCTGGGCACAGGAGCCCACCGTGGCCCAGGTGTCGACCATGGTGCCTTCATCCACGTAGCCACCAATGTTGACGTAGCTGGGCATCAGCACCGCGCTGGGTGCGATGTAAGAGCCTTTGCGGACAGAGGCGGGCGGTACCACCCGGAATCCGCCTTCGCGGAAGTCGCGGGAGTTATAGTCGGCAAACTTGCTGGGTACCTTGTCCCAGTAGTTGGTGTAGCCGCCCTTTATAAAGGTGTTGTCTTCAATTCGGAAATACAGGAGCACCGCCTTTTTCAGCCATTGGTTGACCGCCCAGTCGCCATCTTTTTTCTCGGCGACACGAGCCTTGCCGCTGTCCAGCAGGTCAATGGCCTCCAGGACCGCGTCCTTGACGTGGGTGTCGACGCTGCGCGGGGTGATATCGGCGCGTTTTTCAAACGCATCTTCAATAATGCTTTGGATATTGCTCATGTTTCCGTCCTGTTCAGGTTTCCGGTCGTTGCTCGTAGATTAAATCAATGATTCCGTGAATCGGCGAATACGTTTCGCCGCCTCAATACATTCTTCCAGGGTGGCAACCAGTGCCAGTCGCACGTGATTTGCGCCGGGGTTGCCGGTACCGGTGTCGCGCGACAGGAACTGCCCTGGTAGCACCATAACATGTTCGCTGTTCCACAGTCCCCGGGCAAATTCGGTGTCGCTCACGGGTGTCCGCGGCCACAGGTAGAAGCCCGCGTCCGGGCGTGATACGTCCAGCACCGGTTCCAGGATCTCGAGCACCGCGTCGAACTTGGCGCGGTACGCCTGGCGATTATCGCGTACATGTTGTTCATCGTTCCAGGCAAGACAGCTGGCGGTTTGCACCGGTGGCGACAGCGTCGAGCCGTGATAGGTGCGGTACTGCAGGTAGGCCTTCAACAGTTCGCCGTCACCGGCAACAAAGCCGGAGCGCAGACCGGGCAGGTTCGATCGCTTGGACAGGCTGTGAAACGCCAGGCAGCGACGAAAGTCCTTGATGTTGCGCTCTGCTGCTACCTGCAACAGTCCAACCGGGGGGGTGGCTTCATCAAAATAGATTTCCGAATAACATTCATCGGAAACAATAATAAAGTCATGTTGCTCGGCCAGGTCGATCAGGGCACTAAACTCGCCCCGGTTCATCACGGCGCCGGTGGGATTGCCGGGTGAGCACACGTAGACCATTTGTGTCCGCGCCCAAATGGATCCCGGTACCTGGCTGAAATCCATTTTGTAACCGGTTTCCGCCGTCGTATTGATAAACCAGGGCTCGGCACCGGCCAGGATCGCTGCGCCTTCGTAGATCTGGTAGAAAGGGTTGGGGCAAATAATAACGGGCTTGCCGTTCGAACCCTGGTTATCAGTATCAATAATCGCCTGGGCGATGGAAAATAGCGCCTCGCGCGTGCCGGCGACGGGCAGAATGTGGCGGTTCGGGTCCACGGGCTGATTATCCAGCTGGAATCGTCGATTGGCCCAAGCGGCCATGGCTTCACGCAAGTCGTCCTGTCCCCTGGTCAGCGGGTAATGCGAAATGTTTTCCAGGCTGCCTTTCAGGCTGTCGATGACCATTTGTGGGGCCGCGTGCTTGGGTTCGCCAATGGATAACCGGATCGGGGACTTGTCTGCCGGCGGAGTGGTACCCTCAAATAGTTGAGCCAGTCTCTGAAAAGGATACGGCTGGAGATGCGCCAGTCGAGAATTCATTATCTAATACAGCCCCTGTGAACAAGGCGCGGATTATACGGCAAGGAATGAAAGGCAACAAAACATCTCAGTCCTGGGCGATCGGGGCATTGCTGCTCGGTTCAACCATGTGGGGCGTGGTCTGGTATCCGATGCGCCTGCTGGAAATCGCCGGGCTGTCGGGTCTGTGGTTGAGCCTGTTTTTGTACCTCGGGGCACTGGCCATTACCTCGTTGAAAACCGTGCCGCAGCTCAAGTACCTGTGGCAAGAGCCGCTGCTGATGGTCCAGCTGGCGGCGTACGCCGGATGGACCAATGTCGCATTCATTCTCGCTGTTCTTGATGGCAATGTTTTGCGGGTTCTGTTGTTGTTCTACCTGACACCGCTGTGGGCCGTGATGTTTGGCTACCTGTTTCTTGGTGAGCGCTTGTCCCGCATCTCCATTATCACCCTTGTTGTTGCATTGGCCGGTGCGGTGCTGATGTTATGGCATCCGGATACCGGGATTCCATGGCCCACCGATGCATCCGACTGGCTGGCGCTCAGCTCCGGCATGGCGTTTGCTGCGTCCAATGTCATTATTCGAAAAACCCAGGCCATCGAACTGTCAGCCAAGGTCGCCATGACCTGGGTTGGAGTCATTGCGATATCGGTACTGTTGATTCTTGTGCAACAGGTGCCTGTCCCTGTCGGAAAGGGCGGTCAAATTGGCTCAGCGTTGTTACTGGGGGCGTTTGGCATGGCGGTCATGACCACACTGGTTCAATACGGAGTCACCCATATGCCGGTGCATCGATCGGCGGTAATTCTTTTATTTGAACTGGTGGCCGGCGCCATTTCCCAACAATTGCTTACCGATGAAATTATGACTTTGAGGGAGTGGCTGGGCGGGGCGGCTATCATGGTCGCGGCATGGGTCTCTGGTCGATACGGTTGACCGGATTGTATTCTCGCGTGGAAAACGGGGATGAATGTTGCGGCTTGTTGGCGAGCCCGGTCCGGCCCGAATCGACGAGCCATTGAAAATGCCGGTTTGACTCTTTTCATCACCGGTTCGAACGAAACCGGCAGATTGTTCATTGATGCAGGTCAATAACAGATCCGGAGCGTGTGGTAGAAAGCCATGCACGCCAACAACCATGGAAGCGATTCAATGAAAGTCTTTCCCGTCGAGAACAGTACCGAATTCAGTCCATTCCTGCCCGATAATGACGAGCTCTATCATTGGTGGCGCGATTTCAAACTGAAGGACTACCCGACCCGCGTTGACGACCTGGTTGTCGAGATCAATGATCCGCGTTCTTTGACTGATGCGGAATACGATGCATTGCATCGCCGCTGTCGAAAGACAAACATGGTGTTATACGTCAGCAAGACCGGCAATGATCCTGATCCGGAAATTCCGCTGGCCATGGGTCGTCGATTCGGTGTTCAGGGGCTCAATCATAACTGGCTTGCCAATGATAACGGGTTGACGTCATTGACTGTTGTCAATACCGGGGTTAGGCGTAATTATATTCCCTATACCAACCGGGCAATAAAATGGCACACCGATGGTTATTACAACGTTGCCGGCAAGCAGATTCAGTCACTACTGTTGCACTGCGTGCAATCGGCTGCGCGTGGCGGCGAGAACGCGCTGCTGGATCACGAAATTGTCTACATCATGTTGCGTGAACAGAATCCTGATTATATCAAGGCGTTGATGCAGCCGGACGTGATGACGATCCCGGCGCGTATTGAAAATGGCAAGGTGGCGCGCCAGGAGGAGCCGGGTCCGGTATTCAGTGTCGCCGGTAGCGGTGACCTGCACATGCGTTACACTGCGCGAGAACGCAATGTCTTTTGGACCAGCGATCCGCTGGCAACCGAGGCGCTCGCGGCCCTGGATGCCATACTCATTAGCGATACACCCTATATATTTCGCGGTCGGCTTGAGCCGGGCATGGGGCTTGTCAGTAACAATGTTCTGCATGATCGGGCAGCGTTCGAAGATGATGAATTAAACAAGCGCCACTACTACCGGGCTCGTTACTTTGATCGGCTGAATGATACATATGTATTAAGTTAGTTCAGGATTGTTGTGCCAATTTCCAGGTTCGCGTCGTGAATTGCCGGCACAACGGCCAGTTATGATCAATTGCGATCAATTACGACAAGGACTGGCGAATTAACCAGGGTTATCGCCTGGCCTCCCAACGCGGCAACGGTTGCGCGCCGTTGAGTGTAGATAACCGGATGTTACGCCAGCGCATGCGGCACAAGTGGTGCATGCGCTGACCGGGAGCGGCTGGCAAACCCCGGATCAGCAGGAGCGGTCAAGAATCTGCAGCTGCGACCGGTTGCGCCTGGCACGCGGGGCACTGGCCGGCAGCAGGTTCGGGCGTGCGCGGCCAACTGTTCCATAGCGACGCGGCGATCAATCCTGCGAGACCGGCGTACATTGACAGGTCGCTTTCGCTGACAAATTTACCAACCATTATCAACACAACGGAGACCAGGCCCGCCACGAACGGGTTGTATCCGCGTCGTTGATCCGCTTTCCAGAGTAACGATACAAGAACAGCAACGGAAAAAAACAGCGTCAATGGCATTAACCACGGCGTATAGTTTACAAACCCGATGCCGAAACTGCCGAGCACGCCGGCATAGGCGGGCCAACATGCCGGACAAAACAACTTGGGCATGAGAGCGGTGCCGATTACCGGTACGAGACCCGAGTTGAATTTCAGAAACCTGGGAGTCACATGCTTCCCGCGTGGCTGTTCAAGCGCATGTATGATTGTGGCGACAGTGGGAGCGCCGCTGGTTTTGCCATTGTCATCATAGAGTCGACAACAGAGATCGTGGCCGGGTATGGGGGTTGCGGACACGTCTTCGCCATTGACCAGGATGGTGGGTGACCCGTATCCATGAACATAAGCCGGTGCAGCCTGATCATTCACATCATGCTCTCGCCAGTCTGGAGCCAGGCCACAGGCTTCAAGCGCCAGCCGGATTCGTTCCCGGGCCATGTCAATGTTCGGGCAACTGGTTTCGTAGACGAGCTCGATCAGGGGAGGGTTAATTGACATCAGGCTGTTCTAGCGTATGGACGACTGCACAACCCGAAATGTCGTCGGTCTCGTCAATACAGCCATCAATCATGGATTGCAGGGCGTCGCGAATCTGGCGCAACTCGGTGATCTTCCGGTTAACGTCATCCAGTTTTATCTTGGCGCGGATCTTGATGTCACCGCAGCAGCCGTCCGGATCAGTCCGGAGATTCAGAAGCTCGGTGATCTCGCTCAGGGTAAACCCGACATTTTTTGCTTGCTGAATAAAGTTCAGCTGTCGCTCGGCCTCACTGGAGAACTGGCGATAGCCCGAAGGCGTCCGGGTCGGCTTATTGAGCAGGCCGATTTTTTCGTAAAATCGAATGGTTTCGACGGTTAACCCGGCGCGTTTGGCCAGTTGGCCGATAGACAAGGCTGACATGATTTCCTCTCCCGAATTCATTGGCGCAAGAATCATAAACCCTGAAGTAAACTATAGAGTCAACTGGAAGATATCTCGTAAATAATAACATTGGTAATACAGTAAGTTATAGATAATATTTAATGTAAATACTTATACTAATCTCAGATTCTGCTGCCAAAAATCGCGCTACCAATACGCACCCAGGTCGCGCCCTCGGCAATGGCTTCGGCAAAATCATCGCTCATGCCCATGGACAGTTGGTCAAACTGGCTCAGTTGATATTTATGGGCAAGCTGGTCGCGCAACGCTCTCAGGCTGGCAAAATTTTTCCGAATTTGGGCGCGATCCGATGTCGCTTTACCGATAGTCATAAGGCCGCGCAGCCGGATTCCTGGCAACGCGGTGGCCAACAGTGCATCCATAAACTGATCAATGTGTTGCGGCAGCACGCCATGCTTGGCGTCGTCTTCGGTGACGTTTACCTGGATGAGAGCGTTGAGCTGCGCGCCTGTATTCACCAGTCGCGAGGAAAGCTTGTTGGCCAATTCAAGACTGTCCAATGTGTGTAGCCATTGAAACTGGCCGGGAATGTACTTGGCCTTGTTGGTCTGCAGGTGGCCGATAAAATGCCAGGTCGGGTGACGTTCAGCCAGGACCGGGATCTTGGTCTGCGCATCCTGAATGGTGTTTTCACCAAAATGAACCTGGCCGGCATCCATGGCTTCGGCAACCAGGCTTGCCGGCTTGGTCTTGGATACGGCCAGCAGCTGAACAGTATCCGGGTCCCGTCCCGATGCCAGTGCGGCTTCGGCAAGCTCGGTTCTGATTCGCGACAGGTTTTGGGCGATGTTGTTCATGTGCCGAATGTAATCACATCGGAACTTCAGGATCAAAGCCGGGCAGACCACGTTACGTTATTGCTGCATTTCAGCAAGGTGGCCTGTGGATTGTGCGCAATCGCGCAGCGCCGGATTACCCGGTGGCAGAATCATTTATCAACATGATACGCGAAGAGACGAGTTCACTTTAAGCAGGTTTTGTCAGTTGTTGCGCATAACCCAGTAGCGCGCATTGTTTTCGGCAAGAAAGTTTTCAGCGCCCCCACCTTTCAGTATCGCCAGTGTTGACAGTATGCCGGCTTCAAGACAGGTGTCTGCGAGTACGGTGACGGATGTCGGGGCATTGGCTGCGGGCCAGCCGGTACGTGGGTCAAGAATATGGCCATAGCGAACACTCTTATGCATGATATACCGGTGGGCGTCGCCGCTTGTTGTCATGGCACCATTCGCCAGTTCGATAATCTCCGTAGTTGCAGGCTCCGTGGCCGATTGAGCCGGTTCGGAATGATCGGGGCAGGGGTCGGCAATGCCGATGCGCCAGCCCGGCCGGTTCAAAGGCTTGCTGGTAATGGCAAGATCACCGCCAAAGTTGACGACGATGCTGGTGCCAACAGCATGCTGGCGCAGCAATGCAGTGACCCGGTCGACGGCGTACTCTTTGCCAATACCGCCAAGATCCAGTTCCATGCCTTCAGGGACTTGAATCTCCGGGGCATTCCAGTTGACACGGTTCCAGCCAACCTGTGGCAGCAGTTCATCAAGCTGCGACTGCGTCGGGATCGTGCCGGTACCGCCGAAACGCCAGGCGCGTCGCAGCACGCCCGAAGTAATATCAAACAGTCCATCGCTTAACTGAAAACACTGATCGGCGTAATCGAGCAATGCCGCTGTTTCATCATCCACCGTAATGACGGATGCACCGGCATTGTTGATCTGGCAGACAATATTGTTGTCGAGGTAGCGACTGAACTTGTGTTCGATGCGCCGGGCTTCAGATTCGGCAATGGCGAGGCAACGCCTGGCCAGGTCCTCGTCGACTGTTTCAATCAACAGTTCGCAAGGACTGGCCATGGCCGAAAACCGGCCAATAAAGATGTCATGATGCTTTGCGAGTTCAGCCACGGACCGTGCGTGCACACGGGTTACCAGAACCCGTTAAAACGGGTAATGAATCCCAGCTGGATAAAGTTTGCTTCAACATCGGGAAACGGGTCATCGCCGGCGGCAGCCTGTTTCATGTGCTCCAGGCGGACTGACAATTCGCTGTCTTTGCCGAGGCTGTAGCCGTACTTGAAACCGGCAGTCGAGGTCTCAAGATCACCGAGCCGGTAATCGGCGCTGGCAAACTCCGGCAAGGTGCCGTCTTCAAGGTTGTAGTAATAGAAGTCCGCTTTCGATTGTTTGTAAAAACGAAAGTGTGGCTGCAGGTACTGCAGTTCGGCCAGTTGCCACTGGTATTGCGCATCCACGGTGTGAGACTTGATACCCCAGCTATCCTGGTAATAGCGGTAACTTGTGCGTAGTACATCACCGCCAAGGTTCTTGATGAGCTTGCCGTACAGTGCCTGGCGCCGGCGGCTATCGGGCCGGTGTTCATACAGGTAGGGATTGACGCCACGTAATGTCGGCGTGCCGGGGTTCGTGACACTTATGATCTTGTAGGGATCGGTCAGGTAGCCGGCATCATTGCCGATGTTGAGGTTCAGCTGGGCGATCGTCGTGCGATTGATAACCTGTGTTACGCCAAACAAAGTATCAATCACAGACTTGTTTTCGGTGGTGCCCGAGCTCTGCATGTCAATACCGACAATCATTGGCGAGAACGGGATTGGTACACCATTGAACGGTTCAATGGTGTCCTTGTTTACCGCCAGCGCTGCTGTCACGGTGGTATTGCGTTGATTGAAGTCGCTGCTCAGGGTAGCGATCAATCCAAGGGAGACGTAGTCGGTTTCCGTTGAGCCATTGACGCCCAGCACGGTTTTTGTAAGGCGCGTCAGCGGCTTGTCCCAACTTGCATTCAGCGCATAGCGACGATCTTCAAAGCTTGGCTCCATCGGTGTTTCGTTGGCATTGACCGTGTAACTGTCACGGCCGGAAGCCGAGGTAAATGTTTGCGCCGTAGTCTGGGGAATGGCGCCATTGGGCGATGCGCCACTGAGACTGTCGATTACGCCGCGCACGGTAATGATTTCATCATCACCGAGATTTTTTTTGGCTTCAATAACCGGTTTGATTACGGTGATCCGGTCGACTTCAGAGTAATACAAAATGGAGGAGTCGACATCCCAGCCATTATCAGCGCTCGCGGCGTTGGCAACATTTCCCAGCAATGTTGTGGTCGCCATGGCCAAAGCCTGGCGCAGGGACACCTGTTTTTTTAGTTGCATCCACAACCTCCACCGCCAACACCCTGGCCACCGCTGGAATTTTCACGGGAGAAGTAGATATGCTCATCAACAAAAGTATCCAGCGGGTAAGGATCCAGCTGCATTTTCTTTTGTGCCAGAAGATCGCGTTCCCAGGGCTTGACTCCAGGGGAAGAGCAGCCCGAGGCGGTCACCATAACAAGTACTGCTGCAATCAGTGTGCGCATCGCCAATTCCATTTTTGCCTACTTTGAAGAAAGTTGTTTGACCAGCTCCTGTTCCAGCTTGTCGGCGTTTTCCTTGCGGAAGCCGACATGTCGGTAAACGATTTGCCCTGAACGATTTATAATAAAACTGCTGGGCATGCCCATTAGTCCATAGCTTTCGGCGGTGCTGCCTTCAGGATCAAATCCGATAACGAAAGCAGCCGGAACCTCTTTCAGGAACTTGTCCGCCAGTGCGCGCTCCTTGTCCAGGTTGACCGTAACCACGGCAAGGCCTTTGTCGTGATACTTGTTTTGCATGGCATTCATCCATGGGAATGATTCACGACAAGGCACACACCAGGACGCCCAGAAGTCGAGGTAAACGACCTTGCCGCGATATTGGTTCAGGCTGATGGTATTTTCCACGCCGGGCAGATTGAATTCCGGGGCGTTGTCGCTGCCGGCATTAGTGGTGGGAAACCACGAGATCATTAAAAGCAGGACAGAAAAACCAACAAATCCTGGGGCATGCATTTGCTATCTCCCGAAGCCTCGTGTTCAGGAGTTTAAGTGATCAACTGAAAATTGTCCTGATCTTTAGCGTCGACTGGTCAGGTAGGCGACGGGATCGACAACTTTGCCAAGGCGCCGAATCTCGATATGCAAATGTGGTCCGGTGGAGCGGCCAGACGTACCGACTTTGGCGACAGGCTGTCCACGCGCAATGCGATCGCCAAGACTGACCAGGGTGGATCCGGCATGGGCATAGCGCGTTGTGTAACCCTGGCCGTGTGTAATCTCAACCATGACCCCGTAGCCGCTGCGCTCACCTGACCAGGTAACAACGCCATCGGCCAGGGCGAGGATGGGGGAATCCATGCGTGCGGCGATGTCGATGCCTTCGTGAAAACTGCGCTTGCCTGTAAACGGATCGGCGCGTAGACCGAAATGTGAACTGATCCAGCCGCCCTGGGTAGGCCAACCGGCCGGAGTAACTGCCGCGCTCAGGTTTTGATCAGAAAGTACGGATTCCAGTGCGGCCAGGTATTCTGATTTGTCGTCGAGCGCCGCTTTAAGCTGGTCCAGGGATCGAATGATGTCGATTCGTGCAGCCGATGATTCAGGGTTGGCCGGGCCGCCGATGGCCGGAGTGCCAGAAAAATCAAATTCCTTGCTGTCAATTTTGGCCATCTCGGTAAGACGTGAACCCAGTGCGTCGAGCCTGAGCAAGCGTGCCTGCATGGTACCCATGCGCTGTGCCAGGGCATTCAGGTGTGACTCGGCGTGAACCCGGGTTGATCTCAATTCTGCCCGCAGCCGGGCGACTTCGTCGTGGTGTGTCTGCAGAACTTCGCTGTCAGTTGCAGACTTGGCCTGGTACAAGGCATGGATTTTGGTGCCAATAAGACCGAAAAACAGTGGCAAGTAGATAATGCCAACAAAAAACAGGGCGATCGCCTGGCGATGGCTAATGCTGATTTTGTGCCCGCGCTGCAGGCCTTCAGGGAGCAGAATAATGTTCATATTCATTATATAGTCGGCTTTATGGTGAAACGCGAAACTTTTTATTTGGCTAACAGGACGGACGAGTAATGTCGGCAGACGAGCCCAGGCGTGTTGGTCAGCTTCTTCCGGCAGAATTACTGCGCCGCATGCGCGATCACCAGTGTGATACCGATTCGCTTCAGAGCCTGTGGCATGAACTGGCCGGTGAGTGGGCTGGCCGGGCAGACGCCATCGACTATGCTGATGGCAGGCTGGTGCTGCGTGTTGCCGCGCCGGTCTGGGGTAATCGTTTGCGTCATGAAACCGGCAACCTGGTCTCCCGCTTGCGAAAACATGAAAGCTTTTCCGGACTCCGGGAAATTGTCGTCAAGGTTCGGCCACAGCAGGCCATGCCGGACGAGATTCGTGAAGATGAAATACGTTATCACAAACAGCGCCAACGAAAGCGCGAGCGATTGTCAGCCGGGGCTATTGAGGCAATTAAAGCGACAGCGGAAATGATTGATGACCCGGAAGTGAAGCGGGCGCTTCTTGATCTGGGCAATGTATCGGAATCATCAAACAATGATTAGAAAGATTGGCAAAAAGACCCTGGGCTTGACGGTTATTGTGAGCCTGTTGAGTGCCTGTGCGGCGGTACCGGACAGGATTGACCCGATCCCGGTTGATGAAAACCGGGCTGTGCCGGCCGAGACACCGCTCACCCTGGCTGCAACCGGGGATATCATGATGGATGGCAGCGCCCGACCGGAATTCAGCAAGCTTGGTTACGATTACGCTTTTGAATATGTTGGCGACATCTTGCGCAAGGCCGATATCGCTATAGGCAATCTGGAAGGTCCGCTGACAACCGGGGGCAACAATGACGTGGAGAAGAAATATGTATTTCGATCTCCGCCGGACAAGGTGGCCACGTCACTGGTAAACGCCGGGTTTGATGTGTTTACGTTGGCAAATAACCATACGCTGGATTACGGCGTTCAGGGCCTGGTGGATACCATGGCGGCCCTGGATCGTCACGGGCTGGCATATTCTGGTGCCGGGCTGGACAGCAAGGCGGCACGCAAGGCGGTTATTCTTGAGCGAAAGAACCGGCGTATAGCGTTTCTCGGGTATTCGCTGACTTTTCCGGAAGAGTTCTGGGCTGCTGCCAACCGGCCGGGCACGGCGTTCGGTCACGAGAGTCATGTGCGCAAGGATGTCGCCAAGGCAAAAGCCGAGGCCGATATCGTAATCGTTTCGTTTCACTGGGGTCGCGAAGGCACGACAGAATTGCGTCCGTATCAAACTGCACTGGGCAGGGCGGCCATTGATGCCGGTGCGGCCGCCGTGCTCGGCCATCATCCCCATATTCTCCAGGGCGTGGAGCGTTACAAACACGGGGTCATCCTGTACAGCCTCGGTAATTTTGTTTTTGGCTCCTACAGTCGCAAGGCCAGGACCTCGGTAATTGCGCAGTTGAGCTTCGACGGGAACGTTGTCAGCTCGGTAGAGATGGTTCCGATAAACGTGTTCAATCCGGAAGTGGTGTTTCAGCCGAAAATTCTTACCGGAAAACAGGCGGCATCAGTGTTGTCGGAGCTGGACGGCTTGTCGCGACCAATGGGTGTTGCTGTAAAAAACGTCAATAATGTGGGACTTGTTGGTTTGACGGGTACTGACGACAGCGATGTGTCGCTCCTGGCGCGGTGATGTGATTTAATTCGCCGTCATGATTCAGCCACTCGAACTCTTTATCGGATTGCGTTATACGCGCGCCAAGCGTCGCAATCATTTCATATCCTTTATTTCTCTAAGCTCCATGCTCGGCATATTTCTTGGTGTTGCCGCGCTTATTACCGTGTTATCGGTTATGAATGGTTTTGGCAAGGAGTTGCGTGACCGTATTCTGGGTGTTGTCTCCCATGTCACTATTTCGCAAACCGGCGCAAAGCTGAAAGACTGGAAATCTGTTGCCCGCATTGCCAAAGAGCATGAACAGGTAACAGCGATGGCGCCCTATGTTCTTGGCCAGGGCATGTTGAACAGCAAGGGCTCTGTCAAGGGCGTCATGGTGCGCGGCATATTGCCTGACCAGGAGGCCGGTGTTTCGCGCCTGGGAAACGCCATGAAGTCAGGAGCGTTGGCCGACCTGAAACCGGGTGAATACGGCATGATTATCGGCAGCGCGCTTACCTGGAAACTCGATATCGATGTTGGTTCCTATGTATCGCTGATTGTTCCGCAGGCACTGGCCACCCCGGCCGGCATCATGCCCAGGTTTCGCCGGTTCAAGGTGGTTGGCGTATTTGATGTTGGCATGTATGAATATGACAGTGGCCTGACGCTGATTCACATGGATGACGCGGCTGCGCTTTATCGTATCCCCGAGGGCGCCAGCGGCTTGCGCCTGAAGATAGAAGATCTCTACCAGGCGCCGGAAGTGGCGCTGGAACTCCAGGACAAGCTGGGCTATGCCTTTATTACCCGCGACTGGACGCGCGAGCACGCAAACTTTTTCCGTGCACTGAAAATCGAAAAGCGGGTCATGCTGGTGATCCTGTTGCTGATTGTTGCTGTTGCCGCATTTAATATTGTTTCAACTCTGGTCATGGTGGTAACGGACAAGCAATCAGATATTGCCATTCTTCGAACCCTCGGATTGAAGCCTTCCAGTGTCATGGCTGTTTTCATGGTACAGGGGACCATTATTGGTGTAGTTGGCACCGCGCTGGGAGTGCTCGGTGGCGTTGCCCTTGCAGCCAATGTCCAGGAAGTTGTCCAGTTTATTGAAGGCTTGTTCAAGTTCAAGATTCTTGCGGCAGACGTGTATTACATTACCGATCTGCCATCAGATATTCACAGCAGTGACGTTATTGTGATCGCCGTGTCATCGTTTGTCATGAGTATCATGGCGACAATTTATCCTGCCTGGCGTGCATCACGTGTTCAGCCAGCGCAGGCATTGCGGTATGAATAGGAAAGCGCAGCCATGAATAATGACAAGGTTATCCTGCGCTGTACCGGTCTGACCAAGGTTTTTGATGAAACCAGTTTCAGTGTCAATGTTCTGAAGGGCGTGCACCTGCGTATTGCTGCCGGTGAACGTGTTGCCATTGTTGGTGCATCAGGAGCCGGCAAGAGTACCTTGCTGCATATTCTGGGTGGCCTGGATACGCCAAGTGATGGCCTTATTGAGCTTGACGGTCAGCGCTTCTCCGAGATGAGCGAGGCTGAGCGTGGCAGGGTGCGTAACGAGAAACTCGGGTTTGTCTACCAGTTCCATCACCTGTTGCCGGAATTCACCGCGTTGGAAAATGTTGCCATGCCACTGCTTATCCGGCGCATGGACAGTGACAAGGCGTTGGCCGAAGCGCGCGAGATGCTTGGACGTGTCGGGTTGGAAGACAGGTTGCAACACAAACCCTCAGAATTATCCGGCGGTGAGCGTCAGCGCGTGGCGGTTGCCCGTGCGCTGGTAACAAGACCATTGTGCATTCTTGCTGATGAACCGACAGGAAACCTGGATCGAAAAACCGCCCAGGGCGTGTACGAGCTGATGCTAGAGCTGAATAGAGAGCTGAATACCAGCTTTGTGGTGGTAACTCATGATCATGACCTGGCTTCACGCATGGATCGAACCATTGAGATGGTGGATGGTATGCTGAAGGGTGTCGATCAGGACTGATTGCCGCCAGGGGGGTAACAGTACCTATTGTTGCTGACCCCCATGTTCCTCGGTATTTGCTTGTTCGGCCAGTCTCGCAGCTTTTCGGCGCGCACGACGAATATCCTTGCGGGCCGCCCATTCCCGCACCACGTAAAGTCGCCAGACTCCGTGCATGCCGAAATAGCCAATCAACGCCATAATGCTGCCGACAATAAAGCAGCCAAGCAGGAATGGTTGCCAGATGAGCATCAGTTCGCTGGCAAGCCAGTCAAAGGATATTTCAAACTCCATGCGGCCAGGTTGTTGCCCGAGAATGCGGGCACCAAGCAAATAGCAAAAGTAAAACAGTGGCGGCATGGTAATCGGATTGCTGATCCAGACCAGTGCTACCGAGACGATAATGTTTGCCCGGAATACAATGGCCAGTGCTGCCGCAGGAATCATCTGGAACGGCATGGGCACAAATGCCATAAACAAGCCTATGGCAAATGCGGCAGAAGTGGAGTGCCTGTTCAGGTGCCAGAGGTTCGGGCTGTGCAGGGCGCTGCCGAACATGCGCAGTGACTTGTGCTCGCGTATGACGCGCGCATCTGGCATGAATCGCTTGATCAGTTTTTTCGCCACGATTTCCCAAAAAAATCCGGAGTGATACTGATGATGCCGTAACGGGTAAAAAAGTTGCAGGCCCGCGATTCGGCATTCATATAGATAAGATGCATTTTAGCGGTATTTGATTCCCAGACCAGTAAAATTTTAATAACCGGCTACGGTTTCAATTTGTGCTGAAACGGTCATAATTGATTGCGGAATCGACATGGAGGTTTGTTCCCGATGCAGGTATTTGCGCCGTGGGTGTATGGTTGCGCGGTCTTGGCAGGCGTGTTGATCGCGCAACTTTTGCCATCGCTGCCGGATTTGTCCGGCTTTTGTCTGGTTACCGGCCTGGCTGTCGCCAGTGCCCGGTGGATGACATTGATGCAGCCCGTTGCCATTGGTCTCGTCGCGGCGACGTGGAGCTTTTTTCTTGCCGACTATTACCTTGAAGATCGCTTGCCTGAATCGCTGGCCAGTGTAAACCTGGCAGTTACCGGTGTTGTCTCCAGTCTCCCCGAAACGTCAAGCAAAGGTCAGCAATTCCATTTTGATATCAAGACTGCCATGCAGGATGGTCAGTCGATTCGGTTGCCCCGTCGAGTGGTATTAAGTGTCTACCAGCAAGGTATAAAGGTGCAGGCCGCTGAGCGCTGGCGTTTTGTTGTCAGGCTGAAACCACCGCACGGTTTTCAGAATCCGGGTGGTTTTGATTATGAGGCCTACCTGTTTCGACAGGGGATTGGTGCCCGCGGATATGTTCTGCGACAGCATGTCCCGGAACGTATGGGCATGTCCGATGGCTATTCCTGGCTGAAACTGCGTGCCCGTATAAAATCACGAATTATCGAGGTGTTGCCCCGGTCCACAGAGAGATCACTGGTACTGGGCCTCGTCATCGGCGATCGCAGCGGGCTCGGAAGGGCTGAATGGAGGCAACTGCAAAAAACCGGGACAGCGCACTTAATGGCTATTTCCGGACTGCATATCGGCATGGTGGCAGGCATGATGTTTTTTATGATTCGCTGGCTTTGGCCATTGAGTTATCGGCTGACGCTGTGGTTGCCGGCACAAAAGGCGGCGGCGCTGGGCTCCTCCGTGGCGGCTTTTGGTTATGCCGGCCTGGCGGGCTTCAGCATTCCGACCCAGCGAGCGCTGATCATGCTGGTTGTGGCAATAGCGGCAATCCTGACCAATCGGACTGTTCGTTTTGCAGATCTGTTTTTTGCGGCAATGACCCTGGTTTTGTTTCTAGATCCGTTCGCCGTTCTCGACACCGGGTTCTGGTTGTCTTTCCTCGCGGTAGCGATAATCGCCTGGGCGATGACAAGCCGGCATCAAGTGCATGACCCGTTCCGAACCGTTGTTGACGGGCTCTTGCGGAAAACGGGCGGGTTTCTTCGAATTCAGGCTGCCGTGTCATTGGGCTTGTTGCCCATTGTTATCGCTCGATTTCAACTTGCTCCCTGGGTATCGCCTCTGGCAAATCTGGTGGCAATTCCGGTTTTTAGCCTGGCCATAATCCCGCTGTTGCTGCTGACGACGATGCTGCTTTTTATACCGGGCATGTCAGCTATTTCCGGTGCATTGTTGTCGTCAGCCACGACATTGTTGTCGTGGACATGGATCGGGCTCGGTGCTGTGGCCGGATGGCCTGGTGCCGCTACTTCTGTATCACCACCCGCAGGCTGGACAGTTTTGCTTGCGGCCATGGGCTTGATGATGCTGTTGGCACCCAAGTCATTGCCAGGGCGCCCGCTGGGGGTGTTGTGGTGCCTTCCGTTGCTGTTTTTCGTTCCGCCACGGCCGGCTGCCGGGGAGTTTGAATTCAGTCTGTTGGACGTCGGCCAGGGCTTGGCTGCCGTGGTCCAGACGGAAAAACATATTATGGTGTTTGATACCGGTGCCTGGTTCAGCCCGGATTTTGATGCCGGTTCCGCGGTAGTAGTGCCGTTCCTGAGGAGCAAGGGGATTGACCATCTCGACGCCCTGGTTATCAGTCATGGGGATAATGACCATATCGGCGGGGCCTCTGCCGTGCTCGAATCGCTGCCCGTGGCCCGGGTATTCAGCAGCCTGGTCGGGCAGCCACGTTCGGATGCCATTCCATGTCGAACCGGAATGGCGTGGCGCTGGGACGGGGTAGAGTTCTCGTTTTTACATCCGGATGGTGCCAGCTACAAAAAAGCGAATAATGGCGCCTGCGTATTGCGTGTCAGCAGTCGCTGGGGATCGGTTCTGATCAGTGCCGATATTGAACAACTCGCAGAAACCAGGCTGGCCGGGGTGTTTGGATCCAAATTGCAGAGCACCGTGCTAGTGGCGCCGCACCATGGCAGCCGAACATCGTCGACACCGGTGTTTTTGTCGGCGGTGTCGGCTGACGAGGTGTGGATCCCGGCAGGATACCGGAATCGATATCACCACCCCCATCCTGATATTCTGCGGCGTTACCGGGATATGGCCATGCCGGTTGTGAGTACAGCTGATTCCGGTGCGATCAGCCGTTTGTTCGGCAGCCGCCTTGCACCAACCCGTCGATTTCGCAACGACTATCAGCGTTACTGGCACCATCGCCCGATATGATTGCCTGATCCCTTTGCCTGTGTTGCCGCGTCTGATACATTAGCCGCACTTTACATAAACAAAAAACAGTTTTTTACTACAATTCAGGTGCTTATCGATGTTTGAACTGGTGAAGACCGGTGGTTGGTTGATGTGGCCCATACTGCTTTGTTCAGTAGCGGCTTTGGCAATTATCGGCGAGAGATTCTGGTCGCTCCAGAAGAAATACGTTTCCCCGGAAACATTGGTTATCCAGATCAAGCAATGGCTGGACCGCAAGGAGCTGGACAATGCCCGTATCAAGTTGCTGGCTGAGACCTCGCCACTGGGGCGGATTCTTGCAGCCGGACTGCTTAATCGTGAGCATGATCGCGATATCGTTAAAGAGGCTGTTGAAGATGCTGGACGTCACGCGGTGCCGGAACTGGAGCGCTACCTCAATACCCTCGGAACCATTGCGGCCATAACCCCGTTCCTCGGACTTCTCGGTACAGTGCTGGGTATGATCGAGATGTTTGCCGGCATCAGCAGTCATGGAGTTGGTGATCCAGCGGTGGTGGCAGGGGGTATCGCCCAGGCATTGATCACCACGGCAGCCGGTCTCGGTGTCGCCATTCCCAGCGTCATGTTTTATCGCTATTTCCGGGGCAAGGTGGATGCGCTGGTTGTCGATATGGAACAGGAGTCAATCAAGTTGATCGAAATTCTTCACGGCGACCGTGAGAGCGACTAGGGCGGAGTATTCAGAGCAATGAATTTTTCTCGCGCCAGGCAGGGGATGGAACCGGAACTCAACCTGGTCCCGTTGATTGACGTGCTGTTGATGACACTTATTTTCCTGGTGGTTACGACAAGCTTTTCCAAGGAATCGCAACTTCGAATCAAGTTGCCAGAAGCAACGGCGGAAGCCAGCTCAGAGCAAGCCTTGTTGCGCGTGACCATTGATGCGCATGGGCAGTTCTACATCAATGACAAGCAGTTGTTGAAACCGACTGCTGATGCCCTGCGAAATGCAATGTTGCAGGCAGCTGGAAAAAACAAGAAACCCGGCGTAGTGATTTATGCCGATGGCAAAACGCCGCACCAGGCAGTTATTCACGCCATGGATGCGGCACGTCGTCTCGGTTTCACCAACCTTACCTTTGCTACCCAGCAACAACCTGGGCAAAAGAATTAGTCCATGGCCAAAACCGAGTTACCAAAAAATGCGGCGCTCTTGTATCGCCGGTTAATAACCTATGCATTGCCGTACAGGAAGATATTTGCATTCTCCGTGCTGGCCATGTCAGCGGTTGCTGCCCTGGATCCCGTTAAAGCCTACATTCTCAAGCCGCTGATGGATGGCGGATTTATCGAGAAGGATCCGGAAATTATCGCCTGGCTGCCTTACGCTATTATCGGGATTTTCCTTGTAGGAGGGCTGGCCCGGTTTGTTGCCCAGTTCAGCATGGCCTGGATCGGTGCCAGGATCATGTTCGATATTCGCAACGAGATGTTCACCCACCTGTGCCGCCTGCCCGCTGCGTACTACGATCAGAATGTTTCAGGCAGGCTGATGTCCAAGGTGATCTACGACGTCCAGCAGATTTCCAATGCTACGACCAAGGCATTGTTTGTTGTTATCAAGGATGGATTGTCGGTGATCTGGTTACTGGGCTACATGGTCTATATGAACTGGAAGCTCACCTTGTTGTTCCTGATTATTGCGCCGCTGGTAGGCGGTTTTGTCCGATTTGTCAGCAAGCGTTTTTTCAAGACTGGCCTGGGTCTTCAGAAATCCATGGGCGGTATTTCCGGGGTTGTTCAGGAACTGACAGAAGGTCACCTGACGGTCAAAGCCTATGGTGCAGAGGAACAGGAGTCAAAACAGTTCGGCTCTGTCAACGACAAGTACCGACGACAAATGGTCCGTCGTGCATCGCTGGTTGCGCTCAGCGTGCCAATGATGGAGTTCCTGGCAGCAATCGGCATGGCCGTTGTTGTGCATTACGCGTTAAACCAGGCGGCATCAGGGACCCTTACCATAGGTGAGGCCATTTCCTATTTTGGCGCGATGATGCTGATGCTTGGCCCTGTCAAGCGGCTGACCAAGGTGAATGAAGTAATTCAACTTGGACTGGCTGCGGCACACAGCGTTTTCGAGCTGATTGACGAGGAAACTGAAAAGAATGCCGGCACGATAAAAATGCAACAGGTCGATGGTCGCGTTGAGTACAACAATGTCAGCGTTGCCTATAGTGATGATGGCGAGGTTGTATCGGATATCAGCTTCACCATAAACCCGGGTGAAGTGGTAGCGCTTGTTGGTGCATCCGGCAGCGGCAAGAGCACGCTGGCCAACCTGTTGGCACGGTTTTACTTGCCCAGCAAGGGCTCGATATCGGTTGATGGTGTTGACATTACTGATTTTGATCTGAATAACCTGCGCTCGCATATTTCCTTTGTCAGCCAGGATACCGTGCTGTTCAATGACAGCATCAAAAACAATATTGCCTATGGCAGCGCGGACCAGATTGACGATGATCGCATCAGGAAAGCCGCCGCCGCCGCCCACGTGCTTGAATTTGTTGATGACTATGAAAACGGATTTGATACCGAGGTTGGCGAAAAGGGTACCCGGCTTTCCGGGGGGCAGCGCCAACGTATTGCCATTGCCCGAGCCATATACAAGGCGTCGCCTATCCTGATACTCGACGAAGCCACATCGGCGCTGGATACCGAATCAGAACGGTTGATTCAGGATGCGCTGAAAGTGCTGATGCGCGATCGGACGACGCTTGTTATTGCTCACCGCTTGTCGACAATCGAGCATGCAAACAGGATCCTGGTGCTGGACAAGGGCCGCATTGTCGAGAGCGGGACACACAAGGAACTGCTGGTGCATAGCGGAGTATATGCGCGACTGTATCAAAATCAGTTCAGGACCTGACGAGTATGCAATTGGACTGGTTAACAGCCAGCTGGTACAGGCCATCAATACTGCGTTTTCTGTTGTGGCCGGTATCAGTTGTTTTCTGCGCATTGACAATACTCAGAAAGCAGCTGTACAGGTTGACATTGTTACGAACGCACTGGTTCCCGGTACCGGTTATCGTAGTTGGCAATATCACCGTTGGCGGAACCGGCAAGACCCCGCTGGTGATAAAGCTCGTGGAGCTGTGTCGCAAGGCAGGCTACACGCCCGGCGTAATTTCGCGCGGTTACGGTGTCCAGGCGGAATCCTATCCGATGGTGTTACGTGAAGGGCACACTGCCGCATCCGTCGGCGATGAGCCGCTGATGATTTTTCGACACACGGGATGCCGGGTGGTCATTGACCCGGATCGGCCGCGCGGTGTTGGGCGATTGCTCAAGTCTCAATGCGATATCGTGATATCGGATGACGGCCTGCAGCATTATGCCCTGGGCCGGGACATGGAGATTGCCGTGATCGATGGTGCGCGTGGACTGGGTAACAGGATGTGTCTGCCGGCAGGACCGTTACGCGAACCGGTGACGCGGCTGGCAGATGTGGATATGACCGTCATCAGCGATACATCAGGAAAGAACCGCAGGGCGCATGCATCAGCCGGTTGGCGCATGCACCTGGAACCGAGGTGTTTTGTTAATGTATTCGATGCAGGCCGTCGGCAGCCGTTGGACGCGTTCAGGCGACAACGAGTACATGCTGTTGCAGGCATCGGTAATCCCGGACGGTTTTTCCTGAACCTGTCAGACCTGGGGTGTGAAACCGAGCAACACGTTTTTCCGGATCATCACCCGTATATGCTTACAGATATGCAATTCGGTGATGACAGGCCGGTTATTATGACGGAAAAGGACGCGATAAAATTTGAGCAATATATTGGCCAGATGCCGGCGGAGGAATATAGTCGGTACTGGTATCTGAAAGCAGACGTTGTCGTGGATGACGAATCTGCGTTTTTGAAAGAACTGATGTCATTTCTTGAGGAGAAGTAGAACGTGGACAAGAAACTGCTCGAAATCCTGGTTTGCCCGCTGTGCAAGGGTCCGCTGGAATATCGCAAAGACGACAGCGAACTGGTATGCAAGGCGGACAAGCTTGCTTATCCAATCAAAAATGACATCCCGGTAATGCTGGAAGAAGAGGCGCGCGTACTGGCCGATTCTGATTCTTGATGCGACATACGGCACGCCTGAATTCTCATGATAGTTGTCATTCCTGCCAGATATGCATCAACCCGTTTGCCAGGCAAGCCGCTGGCAGATATTCACGGCAAGCCGCTGGTGCAACATGTTTATGAGTGCGCCCGGAAATCCAGTGCCTCGAGAGTCGTCATAGCAACCGACGATGCCAGAGTTTTTGAAGCGGGCAAATCCTTCGATGCAGAAGTGCTGATGACACGTGCCGACCATGCTTCCGGTACTGACCGGATCGCGGAAGTCATACAGCAATTGCAATTGCCTGATGATGAAGTAGTGGTGAATGTGCAGGGGGACGAGCCAATGATGCCGGCGACGCTTGTGAACCAGGTAGGCACGCTGCTGGAGCAAAGTACGGTAGCGCCCATGGCCACGGCATGTCACGGCATCGATTCCGTAAATGAATTGCTGGATCCCAATATAGTGAAAGTGGTAACGGACAGGCAGGGTTATGCGTTGTATTTCAGCCGGGCACCGATTCCATACAATCGTGCCTATGCCGGCCAGTCAACAGAAGGCTGTTATCGACATATTGGTATCTATGCCTATCGTGCAGGGTTTGTCAGTCGTTACGCGGCATGGCCTGCCTGCCCGCTGGAACTCCTGGAAAGCCTGGAGCAACTGAGAGTGTTGTGGCATGGCGAGCGCATCATTACCTGTGTGGCCAATGAACTGCCTGGTCCCGGAGTGGATACGCCGCAGGATCTTGAGCGCGTTCGAGTATTAATGTCCTGAGTAAATTCCTATGACCAGAATCAGTGTGCTATTCGTATGCCTGGGAAATATCTGTCGCTCTCCAACGGCAGAAGCCGTATTTCGACAGCTTGTTGTCCGGGAGGGGCTGGAGCATGCGATCAATATAGATTCGGCTGGTACTCACGCTTATCACGTCGGTGAGCCACCGGATCATCGCGCCCAGGCTGCTGCCGCTCGGCGCGGAATTGATATGAGCCAGTTGCGCGGCAGAAGGGCGACCGAATTGGATATTGAGCAGTTTGATTATATCCTGGCCATGGATAACGAGAACTACCATAACCTGCTGGCGATTTCCTCGGACGGACTGGAAAGCAAGATTCACTTGTTCCTGGACTTTGCGCCGGATCGTCCGGAGCAGGAAGTCCCGGATCCATATTTTGGTGGTCCGGGCGGGTTTGACAATGTGCTGGATATGGTGGAGGAAGCCTCCATCGGGTTGCTAAGACATATTCGTAGTCGTCACGATATTTGACCTGGTCTGGCCGCACGAATATCAGGAGTTGACAGGATTGTCCTGCGATATCCAGCGATTTCTGCCAGTTGTCTTGGTAATCTTTACCGCGAGCTCAGCACGAGCCATAACGCTCGAATAGCTGTCCCTGTGGCTGTGAACCGCACAGTACCGCAGGATATCGTTGCCAGGGATACTGGTAACGCCACTGCGTAGAAGCGAATCTTCCATTGCTCGACATGGTATTCTGGCAATCTGGTTTGCATGGTTCAAATCCGTTATACCAAGCAAAATCAGGAAGGCGTCACCATCGTTGGCCAGAGGCTTGAGCGCGCATCGACATGTTTGGCCAGGATATGGGCGATATACTTTAAAGCGTGATCTTCATGCCAGGTCTGTTTATGAAATTTGCGATGGTTGAGACGAGTACGGCTTGTACTTGCACGGCAGCACTGGAGCTGAACATCTTGACGATCGTAAATATGTCTTTTTTGTGACTTTTTATTTCTGATTGCTGAATTTATTCCTGCCGCTGATCATTTCCGAGATCCGGCATCCGGGATTCGTTGGCATGACACGATATTTCAGGTTATAGGTTCAAATGCCCATTGATTGAACCCCTGAGGTCGGAAACGAAGTCTGACAGACGGATCTTCAGTTTATTTATCTGCTTTAACAGTCTTTTATCATTCATGGGCGCAGTCATTTGTGTTGCCCCGAAAATTCTCTAAATCTTGTTCGGTAACCGGGTGATTTGATGGGTTGAAAACATTTCGAGCAAGTAATCGGAAAGCTTGAATTGTGAAATCAAAAACCTGGCCCAGGTCTGCAGGTGACCGGGGTTGGGCGTGAGCAGGGCAATAAAAAAGCCGCGTAACGCGGCTTTTTTATTTGATGTCCCTACTTAGTTGTCCGAAGACGTAGGCTTGGTCTCAATCTGGGTCAGATTGGCTGCAGGCTTGGGCTCCGCAGGTGGTGACGCTGGTGTTGCGACTGGCACGGGTTTCGGCTGAGGTGCCGGCGTTGTTGCAGCAGGTGCTGCCGTCGGGGACGCGGGTGCTGCCTTTGTTTCAATTTGTACCAGTGCTGGACTGTTTTCAGGTTTTGCTGCTGGCGCAGACGGGCTAGCAGGTTTGCCAGTATCGCCCTGAGGCACGGCTGACTTGCTTCTGTTGCCCTCCGTCGCTGGCTGTGATGGCTCATCAGCAGGCTTATTCCGCGCGCCATCCTGTTTGCGGTTGTCAGGCAGCACGGCATTTACGGGTGAGCTTTGGGTCTGTGCGGGCGCCACCGTACTTGCCGTGCCTGCATTAACGCGATCCTGTTTTTGTCCTTCGCTTGGCTTTCGGCCGCCATTTTTACCAGGTGCATCGTCGCCCCCGCTGTCCCTGTTTGCGGTCGCTTGATCGGGCTGTTGCGGCTGGTTTGGGCGATCCTGTTGATTGCCACCTTTTTGCTGGCTTTGACCGCCACGGCGTCCGCCACGGCGTCCGCGACCACGACCGGATTCCGGTTTTTTGTCCGGGGACGCATCTTTTGCAGGCCTGTTGTCGCGATTGTCCTTGCCTCGCGGCTCTTGTGCGGACTTGTCTTCAGCCTGTTTTGGCTGCTGGTCATCTTTTTGTGGCTTGCCGCCACGACGCTGCTGCTGATCACCACGACCGCCACGACGCTGCTGCTGATCACCACGACCGCCACGACGCTGCTGCTGATCACCACGACCGCCACCACGACCACCACGGCGTTGTTGCTGGGTGCCGGATTTCTTGTTCTTTGGGGCTGTCGACTTTTCGCCAATACCGAGCAGTTTCTTCAGCCAGCCAAACAGGCCGGACGAGGAGGGTTGTTTCGGTCGTGGCGGTGCCTGGGTCACCGGCGTGATTTGGCCAACCGCGGCTTTCTCAGGTTTCTCGGCCTTGACTGCGCTCGGTTCGGAAATTTCTTCATCCTCTTCCGTAGGTACAATCTTGTAACTTGGCAGATTTTCTTCGCCTTCCAGGTCTTCAGAGCGCAAACGACGAATCTTGAAGTGTGGAGTCTGCATGGTTGACATCGGTACAATCGTAATCGGCGTTCCAATGCGTGATTCCAGCGCACTGATCTCGCGACGTTTTTCGTTCAAAAGGAAACTGGCTGTTTCAATGGGCAGATGCACATGAACAGCAGCCGAATTTTCCTTCATCGCTTCTTCCTGGATTTCACGCAGAATGTGAAGCGCGGAAGACTGCACGCTGCGAATATGACCGGTGCCGGAGCAGCGCGGGCAAATACGCGTGCTTGCTTCTCCGAGAGATGGGCGCAGGCGTTGGCGTGACATTTCAAGCAGGCCAAAGCGGGAGATGCGACCTACCTGGACACGGGCACGATCATACTTCAATGCCTCGGCAAGACGATTTTCCACGGCGCGCTGGTTGCGGGCCGGTGACATATCAATGAAATCAATTACCACCAGGCCGCCGAGATCACGCAGACGTAACTGCCGGGCGATTTCGTCAGCCGCTTCAAGGTTGGTATTGAGCGCGGTTTCTTCGATATCGGCACCTTTTGTTGCACGTGCCGAGTTTACATCGATAGAAACCAGGGCTTCGGTGTAGTCAAACACCACTGAGCCACCGGAGTCGAGACGCACTTCGCGCGAGAATGCCGAATCAATCTGGCTCTCGATCTGGTAGCGCGAGAACATCGACGTCTCTTCCTGGTACAGCTTCAGCTTCTGAATATTGTGCGGGCTCACCTGTTCGATGAACTTTTTCATGCGCTCGTGAATTTCGGCGTTGTCGACCAGGATTTCGCCGATATCGGTACGCAGGTAGTCGCGAATGGCGCGGACAACCAGGTTGCTCTCCTGGTAGATCAGGAACGGGGCAGGGCGATCGGCGGCAGCCTTACTGATGGCGTCCCACAGGTGCACCAGGTAATCCAGGTCCCACTGCAGTTCTTCGACGCTCTTGCCAATGCCGGCGGTGCGGGCAATCAGGGCATAGTCACGCGGTACTTCCAGCTGTGCCATGGCGTCGCGCAGTTCCGCGCGTTCTTCGCCTTCGATGCGGCGGGAGATACCGCCACCCTTGGGATTATTGGGCATCAACACCAGGAATCGTCCAGCCAGGCTGATGAAGGTAGTCAGTGCCGCACCCTTGGTGCCGCGCTCTTCCTTGTCTACCTGGACTACGAATTCCTGGCCTTCCTTGATGACGTCCTGGATCTTGACCTGAGAGATTGGTGTCTTGTTATCACCCTGAAAATGAATTCGGGAGATTTCCTTCAGCGGCAGGAAGCCTTGGCGTTCGACACCGTAGTCAACAAACGCGGCTTCGAGACTGGGCTCGACGCGGGTGACGCGGCCTTTGTAAATATTGCCTTTTTTGCTTTGGTAAGCGGTGGATTCAATATCGAGATCAAGGAGTTTCTGGCCATCAACAATAGCCAAACGCAGCTCTTCTGCATGAGTTGCGTTGAACAGCATTCTTTTCATGTTTTATTCGTCCCCGACGCTTTGGCGCTTTCGGCCAGCTTGCTGGGCCATTCGGCGCTGATCACTCGTGCAGGTCGAATGGTACGCTTCGCACTGCTCAGCTATACCGCCATACCACGAGTTTTTACCGCGCAGCGTGCAGGGTTTTCACCGCATTTCGCCCGCTGCTGCAGACCCTTGCCGCGCACCAGAAAATTGGTGTTTGTCAGCGACCGTAGTGCCGATGACGTTGCGGTCAAGGTGTTCCACCGGCCTTCGCCAGTAGCGTCGTATTTTTGCGTCTCTCTGTACCTGGGCGAGTGACGCATAACCCATATCGCGGGCAGCCTTTTGGCCGGCCTTTGGGCCGACATCCCGGGTGCTTCGCGCGGCAGCGGGACGTGTTGCCCGGTGCCTAAAACCGTTTGTAAAACCATTTTTTAATGTGTTGCTACAATGCCTTGTTTACATTGGCTTTTAGCACACAGACCGACTATATCAGTGGCGCATCAAATCAGCAAACTTGATATGCTCCGGCGGCAAAATCGGAGGCAGGATATTTTGTGAACAAGGTCAGTTTCATCACTATTGACGAGGCTCATGCCGGCCAGCGGCTCGATAACTTCCTGATTTCACACTTGAAAGGTGTTCCGAAGAGCCGCATCTATCGCCTGTTGCGCAAGGGCGAGGTGCGTGTGAATAAGGCCCGATGCAAGCCTGATTACCGCCTGGAGCTGGATGATGAATTGCGGATTCCGCCAATACGGGTGGCGGACGCCGCGCCCAGGCCGGCCCACAGCGGCAAGCTGGAATGGCTGGAAGCAGCAATTATCTATGAAGACGATGTGCTGATTGCCATGAACAAGCCTTCCGGTCTCGCCGTGCATGGTGGCAGCGGCGTCAGTCTCGGATTGATCGAAGCCCTGCGTCAATTGCGCCCGGAGGCCAGGTTCCTGGAGCTGGTGCATCGGCTGGATCGTGAGACGTCGGGACTGCTGCTGGTGGCCAAGAAGCGGTCCGCGCTGCTTGCCTTACACGAACAGTTGCGGGGTACCAGTGTCGACAAGCGCTACCTGGCGCTGGTCAAGAATCCGTGGCAAGGCAAGGCCAGGATGGTGGAGGCGCCGCTACTGCGTAGCCAGACGCGCTCGGGAGAGCGAATGGTCCGGGTTTCCGAGGAGGGTAAGGTCGCGCGTAGCCGCATTGTGCCGCAGCAGTTGTTTCGCGGCGCAACCCTGGTCGAGGTAAGGATTTATACAGGCCGAACCCACCAGGTGCGGGTGCACTGTGCCCACGAGGGACATCCCATTGCCGGTGACGATAAGTATGGCGACAGGGGATTCAACAAGTCGATGGCGGCAGCCGGCTTGAAGCGATTGTTTCTGCACGCGGCGCGCATGCACTTGACTCATCCGGTCACTGGCAAACCGCTTGAGCTGGATGCGCCGCTGCCCGATGATTTGGTACAGGTACTGGATACAATGTCATGAAAGACCGTTTTGATCTGATTGTTTTTGATTGGGATGGAACCCTGATGGACTCCGAGCGGAAAATTGTTCGATGTTTCGAGATGGCTTGCCGCGATGTGAATGTGGTCTATCCGGGTGACGCGGCGGTGCGGGCCATTATCGGGCTGGGATTACGTGAAGCGGTTGATCGCCTGTTGCCCGGCGAGGATGATGCAATTATCGACCAGGTAACTGAGGCGTACCGGGATCATTTTCTGGTTCATGACAAAACGGAAATGGAATTTTTCCCAGGTGTTCTCGATGGCTTGAAGCAGCTCGAGGGCCATGGCTACATGCTTGCTGTTGCAACCGGCAAGGCCCGCCGGGGACTGAAAAAACTGCTGGATGAATGGCAATTGCATGACCAGTTTGTCGCCACACGATGTGCCGACGAAGCATTCTCCAAGCCGCATCCCAAGATGCTGGAGGATATCCTGGGGCAGACCGGTGTTGCCTCCAATCGCGCCATTATGATTGGCGATACCACCTTTGACATGGAAATGGCCAACAATGCGCGCGTTGCCGGTCTTGCTGTCAGCTACGGTGTGCACGACCGTGATTCGCTGTTGAAACACGATCCAGTGGATTGCTTGGATTCATTCGAAGAGGTGCGTGCGTGGCTGATGTAGAAACGCGGCGCATCTGTGACCGCGAAGCAATCCGTAATGGCGGCGATGGCGTGCGGTTCTATGTCCTGCGAGGCCGGCAAAAGCTGCCCGCTTTTGTGATTCGCCACGAGGATGTGGCTTATGCCTACCTGAACCAGTGCGCCCATACGCCGGTCGAGCTTGACTGGGAGCATGGCCAATTCTTCGACAAGAATAAACGTTACCTGATTTGTGCCACGCACGGCGCCTTGTATGAGCCAGCAACCGGGGCCTGTGTTGATGGCCCGTGCCGGAAAAAGGGCTTGGTGGCACTGGAGGTCGACGAGCGGGAAGACGGTGTCTTTATTGTCGGCACTGATCAGCTATGTTTTGACTAAATGCCGTGAGTACGGAATGATAACCCACTATACAAATTGGACAATGTGAACCAGGAACGAATTCGGGAACAGATTATGGAAAACGAGAATCCGGTGCAGCAAAAACAGGAAGCTTCCAGCCAGGAGAAACCCGAAGGCTGGGAGCGCAGCCTGCTCGAACGGCTGGCATTTGCTGCCTTGAATGAACAGCGTCGTGCCCGTCGCTGGGGAATAGGCTTCAAGATATTTTTTGCCATCTATCTTGTTGCGATTCTATTGATGGCCACTTCCGACCCGCACGAAGTCAAACCGACGGGCGAGTTCACTGCGCTAGTGGAGCTATCAGGCATCATTGCTCCTGATACAGCGGCCAGCGCGGATTTTGTTGTATCCGGACTCAGGGACGCGTTTGAAAGCAAGGCAAAAGGCGTAATCATTCGCAGCAACAGTCCTGGCGGCAGCCCGGTGCAATCGCAATATATATATGATGAGATCAAGCGCTTGCGCAAGAAATTCCCCGACAAGCCGGTGTATGCAGTCGTAACTGATATCTGCGCATCAGGTTGTTATTACGCTGTTGCCGGTGCTGATCGTATCTACGCCAGTCGTGGCAGCATTGTTGGATCGATCGGTGTGCTCATGGATGGCTTTGGTTTTGTTGACTCAATGAAAAAGCTGGGCGTGGAGCGCCGACTGATGACGGCAGGAGAAAACAAGGCCATGCTGGATCCGTTTTCGCCGCGCAATCCGGGGCATATGCTTCACGTCAAGAATATGCTTGATGAGATCCACCAGCAATTTATAGATGTGGTCAAGGAAGGTCGCGGCAAGAAACTGGCAAACCGCAAGGATATTTTCTCCGGTCTGTTCTGGACCGGTGAAACTGCTGTAAAGCTCGGTCTTGTTGATGAGATTGCCAGCGCCAGTCATGTTGCCCGTGAAGTCATCGGCGCCGACAAGATTGTTGATTTCAGCTACCGGGAAAACTGGCTGGACAAGTTTGCCGGCGGTCTTGGCAGCGCCATGATGAACACACTCAAGGCCTGGCTGTTTGGGCAGGGTAATTTGCGTTAGTCAATTACAGAATGGGACTCATTTTCCAGCATCTTCACCAGCCGGATCAATGGCAGGCCGATGAGGGTGCTGGGATCATCACCAATAAACCGTTCAAGCAGGGCAATGCCCAGGCCTTCAGACTTCAGGCTGCCTGCGCAGTTATAGGGTTGTTCCTTGTGCAGGTAGTTTTCAATTGTTGTATCAGATAATTCACGAAAAACAACGCTGTATGGAACGACTTCGCTTTGAATGTGCCCGGTTTTGCTATTAATTAGCGCCAGCCCGGTATACAGGGTGATGGTCTCGCCAGACGCCTGCCGCAGTTGTTCTACAGCATGCGCATGGTCTCTTGGTTTGCCGACTATGTCATTGCCATGCACTGCGACCTGATCTGAACCAATGACCAGGGCATTTCCTTGGCCCTTGGCAATGGCCTGTGCTTTTTCAATGGACAGGCGCTGTACCAGTTGTTGCGGGGTTTCGCCGGGCTTTGCCGATTCATCAATGTCCGGACTGATGCACTTGAACGGAATGCCGAGACGTTCCAGCAGTTCCTTGCGATAGGGTGATGATGAGGCAAGTATCAGGTTCATGGTCGTGATGTGGCCCGGTCGGAATGTAAAACGGGCATCATCGTGATGCCCGCTGGTCAGTAGTTACCCGTGATGATTATTCGATTTCAATCAAGGCTTCGTCGGGTGTAACACTGTCACCCTTGGCGACATGGACCGCCTTGACCTTGCCGCTGACGGGTGCCGGCACTTCGTTTTCCATTTTCATGGCTTCCACGACCAGCACTGAGTCGCCGGCATTCACGGTATCACCTTCCTTGACCAGGACATCGACTATTGTTCCCGGCATGGAGCTGGTGACATGGCCTTCTTTGGTCGCGCGTGGACGACCGGAACCACTGGTTTTGGCCGGTGATGCGCCACCAGCTTTGCCCGGCTCAATCTCGGACAGTGTTTCAACCAGGATCTCTTCAGGTACACCGTCGACAGAGATATAGAAGGGGCGCTGATCATCGTGCTGGTTACCGGTACCAGTCACCTTGATGTAATAGGTTTCGCCGTGCAGTGTGACATTGAACTCTGTTGGTGCGCGACGATCGCCACTGCCATTGGCATTTTCGCCAGCGGGAATGAGTGCTTCCGGCTTCAACGTACCGGCTTCGCGTTCTTCGAGGAAGTGGCGACCGACATCCGGGAACATGGCGTAAGTTAATACGTCTTCTTCGGTCTTCGCCAGCCCACCAATTTCGCGACGCAGATTATCCATTTCCGGCTCGAGCAGGTCGGCAGGGCGGCATTCAATTACTTCTTCATTGCCAATAGCCATACTGCGCACAGACTCGTTAATCGTACCCGGTGCCATACCATAGCGACCCTTGAGGTAAAGTTTGACCTCGTTGGTGATGTTCTTGTAGCGCTTGCCGGTAATGACATTAAACACTGCCTGTGTACCAACAATCTGTGATGTCGGAGTAACCAGTGGTGGGTAGCCCAGGTCTTCACGAACACGGGGTATTTCGGCAAGCACTTCGTTCATTTTGTCCAGCGCGCCTTGTTCCTTGAGCTGATTGGACAGGTTGGAAATCATGCCACCAGGAATCTGGTTGTTGTGAACTCGCGTATCAACGCCGGTGAATTCGCTTTCGTATTGATGGTACTTCTTGCGCACTTCATGAAAGTACATGCCGATTTCCTGCAGCAGTTGCAGGTCGAGACCGGTATCGTACGGCGTATCCTGGAAGGCCAGCACCATACTTTCCGTTGGCGAGTGACTTGTTCCCCATGACATGGAGCTGATCGCGGTATCCACATGACGACAGCCGTTTTCTACAGCCTTGAACATTGCGATGTTGGCAACACCTGCCGTGGTGTGTGAATGAAAATGCAGCGGAACGCTCAGCTCACCCGATAGCGCGGCGAACAATTCGCCGGCACCAGTTGGCGTCAGCAGGCCAGCCATGTCCTTGATACAGATGGTCTGGCAACCCATGGCTTCCAGTTCCTTGGCCTGTTCAACAAAGTGCTCCACGGTATGAACCGGGCTCACGGTATAACAAATCGCGCCCTGGGCATGTTTGCCAGCATTGAGTACGGCAGCAATGGACAATTTCATGTTGCGCAGGTCATTCATGGCATCGAAGATGCGGAATACTTCAACGCCATTTTCGGCAGACTTCTTGATGAATGCTTCGACCAGGTCATCTGAATAATGGCGATAGCCAAGCAGGTTTTGGCCACGCAAAAGCATCTGGATCGGCGTATTGGGAAGCGCTTCCCTGAGCTTGCGCAAACGTTCCCACGGGTCTTCTTTCAGAAAGCGGGCGCAGCTGTCGAACGTGGCGCCACCCCAGGCCTCCAGGGACCAGAAGCCCACCTTGTCGAGCCGGTCGCAAATAGGCAGCATGTCTTCTGTACGCATGCGGGTTGCCAATAAGGACTGATGGGCATCTCGCAGGATCACATCGGTAACCATTACCTTGTCGGCAGCTGTTGTCGAAGTTGCTTTTTTGTTTGCTTTGGCCATAGTCGTATCTTGAATGTGCAATCAGTCGCTAGGGTTGTCGAATCGCCGTGTTATCAAAGCCCGTGATGCGCGGTGATGGCGGCGGCAATAGCCGCGGCCAGTTCGGCTGGCGGACGGCGAATGGAATAGTTTACCAGTTCCGGGTGCCGTTCGACGAAACTTGTGTTGAACGTTGCTGCCCGAAAATCAGGATTCTTCAGGATTTCCAGGTGGAACTGCTTGGTTGTTTTGACACCGTGCAGACCCACATCCTTGAGTGCACGAATCGATCGGTCAATGACCTGGTCCCATGTCAACGCCCAGACAATCAGCTTGGCGCACATGGAGTCATAATACGGTGGAAACTCGTAGCCGGTATAAATGGCGGCATCGGTGCGTACTCCCGGACCACCGGCTGCGTAATACCGGGTAATCTTGCCAAAGCTGGGCAGAAAGTCATTTTTCGGGTCTTCGGCGTTGATGCGGAACTGCAGCGCATAGCCGCGCATAGTGATGTCTTCCTGGCGAAAAGACAGCGGCTTACCCTCGGCAATACGAACCTGTTCCTGGACGATATCAACGCCGGTAATTTGCTCGGAAATCGTGTGCTCGACCTGCAGCCGGGTGTTCATTTCCATGAAATAAAAATTGTCGTCCTTGTCCAGCAGGAACTCGACTGTGCCGGCGTTCTTGTAATTGACCGCTTCGGCGGCCTTGACCGCGAGGCTGCATACATATTGACGTTGCTCCTGTGTCAGCTGTGGCGATGGGGCAATTTCCACCAGCTTTTGATGGCGCCTCTGGATCGAGCAGTCACGCTCAAACAGGTGTATCGCATTACCCTGGCCATCACCGAGAATCTGGACCTCAATATGACGCGGATTGTCGATGCATTTTTCCAGGAATACGTCCGCGCGCCCAAATGCCTTAGTGGCTTCCGATACGACGCGCTCAAAATTCTTTTTTAGCTCGTTTTCATCTTCGCAGCGACGAATGCCGCGACCACCGCCCCCGGAAGTGGCCTTGAGCATCACCGGGTATCCGACCTGTATGGCGATTTCCAGTGCTTCATCCAGGTTTTTCAGGTTGTCTTGGGTTCCCGGTGTGACCGGAACGCCGGCAGCAATCATGGCCTGGCGGGCCTCGGTCTTGTCACCCATCTTGTGGATAACATCGGCGTCCGGGCCGATAAAGATGATGCCGCGCTTGGCGCAGGTTTCCGCGAGAATCGGGTTTTCTGACAAGAAGCCGTACCCGGGATGCAATGCATCACAGCCGGCGGCAACGGCGATATTTACGATGCGGTGTGCGTTCAGGTAGCCGCCAATAGGGTCAGGACCGAGGTTGTAGGCTTCGTCGGCTTTTTTGACATGCAATGCATGCCGATCGGCATCTGAATAGATGGCGACCGATTTGATACCCATTTCGGCGCAGGCGCGTACGATTCGCACCGCGATCTCGCCGCGGTTGGCCACCAGAATCTTCTTGATCACGGTTTGGATAGCTCCAGCTAGCTGTTTCGGTTTAGAGTAACCCAAAAAGGCTCATCAGCGCCGGTTTTTCGTGTTAGCGCGCCGATAAAACCGGCATTGCTTTTTACGGAAAGGGTCGCTAACTGTCAATACGCCAGAGCTGGACCCGGTCCCAAAAAACGCTTTTTTTGACACAACTTACGTCCGAATATATAGTCCGCGCCCTATGAGTACCGGCCTGCCCGCTCAGATTGATCCGCTTCGCCTGGCAGATATCCAGGCGCGGCTAAATGGGGAGATCCCCCTTGAGCGCATGCATCGGTTGACCGGGCATCAAAAGACCGAAGGAATTGCCGGTTTCGACGTGGTTTTTGAGAAAGAAGCCAGGGGTCGAGTGGTGATGCGAGGCGAAATTTGGGCCGAAAGCGTGCCAACCGTGTGTCAACGTTGCCTGGAGCCGATGTTTTGCTCAATTTGGTCAGAATTTGAGCTAGAATTTGCCGCGGGCGATGTGGCGCTGGATGAAGAAGAAATTCAGGATATCATCGTCGTGGAAAAGCCCGTGCAATTGCAGGGGTTGATTGAAGATGAACTTTTGCTGGCCATGCCGATGGTACCCATGCACGAACCGGAGTGTTCGGCCAGCCAGTTTCTTGGCCAGGCTCTGCCAGAACCGCAGGTTCAGGCCCGGACAACTGAAAAGAGTCGAGAAAACCCGTTTGCCGTGTTGGCCAAGCTCAAGCTTGATGACGGCAAACAGAATGACAAGTAATGTATTAAAGGTATCTTGATAGATTACGCGTCGAGTGAATTTAAAGTCTAGACAAGAGGATTACAGTCATGGCGGTACAAAAGAGTCGCAAGACACCATCAAAGCGCGGCATGCGTCGTTCCCACGATGCGCTGACCGCGGCGCATCTCTCTACTGACAGCACCAGTGGCGAAATGCACCTTCGTCACCACGTAACACCAAATGGTTTCTACCGTGGTGAAAAGGTTGTTCAAACCAAGAATGACAAAGCCTGAGTCTTTTTAGGCCAGCATTCCGAGTATCGAGAAAGGTCCGGGCGTGATTGCCACCATCGCACTCGATGCCATGGGAGGTGACCATGGCGTAAGTGTCACCGTGCCCGCCGCCCTGGCGGTGTATCGTGACGTGCGCGATGTTGCGCTGACTCTCGTCGGAAACGAAGACGTGATTCGTGCTGCGTTGGCAAAGGCCGGTGCCAGCGAGGATGACCGTTTGCGCATCCGGCATGCTTCCCAGGTTGTCGAAATGGATGATGATCCGCGCAAGATTCTGCGCAGCAAAAAGGATTCATCCATGCGCGTTGCCATAAATATGGTAAAGGAAGGCGAGGCCGATGCCTGCGTCAGTGCCGGCAATACCGGCGCATTGATGGCGACTGCGCATATCGTGCTGCGAACCCTGCCCGGGATCGAGCGCGTGGCCATCTGCACAACCTTGCCTGCCAATCGTGGTCACGTACACATGCTGGATCTTGGTGCAAATGTTGATTCAACACCGGAGCAACTGCTGCAGTTCGGCATCATGGCATCCATCCTGGTTTCCGAAACCGAACACATTGCAGCACCCAGGGTCGCGCTGCTCAATAACGGTGAGGAAGAGATCAAGGGCAATGTAGTCGTGAAAAAAGCCAACGAGCTGTTTCGAAACAGCAAGCTCAATTACGTCGGATATGCCGAGGGTGACGAAATTTTCATGGGTGATGCTGACATCATTGTCTGTGACGGCTTTGTCGGAAATGTTGCACTCAAGACCAGCGAGGGACTGGCGCAAATGATCAGCCATTTCCTCAAAACCGAGTTCAATCGAAGCCTGCTGACCCGTTTGGCCGCAGTTATGGCGATGCCGGTAATCAAGGCGTTCAAGAACCGTATGGATCATCGCCGGTACAACGGAGCAAGTTTTATCGGCTTGAACGGAATTGTGATCAAAAGTCATGGCGGTGCCGATGCGGTAGCGTTTGCTCATGCCATTCGTGCTGCAATAGCTGAAGCTAAAACAAAAATCCCGGAGCGCATTGCCGAGCAGTTGCCTTCCATGTTGGGAGAGGAGTCCGCTGCTTGATGTATTCGCGTGTTGTTGGAACCGGTGGTTATTTGCCTGACAGGATCATGACCAATCATGACCTGGAAAAGATTGTTGATACTTCCGACGAGTGGATTGTCGCCCGTACCGGCATAAAGGAGCGTCGTATAGCTGCTGATGGCCAGACCACCTGTGATCTTGCCGAACACGCTGCGCGTGATGCGATGGATGCCGCAGGTGTCAGTGCCGGTGAAATTGACCTGATCATTGTTGCCACAACTACACCGGATCGCATTTTTCCGTCTACCGCGTGCCTGCTGCAGGAGCGCCTGGGAATATCCGGCTGCGCCGCATTTGATGTGCAGGCGGTTTGCACGGGCTTTGTCTATGCATTGGGCATTGCCGACAAGTTTATTCGTACTGGCAGTGCCAAAAAAGCTCTGGTAGTCGGCGCAGAAACACTGTCACGCATTCTTGACTGGACCGACCGAACCACCTGCGTATTGTTTGGTGATGGTGCCGGTGCAGTAGTGATTGAGGCCAGCGATGAGCCAGGTATCATTTCATCCCATCTCCACGCCGATGGCGCCTACAAGGAATTGCTCACGGTACCTGTCGGTGTATCGTCCGGTATTGACGCGCTGAAATCCGGCGAAGCCCACATCACCATGAAGGGTAACGAAGTGTTCAAGATGGCCGTGAACACGCTTGGGCGTATCGTTGATGAAACCCTTGAAGCCAATAACATGAAAAAATCGGATATCAACTGGCTGGTACCGCACCAGGCGAATATCCGGATTATCAACGCGACTGCCAAGAAACTGGGTATGCCCAGCGATCATGTTGTGATGACGGTTGATCGCCACGGTAATACGTCTGCCGCGTCGGTGCCGCTGGCGTTCAACGAGGCAGTCAGGGAAGGGCGCATTCAACGAGGCGAAACAGTCATGATGGAAGCTTTTGGTGGTGGGTTCACCTGGGGCTCCGTGTTGATGAAATACTAGGCAGCCGATTTTTCGACAGCCTGCTTTTGGCAAGACAAAAAAACCAAACAGCAACAAGACGTAGGATATTTGATATGGCGTTGGCTATGGTATTTCCCGGTCAGGGATCACAATCAGTTGGCATGATGAACGGGCTGGCTGAAGATTTTGCGGTTGTTAAACTGACATTCCAGGAAGCCTCCGATGCCTTGGGTCGGGACCTCTGGGCCATGGTAACGGATGGGCCCGAAGAGCAGTTGAACCAGACACAGAACACCCAACCGGCGATGCTGACCGCGGGCGTAGCCACCTGGCGAGTCTGGCAGGAAAAGGGCGGCGCTGTTCCGGTCATTATGGCTGGCCACAGTCTTGGGGAATACACGGCACTGGTTTGTGCGGGCGCAATTGCTTTCACCGATGCTGTCATGTTGGTATCCGATCGTGGCGACTACATGCAACAGGCCGTTCCCGCCGGACAAGGCGGCATGGCTGCAATTATTGGCCTGGATGATGACGGTGTTCGCGCGTTGTGTGATTTGGCTGCTGAAGGCGACGTCCTGTCACCGGTTAATTTCAATTCGCCCGGGCAGGTGGTGGTAGCCGGTACCGCAGCCGCAGTACAGCGTGCGGTAGATCGGGCCGCGGATGCGGGCGCCAAAAAGGCCGTTGTACTGCCGGTCAGTGTGCCATCTCATTGTGCATTAATGCATCCGGCTGCTGAAAAAATGGCAGCACGCCTTGAGCAAATCAACATTACTGCCCCGCGTATTTCCGTATTGCACAACACCAGCGTAATGGCGCACACGGACCCGGCACTGATTCGGCAAGCGCTGGTAAGCCAGATCGAGTCGCCGGTACGCTGGGTGGAAACGGTGCAGAAAATGGCCGCTGATGGTGTCAGCAAAATTATCGAGTGTGGACCCGGTCGCGTACTGATGGGCCTGAACAAGCGAATCACCAAGGATGCCCAGACGTTGCCGGTGTATGATACAGGTAGCCTGGAAAAAGCCTTGGCTGAATAATAAAAGAATTACCTAGAGGAGGAGCCTGATATGGGCATACTGGACAACGAAATTGCACTGGTGACCGGCGCAACCCGGGGAATCGGCAAGGCGGTGGCGCTGGTTTTGGGCCGGGAAGGCGCAACCGTGGTAGGTACTGCTACTTCAGAAAGTGGTTCAGAAAACATCACCAACTATTTGAAAGATAACGGAATTAAAGGTTATGGCACAGTACTGGATGTTACTGATGGCGACGCCATCGATGCAGTACTTAAAACCATGACCGAATCGCTTGGCGGTTCGCCGGGGATCCTGGTCAATAACGCCGGCATCACCCGCGATAACCTGCTCATGCGCATGAAAGAGGACGAGTGGGACGCGATCATGGAAACCAACCTGAAGCCCATTTATCGTCTGAGCAAGGCGGTGCTGCGCCCCATGACCAAGGCCAGAAAAGGTCGTATTATCAGCATCAGTTCAGTGGTTGGCGCCATGGGAAACGCGGGTCAGACTAACTACGGGGCTGCCAAGGCCGGTGTCGTAGGGTTTACCAAATCGTTGGCGCGGGAAGTGGCCGGGCGCAACATTACTGTCAATGCTGTCGCACCCGGATTCATTGATACTGATATGACCCGGTCTCTGTCTGATGAGCAAAAATCGGCTGTAATTGCCCAGGTTCCGCTCGGCAGGCTGGGCACACCCGAAGATATTGCCGAGGCGGTTTTGTTCCTGGCGAGTGACCGTGGCGGCTATATAACCGGTACCACCATTCACGTGAATGGCGGTATGTACATGAATTAAAAGGTAATTTTGAAAATAATCGAAACGGTGGACGTCACCGTACAAATACGAATACAATGCGGCCTCGCAAAACGCCGCATTTGGCATGAGGAGGAACAAGAAACATGAGTAGTGTTGAAGAACGCGTCAAGAAAATCGTAATTGAGCAGCTGGGCGCCAGCGAAGCCGACGTAAAGAACGAAGCTTCTTTCGTTGATGATCTTGGTGCGGACTCTCTGGATACCGTTGAGTTGGTAATGGCCCTGGAAGAAGAATTCGACTGTGAAATCCCGGATGAAGAAGCCGAGAAGATCACAACTGTTCAGCAGGCAATTGACTACGTCAACGCCAACATCGGCTAATAACAGCCAGACGGATTCGGCAGTTAGTACGATTTATTCAGGGCCGCCCCGCGCAAGTGGAGGCGGCCTTTGATTGTTTGGGGTCAAATCACCGGTGAATCATTGGTGGTAAATTGATACCAGTCCGTAGTTGCCCTGGAAGCCATTGGCGTCAAAAACGCCAAAAAGGTTTCGGTCTTGAAGTCTAGCAAGGAGTTTCACTTGTCCAAACGTCGTGTAGTAGTTACTGGATTAGGAATCCTGTCGCCGGTCGGTCTCGGCTTGCGCGAAAACTGGGATAATATTCTGGCCGGCAAGAGCGGGATTGGCCAGATCACGCATTTTGATGCCACGGGTTACCCTTCAACCATCGCCGGTGAAGTCAGGGGATTCGATCCCGGCAACTACATGGACAAGAAAGAAGCGCGCAAAATGGACCGGTTTATCCAGCTGGGCATCGCTGCCGGGGTGGAGGCTATTCAGAATTCCGGTCTTGAGGTTACGGATGCCAATGCCGAGCATATCGGTGTCTATATTGGCGCCGGTATTGGCGGCTTGGCCACGATTGAAGGCGCGTCATTGACCATCAACGAAAAAGGCCCGCGTCGGATATCACCATTTTATATCCCCATGAGCATTATCAACATGATTTCAGGTGACCTGTCGGTGATGTACGGACTCAAGGGCCCGAACCTCGCCATTGTTACCGCTTGCTCTACCGCAACGCACAGTATTGGTGCTGCGGCACGTCTCATCGAATACGGTGACGCCGATGTTATGATTGCCGGCGGCGCTGAAGCTGCGGTAACGCCGACGAGTATGGCCGGTTTTGGCAACGCCAAGGCGTTGACAGGCCGTAACGACAGCCCTGAAGCCGCCAGTCGCCCCTGGGACCGTGATCGTGACGGTTTTGTGCTCAGCGAAGGCGCCGGCGTACTGGTGCTGGAAGAGCTGGAGCACGCCAGGGCGCGTGGAGCGCATATTTATTGCGAACTGGCCAGCATGGGCCTCAGTGGTGACGCGCATCACATGACCAGTCCGCCTGAAGATGGCGATGGTGCCCGCCGATGCATGTTGAACGCATTGAAATTCGCCGGGCTGAATCCGGAAGATATTGACTATATCAATGCCCACGGCACATCAACGCCGTTGGGCGACAAGGCGGAAACCACCGCGGTCAAGCGGGCTTTTGGCGACCACGCCCGCAAACTTGCTGTCAGTTCGACCAAATCCATGACCGGTCACCTGCTTGGTGCTGCCGGCGGCGTGGAAGCGGTGTATACGGCTATGGCTGTACACAAGCAGATTGCGCCGCCCACCATTAACCTGGATAACCCGGATGAAGGTTGCGATCTCGATTATATTCCAGGTGCCGCCCGTGAAATGAAGATTGATGCCGCTATCTCCAATTCATTCGGGTTCGGTGGTACCAACGGTACGCTTGTTTTTAAGCGTTACAGCTAGGTTGTTTCCCGGGTGATCAGGCAGCCCTGTCTGGTTAAGCCAATACCAAGGACGCCAACAGGTCAGACGCCTGACCTGTTGGCGTTGCATCGTCGCTATCCTGATAATTATCCGTTCCTGCTCGAAAGTGTCGCCCATGGTCCGGACCAGGCGCGTTACGACATCCTGTTTGCCTTTCCCGGTGATCGATTGCAACTGGATGGCGACGATTGTCTTTACTGGAGGGGCAGCCCCGTTACCGGCCAGTCTTTTCTTGATGCGCTGAATCATTGTTGGCACGAAGCGGCAGAGGGTGCAGGTTGTGAGCACGCCGAATTGCCATTTACCGGTGGCTGGTTCGTATTCCTTGCCTACGAGCTGGTGCGCGAGATCGAACCGAGCCTGCGGAACCTGAAAACTTCGCCGGCCTGGCCACAAGCCATGGCCGTGCGTGTTCCGGCGGCAATCATTTATGACCATGACGCCAGGCAATATTCGATTGTTGCTGAAACAGAAGCGTTGCTGAACACGGTGTGGAGCGATGCAAAAGCCATGTCGGCATCCACCTGTGCCGGTTTTGAAGTACCGGAGTGTGCTGCGATACACGAAGATGATCCTGTCCTGCACGGCGCCCAGGTGGACAGAATAAAACGCTACATCCGCGAAGGTGACGTATTCCAGGTAAATTTGTCCCGTTTGTGGCGGGCAATGCTGACCCGGTCCTGCAATGCGGCCGATCTATATGCGGCCTTGCGCCGAACCAATCCCGCGCCTTTTGCCGGCCTGGCACGCATTGACTATCACTATGAGATTGTCAGTTCATCGCCGGAACGACTGATCAAGACATCCCGGGGCATGGCGTATACACGCCCTATAGCCGGGACCTATCCGCGCGGGATTGATGAGAAGCAGGACAAGCTGCTGATGAATGAACTGGTTTCGCATCCCAAGGAGCGTGCTGAACACGTGATGCTGATCGACCTGGAGCGCAATGACCTGGGTCGTATATGCAAACCCGGAACAGTGGAAGTCAGCGAACTCATGACCGTTGAGAGCTACCGGCACGTTCATCATATTGTGTCGGAAGTGCGCGGACAGTTGCGGCCAGATATCATGCCCGGAGAAGTCATTGCCGCCACTTTCCCCGGCGGCACCATTACCGGTTGCCCGAAAGTGCGATGCATGGAAATTATTGCCGAGCTGGAAGACGGACCGCGTGGCGCCTATACCGGTTCCATGGGTTATATCAATCATAATGGTGATATGGATCTGAACATACTCATCCGAACCATGGTGAAACAGGACGACGAGATACATTTTCGGGCCGGTAGCGGTATTGTTGCTGATTCTGACCCGGTTCGCGAGCTGGAAGAAACCCGGCACAAGGCCCGCGGCATGATGCGTTCCTTGCGCGAGGAGGAGTGATGATCGCGGCTGTCCTGATCAATGGTGTCGCAACCGGACAGCTGGCAGTCAGCGATCGCGGCCTGCATTACGGTGACGGCCTGTTTGAAACCGTGGCGGTTCGCAATGGCAAGCTATGTCTTTGGCGCCGGCATTGGAAACGCATGGCCAGTGGCGCGCAACGACTGGGTATTGAAATCGGTGACGAGAACGCCTGGCTGGATGATATCAACAGTATCCTCGCCCCGAATCAGGATGCAGTCATAAAGCTAGTCTTGACGCGTGGCCCCGGGGGGCGTGGCTATGTTGTCCCGGAAAAGGTGGAGCCAGTTCGTATTGTCATGCGCAGTGCCGTACCGGATTATCATTCTGACTGGTTTACTCAAGGTGTGCGGGCACGGTATTGTCATACGAGACTGGGAGGCAATGTGTCGTTGGCGGGCATCAAGCACTTGAATCGACTGGAGCAAGTGATGGCGCGCAATGAATGGCCGCCGGCTGTGGCGATCGATGACTTTGTCGAAGGCCTGATGCTGGATCAACAGGGAATGGTCATCGAAGGTATTACAAGCAACGTGTTCCTCGTAAGGCAAGACACAATCCACACCCCGGTGCTTGAATCATCCGGTGTTGCCGGTGTTATGCGTGATGAAATTATTGATCATGCCCGATCAGTTGGTATTAGCGTGAGCATTGATCATGTTTCAACCGGGCAGGTTTCAGATGCTGACGAAGTATTTCTGAGCAACAGTCTTATCGGGCTATGGCGCGTAAAACAACTGGAAAACCGGCTGTACAAGACGGGTGAGATAGCGCGTATGCTGCAACAACATGTCAAGGAAATGAGTTTTGCCAGCCTCCATGTATAGAAAGCCCATTTTGCCAATTGTCATTATTGCCACAGCCGGGTTGCTGTACCTTGCCTGGGCATGGAACCATGTGCTGGTATCCGAGCCACAAACCATTGAAGTGCAGCGTGGCAGTTCCTTGCACGGCCTCGCCGTGCAACTTCAGAAACAGGAAATTCTGCACCATCGCTCCGCGTTCGTATTGCTGGCGAGACTGCGCGGCGATGCAAGGAATATCAAGCCGGGAGAATACAGGGTTGAGCCGGGATTGAGTGCATGGCAATTGCTTGACCGTATTGTTGAGGGCAAAGTTGTCCAGCGCAGGCTGGGACTGATTGAGGGCTGGAGTTTCAGGCAGTTTCGTGCTGCACTGGATCAGGCTGACAGGCTGGAGCACTTGACAACCAGTTTGACTGACAAGGAAATCATGGCGAAGCTGGGTCTGCCGGATTCCCACCCCGAGGGCTGGTTCTTTCCTGATACCTACCAGTACTCACTGGGTGTCAGTGACCTGGATATTCTTGCCCGGGCTCATGACAGAATGAAAACAGAGCTGGACAGGGCATGGGCGACCCGTGCCGCGAATATTCCGCTGACCAATGCCTATGAGGTCCTGATATTGGCGTCCATTGTTGAAAAGGAAACCGGTCAGCCGCAAGAAAGACCAATGATATCAGGCGTGTTTACAAATCGGTTAAGAAAGAAAATGCGCTTGCAAACCGATCCAACGGTGATTTACGGGATGGGCGACAGCTATATAGGCAATATTCGCAAAAAGGATTTGTTACGGGATACTCCGTACAACACCTATACCCGGAGCGGTTTGCCGCCGACACCGATTGCGATGCCGGGTGCGGGCGCGCTGACAGCCGCGGTGAACCCCGCCGAGACAAAGGCTCTGTATTTTGTTGCCCGCGGAGACGGCAGTCATGTGTTTTCTGATACACTGAAACAGCATAATGACGCGGTGTTGCACTTCCAGATACGAAGCCGCACCAGGAATTACCGTTCGGCACCTGGCGAGCCGGGGCACACTGACAAGAATTAATCATGGTGGAAGCCGAAATGTCATCTGGAGTTTTTGTTACCATCGAAGGCGGAGAGGGCGCAGGTAAAAGCACCAGCCTTGCTTACCTGCAGGATGGACTTGAGCGCGCCGGCTGCGACTATATCGTCAGTCGTGAACCGGGTGGCACCGAAGTCGGTGAGCGGGTTCGCGATATCCTGCTGCATGGCAAGGATTTGCATATTGACGCTGGAACCGAGCTGCTGTTGATGTTTGCTGCCAGGAATCAGCATATACAGACAGTAATCCTGCCTTCGCTCGCACAAGGAAAAGTCATATTGTGTGATCGATTCACAGATGCCTCATACGCATACCAGGGTGGCGGCAGAGGTATTAGCGATGAGCGAATTGGCATTCTCGAACAATGGGTACAGGATAATCTCAGGCCGGATATCACCATTCTTTTCGATATCCCGGTGGAGCAGGGTCTGGCAAGGGCGGGTGCGCGCAGTGAGCCGGATCGTTTCGAGAGCGAACACACTGATTTCTTCGACAAGGTGCGGGCTGCATATCGACGCCGGGCGGCAGCTGAACCGGGGCGCTTCGAGGTGATTGATGCATCCCGGGACCTTGCCGGGGTGCAAAAGCAACTGGATCCGGTAATTCATCGCATTGCAGGAATGAATCGTGGCCAGTAAGCGAAAAAGACAGACAGAAGACGTGTATCCGTTACCGGAACCACTGCGCCTTGCCTGGCACAAGGGCCAATGGGAGCGCCTGCACAGTGATATTTCACGACTGCCTCATGCCTTGTTGCTGCAGGGACAGGCCGGTCTTGGCAAGCAGGGGTTTGCCGTACGTCTGGCGCACAGCCTGCTTTGTGGCGCCATCAACCAGACTGAAGCCTGCGGCACCTGCAAGAATTGCCTGCTGTTGGCAGCGGGAACTCATCCGGACCTGAACTACCTGCGACCCAGCGAACCCGGCAAGGCTATAGTTGTTGACCAGGTGCGTGAGTTGGCGGATTTTCTGTACAAGAAGCCTCACCTCGCCAAAATGAAGGTCATCGTAATAGACCCCGCCGATGCCATGAATACTCATGCGGCCAACAGCCTGCTGAAAATGCTGGAAGAGCCTCCGTTGGGGAATCTATTGTTGCTGGTGAGCAGTCGGCCCGAGAGCCTGCCTGTAACCATTCGTAGTCGATGCCTGGCGATCAATTTCTCCATTCCGCCGGCCAATGAAGCCCTGACCTGGTTGCATCATGAGGGCCTGGATGTAGCGACAGCAGAACAGGCCCTGTCCTACGCTCATGGCGCACCGTTGACAGCGAAACAGCTCGTTGCCGGGAAATTTCTGGATCAGCCCGTGGAATTATTGCGCGACATTGCTATCCTGGCTGCAGGACATCGACTGGACATTACTGCGGTAGCGGCAAAATGGAAAAAAGCCGGCTCCAGCCAGTCTTTGCAGTGGTTGCAGGGGTTCGCGCAGGACATGATCAGGCGGCAAAGCGGGGTCGAACCGGATATTCGGCCTACAGACGGCAAGGCTGAACAATGGTTGCAAGATATGGCAAAGCGGTTAAACTTGAACGAGTTGTTCAGGTTTCTTGATTCTGTTTCTGAGGCCGGCAGGTTGACGGACAGTGTTCTGGATGAGCAATTGCTCATTGAGGGAGTACTGACTCAATGGAAAGATCTGGCAACAGGACGTCACTGAGCGCCCAATTTCGGACATGACAGGGATATTCAATAATTATGGCCATGGCCCGCAATGTGGATTGCAGTGAAACAACACAAAGGTTATTGCCAGACAACAAAAAAGATCTTTGATGTATTGGTATGATCAACTGCGACCCGGTCGCCGGCTGAACTAGATGTCACAACCACCACTGAAAAAACCTGGCGGAGCACGACCCGGAGTACTGTCCCTGACCATCAAGGACAAGAACGCCCTGTATGCCGCGTATATGCCATTCATAAATGGCGGTGGCATCTTTGTACCCAGCAATAAACCCTACAAGCTCGGCGATGAAGTGTTCATGCTGCTGACACTTATGGACAGCAAGGAGAAAATACCTGTCGCCGGAAACGTGGTCTGGGTGACGCCTCCAGGCGCCCAAGGTGGCCGTACTGCCGGGGTTGGTATCCAGTTCAGCGAAAAGGATTCCGGTGCTGCACGTAACAAGATTGAGACCATTCTTGGCGGTGCTCTCAAATCCGACAAGCCGACACATACCCTTTAGATCCCGGCTGCTGCCATTATGACCCGGCTGGTTGACTCTCATTGTCACATTAATTTTGATCCGCTTGGCGACGAAGTAGACCAGGTGATTGCGCGTGCTGCGGAAGCCGGTGTTGGCCACATGCTGTGCGTTTCAGTGGATATGGAAGACTATCCGCAGGTGCTGGCCTTGGCGCAGCAGTATCCCAACGTGTTTGCTTCAGTCGGTGTTCACCCGAACCATCGAGACGGCCATGAACCATCTGTCGAAGAACTGGTTGAACAAGCCTCTGCTGCTGAGGTAGTCGCTATTGGTGAAACCGGGCTGGATTATTTCCGTTCTGAGGGTGATCTTGATTGGCAGCGGGATCGCTTTCGTCGACATATTGCTGCGGCCAAGCAAAGTGGCAAACCGTTGATTATTCACACTCGGGAAGCTGCGGAAGATACGCTGTCCATCATGGAGCAGGAAAGTGCCGGTGATATCGGTGGAGTCATGCATTGTTTCGCCGAAGACTGGGATATTGCACGACGCGCCATGGACATGGGTTTTTATATTTCATTTTCCGGCATTGTTACATTCAAGAGCGCTGATGTTCTCAAGGATGTCGCGAGAAAAGTGCCTTCAGATCGCATGTTGGTGGAAACCGATTGCCCGTATCTCGCACCGGTTCCTTACCGTGGCAAGACCAATGAACCGTCTTATGTGCGATATGTGGCCGAGTGTATCGCTGATTTGCGCAATGAAAGCCTTGAACAGGTTGCAGACAACACCACGAACAACTTCTTCACATTGTTCAACAGCGCGCAGCGCTAGGTAATTTTGCAATTGATCACCAGGTCGATCGCCTGGTCGACTCTTTCCATCGGCGTATGAAAATGCGGTGAAAACCGGATACCCTTGCCTCTCTGGGCGCAAACCACCTTGTTATTGCCAAGATGCCGAAACAGGACATCGTTGGTGACTCCTCGGTGTCGAAAATTCACGATACCGGCATACTCACCTTCCTTTGTTGGTGTGTTCAACTCAACCAATCCGGAGTTATTGAGCCGGTGCATGATGTGGCGGCTGCGCCGGGTGACTTCCTGTTCTATTGTTTTGATGCCGGTCTCCAGGATCAATGCCAGGCTGGCATTGAGTCCGTAAATTCCCAGCATATTCGGACTGCCGCATTCAAATCGTCGTGCTGACCTGGCCGGCTGCCAGTCCTTGCGATTGTAGTCGCCGTGATGCTCAATCATGTGCCAGCCAAACTGGTGCAGCGTCAGCCGGTCTCGCCATTCGGGCTTGCAGTAAAACACTGCCAGTCCTTCTGGTCCCAGCAGCCATTTGTGGCCATCAGCCATGAGAAAATCAATGTGCATGGCGTCAACATCGTGATCAAAGACGCCAAGGCCCTGTATGGCATCGACGCAAAATGCGATACCTTGATCACGGCAAGCCTGGCCGAGACGAGCCAGGTCAAGGCGAATACCGGAGGCGTATTCGACACTGCTAATGGCGAGCATGCGGACGCTGCTATCCAGCGCTGATAGCAAAGCCTGCTCGGCTGATTCGGCTGAACCAAGGGAAACCTCCCGAACCGTGACGCCACGGTCTTTCAGGGACTCCCAGGCGATGCGATTGGATGGGAATTCCTCATCGCTGATGACGACTACATCTCCCGGTTGCCACGGGAATCCGTGCGCGACTACGGACAGTGCCTCCGACGTATTTTTTAGCAGGGCAATATCATTGTCGCGACAGCGGATCAAGCTGGCGAGTCGGGATCTCAGGCTGTGTTCGGTTTCCAGCCATGAAGGGTAACGGCTAGCCCCCCGGCTGACGTATTCCTGAACGAAACCTTGTATTGCCTGACCCGATATAGCGGGGAGCGGGGCAACCGCCGCGTGGTTCAGGTAAATGAGTGTATTGTTGACCGGAAATTGATTCTGCATGATCGTAAACCGTAATTCAAAGGTTGAGCTTACCCGCCATCAGGGAAAAAGTCCGGGCGCTGATGAAATTTTATCGTTTGATGAAATTTTTTAGCCTGTGCTTGCATCTAGCATCTGAATGCCTTTAATTTACCTAAGGGTTTATGCATGTTTTTAACCAGTGACGGGGTCGTTATGCAGGTTGACAGTATTTTTATAGGAACGCGGGGCGGTGTGGACATTTTGGTCAGCCGACGAATTGAAGCGTTTTTCAAGCATTTGCCGGGGATTTATCAAACCTGCTATCGGGCGATGAACCGGTATTGCCACGGCCTGGAAGTCAAATTCGACCCGTCGGTAATTGCCGAAGACGGGCTCAAACGACAATTGGAAGTATTGAATCCGGGCTGCTCGTGGCTCTTATGCCGACCCGGCGATTCTTGTGATGGGGGAAATTGCGAATTACGGCTGAATTCAGGCAAAAATTAGCTTAGAAATGGCTTGGATCGGGCTATGCATGCCGGTTATTTTTTATGACCGCGCAGGCAAAAAAAAGCCCTACAGGGGTATGCAGGGCACAATAGACGCGACGAAAATCTAAACAACTCCTGGAGGAGTGAACACATTAAAGCCGATTTTAATTGTTTTTGCTGTGATGCGGTTCACAAAACAACACATTAATTTCATAAAATTGAAAATACCATATGGCTCACGGTTTTACAGAAAAAAATCAAAACAGAACCCTTAAAAATCTAGAAAAAATCTATTATATTAAAAGAAACAATGACTTAAACATAAATTGGCAGTACGATTTTATTCAGTAAATTGACAACACTTATAGCATATGCCACCACTGAGTACGAGAAAGCAATGACAAGAGGTCGGCGTTGACAATACTTGTAGTGCGCCAGCACAAAACGCTTGCCTGGTGATTTGACGCTTGGTTTTTGGGTCAGCTGAGGTCAAAATTCGCCAACTTTGTGGCAGGAGAGGCCCGGTGATTCATCCAACGCTTCAGGCGGATTGCTTTGTTCTGGGCCACCTGCCCTTGTCTTATGTCCTGCTGATGGATGATGCCCGCTATCCCTGGCTAATCCTGGTTCCCGATCGCCGTGATGTCCGCGAGATTTATCAGCTCAGCTCAGACGATCAGGTGCAGCTGGCTCGCGAATCGGCGCAGGTGGGAGAGGGCATAATGGCCTTGTTCCAGGGGGAGAAATTGAATATTGCAGCACTTGGAAACATGGTACCGCAGCTCCACATTCACCACGTTGTTCGGTACTCCGGTGACCAAGCCTGGCCAGGGCCGGTATGGGGCAAAGGTACGCGTTTACCCTATGGGGAATTGGCTCGACAGCAACGCATAGAACAAGTCTGCCGGCAATTGTCTGGTTCAGATTGCGACTTTGTTGCTCAACAGGCTTGATTCGTGGTGATTTGCCTCTAATGACAATATCTCCAGAACGACCTCATTTGTTGCCAGCATGGCCATCTGCACAGGCACCCGTCATCCTTCGAGGCGATATTCGCTGCTCCATGGATGATTTTGTGGTCACCGAAAACACCGGTATTGAACCGGAGGGCCAGGGAGAGCATTTGTGGCTACGCCTTAGAAAAACCGGTCTTTCGACGCCTGAAATGTGCAAGCTCCTGAGTCGACTTTCCGGCGTGCGCGACCGGGACATCAGCTATGCCGGGCTCAAGGACAAGCATGCTGTAACCGAGCAATGGATCAGCCTGATCTGGCCAATCAAGCAGGAACCGGACTGGCTGGCGCAGTTGCCGGCGGAAATTGAACTGCTGGCCCATATTCGTCACAGCAGAAAGTTGCGCAAGGGTGCGCTACGGGGCAATCGATTCCAGTTGGTGATCAGACATATCGCCTGCGTTGATCCAGATGCCGTGCTGGAGAGGATTGCGCATATCCGTCGAGCGGGATTTCCAAATTATTTCGCAGAGCAGCGTTTTGGTCGAGATGGCGCCAATGTGTCCAAGGCCAAGGCCATGTTTAACCGCAGCATGACCGTGCGTGACCGGTTCAGGCGCGGAATGTTTCTGTCGGCAGCCCGATCCTGGATATTTAATAACCTGCTGGCCGAACGGGTTCGTCGAGGGGATTGGGACCGCGTTATTGATGGCGATGTTTGCCAACTGCATGGTTCTCGGGCCTGGTTTGTCGCCGAGGCAGGCGATGCTGATATTCCTCGACGGGTTAAAGAAGGCGACATTCATCCAACCGGACCATTGTGGGGTGATGGTGATCCGTCCAGCAAGGGCGAGGCGCTGGGGTTGGAGAGCGCCATCGCGAGGCTGGATGTTGATCTGATGGCTGGCTTGGCGGCAGCACGTGTTGATCATGATCGGCGTGCGCTACGGGTGATACCTGAAGATTTGCACGGAGAGTGGCTGGATGATGGCTCCCTGAGACTGGAATTTGGCCTGCCTGCCGGTGCCTACGCAACGGCTCTATTGCGGGAACTGGGGGCTGTGCAATTTGCAGGTGGTCCGGCTACCGAGGTCGATGACTGATTCCGGTTGAATTATCTGAAAATTGACCGAAGACACCCCGGTTTTGTTGATTTTCGCGCCTGTTCACCGCACAATCCGCGCCCAAGTTGGCCGTGCTCGATGAATCACGGCTCCTTCGATTTCAAAACTGATTAATAGAGGATATGTAATGAAGCTGATTCTCCTTGGCGCCCCGGGCGCAGGCAAGGGAACAGTCGCCAAGCTGCTGACAGCGCTGGACGGTTCTGTTCAAATTTCAACGGGTGACATCCTGCGTGGTGCGGTTCAGGCCGGCACCGAGCTGGGCAAAAAAGCTGATGGCTTCATGAAAGCCGGCGACCTGGTACCCGATGATCTGATTATGGGCATCATGGAAGAGCGCCTGCAGGAAGACGACTGCAAGAACGGTTTTCTGCTCGACGGTTTCCCGCGCACCATCCCGCAGGCTGAAGCACTGAAGGGCCTGCTGTCCAGGATCGGTGCGAACCTGGATCTCGTGGTCAATATCGATGTTCCCCGCGATGTCATCCTGGATCGTCTGACCACCCGTCGCACCTGCTCCAACACCGCTTGCCAGGCGATCTACAACGTCAAGAGCAACCCGCCGAAGGAAGAAGGCAAGTGCGACAAGTGTGGCAGCCCGGTTATTCAGCGTGATGACGAAACCGAAGAAGCCATCAGCAAGCGTCTTGATACCTATAATGAAAAGACTGCGCCGCTGGTTGGTTTCTACGATAAAGAAGGCATGCTGCTGACTGTTACCGCGACATCATCTGATGACGTGGTCAATGCCGTCAAGGCAGGCCTGAAAAAGTAACATCGACCGCGAATTTGCGCGCAACAGCGTGCACATCGGAAAGGCGCCATGGTGTATGCGATGGCGCCTTTTTTGTTGGCCGGCACCTGGCATCCTGTTTGTCGCCCGGGCTGTGTTAGGATGAGATAACAATAAAATTCCGTATCACGCTGAATCGTCCATGAGCATGAAACCAGAAGCCGTCATTGAAAGATTGGCGCGCAATCATCGTCAGCTTGTTGTGTTGGCTGGGGACCGATATTGGGCGCTGGATGCCGCGCTGCGGATATATGATTCCACGACTGATCACAAAGCCTGGATTGGTGATGCGCCCCCGGAGAGTGATGTCGGCATGTCTTTTGCGCAGGCACACAGGTTCCTGGGTCGTGAGCTTGGCCTGCTGGTGTTTAATGGCTATTCCGGTCTCAATGTTGACGCGTTGGGCGCGGTATCCGGTTCAGTTGTTGGCGGCGGTATACTGGTCTTGTTAATGCCATCGTTGCAAGACTGGCATCGATTTGACGATCCGGAGTATCAGCGCATGCTGGCCATGCCTCACGATATCTCCGAGATCGGCGGTTATTTTCTTATGCGCATGGCTGCCATTGTTCAGTCAGACGCCAATGTCTGGGTTATCGATCAGGACAGTGCCACTCACAAGGATGCACTGCAGGCGTTGAACTCCCTGGTATCCAGCCAGCGAAAATTATTTCATGCCATTACAACATCAGACCAGTTCGAGGTCATCCAGGCCATTGAGCGAGTGGCGGTCGGACATCGTCGGCGACCACTTGTGATTACGTCAGATCGAGGCCGGGGGAAGTCTGCTGCCCTGGGCATGGCCGCAGCCCGGTTGATCGACAGGGGTTTCGGCGATATCGATGTGGCAGCACCTTTGTTTGAATCGGTACAGACGTTGTTCCGGCATGCACAAGCCGGATTGCCCGGCAGCAGCATGCACGACCGCGTTCTGGAATCGGGCAAGGGCAGGCTTGTTTACCATGAGCCGGACTTCCTGTTGCGCAATACAACCACATCACGGTTGTTGCTGGTTGATGAGGCGGCCGGGATACCGCTGGTTGTACTGGAGCAGTTATTGACGAGGTACTCCCGGGTTGTCTTTGCTACTACCGTGCATGGATACGAAGGCACCGGGCGCAGTTTCGCCATACGCTTTCATCAAGTGCTGAACCGGGTTGCACCAAAGTGGCGACAACTGGAGATGCATCAGCCGATTCGCTGGGCCGTGAATGATCCGGTTGAGTCACTGTTGTTCAGGATACTGCTGCTTGATGCGCGTGCAGATGATGTGACGGTTGCGGGCAACGTTGCTGTTTCCGATACATCGTGCACGATGGTGACGCAACAACAGCTTGCATCCGACAGTACATTGCTCGAACAGGTGTTTGGCTTGCTGATGGGCGCTCATTATCGTACGCGACCACAGGATCTTCGGTATCTCATGGATTGCCCGGGTATTGAGGTCATGATTATGCGTCTGGACGGTGGCCGGGTTATCGGCGCCATGCTTGTGGTTTATGAAGGTGGTTTGCCGGCCAACCTTGCCCGGGATTTGTACGAGGGAACCCGGCGTCCGCGCGGTCATATGCTGCCTGGAATAATCGCCGGCCATTGCGGGCTGAAAGATGCGGCACATCTTGTTGGTGCACGCGTTATCCGTATCGCGGTGCACCCCGGGCTTCAGGGTCGTGGCCTGGGTAGCGAACTGCTTGAAAACATGATGACGCACCTCGCTGACAGACAATGTGATTACGTTGGCGCCAGCTTTGGTGTTGTTGCCGAACTGGCCGGGTTCTGGCAGCGCGCCGGGTTTCTCCCGGTGCATCTTGGTCTGGTTGCCAGTGCCAGTGCTGGTTCACAATCGTTAACCATGTTACTTGGTATCAGTGAACAAGGTATTGTCCTGTCAAGGATGGCGTGGCAGCGCTTCAGTCGAAATCTTCCGTTGGAGCTGGCAGGTAACTACAGGCACCTTGATCCAGCCACTATTGCTGAAATCCTCCGCATTTCCGAGCGCGGTAATGAGGCAGGCCTGTTTCTGACGGAAGGGGACCGGGAAGACTTGCTCCGGTTTGCGGCAGGTGGCAGGAATATGGAATCGGTTGAAGCCGCGCTTTTCAGACTGGTGCTCAATGCCTGTCGCAACGGGGAATTGCAATGCCCGGGCGATCTGAGCTGGCATACGCTGGTGAGCGTATGTCTGCAGCGAAAAGATATTGACTACACAAACAATTCTGCCGGGTTATCCGGCAGAAGCGACCTGGTCGAGTACGTGCGCGCGCATGCCAACCGTTTACTGGACAGGATAATCAATAAATAACAAGGCTATTGCATTGCCTGTTGCAGATGTGTCATCCAGGCGGTACTTGCTGTTTCTGTAAACTGGAGTACGGTTGTTGGCATAATGCCGCCGAAAATTACAATAATGATAAAGACAAGTATGACCAGTTTTTCGCGCGGCACCAGGTCTTCGACATCGTTCATCGATGTGTTGGTTAGCGGGCCGAAAAATACCTGGCGGTATTGCCCCAAGGCATAGGCGGCTGCCAGCACTGCTGTCACCAGGACCGCGAGTCCTGCACCTGTATGCACTTGCAATACACCCAGAACCAGCAGCAGTTCCGCCGGAAATCCGGATGTTCCGGGAATGCCCAATGCTGCCAGGGTAAGTATAAAAAAGAATGTCGCCAGTACCGGCAGACGTTTCGCCAGTCCGCCAAGATGAATGATTTCGGTTGATCCCAGGCGCTGGTGCAGCATACCCGTCAGCAAAAACAGCCCACCACCGATGAGAGTGAAATTCAGCAACTGAAAGATCGCCCCTTGCAGGCCTTGCTGGTTCAATGAACTCAGGCCGAGCACTACAAGGCCAACATGACTGAAGCTGGCGTAGGCCAGCATTTGACGTATGTTGGACTGGCGCAACGCAGCCAGTGCGCCGTAAAGCAACGCAATAGTTCCGACACCCGCCAGTAGCCAGTGCAGGGACCTTGCCGCATCCGGTGCCAGCGGAATGGCGAACTTCATCAGGCCGAAAGCTCCCAGCTTCAACCCGGTTACCAGTGCAGCAACCGACACTGGTCCTTCCATGGTAACAATCGGCAACCAGCTATGCAGTGGAAAGATCGGTGTCTTGACTCCGAAGCCGAGCAACAACAGGACAAACACCATGATCTGCATATGTTCCGGCATTTTGGTGCCAAGCAGGGTAACGTAGTCAAAACCCAGGCCTGACCCGGTGACGTCGGCGTGATTGAAGGCGAGCATGATGAATGCAAACAGCATGGGTATACCGCCAGCCAGCATATACATGAAATATTTTCCGGCAGCGAAACGACGATTGGGGCCAATGCCCCACAGGCTGACAAGAAAATACAGCGGAACAAGCGTCAGTTCCCAGAACAGGAAGAACAGGATTGTGTCCGTTGCGCAGAATACGCCGATGGTCGTGCTTTCAAGAACCAGCATCAGCGTGTAATAGAGTCTCGGCATGGCATGTATACTGTTCCAGCCGACAAGAATTACACCGATAAACAGGATAATGGTAAGAGGCAGGAACAATACAGACAGTCCGTCGACTCCAAGACTGTAATGAACATTCAGCGTCGGGATCCAGGCAATGGATTCCGTAAGTTGCATGACAGCAGTACCGGTATCAAATGATGCAGCAACTGTCAGTGACAGCAAGAGATCCAGCATGGCAGTGGCAAGAGCAATATAACGGGCGTGGTGGTCGCCAGGGGCGATCCAGATCAGCAGCGCGCCAACCGGCAAACTGATAATCAGAAGGCTCAGTAGCGGCCAGTCACCAAAAATACCGAGATAGCCGGCCATCATGGCATCTCCTGGAGTACGGCAGCATGCTTATACAGCGAACCTAGTGCCTTTGCAGGTGAATCCAGCAGCTCGAACCAGGGTTCATCGATAAATCCTGTTGCCACAATAATGATGATGAGAATACCGGCAATCAATGCTTCAACGGGAGTAGTGTGTTCAGCTTCGACAGTGTTGATAATCTTGCCTGAAGCCGGTGACAGGAACGCCTTCTGGAATGCCCGTAACAGGAAGCCGGCTGCCAGCACGTTGCCCGCGGCGGCGGCAATGGTAACCAGGGCGCCAAACTGTCTTATCGAGGCTTCGAGCACGAGGTGGACAGAATCAAAGCCGGGGGTTCCGGGCATGCCAATGATGGCCAGTCCGGCAATGAAGAAGGTAACGCCGATGAGAGGAATACGATCAAACAGCGACCCCATTTGTGACATCAGCGCAGTACGGGTTCGCCTGTATACCAGGCCTGTCATGAGAAACAGTGCCGATATGGCCAGGCCGAAGTTTGCTGATAGCAGTATACTGCCCTGGAATGAAAGAGCGCTAAGGCTGAACATGCCGATCACCAGTATGCTGGTATGACTGACAACAGCATAGGCAAGCAGGCGACGAATATTGATCTGCAGCATGGCGAGTAACGCGGCATAGAAAATCCCGACAAATGCAAATGCCACGATATATTTTTGCCAGTAGGTTATCGCTTCCGGTACTACCGGGAAAACGAAGCGGAGCAAGCCATAAATGCCGACCTTGATGCCGACCAGGAAGACCGGGGCAACCGCAACGCTACCGTGTTCCGCTGCCAGTGGCAGCCAGCCATGAAACGGAAACAGTGGTATCCGTATTGCCAGGCCATAGAACAGCAGGAAAAATACCCATGTACCGGTATCCCCGGTCAGCGGGTTGGCCACCAGTCGAAACAGGTCATAGGTATCAGCAGCGGTCGCACCATGTTGCTGGTGGCCAAGCAGCAGTGTCCCGGCAAACAACAAGACAAGCCCTGATCCGGTGAACTGGTAATAACGCCAAAGCGTTGACTCCTTTTCAGGAGAGGTGCTCCAGCGCCAGATCATGTGACCGACAAGAACCATATTTACCATCGATACACAGGCAAACCACAGCAGGTTCAAGCTCGAAAACATGCTCATTAAGGAAGATTCAATGGCAAAGGTTATCATTGCCAGCGATCCTGCCGGTTGCAGGCCACGGACCGGACCATAAATGATTACCAGTAATGACAGTGCGCCAGTCAGCAGTATGAATAGCATGCCAATACCATCGATGGCCGCATGGTAGGAAACCACTCCAAGCAGCCGGGTTGTTTCGGCGAACTGGAATGCAGCGCTGCCAGCATCAAAATAGTGGTAGGCATAAACGGCGACTACCAGTTCGGCGACGGCAAATAATATGGCTACAGGCATGGCGAGCCTGCGTGTTCGAATGAAAGAAAGCAGCACCAGGCCAAGCACAGGCAGCAACTGCAATACAGTCAGAACCGGAAATTTGATACTTTGCGACCAGGCGATTTCCTGCATGACTAGAGCACCACGATAGCTGTTGCCAGGATCATCAGCCACAGGTAACGCGGCTGGCAAAAGAGCGCTTCAACGTGCTGAACCTTGGCCCCCAGTTTTCCTATAACTGCGGTCAGGCCTTCACCGCTTCCCTTGAGCACAAGTTGTTCCTCAAACCAATGAAACATCCTGGAAGTGCGGTCCATTATCCGGCCGAGCAGACCAAGTTCGCTGCTGTTGGCCGACGCTGTCATGACTCCCGACATCTTTTTATGTTCCCAGTCGCCAATGGAGGATACGGTTCCGGCCTGCGTAGGAAAACCGGCCAGGTGCCCGATTACCTCACGGTCAAACATTTTTACTTCCGAGGCAAGTGAGCCGGAAGGACGCACAACCATGGCATCAGCAAAATCGTCTAGCCAGAAGCGCTGGATCGCGGCAGTGTATAAAAATTGACGTTTCTGCAACCAGTCTGGCACTTGCCGTGCACGGTATACCGAAAAATGCATTTGTGCCGGGGCATGCAGAAACTGGTAGGCGCGCCATACGGCGTTGACCAGGAGATGGGCCAGCGCCAGATCGTGATATCCCAGCCCGCATTCAACAAACATCAACCCGACCTGTGCCGTGGTGGAGAACATCAGCGCGGATTTCACGTCGGTCTGGACAAGCGCACAAAGATACCCGTAAATCGCGGTAGCCAAACCGGTGATCACCAGCAGAACCTGCAGGGCCGGAACCTGTTCAGTCAGCGGCGCAATCCGGATCAGGAGAAATACACCGGCATGAACCATGACAGAACCATAAAATATTGCACTTGATGGTGTCGGACCTTCCAGCGCGCGACTGATCCATGAGCTGAACGGTACGGCAGCTGATTTGGCCATGGCGGCGATAACAATACCCGTTGCAATCAGGCCTGTTTCCCATTGAGGAACAGCTGTCGATGTCGGTCCGATGACAAGCCAGTTTGTATTACCTAGCCAGTGAAAACCGAGGTAAATGGCAAGCAGGAAGCCGGCATCGCCAACGCGGTTGGTAATAAAGGCGCGATTGGCATTGTCTGCGGCAACAACCCGGTGGTAGTTGAAGGCGATCAGCAGGTAGGAGCTTGCGCCAACCAGCTCCCATCCAAGAAATGCGGCGACGGCGTTACCGGAAAAGGTGATTGCCAGCATTGCGCTGATGAACATGCCCATTACAGCAAAGTAGCGTTGAAACCCTGCTTCTCGATGAAGATAGTTTCGTGAAAACAGGACGGTCACAAAGGCGACCATGGAGATGACGCCGGCGAATCCGAGGCTGACATAGTCGACAACAAAGCGCAGGTGAATTTTCAGTTTTCCGCTGGTGAACCAGTCATCAAGATCAACCACAATGGGCTGTATAACAGGTTGTGCAAGGTAGATTATCGACAGCGCGGTTATTCCGGCCATGCTGACGAAGCAGGCAGCAATCAGTGTCAGCGCAGTCAAGTTCTCGCCTTGTTCACCGCGATTATTGAAAAACAGCCAGCTTGCCGCTGTAAGCAAGCTCGCCATTAATGGCAGGGCGATGGTAATAACAAGCAGGGACTGGATCATTTGGTCGCCACCTGATCGATAAGTGCAAACGGCAATGGCCCGCTGTGTCCGGCATACCAGCCTGTTGAGCTGGCAGTGGTCGCGATATCAATGTCTTGCCCGCCTTTCCATGGAACAAATCCGGTCGCCGGTGAAAACACGGTTATCGCGCCGGTGTCGGGATCAATGGCGCTGAGCAGCAGCCAGCCATTACCAACAAGTTCCTGCAGTTCGGGTTGACGACCGTAGATGGCAGCCAGCACATCTGTACGGGCCTCGACAATGACCTGCAAGCGCATGGCTTCGTGAATCTCGATCATCTGTTTGGGCAGACCCGTGCGCAAATCCGAACTGGCACCATCCATAACGGCAAACATGCCGGTTACGTTATGCGTGATCTTGGAACCGCAACCATATTCATCGTTGTTAACGGTTGAAAAATAGTATTCAAGATTGATGCCGGCACCAACCGGCGCAGCTGCCAGCAGTATGCGTTCCAGCACTTCACCGGTCGGGTCTGTAGTCGAGTCATAGGATATAAGGAATGCACGCCTGTCGAAAAAAGCCCCTTGGCTTAACGAGCGACGACCAATAAAGGCGCAGGCGTTTGTAGCATGCCCCAGTTCCGGACGAGCCTGGCTGATGTCACCGTATCGACCGATGACGTGCTTCAATGCTGTTTGCGGATCGGGATTTTTTGGCGCTGAAGCCAGGCGTCGACAACGTTCGTGTGCGGAAGCCTGGCAGCCACTGGCGCATTCATTGTCAAGGCTGTCAAAGGCGTTACCCAGGAAGCCTGGCAGGTCATCGATGTCATACCAGGTAATGGAGTCATCACAAGTGTTGTGTTCCGCGCCAAGAAACCAGGTGTCGTCCGGTATCACAATATTTCGCTGCTGCAACAGCTGCCGTACTTCAGCCCGGTTAGCCATGGCTGCAAACGCGCGCGCATTGGGTCCGCCATGTCGGCCGCTACAGGCACCGCAATCGTAGGCGGCCAGATGCGGGTTGTTCTGGCTGCCGGAACCGTGACCCATCATCACCACCAGTTGCGCAAAACCCTGCGCCAGCCCAATGGTACGAAGAAAGCCTTCGACGCGATCGGCTTGTTCCTCGTCGGTAAACCCGTGGCGCGGATTCTCCGGTGACGCCTTGGTATTCGATGGCTGGATATTATTGGCAGTGATCCTTATGTCGGTTGTAATCGGTAAATCGAATTGATCACGCAAGCGTTCGCTGAAACGAAGCACAAGTCCTGGTGCAATACTCTTGGCAAGCAAGGCAAACAGCGTCAACGGCGCGGTCACAGTCATAATGATGACTGAGCTGAACAGGTTGCGGCGTAACTCCTGATGTAGCACGTTCCTGATGCGTAAACGAAAATTCCGGCGTCGCCGATGCAGCGCCAGGCGAGCAGTATCATTGGTATATTCGTCTACCTGGTGAGAGGGTTTGACGACAACCGGACACAGCGGCGTCACCTTATTGTCATCAAGGCCGCGCCAGTTGATTGCCACGCCAAAGAATCCGGCCGCTCCCAGTGTTTCAATTTGCGGGTTATGTTCTTCAAGATGTCTGCGAATACTTTCCTCGCGATCATCCATACAGAAAATGATCTGTGCCTGCGGGCGGCTGTCCCGGGTTTTCCATCGCCCACGGTTATGATTGGCCGTCAGCACGGCGAAAAGACGGTCACGATAATGAATTTCGTAGGCCTGGAGCCAGATGAAACCACGCTGGTTTTCATCCAGAGCTGACACTTCATCGAGCAGTGACTCGGCAGCGCGACGGTCAAGCTGGTTTGCATCAGCCGCATTCAGCCCGAGATGCTGGCACAACCTGAACAGTTTCCAGCCGTTACCGAATATCGTGTGAGCTGACGGGTGGTCTACGGCTTTACTGTGACGCCAGGTCCACAGGCGATCCGCCAGTTGCACCCATTGGCTGTAGTTACCACGGTTGTTGATAGCGTATTCCACCAACTGCCTTGCCGATGAGGCGAGGTATTCCGGCATTTTGCCCATATAATAGTTGTAACGAACTATGAACTCAGCCCGGTGATTGCTGAAGTAGCCACGTAATACGTCGGCGTGCGCTTCATGCATCCAGTGTCGCCGGGCGATGTTGCGGGCGAGCAACCTTTCCAGTACCAGGACGACAGCCAGGTATTCCTGAAACTCAAACACTTCCTCGGTGCCGTCGTAGCGGGCGTTATGGCTTCGCCATAAAAACATCCCGGCCCAGCCCGGTAGCTGCAAGGCGACACGCTCAAGGTAGCCTTGCCATCTGGCTCTCGGGATGCCTAGTCGTTGCAGTTCCAGTTCAATGATATCCGTAGCTGAATCACCGAGGATGCCTATTTCGTCGGCGGCGTCATTCTGGCCATCCAGTAGCCAGGCAAGATCACTGGCGGCATGCGTCTTCCAGCTGGCAAGAAACCCGTTGTTAACCCTGCGCCAGGACGCGGTACCCAGGTCAAGATATAAGCCAAGATGGCGTATCAACATGGGGCGTGCCTGTTCGAGAAGGTCTTCACCGGTCAAAATCAACAACAGGTCACGCATGCTGAGATCTGTACCCAGCCTGCCAAACAGGATGTCGACAAGATGGGCGGCCTCCTTGCGCACGAGCTTATGAACCAGGGGCTGGTTGTCTCCCGATTCCGGGTCGGCCGAAAATGTCGACAGGATGCGTTCAGCTTGCTCAGGGATAAGATCAAACAGGTCTTCAGGATGTATATTGCCGACGTCTATGCCAAGTGCGGACATGCAAGCAGACCAGAGCGATGACACAGCTTCCGCTTCGGACGGATAATTGGCGGTAATTTTTGCGCCGATATGACCCGGGACGTCTTCCTGGACGCGCGACTGCGCATGCTTTTCATTAAGTTGCCAGTTCAGTGCGCCCGGGCTGATGGATTCGAACCGGTGTACAAGACCGGTAACGATCAGTTCGCCCCGCGAGACGGTCCGGTTTTCCAGTTCAACAACTGCTTCATTCCCGGAGAGTGACGGACTTCTGGCAATTACCGATTCAAGGTCTTCAGTGGTGATACGACCTTCGTGAAACAGCTTGCGGAATTCATCTTCGGCAAGATATCCGCGTGCACCGGATGTTTCTCTTGCAGCAACGATGGCGTCATCAAAGGCCATGTGCTGGAATCCGTGCAAGGTGTTGTGATGAACAAAATCACGGATAGGCGCCTGGGATGGAAGCAGGTGTTCAAGATGCTGTACAACTGCATCAACGATTTCCTGCGTCGTCCTCCTGCCTTGTTGAGAAGTGATTTCTGTCATGACGCCTACCCGGTAAACGACCTGACCAGGTTGTGCACTGATGCAGACACAAGGCCCAGCATGAGAACGGGAAAGATGCCGAGCACGAGCGTTCCGGTTGCCAGTACACCTGCAGCAACGGACTCGCCAAGCTGTAGATCCGGTGTATTGGCCAGGCCGGGACGCACTGGCCCGGTAAACAGGCGTGCCGCAGTGCGTATGGCATAGGCAGCGCTGATCAGCATGCCTATGCTTAACAACAGAACCAGCCAGCCCCATCGCTCATAACCGCCAATCAGCGCATGAAGTTCAGCGATGAATCCTGCCGTACCGGGCATGCCAATCGCGGCAACCAGGGTGAGCGTGGTGAAAAAGGCAAATCGTGGTGTCACCCTGACCAGAGAACTGTAATCACGGATATCACGGGTATGCGTGCGTTCGTAAAGCTGGCCAATCAGCAGGAACAGGGCACCGGCAACCAGCCCATGGGCAATCATCTGGCTGACGGCACCGGTCAAGCCTGAATGATTTAGGGTGGAAATTCCCAATAGCACTACTGCCATATGGCTGATCGATGAATAGGCAATCATGGCTTTCAGATCCGTTTGCCGCCATGCCAGCAAGCCACCGTAGAGCAGGCTGAACAGCGCCAGCGCCACGAGTACGGACTGCAGGGCGATTGCGGCACCCGGCAACATGGCGGTTGCCCGAATCAGGCCATAGGAACCCATTTTGAGCAGGATGCCAGACAACAGGATGCTGACCGGGCTGGGTGCCTCAACATGCGCCAGCGGCAGCCAGCCATGGATCGGAAAGATCGGCATCTTGACACCAAAACCGACAAGCAGGCCCAGAAATATCATTACCTGGGCTTCGACCGGCAGGTGCCTGGCAGTGTCAGCCATGGCAGCCATGGCAAAAGAATGGCCGGGTACATTGTCAAATGTGACCAACAGGCTGATCAGCATGAATACCGAGCCACCCATGGTGTACAGCACAAAATTCAAAGCCGCGCCGTGACGTCGCTTTCCGCCCCAGCGATCAATCAGGAAGAACAGGGGAATGAGTGTAAGCTCCCAGAACACATAAAACAGTGCCCAGTCCTGCGCCGTGAACACGCCCAGCATGGCCGCTTCAAGCAGCAACATGAGCGAATAATAGCCCTTGGTCTGTTTTTCAAGATTGGCTGATGCCATCAGTGCGACCAGGCATAGCAGGCTGGCAAGAAGTACCAGCGGATAGGAAAAACCATCAATACCAAAAAGAAAAGTCGTGCCCAGCCGATGGCTCCAGGGATGGCTTTCAACCAGCTGCATGCCCGCAGCCGAAGCATCAAAGTGGTTTAACAGGCTCCACGAGTACGCCAGGGTCATGGCGGAAATGAAAATTGCGCTAAAGCGCACGAGAACAGGGAATTGACGGGGGATGAGCATCAGCAGCACCGAGCCGGCTGCCGGAATAAACAATAACAGCGTCAGGTAAGACATCCCCGGAATTAATCCTGATTGGTTTGTATGCTATTCAGCCAGGCCACGCTGGGCCGGGTTCCATGGCTGTAATCGGTTCAATATTGCTTTGATAGTGAAGCGATTACACGATCATTGAAACTATCACAAAATTGTCAGTTATGTCGCGAACTGGATGACGGGGGCGACACCTATTTCAGGAATTGTCCGAGGAGAACGCCGATAAAGGTTCCGGTCGCGTAGCCCAGTGTGCCTACGAGGATAGCCGGGATAACAAGATGATCCCAGCGTTTGGCCATAGCCATGGCGGCGGCGGTGGTCGGTCCGCCCATATTGGCATTGGACCCGAGTATCAGTTCAGGCAGGCTGAGGCGGGCGTAGCGGCCGACCAGTAGCAGGAAAACCAGGTGTGTGGTCAGGATGATGGCGGCGAACAGGAACAACATCGGGCCAAGCTTGATTACAGTGGCCACGTGAGCCGATGCACCAATGGCGGCAAAAAACAGCTGCATGAACAACATGCCCAGCTCCTGCGGACCTTCCAGGCTGGCTAGCGGCTTGTGGAATATGCCGGCGATGACAAGCGTTATGGCCGTCAATATCAGGATGGCGCTGCCTTTCCAGCCGGTGCGGGCCTCAAGCCAGAAACTGACAGCACATATACCGGCACTCAGCGCCAGCGCTGCAGTCAGCGAGGACAGGCCGATGCGCGCGCCCTTGCGTGCATCACCGGATACTTCGGCCGTGGTCTGGGTGAATCGATCCTCGCGCAGCGGTTCATGGTAAAGCCTGCGAAACCGGTAAAATGTCGGCAAAGCAAACAGGATTAGAAAATAGATCAGCATCATCAGGCTGTCGGCAGCGATGCTGGCGGTAAACAGGTCGCCACTATCTAGTCCTACAGCCCGCGCAACCGCAATAAAATTCATTGAGCCACCAATGTAGGTTGCGCTGAACATGGCTGCCAGTTGCCAGCCGTGTTCGCCAAGAGGCACCAGGTAATAGGCCAGCAACGTACCCAGTACGGTACCAAGTGCGCCCAGCATGAAGGCAGCCAGTAGCGCACCGGATTCCCGAAAGATACGATAAAGATTGGCGTGCATGAGCAGAAGCGGGATAGCCAGCGGTACCAGGTAGGCCCAGATGACTTCGTAGACGGGGGCCGCCGCTGGAATGATGCCAGCATTGGACAGGGCAAACCCGCCGAGCAGGGCCACCATGGCGCCTGAAAACCGCGCACCCAGCCAGGTTCGTTCGGCCCAAAAGCCACAAGCTGCTGCAAGCAGCAACAGCGCCCATAACGCCCAGGTATCATCCACTGAAATCATGACAGCACTATAGCCTGATCTTCGGGAAGCAATAAAGCCCTTGCCGGGGAATGGCAGGCCAATGGATTTGTTTTACCTTGAAAAGCGTTTATCGATACAATCTTGTCATGCATATGTTTGATACCCATTGCCATATTGATGTTGAGGAGTTCGACGCCGATCGTGACCAGGTATTGCAGTCCAGCAAGAATCTTGGCGTGGGGTCTATGCTGGTGCCGGCAGTGGCGCGCCGATACTGGGATGGATTGCTGGCACTTTGTAGTGCGGACAGGGGTCTTTACCCGGCGCTTGGTTTGCACCCGGTATATATTGATACCCATACTGACGATGACCTTGCAGACCTGACCGGGTTTCTGGAGAACGGAAAGCCTGCTGCCATCGGCGAAATCGGCCTGGATTATTATGTTGCCGGGCTGGATCGTGAACGCCAGCAGCATTTTTTTGAAGCGCAGCTAAAACTTGCACAAGTCCATCAACTACCCGTGGTCCTGCACGTACGCAAGGCTCACGACCAGGTATTGGCGACACTTGAAAAGATTCCCGTTGTCGGTGGATTTGCCCATGCTTTTAATGGCAGCCTGCAGCAGGCGCGGCGTTACGTGGAACTGGGTTTCAAACTGGGATTCGGTGGCACCATGACTTATCCACACTCGAGCAAGATACATACGCTGGCACGCTCGCTGTCACTGAATGATATTGTGCTGGAGACTGATGCACCGGATATGACTGTGGCATCGCATCGCGGTGAACGAAACAGCCCGGAATACCTGCCCGAGTGCGCAACGGCACTGGCGGCCTTGCGTCGTACCGATATTGAAACCGTGGTGAATCAAACCACGGCCAACGCCAGGCTGGTGCTGAATATCCATGATTGATGACCCGGTATACAACCAGCGATTTGGAGGCATCTCCCGTCTTTATGGCCGGCAGGCATTTGAGCTGTTGCCGGACATTCATATTTGTATTGTTGGAATCGGCGGCGTCGGGTCCTGGGCGGCGGAAGTGCTGGCGCGCACCGGTGTTGGCAGCATTACCCTTATAGATATGGATGAAGTCTGCGATACCAATGTCAATCGCCAGGTTCACGCCTTGAATGGAACCATCGGCAAGAAGAAGGTTGAAGTCATGGCTGAGCGGATCCGGGCAATCAATCCTTCGTGCCAGTGTCAGGCTATTGTCGACTTTATTACCGTCAAGACTCTGCCAGAGTATATCAATGGCGGGTTTGATTATGTCATTGATGCCATCGACAGCATCAAGTTCAAGTCGATGATGATTGCCCACTGCAAACGCAACAAGATTCCGATCATAACTACTGGTGGTGCCGGCGGCCTGACTGATCCGGCCATGATCGAAATTACCGATCTCAGCAAAACCTTCAACGATCCGTTGGCGGCCAAGGTGCGTTCGCGGTTGCGCAGTGAATTCGGGTTCAGCCGTAATACCAAGCGTCGCTTTGGTGTTGAATGCGTGTTTTCCCGACAGCAACAGGTATATCCCAGGGAGGATGGTACCGTAACTTGTGAAAAACCTGGCATACACGGCGTTTCCATTGATTGTCGATTTGGTTATGGATCGGCGTCCTTTGTCACCGCGGTATTTGGCATGCTGGCCGCTTCGCGTGCATTGAACAAGACCCTGGAGAAACGTCTGCGCAAGGCGGAAGATTGATGGCCATTCTCTGGGAGAAGTGTGTTGATGGTGTCAACTACCAGGTGCGTGCCGCCGGCAGTACCCGGCGACTCTATTCAAACGGCGTATTTCACAGCCAGTACAACCCCAACCAGTTGCTGACCGGCGGTGTCTGGGACCTGTTGTTGAGTGCAGCATTTTTTTATCCGCCCGGCAGTATTCGGCGCGTACTGGTACTGGGTGTCGGTGGCGGTTCGGTTATTCAGCAGTTACGCCATTATGTCTGGCCGGACCAGATTGTCGGTATTGAGCTGAGCAAGCCTCATCTTTATGTGGCCCGCAAGTATTTTCGCGTACCGGAACATGGCGTGAAACTGGTGCATGCCGATGCAGTGAAGTGGCTTGAAACATACAAGGGCCCGCCGTTTGATATGATTATTGATGACCTGTTTGGTGAGCATGAAGGCGAGCCCGTACGTGCAGTAAAAATGACGACAAGGTGGGCCAGAACATTGCTGAAGCATCTTCGGCCTGACGGCATGCTTGTTGCCAATTTCATCTCGCCGGCAGAGCTCAGGCAGTCGGCATGTGCCAGCAGTATATCGATTGCACGAAAGTTTGAATGCGCGTACCAGTTTACCAATATGCTCGAGGAGAACGCCGTTGGCGTATTCATGCGCCAACCGGCAATGCCGAAACGAATAGCCGAGTACCTGGAATCACTGCCAAGACTGTACCGGGCATGGCAACGGGGAGAGCTCTATTCAGCGTTACGAAAGATTCCACTGGCAAAGCCATAGCCCTGGAACCAAGGAGGTTCGACCATGAGTTGTTGTTGCCCGCACAGTCGCTCAGCAGGAAAGCTGTTTACATTTTTTGCGAGACGATACCGCAAGCGATTTCAGAAAAAAGGTTTTGAGCCATCGCAGAAGCAGCTTATGGAAGGTATTGTCAATGCCGGGTATGCCGGCAGCAGCATACTCGAGGTGGGTAGTGGTGTTGGACATTTCCATCAAACCCTGCTCGAAAACGGTGCACAATCTGCTGTTGGTGTCGACCTGGCGTCGGGCATGATTGAAGAAGCCGGGCGCTGGGCGCAAGAGCGTGGTCTTGCCGAGCGCACCCAATATATCCAGGGCGATTTTGTTGAAGGACTGGATCAGGATACCGGTGTCGCCGATATCACCATTCTCGACAAGGTTATTTGTTGCTACCCGGATGCGAAAGCGCTGATCAGCAAGTCACTGGAGAAGACCGGTCGTGTATATGCCGTTACTTATCCGCGCAAGCGCTGGGTTACAAGGGCAGGCGAGAAACTTGGTATTGTTGTCATGAGAATGATCCGGTCATGCTTCCATCCGTATGTTCATGATCCCGAGCAAATAGAATCCTGGATAACCGCCAGGGGTTTTGAAAAGGTATACCAGGATACCACCTATATATGGCTGACACAGGTTTATGTCCGGCAGCCGGCAGGCTGAAACAATCGTTTTCTTTCAACACCTGAAGTCTTAAATGGAATTGGCTATGCTGGCGATATCGACCAAACAGGGCCGGTTATGACTGTTGCATACTATAGCCAGAAAATGCTGAATCCCTTTCGGGGAGTGATGCAGGTCGTCGAAACCGATGGTGCTGACGCTGCCTCCATCGACGGTGTGCACTGGGACTTGTACGTTGACGACCTTGATACACTGCATGACGCCTGTCGACGCGGCTACGATGATGTTTCGGTTCCCGATATCAAGTTTGGCAGCTGGTCGCATGAGCATGGACTGCTGCGCGCGCCACTGATTCCGACCAGAAATCTTGATGCGGTTCAGCAGGCCGGTGAAGCCCTGCTTGATATGGTTCGTAAACTGGAGTCCCGTGTACCGTTTCCTGCCGGTGATGACCTGGAGCTATGGTTGCTTGATGATCAAGGCATGCCGGTTGTGTTGATCGACAGCTGCCCGGTCTATGCCGAGAACACAACCGTTGAGAATCCCCGGTGGCTGATTGGCCAGCGTTGCCGACAGCAGTTTCGAAGCCAGTCAGCAAATGGAACTCCCTGTGCAGAATGGCTGGAGCAACGCATCAATGCGCAGGCCGGCAGCCCCGGCAGGGCGCAATGGTTCCTGCGCAGCGAGAGCGGGGCATGCGCTCTTGATGGCGTTGCACTTGATCGGCGCTGGTATGAACGTCAATTGCCGGCTTCGGCCTTCCCGGAGCTGACACTGAAAACAGACTGGAATGAGCCACAGCTGAGAAACAGGGCAAGCGAGTATATCGCGTGGCTGTCACCTTTCTTGCTGCAACTGCCACATCTGTCAGACCATTGCCGGTCAAGGCTTGAGCGTTCTGCATGGCTCCAGCCAGGACAGGTCAATCGACTGCAACCCATGTATCCGCGCGTAATAGACGTGGACGGGCTCAGGGCGACGCTCGTGCGTGCGCGAATCGAGCAGGCCAATACATTTGAAACTGATCGATCTGAAGAAGTGATTCCACCGTATTACATCGAACTGTAATTGGATACAATGCCTTGTCATGAGTGACTCAGTCCCCAAGCCGGATGTTTTGCCCGGCGATATTATGCCTGGTGAAGGCCCGCTGGATGAACGCCTGCACAGCCAGACGGCCATGGTGCTGTGGAAGGAAATCGAGATACATTTTGCCCGCGGCGTGGTTATCCATGTTGCCTCGCAATTGGACCTGGTCAATATTGCATGTGAATTTGTTAATAATAAACCCGATCGCATCAAGAAGCTGATGACCGCGGGCCAGGTGGGTGTGCTGGACGATGATACGGCGGCCAGCTGGGCCGAAGATCAGCCTGTCATATGGGCGGTTGTGGCAGCGCCCTGGATACTGGTCCAGCAAAATGAACCGGCAAAGTTGTACCCGCGCAAATCAGAACAATGACAGCCGAGCCGATTCTCTACACCGTTGGCCATGGCTCCCGATCAGTGCAGGAATTGATTGAGCTGTTACAGCCACATGGAATCACCGTGTTGGTCGATGTTCGCTCACATCCGGCTTCCCGTCATAATCCTGATGCCAGTGAGGACCGGTTGCGAACAGCGCTTGCCGCGGCCGGGATAAGCTACCACTGGGCCGGGCGACAGCTTGGTGGGCTTAGGCAGCCTGGACCACATTCGGTACACGCCTCCTTAACCGGCAACATGCAGGGGTTTGCCGATTACATGGCTACGCCGGAATTTGCCCGGGCGGCGATACAGCTGAAGAATATGATGGTGAAATTCCCGACGGCCATTCTGTGTGCCGAGGTGCAGCCCGAGCAATGCCACCGAAGCCTGATATCCGACTATTTTCTCCTAATGGAGCCAGTATTGTTCACCTGGTGGCACTGAGTGAAAGTCGGGAACATTGTCTTTCTCCGGCGGTGCGTCGCGAATCCACTGAACTGGTCTATGATAGGTAACACAGGCTTTTAAAACACAGGGTGGCAGTATGGTTGATGTTGAGTTGCTTCGAAATCTTATCCCGTTGAACGATCTGGCTGAAGAGACGCTGCGGAAAGTTGCGGACCAGCTGGTACCGGAACCCTATCCTGCGGGAACCGTGATTTGTGACGAGGGCGATACCGAGGATACGGCGATCTACCTTATCGAAGGCGGCGTGGAACTGGTCAGCACCAGGTCTACCATGCGCCGTGTCGTCCAGGCAGGTACAGCGGATGCCAGTTTCGCCGTTGCCAAGGCGAGACCGCGACCCGATACCATTACGGCAACCACGGCAATCAAGCTGATTCGCGTTGATAACAGCAAGCTGGATCGTGTTGTCCTGTTTGACGAACTGACCACAACGCTGAACACGTTGCAGAAAAGCGAGAAAAAAGCCGAATCCGATAATGAATGGATGGATCGAATGCTCAATACGGACGCATTCGCAAACATTCCGGAAGCCAATCTCGGGCCAATACTGCTGAAAATGGAAGGCGTGCACATCAAGAAGGGTGCGGCCGTTATTTCCCAAAACGAAGAAGGGCGATTCTATTACGTAATCAAGCGTGGCGAATTCAATGTCGCCAGGCGAGACAGCAAAGGCATGGTGAACATAGTTGCAAAGCTTGGGCCTGGCGCCGTGTTTGGCGAAGAATCGCTGGTGTCAGGGCAGGGAGCGAGCGCATCCGTAGTAGCGATAACAGATGCGACCGTGATGCGTTTGTCTCGCGACGATTTTGATGACCTGGTCAAAAAACCGTTGCTGAAACATGTCACCCGCGAAAAAGCGAGCCAGCTGGCCAAAAACGGCGCCATCATTCTGGACGTGAGAACCGAAGAAGAGTTTGCCCGGGGCAGTCTGCGAGGCAGCATTAATATCCCACTGGAGAGTATTCGCAACGGTATCGATAAACTGGATAAAACCAGGAATTACATTGTTTGCTGCCGTTCTGGCGTACAGAGTGCAGTGGCCGGGTTCCTGATGAGTCAGCGTGGACTGGAGGTATCGGTATTGCAGGGCGGGCTGGTCAAGCCGAAAAAGCCAGCGATTGATGAGGTATCCGCGGAAGGGCAAGATCAGGATTAGCTGTCATAAACAGTTTTCGAGTTATCCGTTTCCAGCCTGATAAACGGTTGATGATTCTGTTCAAGCGGTATTGTTGCCGGAATGATCCCCGCATAGGATAAGAATCATCACCATTATAATGACCGAGCAACTTATGGCTCACGCGGCGACGTCGGAATCACGGCAGCAGTTTCAGCAACTCCAAGTTCGTTATCAGCCCGGTACCGCATCGCTGTGGTACTACATGAAATCAAGACCAAGACCCTGTTTTACCATTACACTGCTTGGCGAGATCGCCCAGTTTCAACAGCAGGTCAGGCAGCGGGATGGCGCAGCAGAAGATGGCAGGCAAGTCGATTTTCTTGTCCTGACTTCAGCGATCCCGGGGATATTCAACCTCGGCGGCGACCTGGAACTGTTCAAGCAATTGATTCGCAACAATGATCGTGATGGCCTGGTGCACTACGCCTACCTGTGTATAAACGTGCTCTACCAGAACGTCATCAATCTCGATTTACCACTCACGACGATAGCCATGGTGAAGGGCAGTGCACTGGGTGGCGGTCTCGAGGCAGCGCTGTCCTGCGATGTCATCGTTGCAGAAAAGGGTGTCAAGCTGGGCTTTCCGGAAATACTGTTCAACCTGTTCCCCGGCATGGGTGCTTACAGCCTGTTGGCGCGACGGCTCGACCCGGTCAGGGCGGAAAAGCTCATGCTCAGCGGAAAACTATACGATGCAGAAGAGTTGTATGAAATGGGGCTTGTCGATCATCTTGCCGAGCCTGGAAAAGGTGAGGAAGTGGCAGAGGAATACATGCGTCGACACAACAAGTACCGCAATGGATATCGAGGAATTTTGCGTGCCCGCGAAAAGTATTATCCCATCGGCTATACCGAGCTCAAGGAGATAACAGATATCTGGGTGGAGACAGCGCTGACATTGACCGAGAAGGATATTCGAATGATGGACCGGTTGGTGAGGTCACAGGAGCGGCTGTATCATAACTTTGCCGAAACTGTCAGAACTCATGGCGCCGGTAAATCTGAACCGGAATTGGCTGAGTCAGAAAGTGTGCCGTCCATTAGCAACTTCTTCCGCATCAGGGAGCCTTATCTTCATAGTGTGACGGTAAAACCGGAACAGGACGTCAGGAATGAAGACGGGCCAGATGAGCAGATTGTGTAGACAGTGCCACATGACCGGGCGCATGCGCGAATTCAAGGCTGCTCTCGGATCCGGGCAAAACTGACAAGTGCATCAACGGCACGACCATACTCTGAATGAAGGTTACGCATTATCTGGTCCGGTTCCTGAAGATAGTCCGAACTGTTCAGTAGCTCGGCTGACAGGCAATGCTCCTGGAGCGATATCGCGCCGACACTGCCCGCATTTCCTTTCAGTGCATGAGTTGCTTCACGGAACTGGCGATAGTCCGATTTTTTCAGTGCCTCATCGATTTCTGACAGCAGCCTGTTGCTGTCTTCGCGAAATCCGTCAATCAGGCGATTGAGAAAGTCCGAATTTTTCTCCAGCGATCCGAGCTCCTGCAGAATTGATACATCGAGAACGGATGAATCCACTTCCTGGGCGCCATTGCCTTTCCTGCGCGCAGCATTGTTTTTTACAAGCGCAGGATTCTTGTGGTTCACAAGGCTTTCAATAACTGACAGCAAGTGTTCTGTTCTTACTGGCTTGGTCAGAAACGCGTCGACCTCGGCCTGTTCGCATTCCATTTTTGCATCCGTTGTTGCATTGGCGCTGAGTACAATGAACGGCGGGCTTTGCCGGTCGGGATGGGTAAAACGAAATGTCTTGATCATCTCTATGCCACCCATAACCGGCATATGCATATCGACAATGACTGCATCAAAATTGCTGTCCTCAAGCCTGTCCAGGCCGATTTCTCCATTGGTTGCCAGGTTCACCACAAAACCCGCGCGCTCCAGGATTCTCTGGATAACCAGCTGGTTTGTTTGGTTGTCTTCGACTACCAGGACATGAAGGCCGGTGTTGCGGGACTCTGAACCAGCAAACCCGGCATTCCTCAGAGAGGCATCGCTGTTCACCATAAGCTCCAGCTGGGGCGCGGCGTGCAATGCGTTGAAAAGGGCATCCTTTTGCACGGGGCAGGGGACTACTGCTGTATAGCCAATCTGGTATAACAGGTTGGCATCAACTTGCCGGGTTTCCGCTGTCACCAGCACCAGCGAGATGGTCGACAACATGGAGTTCTGGTAGAGGATGTTGGCGAACTGAACGACGTCAATATCCATCAGCGCCTTGTTAATAACGACTGTGTGAAACTGGTTTTCCGTTATCGCACTTTCCTTGATCTTGCCAAATGCCTCGCTGGCACTAAATGCAGTTTCAACCACAATGCCCCAGTTGTTCATCAAGGCAACGATACCGTTGGCATCTGAATTGCGCTCGTGTATCAGCAATACACGGCTATCCGGCAACCTGTAATTACGATGCTCCTGTTGAACAATCTTGAACGGCATCTCGAACCAGAAGTTGCTGCCTTTGCCTGGAGTGCTGTCCGCGCCAATGATGCCGCCCATGGATTCAACCAGCTGTCGCGATATAGCGGTACCGAGCCCGGTACCGCCGAACCGGCGAGTGGTGCTTTCATCGGCCTGGCGAAAGTTGTCAAAGATATGATTGAGAGAAACGCTTGAAATTCCGATGCCGGTATCGACAACCTCAAACCGCAGACGCATGTCATGCCGGTGCCTGGACAAAAGTGAAACCAGGACCAGGACATACCCGGCTTCGGTGTATTTGATAGCGTTACCAATGAGGTTGATCAACACCTGCCTGAAGTGGTGCGGATCACCCTTGATCATGTAGGGAATGTCCGGGTCAATTGCCAGCGTCAGTAACAGGTGTTTTTCCCGCGCCTGCGGCTGCAACATGCGCATGGTGCCATTCAGCAGGGCGTGCAGATCAAAATCGATGGATTCTATTACAAGTTTGCCGGCTTCAATCTTGGATATATCAAGAATTCGTTCGATCACAGAAAGCAGCGTGTGCACCGAATAATTGATCGTTTCAGCAAATTCCTTCTGTTCGCGAGTCAGGGTTGTATCGAGAAGCAGGTCGCTCATGCCAATGATGCCATTCAGTGGAGTGCGCAACTCGTGGCTCATATTGGCAAGAAACCGGCTCTTGGCCTGGTTGGCTTCCTCAGCATGAACAATTGCTTCGTTGAGGCGCTTGATAAGTGTCGAAACGTAGGCTGGTAATACGATCAGTGCGATCAACAGACCAACGGACAAGGACTGATTGCTGCTCCAGTATTCGGAATAACTGATAAGTATGCCGAATTCGACTGTACTGACGGCAGCAGCTACAGCGATATATGGCAAGCCAAACCGGAAACCGTTACCAAAGATTACCCACAGGTATACCAGGTACAATGGTGCGCCGACGTCCTGGGCCAGGTACATGCAATATGTCAGGGCGCCGGTGTCGGCCAGTATGCCCGTAAGGCGCCGGAATACAGATACCCTTGGCATGGCGATAATCGCCCCAAGGTGCAAAAATCCATAAACAAGGAATGACAGCGACAGCAAAACTGCCGGGCGATGGAAAAAAGAAGCCGCCGTATCCAGAAAATGGTAGGCCGTGGCCAGGTAGATAAACACTATCAAGCCAATAACCAGTCTCAGTATGGCCTGTTCGTGTTCCTTTCCCGGGCAATCCTTGACTCGGTGCAGGATGCGCCCGAACAAACTGACCTGGGTACCGCGTTTGGGCGAAAGATATTCCGGGGAGTCTGTGCGCATGAATGACGTTTTTTGTCTGTCCTTGTCCAAAAAAGCGGTTATCGAGCATACGGGCACGCTGAATACATGAACATCCTACAGCAAGCTACGGATATTATTCAATTTATCGGGTATCCTAGCGCCTGCGGTTCGTTCCATGGCCAGGTGCAACTGCGCATAATGTATATTATGT
>Ga0224501_10000081_pt1 | contig 106361 bp, 99 predicted proteins | sample SF_Oct11_sed_USG_4_FD_169105 | JGI IMG/M metagenome (GOLD analysis project Ga0224501, IMG submission 169105) | Sediment microbial communities from San Francisco Bay, California, United States - SF_Oct11_sed_USGS_8_1 | ecosystem: Environmental > Aquatic > Marine > Sediment | place: USA...
AGTCGTGAACCAAGGATTGTTGAACAGGGTCGAAATGGCCTTCCGAGCCTACGACCCCTGCTGGGCCTGCGCCACCCACCTTGCCATTGGCCAAATGCCCCTTGAAGTCAGAATATATGATCACAACAAAAATTTGCTGAAAACCATGAGAAGATAATAGGCACGGATTTCATCAATAGAGAAGGAGAAATTCGGACTACAGACACCTTTTTCGTTCAAGTCCTTGTTTGCATCTGTTAGACCTCAGCCAGTCTACCGTGTTTAAAATACTTTCCTCAATCCCAAATCTAGGCTCCCATCCAAGACTCTTCAACTTGTCTATTGATAACAACATTATAGGCACATCTCCAGGCCAGCCAATTTTGCCTCCACTATATCCATACTGCACATCTTCCAAGCCTAGTGTGGAAACAATTAAATCAGCGATTCTTTTCACTGTGATCTGTTCTTCGGAACCCACATTGAAGACAGAAAATTCTTTTCTAGTTTTTTGGACGGCAAACAGTGTTGCATCAATAGCATCATTTACGTGAAGGTAAGACTTCTCTTGGTTTCCATCACCAAAAATTTCCAGTTCCTTTGGATTCGTCTCAAGTTTCCGGTAGAAGTCGTAAACAACTCCATGAGTTAGTCTCGGTCCAATGATATTCGCATATCTTAACACTGTTGCTTTTATGCCATAGAGTTGAGAATAGGTGCCAACATAGTGTTCGCTGGCAGCTTTTGCGGCGCCGTAATTGCTAATTGGAACTATCGGTGCGTTTTCTGGAGTTGGAATCTTTGCGTTGCCATAAACGACGGAGGAAGAAGCGAAGACAACTTGCGGGACATTGTTTAGTCTGGACGATTCTAGAATGTTGAGAGTGCCTAGGACATCTATTCTGAAATTTTCCAAGGGTTCTTTCAGACTCCTTCTGACATCTGGGTCAGCAGCAAAATGGTAGACGACATCAACCTCTCTACAGGCATTCTTCACTTCCTCAAAATTTTTTATGTCGCCTTCAATTATTTTGATATCCAATTCTCTCAGAAATTTTCTTCTACTTGAAGAAAAATTATCAAATACTACAACTTCTTCTTTCCCCACTAAAGCCTCTACGAGGTATCTTCCGACAAACCCTGCACCGCCAGTTATTATAACTTTCATATTTCAGAAGCCCCAAATTGATGCGTCTAAACGCAAGTTGTAATCGCAATGAATTATATAAGATAGCTACGCAACAGACCTCTAGTCAATCTAATGACACGTGCACGCAAAATCCATTTAATCTCTGTAGTACCCCGAAGATTCTCAGATGACCTTTTTCTTGTACGTCGCCTCGAATCCAAAATACGATAAACTGATCTATCCAGATTTCTATTATCTAACCGCTCATAGAATATTAAAAGTAACCAGAGAGTCCTCTAGAAACATTAAAATTCCACAACAATGGATACCAAGTTTAGAGGAGCAAAGTGATGTCTGAGTCTAATCGTGGACTTGTTTATGAATGTGTGAAATGCGGCGCCAAAGTTTCATCAAAAGAGTTGGAGTTACGAGGAGGTCGAATAAAATGCACTTTTTGTGGATATAGAGTTCTTAAGAAGATAAGACCTCCTGTTGTAAAACGTGAGCCGGCAAAATAGAGTTTCCGAGAATCCTAGGCTATACCAAATTGAATGCACAAATGGCATATCATTATGTCAGATCGTAAAAAATAGTGCGCCATGGTTGAATATCATCTCCGGTATCAACGATTACCATTCATTTCTTCTGCAGTTGCTTTGATGAACTCTTGAGATAATCGTGCAGCTCCATACTTTCAGCTAGCATGGTCCTCAACTGTACTCTTCCAAGTCCTTTTGGAGCCCTCTCCTTACTAGGGGCTTTTGATGAAATCTAGAGATGCTTATATTCGGTCAGATAAAAAGCAAACATTCTCAACTGTCACGATGTGTTGGTAGGACTTAAAAGTTTCAATCGGTTCTTTTGAACAGATGAAAATGAAATCTAAGAGAGTAGAAACCATAACTGACCATATTTCTCTAATCCATGGGGAGAACAACGGCAAATTTCCTTATTCACATTCCATTCTCATTTTGGATGAAGAAACTGTATTGATAGACACCGGTTGTGGTATTAAGACTTTGAAGCAGCTTAAAAGAGATTATGATATAAGCTATGTGATCAATTCTCACACACATCCAGACCATTCCGCTGGCAACTGGGTGTTCAACGATAGGCCCATTTACGTACCTGAAGAAGGATTTGATACTAGTGGAGATGTAGTTGCTCTTTCTGAAAGATTTGTCGGCAAAAAGCTTGCGCAGGTTTGGCAAAAATTTGCGAAAGATCTTATGGAGTTTAGAAATTGTAGTCCTACAAACAGTTACTGCGGACAAACCATCTTCAATTTTGGAAAAACAACCCTTGAACCGATTTATGCGCCGGGGCACACGAAAGATCATTATTGTTTCTATGAGCAGAGAGAAGGAATTCTCTTTTCGTTTGACTACGATTTGACATTATTCCCGTGGTATGGTCACAGAGAATCTAGTATTCTGGAATTTAAGGAATCTGTGAAGAAGCTCAAAGCTTTATCTGCAAAGATTGTGGTATCGTCTCACAGTGGAGTAATTACCGATGGTGTCGATATTAAGTTTGACGAGTTTTGCAAAAGAATAGATGAAAGGGATAACAAGATCCTCTCCTTATTGGGAAGCAACAAGACTATCGAACAACTTGTGGAATCTGTTCCAATTTATGGTGGATTCCCTTATGCCGAACCTCTACTTCGTTACTGGGAACGCCAAATGATTAAGAAGCACTTGGAACAATTGGAACTCCTGGGCAAGGTGAGAAGGATGAAAAATTCAACATTCGCCAAATTATAGACCTAGTCTGAAGAATGTGAGTTTTGACCCGATAGAGTTGTTATGCGTGAGCGTGAAAGAGACGTGTGAACTCGCTTAAGCTAACTTCACTACTATGGCAATGTCCAGATTTTCAGAAAAAGAAAGTAGATGGAGGATTTGAGAAATCGTTAGAAGATTTCTTTTTCGCCGATTTTCCTCAGAGCTTTTCCTTTGAGTTTTACGGCTGGCCCTAGTTCTTCTGGCTCTATTTCCGTTGTCTTCCGCTTTACCGTTTCTCCGCAAACGCCTCTAGGTAGCAAGCGTCTCTTTATGCAAGTAGCATAACTGCAATTTGAGATTCTGCATTCCTCTTCTGTCCATTGGCACCATATGTTATTTCCATGATACTCTACGGCATTTTTTCCACATCGAAACAAATTGCATTTTGGGGAACAATATTTCAGTTCAGTCAACATAAGCACACTCACTTGAAAAACAAAGTCTACAGAAACGGAGTCATTTCATTAACATAAAATGAAACAAATGAATATTAAAACTTTTCCTTAATCATTAGTCTCTTCTGGCGCAACTTTCTTATGGGCGCTTCTCTGCAGATATCTTTTGTACATAAGGCCTGAGAAAAACGCCGCACCTAACAAGATGATTGAAACATAGGTAATAAGTTGGCTGGTTTCAAATAGATATCCGCTGACAAGAACGTGTTTGTCCAACTTAAACACTATCTGTCCAGAAGTTGCTAAGTTTATAGTCCGAGCTTCGCTAAGACTTCCAGCTACGTAGACAGAAAGTCGATAATCTCCGCCTATGTTGGGCAGCGCAACCTTCCCTTCCGAATCCGTTTCAGGAGGCGGCTCAATTTTCATCCACTCCTGTTCGCTTTCTCGCTCTATTTCTACGATAGCATTTGAGACTGGCTGTCCGAGATAGTCGACAACTTTTACAGAGAGTGCAATACCGAAGATCCTGCAATAGATCACGTGAAATTGATCTTCAATTAAATCTAAGACGGTTTCATTGAGAATGATCAGTCGCTTGAAGTCTACATTATAGTTGCGCACTACTATCTTGTATCTTCCAAAAGTGAGTTCTGAGGCCCAATTTCCTGTCTCGTTTGTGGCTTTAGATTGCACAATGCATTCACTGCTCCATTCGTATACGGTTACTTGGGCATTCTGGAGTGGGTGTTCGTTTGAATCTAGCACGTGAATGAATAAAGGATAGGTGGGGCAAGTTAAATTGACCCAGAGGGAAGCAGTGAGATTCCCGATTATTGTGGTGTTAAAGAGATGATTATAACGTCGCGCCTCAATCGTGTAACTTATATTGATAAACGTATTGGGGAGAACCGCAATTCCTGTGCTGTTGGTTACAACCGAGGTTTTTGTTGGGATCGTTTGGTTCTCTACAGTAGTACGGTTGTACATGAAACTTACGTTGATGAAGGGCAGCGGAGTCTCATCAACATCCTTAATATAGGTTCTAATGTGAACAAGTTGGCATGTCATAACTTTAGTTGTGTTCTCTGAGAGAGAAAAAACAGGTACGTTTCCGACTTCAACATTATTCAGTGCCGCTTTGAAACTGTAATTGCCAGCATCGAGCAAGAATTTTGCCAATCCATTTTCGTCGGATATTCTTATGACACCCGTCGAGGAGGTAACGTGTTCGCCCACGTTGATATAAGCCTCAACAGCTATACCACTCACGCTTTCATTGTCAAGATTTCTAGTGTGAATTTGACAGAGGAATTTGACTATTGCAATAGTGAAGTTTTGGGTGTCAGGGACAGGTTTGATAGTGTGTATTGGAGTGGAATTGGTTATGGTCACCCTGTAGGTTTTATAACTAGTGATTGCAGAGATCTTCCAACTTGCGTTAACGATGCCATTCACTGGGGACACGTTTTGCGAGAAGATAGTTCCTGTGTCTGATGTTATATTGATCCATACCCTTTCATTAGGTTGGGTATACTTCGTAGCTTGAATGTGAACAATTTGAAATCTGTGGTATCGTGTCGCGTTTGTCAGTCCAACTGTGAAGTTTCCGGTTGCGAGGGTATTGTTGAAAGCCATTTTGTATATTCCAGTTAAGTCTGTATGAGCATTAGTGCCGAAATCTCTGGGATACATAACGTTTGCCCATCCATGACCTGTGTTTGTGGTGTTTGTCAATTGAATTGATGAATTGGAGAAAACAGTGTTGGCTGGGTCTGTAGTAGTTACGTCTGCGACGTAACGAGTGTTTGCTATTCCTCCTGTCACACTGACTCTGATTTCTGTAGATTGCCCTTCCTGTAGTTGCCTTGGGGGAGATGGCACCGCCGCTTCTATGTAGTACGCGGTCTCAAGAGTGAATGTTGTGGTATCACTGTAATCTGTAGTTCCGTCATGCAGTCTCACAATATAGTTGCCTTTTGGGCGGTTGGGTATGGAAAATGTGGCGTTGACAGTTTTGTTGGCGGTTGTTCCGTTCTGCACTCCCTCTTCGTCAAAGAAAATTGTGTAGGATCCATTGGGTGTGTCAATTTCTCCAACGATTCGTATCGTGTCTCCAACATGTCCGGTTTCCGGAGTAATTAACGTGATGCTTACTGGAGGTGCTATAGCTCCAAACATAACGAGTGGGGTAAGCGTTATTACGAGAAGTACAGCTACAGATATTGTTATGATTTTCCGTTTTCTTGATGCAGTTGTATGCAACGCTTTCCCTCAAGTGAGTTTTCAATGGTTCTCGGGCTATTTGTGATGTCAACATTTTTGGCAACGAACGTTTTAAGCTTTCGGGTTCTCTCGCCACACGCCTCTTCTTAGAATGGAAGAATATCAAAAATGTTTTCTAGGCTACAAAGTAAAAGGTGTTTAGGTGATAACTTGATTGATGAAATCTCAAGTTTAATACAAAAGCACGAAAAATGGCGTTGGCAAGAGTGTGTTAATCTTATTCCCTCAGAAAACGTTATGAGCCCTGCGGTTCGTTCTTTTCTATCATCCGATCTCGGACATCGATATACTTCAACAGATAAATTTTACATGGGCACCCGTTTCCTCGATGAGATCGAACAGTATGGAGAGAAATTGGCTAAAGATGTTTTTCGATCTGACACTGCAGATTTGCGTCCGCTTTCGGGCCATATAGCGGACTTGATCTTTCTAGCTTGCTTCGCTAAGCCAAAGGACACTGTTTTATGTGTTTCGCCAATAGACGGCGGTTACCCGGGAATCTGGGAAAAGGGGGCACCAGATTTCTTGCAGCTTCAACGAATCAAATTTCCTTTTTCTAAGGAAAAAATGAACATAAAAGTGGATGAAACAGTAGATCTGATTCTGCTGAAAAAACCCAAATTGGTCATTTTTGGAGCAAGTCTCTTCCTTTTCCCTCAACCTGTCTCAGAAATCATCGAGGCAATTCGTGAATTAGATATCCATGTTGGATACGATGGCTCTCATGTTCTTGGTCTAATTGCGGGGGGAGAGTTTCAGAATCCCCTTCGAGAAGGAGCTTCGGTTCTTTTCGGCTCCACTCATAAAACCTTCTTCGGGCCTCAAGGCGGAATTATACTTGCAGATCAAACGCATGGAGAAATCATAAAGGAACGGATATTTCCAGCCTTTGTGGACAACGCACATTGGAATCGGATAGCCGCTTTGGCATTGGCGCTTGCTGAAATGAAAGAGTATGGTAAACAATATGCTCAACAGATTCTTCGGAACGCTCAGAGTCTAGGCAAAGCTTTGGATGAACATGGTTTTCCAGTTTCCTGTCCAGGCCAGGGATACACGAAATCTCATCAAGTCTTCCTTGACTACGGCGGTTATAAGCAAGGTCGGCTTATCGCTAAGAAACTTGAGAGAGCAAACATCATCGCGGACTGTGGTGTTAGACTAGGCGTTTGCGAGGTAACTCGCCGAGGAATAGAAGAAGGAGAAATACAAGAAATAGCAGAATTAATGAAACGAGTAGTCATTGACGGTGAAGAACCACGCCAGGTTAAAAAAGATGTTGTGCGATTTATTGAGGAATTTCAAGAAATCAAATTCTGTTTCAAGTAGACGTGGTTAGTCTGAATACCTAACTAACTATACTTTTGTTTACTTTGAAGATAGTTTTTATTGGTCCCAGAGTCTTATGTTTTGGAAGTTACGGTGACTGATTTGCAGTCTTTGATTTCAAATGACCTACTTCAAGTGTTGAAGGTCCACAAATACCATATAGTGGGAAAACACTCCGCTGCAAAGCGCTGTAGGTGGCTCTATGAGGCACTTGTTCACAATCGTCACTGTTACAAACAGAAGTTTTATGGAATAAAGAGCCATCAATGCATTCAGATGACACCCTCTGTCCTTCATTGTACAATGCGTTGTCGTTTCTGCTGGCGTGCTCAAAGTGGCGATCATGGAATTAAATGGGATGAGACAAACCTACTCGAATGGGATGACCCAAATGAAATAGTCGAAGGCTGCATTAAGTCGCAACTCAGACTTTTAAGTGGATATAAAGGAAATCCAAAGACTGATTTCGAGAAATATAAGGAAGCCTTAACTCCAAGGCACGCCGCCATAAGTCTAGCTGGAGAACCTACCTTATACTCCCCATTGGGTGGTTTGATTAGAGGTTTCCACAGAAAAGAGTTCACCACTTTCTTGGTGTCGAATGGAACCCAACCCAAGGCGCTTTCTCAACTTGCCGAGGAGCCAACTCAACTATACATTTCCGTTAGTGCCTTCGACAAAAGAAACTTCCTGAAGACTTGTCGACCGCAGACACCCAACGCATGGGAAAACCTCAATGAAACTCTATCTCTTTTACCAAGTTTCAAATGCCCAACCGTAATCCGAATAACGTTAGCACGGTACTTAAACCTACAACACCCAGAACTCTATGCACGATTGATTCAGAAAGCCAATCCCACTTACGTCGAACCAAAAGCCTACATGCACGTAGGGTTTTCCCGCCTTCGTTTAGGATTTAGAAACATGCCAACTCACAAAGAAATTCAAAGTTTTACACACGAGTTGGCTGAAGAAATGAGTTACAACCTCCTAGATGAGGCACCAGAGAGCCGAGTGGTTTTGGCGAGCCGACTGGAAAAGCCAATGAAACTAGCGTAATTTCTATGAGGAGAATACCGCAGCGAAGAACTTGTTCAATGCAATCAAAGTTGTTAGGGCTTCCAAAATTCTTTAAAGCCTCAAAAAGATAATCAGTTTCATGAAACTCGAAAAAATTTACAAGTATATCGACTCCAACTATCAGAATTTCATCAAAGAACTTGTGCGTTTAGTGAATCAACCAAGCGTCTCAGCTAAACACGAGGGAATTCAAGAATGCGCAAAGATGGTAGAACAAATGTTGAAGACGATTGGATTCTCAACAATTTTCATTCAGGAAAAGAAAGGAAACCCAGTGGTCTATGGAGAATTAAAGGCCAAAGAACCAAGAAAGACGCTTTTGTTCTATAACCATTATGATGTTCAACCAATAGAACCATTCGAAGAATGGATATGTGACCCTTTTAGCGGCGAAATAAGGGACGGAAGAATTTATGGGAGAGGAGTCTCCGACAACAAAGGAAACATTATTTCAAGGTTAAAAGCGGTTCAAGCCTTTCTAGAGACCACTGGGGAAGTCCCAGTTAACATAAAATTCGTAATTGAAGGAGAAGAAGAGATTGGTAGCCCCAATCTACAACCCATTGTTAAGAAGTACAAAGACCTCTTTTCTGCCGACGCAGCAATTTGGGAATTCGGCGGAACTGACCGCCATGGACGCCCCATAATTTATTTGGGTCTTAAAGGAGTGCTCTCGGTAGAGTTAGAAGCAAAAGGAGCATCTAGGGATGTTCACTCGGCAAATGCCCCCTTAATTCCCAACCCAGCTTGGCGCCTTGTATGGACACTAAATACACTGAAGAACGAAAAAGACGAAATTCTAATCGAAGGCTTTTACGACGATGTTGAAACTCCTTTGACAGAAGAGATCAAATGCCTTAAGGATATTCCGTTTGAAGAGGAAGAGGAAAAGAAAGAATTAGCATTAAAAGAGTTCCTTCACAAAGCGTCAGGATTGGACGCTTTGAAAGCGTTGTTGTACAAACCCACATGCACAATAAACGGATTTATGAGCGGATATACAGGCACAGGGTCCAAAACCGTGTTGCCGAACAAAGCCACGGCGAAACTTGACTTTCGTCTAGTACCCCGCCAAAGGCCAGAAAAAATCTTTAGAAAACTTGTAAAGCATCTGAAATCTCGTGGCTTTGGAGACATCCACGTGTTTGAACATGGTTCTACTGAACCTGTCAAAACACCCATTACCGATAAGTTTGTTCAAACAGTGGTGAAGACCGCTGAGAAAATCTACAATAAAAAAGCGGTGGTATATCCAACTAGTGCTGGTTCTGGACCTATGCATCTGTTCCGGAACTGGCTTGGCTATCCAATCGTTTCGGTTGGTTGTGCCCATGCAGAATCCCGAGGTCATGCACCAAACGAAAACATCATGATAGACGGTTTTGTTCAAGGAACAAAATTCATAGCTGCAGTCATACAAGACTTTGCGAGTTCCTAAACGAATTTTCATGTGCACAAATGGAGACCATCGAGTATGAGAAAACTTCTTTTTTACCATCACTCCTATTAGTCTCGCTCACTGCATCAGTTTGGAAACAATGGGTGTGAATTAATGTCGTTAAAGTCGCTTCTTGACAGAATTCAGGCAGAATCAAAAGAGAAGGAAGAAGTTAAGGAGGAACTTAGGCGGCGCATGCGAAGGGCGACTCGCCTGTCCAAACAAGCAATTCTTTTTACTCATCAAGAACGCTTTGATGACGCAAAAGAGTTGCTAACGGAAACAACCGAACTTTTCGCCAAGCTTGAAAAAGTCTCTAAGAAGTACCCAGACCTAGTGCATACGGGTATTGTTGATGCGGCGTATCAAGAATACGCTGAGGCTCATACTTTCCTCACTTTAGTTAGACAAAGGCGATTCCCAGATCCTAGAAAACTCAATGTGCCCTCCATTCCTTACGTGCTTGGGCTGGGGGATGTCATCGGAGAACTGAGGCGCAGATCTCTCGACTTGCTGAGAAAAGGAGATGTTAGGGCCGCAGAGAAGTGCCTAGAAACCATGGAACACATTTACGTCGAAATAACAGCAATGGACGACGCCTACCTTCTCGTTTCAGGTCTGAGAAGAAAGTGCGATATCGCAAGGCGTGTTATTGAAGCAACAAGGGGTGACGTCACGATTGAAGCTCGAAGAGGTTCATTGAAATATTCTATTGAAGAACTGAAAAGAATCATTGAGAAGGAAAAAGAAGAAAGAAAATGAAATTGTAGGTTCTGTCTTTATCGGAGTTCAAGATGAAATTGAGGACTAAACTTAGTCCGAGGTTCTCCGTGAAAAAAGCGCATGCAATGCAACGGCAACTCTCTGAAAGAGTTGTTGATGAAGACAGACTTCCTAGAAAGATTAGATATGTAGCTGGAGTAGATGTTGCGTATACAAAAGGGGTCTCTATTGGTGCCGCGACTGTTTTAGACTCAGATTCGTTGTCATTAATAGAGTCACAAGTAGCATGTTGTGAAACACGGTTTCCTTATATTCCAACTCTTCTTTCCTTTAGAGAAATCCCACCAGCTTTTTCAGCTGTAAAAAAATTGAAGACCAAGCCAGATGTTATCTTGGTAGACGGCCAAGGAATTGCACATCCTTACCGTCTGGGATTCGCCGCTCATCTGGGTCTAATAATAGATGGACCCACAATTGGAGTCGCCAAAAATCTTCTTTGTGGGAACGTTGGATCTTTCAATAATCTGAGATGGGCGCCCATCACTGACGGAAAAGAGGTTATTGGCGCTGCATTTGTTAGCAAGCTTGGCAGAAAGCCAATTTACGTGAGTGTTGGACATAAAGTTTCATTAAACAAATCTATCCAAATTGTCATGCAATTCACGCAGGCATACAGAATTCCAGAACCCATCCGAAGAGCTCATATTACAGCAAATGAAGAAAAGAGGAAAATAGCATAAGAGAAGAAACACTACAAAAAGAAAACAAGAGTGGAGGACCGCGAGGAAGCCAAAATTGAAACCTCAACTTAAACAGATTGTTAACAAAATAAGGAATGAATCACTACGGAATAAGGTTAGTGAACTTCTCGAAAATCCTGTAATGGAAATAGATGGAAGACTGCATACTGGGATGCCTTTAGAAAGTTCTCCAGCTGGTATACATCGTCACCATAGCTACCCTGAAGGATTGGTTGAGCATGTGGTGGCTTCATGCGAAATCGCTCTAACTCTTTGTGATGTTGTTAAGAAGGTTTATCATGGAAAAGTAGATGTGGACTTGGTGCTCGCTGGAGTGCTTTTGCACGACGTTTTCAAAACTCTCACTTACAAAGAAGAGAATGGAGCCTACAGAGCAACTCCTTTAGCTGAACGCCTAGACCATTTAACACTGATCGTTTCAGAAATGGTTCGCAGAGGTTTTCCTCTCAATCTTATCCACATAGTGTGTGCACATCACGGCGGTCAAGCTGGGCCAATATGGCCAAAAACTATTGAGGCGTTAATTTGCCACTTGACCGATGTCACAGATTCACGACTAAACGGCGAGGTGTTAAGAGCGGCAAGATATCTTTCGAGGCAAGCAAGTGGCGAGGAACTACAGATCATGAAGTCGAAGGAAGCCTTCGAAATAGTTCACGCGAAGGCTGTCGAAGGGTGGAGTGGAGTGCAGAAAACTATCAAGAAAATCAAACGAAAACGAATAGACGCCTCTTGACACACTCATCACAAGTGAATTATCTTCACTTCAAGGGTCTCCGTATTTAATATGGCAAGAGTTGATTTTCCAGACACGTAGCCACAAACTTCTCCAGGGTTCACAACTACCGTTTTTCCTTTTCGACATATCTTTGCTTCATGCGTGTGGCCGTGCACAATGAAATCATGACTTCCCGTATTTACTATGGAGTTTAGCAGTTCCTCTTCTTCACCATGCAACATTGCTATTCTCAAACCGTCAACCTTGACTTCCGCAAATCTTCCCCGAAGTTCTGCACCTAGTTCCTTGAATTTCTTTTGCAACAATTCGTGATCGCCATCATTATTGCCAAAAACGCCAATCAAAGATGCTTTTAGGGGCTTGAGGTCTTGCACTGCAAATCCAGCGATGTAGTCTCCTGCATGCAGCACTAAGTCAACTTTTTGCTGATTTAACCATTCTACGGCTTTACGAATGGAGGGGAGGTGGTCGTGTGTATCAGATATTAATCCCACAATCATTTTTCATCCTTTAACCATCAATTTCTAACGTTTCTTCTTCTTGAGAAGCTTTCCGTAGTCGTAACCTTTTTCGAAAGCAGCTAGGTTCAGTTTTCCAGTTTTTTTAGGAACGTTGTCCAGAATAGATTTTTTGATAGCCTCGACTTCAACTAGATTTGTTATGGAGGTAAAGGCTCCGAGCATGACGACGTTTGCCACAATAGTGTTTTTGAGTTTTTCCGCAATTTTTGTTGCGGGAATTTCGAAAACTTGGATGTCCAGATTTTTCTTTTGTTTTAGAACCATATCTGAGTCTAGGAGAAGAGTTCCTCCCTGCTTCAGTGTGTGTGCATATTGATTATAGGCTTCTTGTGACATCGCTATTAGAATATCTGGTTTTGAAACTTTTGGGAAATCGATTTCCTTATCTGAAATCACGACTTCAGATTTGCAGGCACCCCCTCTTGATTCAGGTCCGTAAGACTGGGTTTCCACAGCATTTTTGTCCCCATATATACAAGCCGCCGTTGCCAACATCAATCCAGCCCTTATGATGCCCTGCCCACCAAAACCTGCTGCTCGAATTTCTAACCTCACCTATTTTTCACCTCTGATTCTCTCTTGGACCTGCTTCATCATCTCCCGAAGGAGATGATCATACGTGGGCTTTTCGGCGTCTATGAATTCGCCAACAACTATTTTCTCTGGACTTATTTCAGCCTCAGCTGGGTCAGAAGCGTTTCGTATTTCAGCTGCGGTCTTAAACCAATTCATCATCTCTATCCCCGTTGCCATTTTGTTGCGTCTCCCATAGATTTCTGGACAGGGTGTAATCACCTCGATGAAGGAGAATCCCTCTTTTTGCAACACTTTCTTGATGGATTCTGTTAATCTTCGAACATGAAGGGTTGTCCATCTTGCTACATAAACAGCTCCAGAAGCAGCAGCCAAGTGAACCAAATTAAAGGGGTGCTCGATGTTTCCATAAGGAGTCGTTGTAGTCCATGCTTTAAGCGGAGTGGTTGGACCATACTGCCCCCCAGTCATTCCGTAGTTAAAGTTGTTAGCACAAATTACTTGAATATCCACATTCCTTCGGGCAGCATGAATGAAATGGTTGCCGCCTATTGCAAAGAGATCGCCATCCCCACTTATCACGACTGTTTTCAATTCTGGATTTGCTAGTTTTGCTCCTGTTGCAAAGGCTATGGCTCTGCCATGAGTGGTGTGATAAGAATCAGTGTTTGTATACCCAGATAAGCGACCTATGCACCCTATTCCAGAAACGACTACTACCTTGTTCACGTCGATTTCTATGTCTTTAAGGGCTCGTACAAAACAATTGAGGATAATTCCATTTCCACAGCCCTCACACCAAATGTGAGGCATCATTCCGTCTCTCAGGAAACGTTCAAAAGGATGCGAATCTTCGCTCATTTATAAGACCCTCTCTGTATGGCATCTAAAATTTCCACTGGTCTATGAGGTTCTTCCCCCAATTTTGGCATAAAGATCACAGAAGTTTCCTTTGCAGCCCTTTCTACTTCTCGGACGATCTGCCCACAATTCATTTCAGGAACCACTATTGCACGAACTCTTTTCGCCAATTCTGCAATTTCTTTGTCAGGAAATGGCCATAGAGTAATTAGTCTAAGGAGACCGGCTTTGAACCCTTTTTCTCTGGCCTCTCTTACCGCACTCATAGCCGATCGCGATGTGGTTCCGTAAGCAACCACCATCACTTCAGCGTCTTCAAGCATATTAGCACTGACTCTCACAATTTTCTCTCTATTTTTGCGTATCTTGTCACAGAGTCTTTGTACAAGTTCTTGCTGAGCTTTCGCCGTGTCGGTTCGAGGATGTCCAGTTTCATCATGTGTAAGTCCTGTTGCATAGAAACGGTATCCCTCGCCGAAGGAAGCCATCGGAGGAACTAAATCCCGATCGGGCAGAAAAGGAACGTATTTCTCAGGTAGTGTCCTAGGTCTTTTTCTGTTTACGCGTTTAATCGCATTTTCGGAAGGAATAGTAACTCGTTCCCACATGTGTCCAACAATTTCGTCAGCGAGAACAAATACAGGAACCCGATAGATTTCTGACAAATTGAACGCTTCAATTGTCAGGTCAAACATTTCTTGAACTGAGGAAGGAGCGAGTGCAATTATTTCGTAATCCCCGTGGGATCCCCATCTGGCTTGCATCACATCTTGTTGTCCAGGTTTTGTAGGCTGCCCGGTGCTGGGGCCTCCTCTCATAATGTTTACAACCACGCAAGGTGTTTCTGTCATGACTGCCAAACCGATATTCTCTTGCATCAGACTGAAGCCTGGACCAGAAGTTGCGGTCATGGATTTTACTCCGGCATAAGAGGCTCCAATAACAGCTGCCATGGAGCCAAGTTCGTCTTCCATCTGCACGTATACTCCGTCTACTTCTGGTAGACGTCGAGCCATTCTTTCGGCAATCTCGGTGGCTGGCGTAATGGGGTAACCAGCAAAAAATCTGCATCCAGCTGCAATGGCACCCTCAGCACATGCGATGTCTCCTTGCATAAAATGCTTTCCTGTAAGAACAGTTCTCTCCTGTGTCACTCAGCAACCTCCTTTACAGTCTTTTTTGACGCTGAAAATCGCAAAGTCTGGGCACACAGCTTCACAAAAACTGCACAGAATGCATACCGTTTCTTCTTTTACTTGGGGAGGGTGTACTCCTTTTATGTTGAATTCTTCAGATTGCTCCAATACTTCTTTTGGGCAAAATTCTATGCAGAATCCACAGCCTTTGCAGCGATCTTTTAATACGTGGACTTCGCCTTCGGGGATCTTAATCTTTTCAGAATCTAGTGGTTTGCGCCAAAGTCTTAACGGCACGACAATCACCTTGCTGTTCGTTTCACTATCACCTTTGACTTTTCTATCTCATCCAAGGTTACACTATCCACGATACTTTGCATTTCTTTAATCTTGGATGCGAATTTCTCGCCCTCAGCTGCAGTAAACCATGCTAATTGCAGACGGTTCTTGTCCAATCCAAGTCTTTCCATTTTCTTCCATAGCTTTTCAATTCTTTTCTGGGTTTGATAGTTAGCGTTTAGATAATGGCAGTCACCTAAATGGCACCCTGAAACAAGAATCGCACCAACTCCTCTGGCAAAAGTGTGTTCTATGAATTTGGGAGCGACCCTACCTGAACACATAGTTCGGATTATGCGAACGTTAGTTGGATACTGCATTCGGCTAACTCCCGCAAAATCTGCACCAGCATAAGAGCACCAGTTGCAGCAGAAAGCCACAATCTTTTTGTCTGCATCCTGTTCTGTTGCCGCCTCAATTTGTGCGAGGATTTGTTCGTCAGTGAAATGTCTCATGGTTAACGCTTCGAAGGGGCATTCAGCACCGCAAGTGCCGCATCCTGCGCAGGCCGCCTCTATAAGGTCCACCCGTTTCGTTTCTTTGTCCACTGCTATGGCGTTGTAAGGGCAGACTCTCGCGCACAAACCACAAACCTGACATTTCTCAGCCAACAATCTTGGTGTGATCGCTTCAACTGTCACCTTTCCTTGTGCCATTAGGATACCAGCACGAGCCGAAGCTGCACTTGCTTGTGTGACGCTGTCCTTAATGTCCTTAGGAGATTCAGCGCATCCTGCTAGGAACACTCCTCCCGTAGGGGTGTCTACAGGGCGAAGTTTTGGATGAGCTTCCATAAAGAATCCATCGGAAGTTCTTGATAGAGTGAGGAGGCGTTGGATAACGTCACTATCTTGTCGTGGTTCAATGCCTATAGAAAGAATGACCATTTCAGGGTTGATTTTATACAGTTCTTTCTGCAGTGTGTTTTCGCCTATTAGCCATAGGTTATTTGTTTTTCTGTCTTCAATTATTTCAGCCGGTAAGCCACGGATAAACAACACGCCATCTTTCTTGGCTCTCTTAAATAAGTCTTCGAAGCCTTTTCCGTATGCTCTTATGTCCACGTAAAACACGTAGATTCTTGTCTCGGGCCAGTGCTCCTTTATGAGAAGACTATCTTTTATAGTATTCATACAACAAACGTTGCTACAATAAAGGTGGCCATCCTTTTCTGAGCGAGAGCCAACACATTGGATAAACGCCACTGATTTTGGAATCTTCATGTCACTTGGTCGAAGCAGATGACCACCTGAAGGCCCACCAGCGTTTATCAATCGTTCAAATTCTAAAGATGTTATTACATTGGGAAACTTTTTGTATCCATATTCTACTAGTGAAGCGGGATCGTATACATCTGCTCCGGTGGCAACTACAATTGTGCCAACCTCTAACTCAACGGTTTCAGGCTTCATCTCAAAGTCTATTGCCTCTCTTTCACAGGCTTTCAGGCATTTGTCACAAGTAATTACATTCTCCTTGTTTAGACATAGGTCTCGGTCAATAATATATGTTGACGGCACCGCTTGAGCAAAGGGTGTGTAAATCGCGCGCCTCGTTGCCAGACCAATGTCAAATTCATTTGGAGTCGTTACAGGGCACTCTTTTGAGCAGTCGCCACAGGCAGTGCATTCATCAGCAACAAATCGTGGTTTCTTCAAGACTTGGACTTTGAAGTTTCCTATGTAGCCTTTTACATCCTCGACTTCGCTGTTTGTTAGTAATTCAATGTTTGGATGTCTGCCGGTATCTGACATTTTCGGTGCGAGGATACAGATGGAGCAGTCCATTGTGGGAAAAGTTTTGTCTATTTGTGCCATCCTCCCTCCGATGCTTGGCTCCTTTTCCACAAGATATACCTTGTATCCTGTATCAGCCAAGTCTAACGCGGCTTGAATGCCAGCGACTCCACCACCTATAACTAAGGTTTTTCTAAGAATTGGAACCACATTTTCTTCTTGAGGCTCGAGAAGAGTCGCCTTTGCAACCGCCATTCGAACCAAATCTTTAGCCTTTTCGGTGGCCTTTCCTTTTTCGTGTAGATGTACCCAACTACAGTGCTCTCGGATATTTGCCATTTCGAAGAGGTATTTGTTCAGCCCAGCCTCTTCACAAGTTCTCCGAAAAGTGGGTTCGTGGAGGCGAGGGGAACATGAAGCTACCACAAGTCGATTTAACTTGTGTTCCTTGATGTCTTGTTTTATCAGTTCTTGACCTTGATCTGAGCACGTGTAGCGATTGTCTTTAGCAATCACAACGTGGGGAAGAGCAGCTGCAAACTTTGCGACTTCCTCGCAGTCAACAGAACCGGCTATGTTTAGTCCACAATGGCATACATATACGCCTATTCTAATTCCATCGCTCGGTTCAGAATCTGGATATTGTGTGGGTGTTTCAGTCATTTCGACACATCTACCACTTGTTTGATCTTTCGATCAGATCTAATTTTGCTCCTTAGATAGCCGTCTATGGATTCGGCGGCTCTTTTACCAGCAACTATCGCTTCTACCACAGTCGCTGGTCCAGAAACTACATCTCCGCCAGCAAATATGCCTTCTTTGGTTGTTTCCATGGTGAAGAGATAAACTGCGACGGTATTCTTTTCTGTCACGTCTATTTCCTTGGGAAGGAAAGAGAGATCTGGTGTTTCGCCTATGGCTAGTATTAGCGTATCTGCTTCTACGAGGAATTCTGAGCCTTCGACTGGTATTGGTCTTCTTCTTCCACTCTCATCTGGCTCCCCCAACTCCATACGAATACATTCTATGGCAGCTACTCGGCCTTCTTTTCCAATGATTCGTCTAGGCGCAACCAGAAATTGAAACTTGACGCTCTTTTCTTCTGTCTCTTTTACTTTCCAAGGGTTGGCTGGCATCTCTTCTTTAGATCTTCGATAGAGAATATGAACTTCTTTGGGACCAAGTCTACATGCGGTTATGGCCGTGTCCATGGCAGTGTTTCCACCACCAACCACAACAATATTGCCTTTAAGTCCAGCATACTTCCCCAAGTTAACTTCCCTCAAAAAGTCGAGGGCATAAATGACACCCTCCAAGTCTTCACCTTCAACTTGGAGTCTTCTACTTTTGTGGGCTCCAGTTGCAACAAAGACCGCTCTGTATCCTCCTTGTAAGAGCTTGTTGAGTGTCAGGTCTTTGCCGACTGTGATTTCAGTTTTGAAATCTATTCCAGAATCTTTTAATCGTCTAATTTCAGTATCCAATAGACCCTTTGGCAGTCGGTATTTTGGAATGCATTTGCTTAACATTCCACCCAGTTCTGGGAAGGACTCGAAAACCGTAATAGAATATCCTTTTTTGGCGAGCTCATGGGCAGCTGTTAGTCCAGCTGGGCCTGAGCCCACTATGGCCACTTTAACTTCGGGAGTTTTGCGTTCATATTCATAATCTGTGGTAACGCCTTTGAGAAAGTTGGTCACTTGTGTTGCATCAATCTTTGTTCGATCAGGATGGAGACAGACCCAGCAGAAGGTTGATGGAAAAGGGATTTTTTCTTTGATCATCTTCAGAGCTTTTTCGAATCCTTGTGAATACCCCTCTTCTATAGCAATTTTCCTTAATGATAAGAGAATCTCTGGCACTTTTAGCCCTTGAGGGCATCTTCTATAACAGCGGTAGCACCAAGCGCAAAGCCAGAGTTCCTCATCATAAAGAACCTTTTCTGGGTTGAGGAAGATTTTTTCCAAAAGAATTCTTGGATTGTAGCTTTTTGGGAATAGTTCTACCATGGGGCAGCTTGCAGTGCATTTACCACACTCAAAACAATGCTTTAGCTTCTCAATGTCCAGTAGCTGCTTAAGAAATTCATCCGAAACGATGATTTTTTCGTTTCTCAAGGCCTACAAGCCCCGTGCCTTCTAAGACTAGGGACTGCCCTAACATATAAAAGTTTACAAACGTAAAGGTTGAGCTCTCTACTGAGTTTTCTGCGAAATAGAGTCAGATTCAGGAGAAGAATAATCGGTATGTTAATCGCGAAAGCTGTATATTCGATAACATACTAGACGTAGAAAAGGATTGAAGCATGAATAATGTAAGAGTGGTTTTGTATGGTGTTGGCGCAGTCGGCAGTCGCGTAGCCAGATTCTTACTGGAGAAAAAAGGAATAGAAATTGTCGGTGCCATTGATGTTGCCAAAGACAAAGTTGGGAGAGATTTAGGCGAAGCATTAGGCATTGATAAGCGACTTGGCGTCGTAGTATCTGATGATATAGACACTGTGCTTTCTAAGGCTAAGGCTGACGTAGTAGTCCATGCAACCTCTTCCTTCCTGAAAGACGTCTACCCCCAGTTGCAGGAGGTCGTAGCACATGGAGTAAACGTGGTTTCAACGTGCGAAGAATTATCTTACCCTTATGCCACAGATCCAGAACTCGCAGAAAAACTTGACGAACTCGCAAAGACCTACAAGGTAACTGTTTTAGGTACAGGCATAAACCCAGGCTTTCTCATGGATACACTGGTCATTACGCTGACGAGTGTGTGCCAAAAAGTAAACAAAATCCAAGTAGTAAGACTGATGGATGCAGGTACGCGTAGGGTACCCTTTCAAAAGAAGGTAGGAGCAGGGCTTTCCATCAGCGAATTTAGAGAAAGACTTGAAAAGAAAACTATCACAGGGCACGTAGGGCTTAAGCAGTCGATAGCCATGATAGCTGACGCTTTAGATTGGAAACTAGATGAGATAGAAATTGATCCGGTGGAACCTGTGATAGCCAAAACGTACGTGGAAAGTGAAGCCATCAAAGTCAAGCCTGGACAAACAGCTGGTTTGACGCAGAAAGCGAGAGGGGTCAAAGAGGGAAAAGAAACCATAGCACTTCATTTTCAAGCCTACATAGGCGCACAAGAAGAATATGATGCTATAACAATCGATGGTGTTCCAAACATTAACCAAAGGATTCAGCCATGTGTCCATGGTGACATAGGGACAATAGCAATGATTGTTAACACAATTCCAAAAGTGATTAATTCTCCAGCGGGGTTGCTCACGATGAAGGACTTGCCCGTTCCATCAGCCGCCTTGGGAGATATGCGTAAATACATAGAAATGTGAAGCTTCCGTGTGGTTTGTTGATAGTTGGTAAAATATCGAGTGAGCATAGATATTGGCGGAACGTTCACAGATCTGGTTGCCCTCAATGAGGAAGATGGTGAAGTACTAAACATAAAGGTGCCCTCAACTCCGAAGGAGCCAGCAAGAGCAGTCATCAGAACTTTTCAAGAGTTTCTGAGAAAAACCAGCGAAGCAGAAGTATTGGTTGTTATTCATGCTACAACTATTGCCACGAACGCTTTGCTTGGTCAACTAAACATAGAATTACCAACAGCCGCACTGATAGCAACAAAAGGCTTCCGCGATATCATCGAAATTGGCAGACAGCGCCGCCACCAACTCTACAACCTGTTCATACAAAAGCCACGCACACTCATTCCACGAAGACTTCGGTTTGAAGTTGAAGAACGCACAGGATCAAAGGGTGAAATTCTAATGCCTCTTAACAAAGACCAGGTTAAACGTTTGGTGCAGCAACTGGAAGGAGAAAACGTCAAGACTGTTGCGGTTGCTCTACTTTTCTCCTACATTAACCAACTACATGAAAGTGAAATCGGAAGAATCCTGAAGAAATCGCTACCTAAAATTTTTGTTTCCCTATCTTCGGAAACCGCACCTGAATATAGGGAGTATGAGCGAACAAGTACAGCAGTCGTAAACGCTGTTTTGATGCCAATAGTATCCAACTACCTTAATGACTTGCAAACAAACATCAGGAAGTTAGGAGTAAAAGCTCCGTTATGCATAATGCAATCCGATGGAGGAATAGCCACAAAAAGTACGGTTTCAAGAAAGCCTGTAGGCATGGTTGAGTCGGGTCCAGCAGCAGGGGTCATAGCGTCAGCTTTTTATGGAAATCTCCTTGGAATTGAGAATATCTTAAGCTTTGATATGGGTGGAACAACAGCCAAAGCTGGAGCCATAAAGAAAACAACACCAGAAGTTGTAAGCGAATATGAAGTTGCCGGGAAAGTCCACAGTGGAAGAATAGTGAAGGGAAGCGGGTACCCGGTGAGATATCCCTTCATAGATTTAGCTGAATGCAGCGCTGGCGGAGGAACAATCGCTTGGGTAGATGAAGGCAAAGCAATACAAGTTGGCCCTATCAGTGCTGGAGCAGAACCAGGTCCAGCATGTTATGGTATGGGTGGGAAACAACCTACTGTAACAGACGCCAACATTGTGCTCGGAAGACTTAACCCAAAATATGTGCTTGGAGGCGAAATGAGAATCTATCCGAAACTTTCGGAAAAGGCAATTTTGGAGAATATCTGTGAAAAAACCCAGATAGGACTAACTGAAGCCGCAGCAGGGATCATAAAGATTACTAATTCAGCAATGGCAAAAATTTTGAGAATAGTATCTGTTGAACGCGGTCATGACCCAAGAACCTTCGTTTTAATGTGTTTCGGCGGCGCGGGGCCAATGCATGGTTGCGCGTTAGCTGAAGAACTAGGTATAGGAGAAATAGTTGTTCCCTGTAATCCAGGGTTATTCTCTGCCTACGGATTACTGGCCGCTGATTTTAGGAATAGCTTTGTAAAGCCAATCATGAAGTTGATGGATGAGGTTGAAGTAAAAAAGGTTGAAAATGCTGTCAGAAAACTGGAGTTTAAGGGACTGAAGTTATTGGAAAGACAGCGTGTTCAAAAAGTGAATATGCGTTTTATTCGTCAAGTGGATTTGAGATATTTTGGCCAAAGTTATGAGTTAACAATTCCAGTGTCCACACCATTCAACAAAGAAGCTCTTTACCAAACGGTTGAAAACTTCCATAAGAAGCATCAGGCGGTTTATGGTTATGCGGTAAAGGATGAACCAGTAGAACTGGTGAATGTTAGGCTCGTTGCGGTTGGGTTAGTCCAAAAGCCGAACCTTAAAGAAAGACCTCTACATAGAGAAGAACCATTGAAAGAGACTGTGATTGCAGAACGAGAAGTCTTTTTTAAACAGGACAACGATTACATTCAAACTCCCATTTATAGACGAGAAAAACTGAAAGCGGTAAACATGATAAACGGCCCTGCAGTTATTGAGCAATACGATGCTACCACAGTTGTTTATCCGAATTGGACAGCATCAATTGACAATTTTGGAAACATCGTTCTGTCAATAAAGAAGGGAGAGAATTGAATTGCCAATAGACCCGATAACCGTTGAGGTCATAAAAGGAGCATTGACTTACACAGCAGAGGAAATGGGAATAGTCCTACGGAACTCCGCATACTCCCACAACATTAAGGAGCGAATGGACTTTTCATGCACAATTTTTGACCACAAGAAGCGTTTGGCCGCACAAGCAGAACACATTCCCGTCCATTTGGGTTCGATGCAACTGGCCGTTCAAAAAGGTCTAGAAAAGTTTGAAGAAGACCTTGAAGACGGTGACATGATACTATTCAACGATCCATACATCAGTGGAACTCATCTTCCAGACATAACAATCATCTGCCCAATCTTCCATGGAGGCAAAATCATTGCATATTCAGCGAATAAGGCCCATCATTCAGATGTTGGTGGGAAAGCTCCTGGAAGCATGGCTGGAAACGCCACTGAAATCTACCAAGAAGGCATCATCATACCACCCGTGAAGTGGGTTAAAAAAAACGCTATTGACAACGAAATCGTAAGCATACTACTGAGCAATATCAGAACACCGGAAATCAGGATGGGCGATTTAAGGGCGCAAATGGCTGCAAACTTACTCAGCAAACGACGCATTCTAGAACTGGTGAATAGATATAACATAGGAACTTTACATCGAGCTATGGAAGAGATTATGAATTATTCTGAAAGGCGAATGCGAATCGAAATAGGCAAAATGCCAAAAGGACGATATTCAGCAGAAGATTACCTTGAAAACACAGGAACCAGCAACAGAAAAGTCAAAATAAAAGTCACAATAACTGTCAAGAAAAACTGGCTGCTCATTGAATACAGAGGAACAGACAAGCAAGTAAATGGCCCAGTTAACGCCGTTCTAGGTGTAACTCTATCCGGAGTATATTATGCCCTAAGATGTTTAACAGACCCCTCCATACCAATGAATGATGGATGTTACAGACCAGTAAAAGTGAGCGTTCCTGAAGGTACACTAATGAACCCAACACCGCCAGCACCCGTGGCTGGAGGCAACGTTGAAACATCTCAACGAAATGTAGACGTATTGTTGAAAGTCTTCGCCCAGATACTCCCAGAAAAGGTTTGCGCAGCATGCCAAGGAACAATGAACAATATTGCAGTAGGTGGAATAAACCCCGAGAACGGCAAATCTTGGACCTTTTATGAAACAATCGCTGGAGGATTCGGGGGCAGAAAAGGAATTGATGGCGTGGATGCTGTACAATCAAACATGACAAACACGATGAATACACCCATCGAAGCCATAGAAAACACGTATCCAATACGCTTTCTGAAATATGAACTACGAAAAGACAGCGGAGGCCCAGGAAAATGGAGAGGCGGAGTAGGCTTAGAAAGAAGATGGATGTTGCTAGGTCCCTCAGCCACCTTGTCTGTGCTTGCCGAAAGAACAAAAATACCGCCTTGGGGATTATATGGCGGAAAACCTGGGGCTAAAGGTGAATACTACATCATAAAACCAAATGGGAAACAAATAAAGCTGAACTCTAAATGCACAATCACGATGGAGAAAGGCGATATTTTCGTTGTAAGGACACCAGGTGGTGGCGGCTACGAAAAACCATTAGAACGAAGCCCCGAACTTGTGCATCGTGACTTATTAAATGGACTGATATCATTAGAAGCCGCCAAGAAAGATTATGGGGCGGCAATAAATTCTGCCTCAGGTGGAAAAGATTGACACTTCAAGCCGGAGTACATGGAAAGGGAACATTCTCTCTTTTCGATACATTGAAATCTGTTAAAGATGTACCTGACTTTAGTAAGGCCGGTGCCTTGGCGATATTCATAGGCGTAGTTCGAGGAGAGACCACAAAGGCTGAAAGAGTTGAAAAATTGGAAGTAGAGGCATATGAGGAACAGGCGAATAAAATAATTAACAGAATCTGTAAAGATCTCAAGAAAGAAAAAGGAATCATAGATGTACAAATTCACCATTTTCTCGGGAGTTTCGAAGTTGGAGAGGATTTAGTGTACGTACTTGTGGCTGGGGCGCACCGTCATGATGTTTTTCCAGTGTTGGAGAAGGCTGTGAACCGATATAAGAAAGAAGTCCCGATTTTCAAAAAGGAATACATAATTGATAAGACTGGGATGACTGAGTCGTATTGGGTTAGTGAACATGAAACGAAATGAAGGTTCCCCAAAAGGTTCCAAATAATTCTACCTGACGAACTACCATGAATTCAGTACAACTCAGAAATTCTGTTTCCTATACAAAAGTTTGACGGAGGGAATATTTCTGGGAAATTCGACTTCAAAAGAATCCGTCAGTATTTTCTTTCTCCTATTATGCTTAATGGGATTATTTGCAATTTTTAGTTCAACAATGTCCAAAAATCCGGCCCTCCCATTATTTGCTGATAGCATTGGAACCCCTGAATATTTGCTAGGAATTGTTGCAGCGGCTTCAACTATTCCTGGCATTCTGATTAGTCTCCCGGCAGGGTCGCTTTCAGACGTTTTTGGAAGGAAAAAAATTCTAATCTTGTCAAGTATTATTTTTGCTTCTGCACCCTTTCTTTATCTTCTAGTTGCTGTGCCATGGCAACTGATCATAATAAGGTTTTATCACGGGTTTGCTACAGCGCTTTTTGTTCCTGTAGCAAACGCTGCGATTGCTGAAAGGTTCTCTAAACGCCGAGGAGAGAAGCTATCGATTTTCTCCTCGGTGACTATTGTTGGAAGAACTATTGCACCGTTTCTTGGCGGATACATTCTTTCCGCTACCAGTTCAAACTTTAATGACCTTTATGTGAGCGTTGGATTGGCGGGAGTTATAGCACTACTTGTAGCCATGATGCTACCTGGAAAAGGGTCTGCAAAGAATGAGGAACAAGTGGTTCAGAAGATGAAGGAAAGCGAGGGTTTCCACGTCTTTCTTAGCAACTGGAAAGAGGTGTTTCAAAAACGGGGGATCCTTGTTGCCAGTGCTGTGGAATCAGTCATGTATTACACTTTTGGGGCCTTTGAATTCTTTTTGGTATTATATGCCCAATCAATTGGATTGGATGAAACCCTTATTGGAGCCATCGCAGGCCTTCAACTTGTCACCATTGCAATCTCTAAGCCCTTCATGGGCCGGCTTTCTGATAGAATCGGCAGAAGAATACCCATAATCATTGGCTTAATAACATCCAGTGTGCCACTGATTGTTACATCTTTGACAACTAGTTTTTTTGATTTGATTGCAGTTTCAGTGGTGTACGGATTGGGATTTTCGCTTGTGACCTCTTCTACTGTAGCCCTTGTTTCGGACCTTACCAGCAAAGAATTATATGGCGCATCTATGGGGTTCCTGAGCACAATTATGGATGTTGGTCAAGCTTCTGGTCCAATAATTACTGGATTTATTCTGGCAACCAGTGCTGGGTTCTTTGGTGCCTTCATAGCTCTCGGAGGAATCCTCCTTGTTTTCAGTGTCTTCTTCTCCATCACAACGAGAGGAAGATGAGCTATTAAGCGGTGTATTTCTTTGTCTTGTCGTGAAAGGATGTGCCAAGTTGTTGCAGATAACTTGCAAGTCTCGTAGCTTCTTTTGAATCAGCAAGGGTTCCAGTAATCTTAAATTCATGGCTTTTTCTTGTTAATTTTTCAACGTAACAGTTTATACAATTATCTATCATGGGTCGATAATGAGCACAGTCTTCACAATACCCGGCTTTTCTTCTCCACACACTATTCACCTAGCAAAAGGATGATTTTTTCATAATTGGTGAGAAATTCCAAACCCTTTGAAGTTGTTGTATAAACCAGTTTGTTGTCTTTCCTAATGGTTTTAAGAAGTTTTGTCGAAATGAGAACTCCCAAATAATCGTTTAATTGGGCAAAACTTAGATTCGCCCCATACATCAGTTGAGTTTTCAAAGCTTTTCTTTTTGCTATTTTTAGAATTTCGGCCATTATGTATAGGCGGTCTCTACGTTTTCTTCCCTTCCTTTCCATTGTCTTACGCATAATCGCTCGGTTTGAAGTAGGTGTTTCTTGGTGATAGTTTTTTCCTATTTCAAAATGCGCGTACAGATAAAATCCAAACAGCAAAGAAAGTATTAAGTGCTCCACAATTTAAGACTCCTCAGTGAAACGAAAATGGAAGTAGCGATGTACTACAGTCCAAAGGATATTAGAATTGAAAACATGCCCAAGCCAAAGATCGGAGCAGACGAGATACTAGTTGAAATGAGGGCTTGTGGGTTATGCGGCTCTGACCTCATGGAATGGTATCTGAAGAATCGGATCCCAATCGTTCTCGGTCACGAACCAGCCGGAGTTGTGGCCAAAACTGGAGAACACGTTAAAAGTTTTGAGATTGGCGACAGAGTTTTTGTCCATCACCATGTTGCATGTTTGAAATGCCATTTTTGTGTCCATGAAGATTACACAATGTGCGAAGAGTTTGGGCATACCCACATTCAACCTGGAGGGTTCAGTGAATACTTTAGGGTGCCAGCTCCCAACTTGGAGATAGACACGCTGAAAATTCCAGATGTCCTTTCTCTCGAAGAGGCAACCCTAATTGAACCAGTTGCATGTTGTATAAAGGCGCAGAGAAAATGCAACGTTCAAACTGGAGACACTGTGGCAATTATTGGCGCAGGTCCTTCTGGAATCATTCACCTGATGCTTTCCAGATGTTTTGGAGCTGAACAAGTTATCATCACTGATTTGATTAATTATAGGTTAGAGGCAGCCAAAGATTTTGGAGCAGATTCAACAGTGAACCCCCAAGAAGAAAATTTGATAGCGAAGATGAAAGAAGTTACTGATGGTAGAGGAGTAGACCTCGTTATTGTCACAGTTCCAAACGTAAAGGCTTTTGCAGATGGAATTAAGGTTTGTCGAAGGGGTGGAACTGTTTGTTTATTCGCTCCAGTGCAGCCAAAAGAGCACGCAGAGATAGGTCTTCATAGACTGTTTTTCTCAGAAATCAAAATAGTTCCGTCTTATTCTGCATCGCATGTAGAAACGAGGATGGCATTAAAAATGTTAAGTTCTAAAAGAATACGTGCAAGAGAACTTATAACACATGTTTTCCCACTGAGCCGCATCACGGATGCCTTTAAAACAGCAATCGAAAGCAAGGAGTGTTTAAAGGTGGTGGTTGTGAATGAGTAAGAAAATGAAGGCGGCGCTTTTATACGGAGTTAAGAATCTTAAAGTCGAAAGCGTTGATGTACCAGATGTTAGAGTCGGAGAGGTTTTAGTAAAAGTTAGGGCAGCAACCACTTGTGGAACCGACCTTAAGATTTACCAGAGAGGATATGTAAGCGGAGTCATTCAACTCCCCACAATTTTTGGGCACGAGTGGGCTGGAGATGTGGTTGAGGTTGGCGAGGGAATTTCTTGGCCTCAAAAAGGTATGAGAGTTAGGGCTGGAAATAGTGCACCTTGTCTTCGATGTGGAATGTGCCAAAAAGGGTTATACAACTTATGTGAGGACATGATGTGGCTTTGGGGAGCCTATGCAGAATATATCAAAGTTCCAGCACACATGGTTACAGTCAACATGCAGGAGGTTCCTTCTCATCTGAGTTATGAAGCGGCAGCCATAACAGAACCACTTGCATGCGTCCTCCATGGAATCGAAAAAGCCCACATAACGTTAGGAGACACCGTGGCGATTATAGGGGCAGGACCCATCGGTCTACTTCATCTACAGTTAGCAAAAAAGATGGGCGCAAGAAAGGTTGCCATAAGTGATTTTGTTGATAAACGGTTGCAAGTCGCTAAAGAACTCGGTGCAGACAAAACAGTCAATGCAAAAAGCGAAGATCCGGTGAAAGGAGTGGCTGAATTCACTGATGGTTATGGTGCAGATGTGGTCATTGAAGCGATAGGGCTGCCAGCTACATGGGAACAAGCACTTAAAATGGTTAGAAAAGGTGGAAGAGTTCTAGAATTTGGAGGATGCCCACCTAAGACAGAAATCAAAGTAAGCACAGAACTGCTTCACTATGGGCAAGTAACAATCTTTGGTGCTTTCCATGCAATCCCACTGCATTTTAAGAGGGCGCTCAATCTGATAGCATCCAGAGTAATTAATGTAAGACCTTTGGTAACTCGGAAAGCGAAACTTGAGGAAATAAATGAAGCCTTTGGGATATTAACTACTTCAAAAAACGATCTTAAGGTTGCGGTACTTCCCTGAAACTTGACAAGGAGTGTACATATCCACCACACCATGGCAACGTCTATAGCATAGCTATTTTTCCTTGCTTTATATTCCCAGTATGAATAGAAGTGTTATTACGCAGATTCTGTTTTTCGATTCGCTATGTTTATTTACAAAGACCCCATTAATAGTAATTGCATAGCAGAGGAGAGAATCATGTCAGAAAGACCAACGAAGAATGAAGCTTTCGAAGCTCTCGACTTCATCATAAATGTTCTCAAAGAACATGAGAAAGATCTTGACCGTCTAGTCGCAGAACTAAGCAAAACTACAGAAAAATTAGGCGGAACAGGGGAATTATCTGGAAAGATTGAGAAGGTTGAAGAACGACTTTCTGCCATCCAAACAGAGATTTCCAACCTCATTAATTATATCTCCACTTCACGGCAAGCTTCCATTTATTCTCACAGACCAGCAGTCATCGTTAGGTGTAAAAAATGGGATGACTTCAAAACTCTATCAACAAACGCTGAAACGGTCTCCTTCTTATTTAAAGAAGCGGAGAGAGCCTTTCAAATTGATGCCTTAACAGAAGGCAAGATTGTCACATATAGTGGTGAGTTTCCACAAGATACGAGGTTATTCAAAATTTGGATTTCGAAGGAGTTGCAGATTCCAGAGGAGAAGATTTTAGAGGGCGTTTTGGCGATAGGATAAGTCTGTTCTAATTTTCGTTTTCTTTTTTGGATGTCTGTAAGAGTTGGATTTGATCAATAACTTTTTATACGGGATATCATATATTGAATATTAAGTATTCAGATAGACCATTGGGGTGGAGGTTGAGAGATCCTTAACGGATGAGTGGGTGTGAAACGCGTGGCTACATGTTTTTGAATCGTCTCCTCCTTTCTCTTTGATGACGAATGCCATGCGTGGAAGGACCAACAGACGATGATGCCCCAATTCAATGTGTAGGTTAGATATTTTTTTTCTGGAATATTGGTTTTTTAGGAGTACTCCTTTTTTAGGTTTGGTTCTCTAGGAATGTTATAGATGAATATTATAGAATAGTTTGCTAAGGGCGTTAGTCGATGTTTGAAGAAAATTTGGCGAATAGATCAAGAGGACGCAAACGTCGTGATCGGTTGTATATTATGGCTGAGGTTTTGGAAATTGCAAGGAATGGTAGTTTGAAGACTCAGATTATGTACAGGGCGAATTTGAGTTTTGCTCAGCTGAATGAGTACTTGGGGGTTCTTTTGGACGTGAGTCTTTTGGAGGAGATTAATGAGAATGGTAGAGGTGTTTATAGGACAACTCAAAAGGGAGTTACTTTTCTTCAGAATTACTATAAAATCAAGGATTTATTACGTAGAAAGGGTGAGAAAAGCGGTTTAGAGAATTGCGGCGCTTTGTGCTTGGGGAATCATCGTAGTCGCTAGCCAATTGTTCAAGAAGATTTTTCTCTATGATTTTATTATAGTCTTGTCGGATTTTTTGCAGTTTTATTGCTTAGATGTTGTTCTGGTTTCTTCTGGCTGAGAAATCACGCACAATTTTTTGTTTCTTCTATCAGAATGATAACGGAAAAAATTTTTGGTCTTTTTCATCAACTGCCGAAAAGATGGTTTGTCTCAGCCTTCTGATTTTGAAATGAGCGTTGCTTTAGGTTCTGTTAGGGTTCACCAAAAAAATGATAAGTTGCAAACCAAATGAAAAAATTATCGAGGGTCCTCACGGCATCATATAACAAGGAACAGAAAATCCTTAAATCAGAAAGAAAGCGGAATAATGTTGAGGGCCCGTAGCTCAGCACGGTTAGAGCGCCAGGCTCATAACCTGGTGGTCGCTGGTTCAAATCCGGCCGGGCCCACCAAGCTTCTAGACTAGTTCTCCTTTGGCAATCATCACAACCGTTCCACCGACATGCACATCTATTTTTTCTTCTTTGCCTTCTGCCTTCAGAAGAAGCAATGAAGGCCTCCCTATTTCATAACCCTGTTCCACTCGAATATTGATTTGGTCTTTTCCAAAATAACGGTGTTTCACTAAATACCCAGCTAAGCAACCATTTGCACTTCCCGTGGCTGGATCCTCTGGAACACCATAGTAATCAGCGAAAAACCGGACGTTCAAGTCATTTTCATTGTTGTATGTTTCGGGACAAAAGATCAAAATTCCTTTGGCTTGCTTATCTTTGATGAACTCGAAGTATCTGTCTTTAGCTATTCTAGCCTGCTTTAAGGCATCTAAGGTTTTCAACGGAACTATGATACAGGGGACGCCTGTTGAAACGTCTTGAATTGGAAATTTATCGTCTATCTCTTTCACATTAAGGCTCAAAATCTGAGAAATCAATTCTGCGTCAAAGGTCCGGCCAAATTTCGGTTGCAACTGTTTCATCCACAAAACATCTCCACGTTCGTCACTGTAGCTGAATGTGACAGGGATCTGCCCAATCTTCAGATTCAGGACTACAGTTTCACTGGGCTCTTTAACAATCTCCTCATGTATCACATGAGCTGTCCCCAATGTTGGATGCCCAGCAAAGGGCAATTCCTTCTTAGGCGTAAAAATACGAACATCATACCCGCCGTCTCGTTTTTCATCTGATAAAATGAAAGTTGTCTCTGAATAATTCATCTCCTTCGCAATTCGTTGCATTTCATCATCAGAAAGTGCCTTTGCATCTCTAACGACTGCGAGCTGGTTACCGGCGTATTTTTCTTCTGCAAATACATCTACTATGTAAAAAGCAAGTTTTTCCATATTTGATTCCTCTTTGTATGGTTCACTTCTTCAATTTCGTAATCAGCTTCGCAGTCCTTTCTCCAAGTTCTTTACAGAATCTGAGTTCTTTGTCACTTGGAGACCCAACAGCTGCTGCGCCATAATGTTTGTCATGTGATCGTCCTTGGATAATCATTCCGTGCACAAGCATAGCCTCCAGTATCGAAAGCAAGGTGGTTTCTGCACCGCTTGCTGTTCCACCTGAACTCGTGAAGGCAGCACCAACTTTTCCTTCAAGTTCGCCATGAATCTTGACAGACTTGTCAATAAGAGCTTTAAGTTTTGCAGACATTTGTCCGTAATATGTTGGCGACCCCATTATTATTCCATCGGCACTCAAAAGATCCTCAATATCAGTCTCATCCGCCTTCTTCACGACAATGCCAACTCCACTCAGCTGCTTCGCGCCTTCAGCAACGGCGAAGGCCATCTTCTCTGTGTGTCCAGTCTTCGAGTCATAAACAACCAGAATTTTTGCCAAGCAATCACACTCTGGATTATTCGGTTCATCGTGACAGATAAGTACTCACTATCTCATAGTGTCCAGTCGTTAATTTTTCAAGGGAGAACTGCTACCGTGGAAGAGGATACACATGTATCAGAAAAACTTGCAGAAAATAAAACAGAACTTATCCTGTGAGGGTGTAAAAATTGAACCCCAAAGAGGGCAAGCCACGTTTCGGCTTCATGACACGCAACTACCTAGTGCTAACCCTTACATCAACTCTATGGGGAATCCCCACAAGCATCTGTAACACTTACTTCTCATTATACATTTTCGAACTAGGCGGAACAGAAACAATCATAGGCTTAATAACAGCCCTCGGCAGCGCCACCTTTGTCACATTCGCAATCATAGGTGGCCACATAGCCGACTTGTACGGCAGAAAGAAACTAGTCAGCGTAATGACCGTGTTCCTCGGATTAAGTCAATTCTTAGTAGCAATTGCACCCAACTGGCAGTTTCTAATCCTAGCTATAATCATCACAAACGTCTGCTGGGTATTTGAACCCGCATTCTGGGCGATACTCGCAGATTCCGTAAACGAACAGAGAAGAGGAACAGCCTTCGCATTTTCCAGTTGCTTGAATTTCCTGCCGTGGGTCATAATGCCCTTTGTAGGCGGCTATTCAATTGACATTAATGGTATTCTGCCCACAATGAGATGGGCTTACATTGGCTTAGCCATAGTAGGCGTAATCAATGGAATAATACGGCTGTCCATGCTCGCAGAAACAATCTCTCCTCAGAATAGAAAAAGCGCTGAACGATATAGCCTTAAAGAATTAGGCAAACTCGTAAAAGATGCCTTCAAAGGGCACATACAAACTTGGGTGTGGATGCCGCATTCAGCCCTTGCTCTGACAGCCTCTTACATTTTATGGGCATTCGAATACGGTTTAGTAGAACCATACTGGATTGTTTACGCAGAGGAAAGAATCGGTGTCACATCTACACAATGGGGCGTCATCACAGCTGTAGGTAGCGCAATCAGCATCGTATCGAAGATACTTTTAGTCGGCAAGCTGCTGGACAAATTCAGTCGAAGAAAGATTCTACTAGCAACAACCGCAGCAGACATATTCACGTACGTTCTCTTCGTCCGTTGCGGTATGTTCGTACAAGTTTTAGGTCTCTGGGTCGTAAGTTCCTTCATATGGTCTTTCTATGAACCAACGTATTCGTCTTTGGAGGCAGACTTAATCCCAGAGGAAAGAAGAGGAAGGGTATTTGCTGCTTTCGGCGTTGCTTGGTCAGCCTTCAGTGTTCCAGCAAGTCTCCTAGGAGGGTTCATTTATGAACGAGTCAATCCCGAATTATCTTTCGCTATGGCATCGATTGGTGTTATGCTATGTTTCATCTTAACTGCCCTATTCATCAATCAATCACGAGTCAGCAAAGAAAAGAATGACTGCTAGCACACACTATCTTAACTGTTTTTTCAATGTGCCCTTCATTGAATCTCGAAATCGTATGTAGCCTTTGTAAGCCTTTCCGCGCTTTCTTTCTTTACTAGTACCGTGTCTTCGATTCGAACACCGCCAAAGTCAACGATGTATATTCCTGGTTCAACAGTCACCACATTCTGAGCCTTCAACACGTCTTTGCTTTCAGGGCCTAAAGTGGGTTGTTCGTGGGTCTCAAGTCCAACGCCATGTCCCAGACTATGGACAAAATACTCGTCATATCCATCTTTTTCAATAATTTTTCTAGCAGATCTATCAGCATCCCTAGCTCTAACTCCTTCATGGATGCTCTGAAAAGCCGTCTCTTGAGCCTCTTTGACAGTCTCATAGATCCTCCTTTGTTTAGGCGAGGAATCTCCAACAACAAAGGTTCTTGTCAAATCAGACCTGTAATTCCGGTACTTTGCACCTACATCGAGAACCACCAGGTCGCCCTTCCGAATTTTCTGATCCGTGCATCCTCCATGAGGGAAAGCTGAACGGACTCCTGAAGCAACTATGGTATCAAAAGCAACTCCTTCAGAGCCTAATCTCCGCATTGCATACTCAATCTCAGCAGCCGCTTCGTATTCCCGTACTCCTGACTTGATGGTTTCGACAGCAAGTCTTACGCCTTCATCAGTTAACCACGCCGCCTTTCTCATCTTGTTGAGTTCCGTTTCATCCTTGATTCTGCGGAGTTCCCAAATCATTTTGTCTTTGGGCTCCAATTTAATGTCTTTCAAGGCGTTTTTCATTTTTAAGTAGAGGGACGCTTCTAATGAATCAAAACCTACTTGCTTGGGCTTGAGGCTCTTGATTTCCTCGGCAACCTTTGGTAGCAGGTCTTCTTTTCTCTTTAGAACTCGAACATTGCAGTTTTTTGCTTCTGCTTTTGCAGCTTCATAATTAACTCCATGTACAAAGAGAATGTTCTCATCAGCTTTTGGAGCCAACAACATTGCTCCTCCAATGAAATCGGTAAAATATAACATGTTGATTTCGTTTGCAACAAGGAAACAACTAATTTCTTCTTTTGCAAAAGTCTTCTTTAAGGCTCGGATTCGATTTTCCAAAGTACGCTCTCTCCACTTCTACGTCTGTTAAAAATATATGTTATAAACTTTTGTGGTTTCTCTAACCACCGCTCATAAGGGACATTAAAATTACGTTGTCACCTTCGTTCAATTTGGTTTCAACTTCATCTAATTGACCTATTAACACCCCATTAATAGTGACAACAAACCCCATTTTAACATCCTTCAGTCCAGGCTCAAAGACTTCCTTCTTGAACGGTTCACCATGGATTCCAGCCAGCTTATTCAATAGTTCAGAAAGCGGTGTCCCCTTCTCGAGTTCAAATTCCTCTTCCTTCTGCCTCAGCAGATTTCTTATGTAACCCAAATAGTGAACCCTAACTTTCATCTCTTCTGCTCCAATGATCTCTAATGTGGCAATCTTCTTCCATAGTATACAACTAGAAATGGTATTTATCGATTTCCAAAACCATGTGCCATGTGCAATACAGGGTGTCCTCGAAAAATATAAACAAATGTGAGAGCAGGAATGTACAGGTTTGAATCTGAGTCTAGGTGGCAATAGATTAATATATCTACTTTCATCTGATATTTCTCTCTTAATAACAAAAAAGCTGCATGGTGAAAGAGCGAATGAGTTATGCTAAACAGATACTTCATGTCGACCTTTCGACAGGAAAGACGGAAATCAAACCTCTAAAAGAGGATGTGGCCAAAAAATACATCGGAGGCATAGGACTTGGAATGCACCTATTTCTCGACACTTCTAAAGCGGGTGTCGATCCCTTCAGTCCTGAAAATCCTATAATCTTTGCCACAGGACCTCTTAGCGGAACCATGGCGCCTTCAGCAGGAAACAGCTATGCGGTGGTTTCAAAATCACCTGCAACCGAGGGAATAGCCGAGGGCAAGGCCCACGGCTTCTTTGGAGCTGAATTGAAGCGTGCTGGTTATGATGCCGTTGTATTCAAGGGTAAAGCCGAGAAACTAGTTTATGTTTGGATTGACGACAACTCAGTCCAACTCATTAACGCCGAGCATCTTAAGGGGAAATCCCCTTATGAAACAGACGTCGCCATAAGAGAAGAACTGGGTGACCATTATATCCGCGTGTCAGCGATCGGTGAAGCAGGAGAAAAGCTTGTTCGAGTTGCTTCCATCATAAACGATGAATTCAGGGCTATCGGAAGAACTGGTTTGGGCGCTGTGATGGGAGCAAAAAACCTAAAGGCAGTTGCTGTTCGCGGAACAAACGATGTAAACGTGGCGAATCTCGAAGAGTTTACGGAATTCATAAAGAGGATTCATGAACGTATGAAAGGGCCGGCCACGAGAAAATATAGAACTTTAGGAACACCCGAGAATGTTCTTGTCCTCAATGCAATAGCAGCCTTAGCCACGCGTAACTTCACTCAAGCCACGTTTGAAGGCGCTGAAAAAGTCAGTGGCGAGTACTTGAATGAACGTTACATTAAAAAAATCGTCGGGTGCGCGACATGTGGCATGCGCTGCGACCATATCGGCGTGGTTCCTGAAGGACCATACAAAGGATCTACTGCAAGAGTGGAATTCGAATGCTTATGGGCCCTCGGGCCAAACACCGGTGTCGATCGTCTAGATGCGATCATCGAGGCAATTTACCAGTGCGACTATTATGGTATGGACTGCATATCCACGGGCGGTATCGTAGGCTTTGCCATGGACTGTTATGAGAACGGAGTTCTAACCAAAAAGGACACCGACGGTTTAGATCTTCGCTTTGGCAACGCTGAAGCTTTGGTAGAGATGGTGAAGAGAATTGGTTCTCGAAAAGGACAGTTGGCCGATGTCCTTGCAGAAGGGACAATGAGAGCTGCGGAAAAGATTGGCAAAGGTGCGGTGAAATACGCCAATCATATTAAAGGATTGGAACTGCCAGGTTATGAACTTAGAACGTTGAAGACCGCTGCTCTGGGGTTCGCTGTTTCCTTCCGTGGAGCCTGCCATCTTAGATCAGGGGCATATTCACCGGACGTAAAGGGAAAGGTTGACCGCTTCAAGATAGAAAAGGGACGAGGAAAGATAGTCATGGACGGCGAAGACCTATACAATGTTGTCGACTCGCTCATTCTATGTAAGTTTTCAAGAGGTGTATTTTATGAGGGGCTCGATGAGATGGCGAAATACTACACGTTGGCTACAGGTATCAAAATAACTGCTGAGGAGCTTAGACAGGCTGGTGAGAGAATAAACAATCTAGCGCGACTTATCAACATTCGAGAGGGCAAGGGAACAAGAGAGTATGATACTTTGCCGCCAAAAATAATGAGCGTGCCAGTGCCTGACGAAGGAGTTGCGAAAGGAGCATACGTCAACCAGAAAGAGTTTGACATAGGTCTAGATGACTATTATGAGATACGTGGATGGACAAAGGAAGGCATTCCTACTGTCGAGAAACTCAAGGAACTGGGCTTGAACGATCTCATTCACATTGTAAATAAAAAGATTGGGAAACCGAAAAAGTAAAGGAGTGAGTAGATATGCCAGCAATTCACGATAGGAAGTTTGTGTCTGCCGATCCCAACAAGTGCGTGGGCTGCTGTGTATGTGAGTACGCATGCTCGGTGGAGAAGGAGAAGACCTATAATCCGACAAAATCGCGAATAAGAGCAGTACGCCTCAACCCACTAGCCAACCTAGCAATAACGTGCCGACTCTGCGAAGACCCTCCATGTGTAACTGCGTGTCCCCGAGACGCCTTGACACAATCTGAGGAAACTGGTATAATCATGGTGGACGAGGAAGCGTGCAATGGATGTGGCTGGTGCATTGAAGCTTGCGATTATGGAGCGGTCATGTTACACCCAGAATCCAAAGTGGTTTTTGTGTGTGATCTTTGTCAAGAAAAAGGAAAGCCACAGTGCATTGAATGGTGCCCGGAAGAAGCGTTGGAACTGGTAACATCTGATGTTCTCGCTCAAAAGGCTAGAAGGTCTGCCGTGAGGAAGTTGTTCCAAGAAAGCATGGCAACAAGATAAAAGTGAGTTTTGATATTCTGAGAATATCTTCGTTTCTCTGCTTCGCCAAAACCGGATATTTGATCAAATAGGTTTGATGATGCAAAAAATATAATTGAGACAATGGGCTTTGGATAGTAATCCTCTAGCATATTAAACGCAAATCTACAAGGTGCACAAAGTGGAAAAAGTGGTTTCAGGTAATTTCTTATGTGTTAATCCTGAGAAATGTATTGGATGCGGCCTCTGCGAATTCGCTTGTTCATGGGAAAAGGAGGGGGCTTTTAATCCCCTAAAATCTCGAATTAGGATTATCCATGGTCGTCCCTTTATACATCTCGCAATCACTTGCAGACAATGTGAAGATACGCCTTGTGTAACGGCATGTGCCCGTGATGCACTGTTTCAGTCTGAGGAAACTGGAGCCATACTTGTTGATGATGATAAATGTGACGGGTGTAAGTGGTGTCTGGAAGTGTGTCCGTATGGTGCTATAAGATACGATCCAGAAGCCAATACGGTGGTTATTTGCGACTTATGCGAAGGAACCCCCAAGTGTAAAGAGATGTGCCCCGAAGAAGCGATAGAGTTAGTCACCGAAGATTCCGAAATTATGAAGAGCTGGTCTTCAGCCACCAGAAAATGGATTGAAGCTTCCAAGAATTTGGTTAGCATGGCCGAGGGCAAAGGTGCTTTCAACATATTAGAAGACACTGAAGAAATCATGAAACGTGTCGAGGAGAAATACAGAGAACTTCTCGCGAAGACCAAGTGACTCTTAACTCAAAGCTCCTCTGTTTTCTACCTGTATGAGATCGTTTCGTCTATAGCTAGTTATGACCTTATGGTTTCTTTTAAGGAAGAAACTTTGGGAGAAGACTAGTTAGATACTTCACAGTTTTCTGCAGTTCTTCAGTTAAGCCTTCTCCAAAACTTGTTTCCTTGGGTTGTATGATAAGCAGCGTGAGCTTAGCATTAGTTGTCTTTGCGAGGTACTCACAGAATATTTGAAGGGGAAGAGCATGGGTCGAAACTGCCGGTGTTGCAATAATCTCTTTTGGGTCCACAAGTTTCAAAGAACCAGGCAACGAATTTAACAAACCGGCATCAATAACTAGTATGTGAGAAGGTTTAAAATCAATTATTGGTTGTATAAAACTCTCTGGAACTGTTTCACATTGAATTAAGTAGACGTTTTGAGACACTTCATCCCGTAAGTTTCCTACAACTTCAACTCCCACAAAATCATCTCTTCGAAGCGGATTTCCTACACCTGCAATTACCACTCTTTGAGCGTTTGAAAGCCAGTTCTTAAGGTTATTCTCGATGTCACTGGTTTTTTTCTTGGGAGTAATCATAGGTCTCAACTTTGGATGAATATTGATATCTCAGAATTAATGTGTGTATCATTAGCATGATATAAATTACGTTCATCTGGGGCCTTACAAGAGAGTTTTGAAAATGTCAATTTAAGTAACTTTTCTACTTGGTTGAGGAGGGGCAGTTGTAAAACCTATTGAAGATATGACCAGTTTCTTTAGGTCACCTATGATACCGTCTCTTATAGACTCCTAGGGTCCGCTTTTCTTTACCCTTCTCAAGCTTTAGTCAAAACGGTTTGCCAGCTTCAGCAAACGCAAATAGCAAAAGTGTTATACGATTAAGGAAAAAGTTTTACGATTAAACTTAATAGTCAGCCGGCATAATAATGCATGAACTTGGAGGAATAGTCACGTACGAACAACAACAACCTCGATATCTCTATGTTCCAGGCGCCACAACGTTAGGCGTTGTTTGTTCTGATGGTGTCATCCTAGCCTCTGAAAAGCGAGTTTCCTATGGCTACATGGTGGTTAGTCGTGTTGGCAAAAAAGTTTTCAAAATCACTAACAAGATTGGAGCAGCATGTGCAGGTCTGGTTTCTGACATGCAGATTTTGGTTAGAGAAGTTGAAGCCTATGCTAGCTTGTTTAAGCTTGATTCTGGGAGGGGGCTTCCTGTAAAATCTGCTGCCAAGCTCATGTCAAATCTTCTCTTCAGCAGGCGTCTGTTTCCTTTAATCACTCAAACTGTTGTGGGTGGAATGGATGAGGAAGGAGCCTCAATCTACGTATTAGATGTACTTGGATCCCTCATACCTGACAAATATGCTGCCGTAGGCTCTGGGGCACAAATTGCTGTCGGAGTCTTGGAAGAAGGGTACAGAGAAAACATGAACATGGAAGAGGCAAAACAACTTGTAGTCCGAGCCATAAAATCTGCTATAAGTCGAGATGTAATGAGTGGCGATGGCGTAGATTTTCTTATGATCACAAAAGAAGGGATTAGAGAAGAATCGACAAAATTCTAAGCGTTTAACTCATTTGGCTTACAGTTCGTCTGTCTTAAATGCAATCGAGTTTTGTGTGCAATTGAAGTTTTAGATAAAACAATAAAACTGACATATAACAAGTCTGTATTGCTCGGAACCCGAGGCAAATAACTGTGGCATTTCAGCTAACGCTTAAAGATGGACAATTTCTTGTAAGACTTGCACGAAAGGCTGTTGAGACGTATCTTGAAAATGGAAAGGTGATGTTAGCTCCTAAAGACGCCTCATCAAAGTTTCTGGATCGTTGCGGAGTCTTTGTTACCTTAAACAAAATGGGGGCCAACGAGAAGGAATTGAGAGGTTGCATCGGTCTTCCATATCCAATTCTTCCCCTAGTACGAGCTGTAGTTGATTCAGCCATCAATTCTGCAACTCAGGATCCCCGTTTTCCACCTGTCTCTCGTAACGAACTCAACACCATAATTTTTGAAGTGAGTATTCTTACCCCTCCTCAACTCATCAAGGTAGAAAAACCTACTGAGTATCCTTCCAGAATTGAAGTGGGTAAGGATGGACTGATTGTGGAAAAGGGCTACTACAAGGGTTTGCTTCTTCCGCAAGTGCCTATTGAATGGAACTGGAACGAAGAAGAGTTTCTTTGCCAATGCTGCATAAAGACTGGCTTATCCCCAGATTGCTGGTTGGTTGGAGGAACAAAAATTTACACGTTCCAAGCCATAATCTTTGAAGAAGTTACACCAAATGGTGAAATAAAATTAAAGAAACTTGAAAAGCAATAGGTTTTATGATTTAGGAGAATTACAATGTTCCTTCCACAGAAAATCTTAGAAGAAAGAATTCGTCGTTTTTTGGAAGAAGACCTCGGGCAAGGTGACATAACAACTCTTCTCATACCAGACAAAACTATTGTAGAAGGAGAAATAATTACAAAAGAAGAAGGAATAATAGCGGGAATAGAAGAAGTCAAGATATTGTTAGAGAGTCAAGACTTTCAAGTTGAGACCCTGATACTCGACGGATCAAAAGTAAAAAAAGAAACGGCTGTCTTAAGAATTATAGGAGATGCCAGAACTCTACTTTCTATAGAACGAACTCTTCTCAACATCCTTACAAGAATGAGTGGTATAGCTACCACAACCCACAGACTAATTGAAAAAGTTAGGAGCGCTGGCTTCAAAACCCGTGTAGCTAGCACTCGAAAGGTGGCACCAGGGCTTCTGTATTTTGACAAGAAGGCAGTGATGCTTGGAGGAGGAGACACCCATCGCCTTCACCTTGATGATCTTGTTCTCATAAAAGACAATCATCTGGCAATTGTTGGAGATGTCACCAAAGCCATAAAAAAAGCCCAAGAGGCAGTTTCGTTTTCCAAAAAAATTGAAATCGAAGTCTCTACAAGCGAGGAAGCTTTAGAAGCAGTGAAATCAGGAGCAGATATAGTTATGCTGGATAACTTTTCTCCCAATGAAGTAGAAGAGACGATATTGTTGCTTAGGAAGAATGGGCTTCGAGACAAAGTTTTGATTGAGGCCAGTGGTGGAATAGATGAACGGAACATTCTTGAATACGCCCCGGCAGTCGATATTATAAGCCTTGGTAAAATAACTGATAGCGCAGAAGCCCTTGACATAAGTCTTGAAATGAAGAGCAAAAGATAATTTAGTAAGCAATATACAATACACTTTAAACCCTAGGATTGATCTCCAAAGCTCGGAAACCACGGGCGCAAGGGTTTAGCATTTCTGAAACACTAACTCTGTTCAGGATTTTCTTGAAATCCCTAACAAAACTTATGAGATCATGTTCCCCAGCTATTAAAGATTTCAACGAAACCCCGCCTTCTGAAACATTTACACTGCATTTCACTGGCAATCCAAGCCTTACATTAGCTTTCTCTTTGACAGCTTTCTCCGCTGCATATAGAACACCATACGCGCCACAAGATAATTCTGCAATCCTTACCGGAACGCTCTCTTTCCCCATTGCCAAAACTTCAATCCCATAGACACGTTTAATGTCGGAAGCAGTTTTCCTTAATTTGGGCAGAATTTTCAATATGTGTTGCCGTGCCCTTCGTGAAACTCTCATTTTAGAGAGCCCCACCACTGAAAGTTCTTCTAAACTGAGCCCACCAAGTGACATATCTAAATGAACAACATCTGCCTTGACTTCTTTTAACAGTTTCTGGCACATCTTAAGTTCATGAGTTATCAAAAGGTGGCCATCCTCGACGTTGGCAAAAATGGGTTCAGCCAAGCAAGGATTAGTATGTCTGTAAGGCGGCTCCACCAACCCTGCAACAGTGGCAACAATGAGTTTAGGTTCAAAGCGGTCGTTTAAAATGGCAGCACCAGAATCCGCTGCAACTGCCTTCATTACATTTTCCCCAATCTACGCGACTCTGGAGAGATTAATATTTCACTGTTAAAAAGTTACCTACAACTGAACAAAGGTTTTCTTCAAAAGATTTTTATGATCACATTCTATTAATAATGTTAAATGATGATTCAGAGTTACTCTGAGTAAAGATGATGAGTCTTTCTAACTGAATTTGTAATTGCGTCACAGCTTTAGAAATCCCATTTTATCACGATTTTTCACAAAAGCTAATGCTAAAACATATAATTCTGCACTTCTTGTTCTACTAGCTTTGGGCTTAATCAACTTGACGAAAGTGAAATGCTCTTTCACCTCCTTCAAGAAGTCTTTAAGCATTTGACCTTGGAAAACTTTCGCGAAAAAATTTCCCTTTGGTTTCAGCGTTGAGGTTGCAATCTGCAAAGATTTTCTGGCAAGGTCTATTTGACGAGCGTGGTCAAGCTCCCAAATTCCAGAAATGTTTGGTGAAACATCGGATAGTACGACATCTGCGGGGCGAGGCAAAAATTTCTTGATTTCCGAGACTGTTTGAGCGTCGGTTATGTCGCCAACGATTGTGTAAATGTTGGATACCTCAAAGGAAGGGATGGCCTTTAAGTCAATTCCAAGAATAAGACCTCTTTCTCCGACTAATTTCTGAGAAACTTGTAACCAACCTCCGGGCGCGGCTCCTAGATCCAAGACTAAATTGCCAGGTTTTATGAACCGGTATTTTTTTGCCACTTGAAGCAGTTTATAAGCAGCTCGAGATCGGTAATTCTCTCTTTTGGCTTTACGATAGTAATGCTCTCTTTTTCGTTCTTGTATCCACGCATTAGGCAAGATTAACTGTCACCTGAGGGATTCATCTCTTCCTCTTTTATCCCCAGGATCCAGTTGGTGAGTTTTCTGCAGTTGTTGGGAGATATGGTGCTCCAAGCTCCGCACCGAGAATCCTCTGGGCACATTAGGCAGGGGCAGTCGATTATGGAATTTATGGATGGAGGTTGCCTGTTAGGATAGAGTCGATAAGTCCATCTTCCTTCACAAAGTTCCCGTTCACGACGAATCAGCCCTTTCTTTTCAAGTTTCAGAGCTATTCGAGAACCTTCTCGGCTTGTGGCGTCCAGTTTTCTCCATAGTTCAGACTGAAGCACACCGTCATTTCCCATGGTCACAATGAACTGTAGGGCTTTGTGTTCCATGCCATTTCGTCTGGGCATACGTATCTTTGTTCCTTGATGTGTCCCTATTAATAAATGGGAGTTCAGAACATAAAAATGTGTGTGTCAGAGTTAAATAATGTTTCAGACAAGTTAAAATATAGCTAGCATTTGAAACGAGAATGATGTAAATGAATTGTTCAGATGACACCTACTGCTTGGGCATCGAAAGTACAGCAGACGACTTCGGTGTTGGGATTCTCTCCTTCAAGGGAAGGGCACTTGCAAACATAAATAGTGCCTACATAAACCCTGAAGGAGGTATCCATCCGCGAGAGGCATCTAGGCATCACGCTGGGATTGCGGGAGAAGTTCTATCGAAAGCCTTTCACAAGGCAGAGATTAAGCCTAAAGAAATTGCCGTTGTCGCTTTTTCTCAAGGACCCGGGTTAGGGCCATGTCTCAGAACAGGTGCTACGGCAGCTCGCGCCTTATCTTCTTATCTGAACGTTCCTTTGGTGGGAGTCAACCATTGTGTGGCTCATATTGAGATAGGGAAACTGGTTAGTAAAGCAAAGGATCCCGTCACTCTCTATGTTTCAGGAGGGAATACAATAATTTCTGCTTTTGATGGTGGAAAATATCGAGTGTTTGGTGAAACTTTGGATATTGCCGTGGGTAATTGCCTCGACGTTTTTGCTCGAGCAGCAGGCCTGCGTCAAAAGGAAGGTATGCCTTTTGGTGCGATGGTTGAGAATGTGGCTAGTCGTGGTCATAGCTTTGTTTCTCTTCCCTATTCTGTGAAGGGTATGAACCTGTCCTTCAGTGGTCTTCTCACTGCAGCTGTTCAGCTGCTCAAAAGTGGAAAGCACACAGTTGAAGATTTATGTTTCAGTCTTCAAGAGGTTGGTTTTTCCATGCTGGCGGAGGTTACTGAAAGAGCGTTAGCTCACACCGAAAAACCTGAAGTTTTGTTGACAGGTGGAGTGGCAGCAAATAACCGATTGCAATCCATGGTCAAATCCGTGGCTGATGAACATAAGGTCAGATTCTGTGTTGTTCCAAAAGAATATGCTTTGGATAATGGAGCCATGATTGCTTGGACTGGAATCCTTGCTTATCAACATAACATGGTCATTCCCACTGAAAAGAGTTTTGTGAGATTAAAGTGGCGATTAGACGACGTGCACGTGCCTTGGGTCGAGAGTTAACATGCTCATCAAAAAAGGAGCCGAAGCCAACCTCTATTTGGAGGATTGGCATAATCGAAAAGTAGTATTGAAACAGCGACTTTCGAAAGAATACCGTATCCCAGAAATTGATGAAAAGATTCGATCTCAACGGACAATCCATGAGCCTCAAATAATTCACAAGGCCAAGGAAGCAGGAGTTCCTACTCCAACAATCTACATGATCGATATTCTAGATGCAACTATTATCATGGAGTTTGTAAAGGGAAAGCAAGTCAAACAGATTCTAAGTGATCTTTCTGATAAAGAGAGACGTAGTTTGTGTCGCCACATCGGCAACCTGATTGGGCACCTCCACACCTATGGAATTATTCACGGAGATCTAACAACCTCAAACATGATCTTGACCCCTACCGGAAAAGTTGTCTTCGTGGATTTTGGCTTAAGCGAACACTCCATTGAACTGGAAAACAGAGGGGTCGACTTACATCTCATGAAGAGGACGTTTCAAAGTTCCCATTTCAAGTATGCAAAGGAGTGTTTTGATGCTGTCATGGAAGGTTATAGGAGGTTCATGGGAGAAGATGTAACCAAGGATGTTGTAGGAAAGATTCGAGAAATAGAGAGAAGAGGGCGCTATATCTCTGCCCGCTAAATCAAGGCGTCCACGACTACGATAAACATCAACAACGAAAGAATTATACGGTTCGTCAGCAGTACTTTTGAAGTTACTTCTTCTTGACTAATTTTCCACTATTTCTGATGTAGATGCCGAACAGGATAATATCAAACACTGTTAGTAATGCTATTATGACCATTTGGGTCTCCAAACCAATTTGGATCACTGCAATTCTCCCCTATCGTTTCTCCTGACTGCTTTCTGCCTCAATCCTTTAGTGCCATCATCTACAAGTATATAAATCTATCCGACTCATGTCCACGTAAACAATTTTTGAGCACATATATCGAATTTGTGAAGAACGATAAAAATGTTATTTCTTTTCTTTCTCCCTTGCGTTAGCATATAGCTGGGTATTATTGAGAAAGCCAAAGACTGACTGATAATGCCTTTCGCCACTTAAGATAGACTATATCACGGATGACCAAATTTTTCATGGTTTTTCGTTTGAGGAAGAATCCTCAATGCATGTACGCCGTGTGTGTAATCTATTTGATTGGGGATGAAGATAGATTCTTTAGTTCGAAATAGAATTCTTCTCTAGTATAATTCTCCACAACACTCTTAACTATCAACATTCATCATTGGACAAGCTGAAAAGAGAAAGGAGAACACCTGTACCAATCAGGAGGGAGCTGTTTCTTCCCTCTCATCTGATATCTAAGCTCCCTCCTCTCTTGCATATACGTATGTTCAGAAGGTTTCTTTTTAAGCAATTATGAGAGTGATATTTTTGGATTTCAGAGAGGGTCCTTTAGATTTGGTTGTGAAGAGGGTTTCAAAGGAGAGAGAAGATTTGGGGCTAAGTTGAGATGAAAATGGTCAACTGAATGCATTGCTCAGAACAAAATCGAACTATGAACAAGTCACGTGGTTTTTTGCTGGTTCTTATACGAACTGAATTATGAGCGCATTTACCACAGGAGTAGCAATGGTACATTTCCACCTTTCGGAAATCTTATTTGTCTAGGATTCGAATCACCATCTATAATATCTCAAAAGATAGATGAGGGCGAGAGGAAGTGAAGGAACATAATGTTTCTGCTTACTCTTTGGAGGGTAAAGTGGTTTTCTTTGCAACGAGAAATTTCCATAAGTTCAATGAAGCTCGTCACGTTTTAGCTGAATTCAAGATTGCAACCGCAATGCTAAGCGTCGAAGCTATTGAAATTCAGAATGACAGCATAGAAAATATCGCAAAAGCCAGTGCCACAGACGCCTTTAAGAAAACCGGTTTACCTCTTATTGTTGAGGATGCCGGGCTTTTTATAGAAGCGTTGAACGGTTTTCCCGGTCCATATTCCTCTTATGTTTATAAAACATTAGGAACTAAAGGAATCCTGAAATTGATGGAAAAAATTGAAAAGAGAGATGCCTCCTTCCACTCAGTAGTTGCCTTCTGTAGCCCCAAACTAAATCCCAAAACTTTTCATGGTGAAATTGGAGGAGAAATCACAACACAAGAAAGAGGCGATCACGGATTCGGTTTCGACCCCATATTCAAACCTTCGAACAATAGCTACTGCAAAACGTTTGCCGAAATGAACACTCAAAGGAAAAATAAGTTCTCTCATCGTGCCAAGGCTTTGCGGGGGTTCGCTAAATGGTACAAATCAGTGTGGTGACGAAGGTTTTAAATATCACTGTTCTTTCGCTCTTAAAGAACACATGGTGACCAAAAGATGCCGAAGAAGGAAAAAGGAACCTCACAGTCAATCCGACCAGTCAGCAAGAGACCTCCTGCTTGGTGTAGATATAAACCAGAAGAAGTGGAAGCAATGGTCATCAAACTCGCTAAGGAAGGTTACCCTGCAAGTATTATTGGAACAATCTTGCGTGACCGTCATGGTGTTCCTTTAACCAAACCCATCACAGGAAAAAAGATAGCCCAGATTTTGAAGGACGCTGACTTGGCACCTCCTTTACCCGAAGATTTTGAAACACTACTAAAAAAGGCTGCAAGACTCCATCTACATCTGGAAAAGAACAACAAAGATCTACATAATAAACGGGCGCTTCAGATCATTGAAGCAAGAATTCGTAAACTCTCAAAATATTACAAAAGAAGAGGAATGCTTCCACTAGACTGGAAATACGAGGCAAAAGCAATAACTTTTGTCTAGTTTTCGGTGTTTCCATGCCGATAAAAAAGGAGCAAATCCACGCTTTTATAAACAGGGCTTCAGAAGCAGCGGAGCAGATATCGAAGCATGTCGAAAAGGGCGAACTCATTCACGTTGCATCACATTTTGACGCAGACGGATTAGCTGCAGCAGGAATTATTGGTAGAGCTTTGCTGAGGTTAGAAGCTACATTTCGATTACGAATCGAAAAATGGATAGATGAGAAAATAATTAGGAAAATTAGTGCCGACAAGCCGCCCTTAATCATATTTACAGATTTAGGAAGCGGCTACCTAGACCTCTTGAATGCAAAACTCAGTGGCCATAGGGCTATTATTCTGGACCACCATGAGCCTACTGAAGAACCTTCCAAAACGTTCACACAGGTAAATCCCCATCTTCATGAAATTGACGGTTCTCGTGATCTTAGTGGAGCTGGAGTAGCTTACTTCGTTGCCAAGGCTTTGAATAAGAAAAATGTTGATTTGGCATGTGTTGCTGTTGTTGGTGCTCTTGCCGATTTGCAGGATAAATATGAGAAAAAGAAATTGGGGGGCGTCAACGAAAAGATAGTTGAAGATGCCATTAATGCTGGTTGCCTCCAAGTTGATACTGACTTGCTCTTTTTTGGTAGAGAAACGCGGCCAATTCATAAAGCGTTAGCTCGTACTACAAACCCTTTCATTCCCGGCATAAGCGGAGAGGAAGACAAAAGTCTTGCTTTTCTTGCAAATTTCGGCATTACACCAAAACGTGAGGATAGGTGGCGTGCCTTGAGAGACCTTTCGAAGGAGGAGAAGAAGAAGCTCTTTTCCGGGCTTTCTGACTATCTCCTTTCCAAAGGTTTACCAAGCGATGTTGCGTTCAATTTGTTAGGAAACGTCTATACTCTAACCAAGGAAGAATCATGGACTCCTCTTCGAGATGCTCGAGAATTTGCAGTGCTACTTAACGCTACAGGAAGAATGGATAAACAAGGCCTGGGTGTGGCAATTTGCATGGGAGACCGCGGTGTAGCCTTAGACCAAGCCAACGAGGTGTTGCAAGAATATCGACGAACCATCACGAAATATCTTGGTTGGCTGAATGAAGAGCCTGGGCGCATAAAGGAATTGGACAATATCTACGTGGTACATGGTGAGAATTATATAGACGAAAACATTATTGGGACAGTCTCTTCCATCCTGTCCACTAGTCTTCCAAATCCAGAGAAACCAGTCATTGCCTTCTCAATAGTTCCAGGAGAAGAGATGATTAAAATTTCGGCAAGAACACTGGAGATTTTGACAAGACGGGGTCTCAATCTTGGGGAGATCATGCGCAATACTGCAGATAAGTATTCGGGAAGAGGAGGAGGGCACAATATTGCTGCCGGAGCCCAAGTGCCCCTTGAACACCTAGACTCCTTCATTAAATCCGTGGACCATCTAGTCCAGAAACAATTAGAGGTAACCTAACGTGGAAGCTGAAATAGTTCTATCTTACAAGAATGAGCGAGAGGCGGAAGCAGTTGCCAACGCGGTGTCTCCAGATAACTTTAAAGTTCCACAAGGTTTGTTCATCAAAACAATTCACAAAGGACTCAACGTTCTTACCAATGTTAAATGTGACTTGCGCCTTCAAACGTTTATAGCGACGGTTGATGACCTTTTAAGCTGCGCCTCAGTTGCTGAGAAGGCTTTCGCCGTAGTAAAGGATTTGAATATGTGAATAGAAAGGTCGCACAAGTTAAATATCCGCCTTCATGTAAAATCTAACGACACATCCCTTTCTAACCCAGTAAAGTTGTATGGTGTTGAAATGTTAGATGTAAGGTTGATTCGCGAACATCCTGATGTAGTTAGAGACAATCTCAAAAAGAGAGGTGATCTCGAAAAAATCAGAATGTTTGAGGATTTAATCACCTATGATAAAGAGTGGAGAAAACTGCTTACAAAGGTGAACGAACTCAGACACAAAAGAAGACTTGTGACTACGGAAGTCGCTAGATTAAAGAAGAAAAGAGAAGATGTGACTGAAAAAATTGAGGAAGCGCAAGAAATTCCAACGGAAATAAAGAAACTGGAAGAAGAGGTCAAAGAATGCGAAAGAAAGATAAAGCACATTCTGTTAAGGCTTCCCAATCTTTTGCATGCGTCAGTTCCGCTAGGCAAAGATGAAAGTGAAAATGTCGTCGTAAGAGTTTGGGGTAGGCCGCCGGAATTTGATTTTGAACCGAAAAGTCATCTGGAGCTTTTACAAAACCTCGGGATGATTGATGTTGAAAGTGCAGCTAAAGTTACGGGTAATGCATTTTATTATCTGAAAGGGCATGCAGTTTTACTGGATTTAGCCTTACAACGATTTACCATCGATTTTCTTATGAAGAAGGGGTTTCAGATATTTGAGCCTCCACTTATGGTAAATCGGAAATCGTATGAAGGGATGATTGGAGATCCCTTTGATTTCGCTGAAGCCAGCTATAAAATCGAAGGTGAAGACCTCTATCTAATACCTACAGCTGAATATCCCTTAGGCAGTATGTTTACTGATAAGGTTTTCAATAAAGCTGATTTACCTTTGAGACTTTGTGGTGTTAGCGCATGTTTCAGAAGAGAAGTTGGGACGCATGGAAAATATTCGAAGGGCCTATTCAGAGTTCATCATTTCAATAAGATTGAACAGTTCGTTTATTGCCTACCTGAAGAGAGTTGGCAGTTTTTGGAAGAGTTACAGCGAAATTCAGAGAAATTATATCAAGAATTGAGATTGCATTATCGCGTGGTAGGCATCTGCAGTGGTGACTTATCGGCAAAAGCTGCAAAGGCTTATGACATAGAGATCTGGATGGCTGATGGAAAGTTTAGAGAAAGTGGAAGCAACTCCAATTGTACAGACTACCAAACGAGAAGACTAAACATAAAATATAGAGAAAAGGAAGGACAACGTCCTATTGGTTTCGTCCATACCTTAAATAACACTGCTTTAGCAACTAGTAGAACCATGATAGCAATCGTAGAACAGTTTCAACAAGAGGATGGATCTGTTATGATTCCTAAGGTCTTGAGACCGTTTATGGGTGGAATTGAAAAATTAGGCTGAGCTGATTATTTGAAGGTAGGCAACTTAACATACGCTAAACCTTTTAATACTCCCGAGGTAGACTTTCCAGTCACAACGGAGGTTCACTGTGCCATCAAAGAAGCGACGTGTAAGAGATAAATGGCGTGACAAAGACTGGTACGCAGTCAAATCTCCATCATATTTCGGTGGCGTTGAATTGGGAACTCTTCCATCAGACGAGCCTTCAAAACTCCATGGAAGAGTTGTTGACGCCACGCTTTACGACATCACTAATGATTTTGCTCACCAATATTTGAAAATGTATTTTCAAGTTACGGATTTGGATGGCAAGACGGCTCAGACCATATTTAAGGGACATGAATACTCTCGAGACTACTTGAGAAGTTTAGTTCGAAGAAGAACCACGAGAATTGATAGCCTTCTTAACGTTACAACCAAGGATGGTTACCAGTTGAGAGTAGCAGTTTCAGCTTTCACCCTCGCCAGAATCAAAACGTCCCAAGAGCAAGCTATACGGGCTATTACGAAAAGAATTGTTGAAGAAAAAGCTGTTATTTTAGCTTTTGATCAATTTGTCCAAGAAGTGGTTTTGGGAAAAATTGCCTCTGACATTTATAATGAGGCCAAGAAGATAGCGCCTTTACGGCATGTGGGTATCCGAAAGTCAAAGCTTCTTCTAGCACCGACGGTTGCTGCATGACAGTACCAAACTTTCCTGCAGTTTTATAGCACGGGAGAACTTTGAATAAAGCCAACTTGGCAAGTCTCAGGCGAAAAGTCGCTAAGGAAGCTGCTTATCTCCTTTATACACTACAAGAAAAAGAGTACAAGCAAGCAAAGAAAAGAGCCGCTCAAACTTTGGGAGTTCGTGTTCTTCCAAGTAACCTCGAGGTTGCCGAAGAACTCGACAAAATAGCGGAGGAAAAAGAAGGGTTATCGAGGCAAGAACGCCTATTTCAAATGCGAAAGGAAGCCTTAAAAATTATGGGAATTTTGAGAGACTTTCGCCCTAAACTTGTTGGGAGTGTCTGGCGCGGAACCATCCACAAAAACAGCGACATGGACATAACCGTTTTTTCCCGTTGCCCCGAAGATGTTTGCACCAAACTGCAAAAAAAAGGCTTCAAAATCGCCAAAACTGAGTGGCGCACAGTAACAAAAGAGGGTGAAAAGGAGACATCATTCCATATTCACATTCTTCTTTCATCAGAAAAGGAAGCCGAAGTTGTCGTTCGAAACTTGGAAAAACTGAATATACATGAAAGATGTGAAATCTATGGTGACACTAAAACGGGACTAAGGTATCTTCAGCTTCAGAAACTGCTCAAAGAAAAACCACTTGAGAAATTTGTGCCAAAGTAATTAGTTAAACGTCAATTGCCACACATTTCTTTGTCTAAATCGACTTAAATAGAAGTAATCTCATAAATCAACTAGTGCAAGTACCGAACGCGGAACTAAAATGGAAATCGACAAAAAGCGATTCAAGAAAATGTTTCCACACTTGGCTGAGGAACTAGGGACCAGAGAACATCAAATACCGATAACTTCTAGTCGATCTGATCTGCAAACCGGAGAGAGATCATCTTTCAGAGCATTTGACACTTACATGCCTGACGTAATCGACTTTATTCGGCGATGTGACAATGAGCAACAGGCAGAAGAGATCATTAATTATCTAGAAAAAAGGAAGGAGATTAACCATAGCTATGCTCACAAGCTTAAGGAACAACTGAGAGAAAAAGGTGTGAGAAGTTTCGGTTCAAAAAAGGAAGAAGGCTACTATCTCAGACAGGGCGGACTCTAACAGTTTTTAGAATTACGTTCTACCGTGCACAACGCTGCGGATCTTGAAAAGATATTTGGAGCAAATTTTACCCGTAGAGTGAGCCCGTACATCGAGTTGAAAGATAAAAGACCAACGGAATTTCTAAAAGTAAATAAAGCTCATCGATGATAGATAGGCAAAACTAGTGAATAAAGAGGGGATTAATTGAAGAAGCGAAGGTTTCAGTTGGTTCTGATTCTGGTGTTCTTTGTTTCTCTCCAAATTTCCGCTTCACTGGGCGTAAACGCTACAACCAATGAGACCTCTCTAGGTATTCAGGTAGATCACACATTTGAGATTCAAAATGGTGGACTGGTTATTCTTGAAGAAAATTTCAGACTCACCAACAAACACGGAGAAGATACAGTTTTATTACAGAATTTCACTACAGGTTTTCCCTTTGAATACGGCTCTAATCTTGACGGTTGCTTTGCTTACAGCGAAGCTCCTTATCAACAATTAGATCTCTTGCACGATGTAGGATTAGGAAAAATCGGTTTCTATGGGACCACCGTAAAATTTCCCAACTCTGGAATACCGATAAGCATTAATGAGACCTACAGCTTTGCTGTGGTTTTTGTCTTTTCAGATCTTATATCCGTAGAAACCTCGGGAACACCAGACGAGCTCTGGTGGAACTTCACTTTCCCCCTGTTTCCAAGTTTACCTTACCAAGCATCAGAATGTAGTGTTACAATAATTCTGCCTGATGAAACAACCTACATAGATAGCTTGCTAACCAGCAGGGGGTCAGATTTTGGTGTGACTAACCTTGACTCTCACCAAACTTTAAACTTCACAGAGAACCCACTAGAAAAACTCGCATATGCGCCAAGTTGGCTGATATTCCGCCAATCCACTATTCTCACACCGGATAACCCCTTTCATCTTATCGATGCCAATGAGATAAACCGCGAAATAACCTTGGATGAATGGGGGCGTATCTCTCTATCTGAATCTTATTATCTGGAAAATAAAGGTCTTTGGAACCTCACTGAGATAGAGATTCACTTGCCACAAGGTGTTCATGAGATTTCTGCACGAGATGAATCTGGTGATCTTCAAGTAGTCCTGGCAGAAGGGAATGCAACTGTACTAACTAACGCCACAATACAACTAAGAGGTGTAATCAGGAAAAATCAAGAGGCAAAATTCACAGTAACTTACTATATTCCTTGGAAAGGCTATATTGATCAATATAGTCTGCATAACTTTAATTGGTCCTTTGCCTTCTTAGAACGTCAATATTTCAACTGGCCGATTAGAAAGTTAACTACAACTTTTATCTTGCCAGAGGGCGCCAAATTCCTGCAGTTACCTGCTGTTCCAGAAAACCTGAAAGGGGAAAAAATCGAGAGCCTGCAGAGAGATGTATTTCAAGAAGTTTTAACCTATACCTTCTATAATGTTACGCCATTCCATGAACTTGATTTCAATTTAACCTACGATTACTTTGTGTTCTGGGCATCTTTCCGTCCTACGTTATGGATTGGAGTAATAGTCCTTGTTATTTCTGTGGTAGCCTTACTCTGGAAAGTGCCAAGGCCAACGCCAATTTCTATGATTCCAGTTCCTTCAAAGGATCTTAGAAGCTTTGTAGATACTTACGGAAAGAAAACGAGTCTACTCTTGGAGCTTGAAACGCTGGAACAACAATTGAAGAGGAGTAAGATTCGTCGGCGCCGATACAGAATTCGAAGGAAGGCAATTGAAGGGCGGCTCTCTGTATTGTCTCGGGATCTGTCAAGTCTACGAGAGAAGATAAGAGCTGCTGGTACACGATACGCGAACGTAATGAGGCAAATAGAGATTGCTGAGACTGAACTTGAGGGAACAGAGACCGATATCAGAAGGGTGGGGGCAAGATATAGAAGGGGCGAAATCTCCAAGGGAGCTTACAATAGGCTTCTTGGGGAATACCACCGTAGAAGAGAACGGGCAAAAGTGACAATTGATGGAGTTCTTTTGAGGCTTCAAGAGGAGATTCGCTAAATTACAACAAGGCTTTTATCCTTCATAGGTTATGTCACTACAATCTAAATCATTTAAGGAGGTTCGTTTAGTTCATGGTTGAGGTCAAGGTCGACGAAGAAAAATGTGATGGATGTGGAAGTTGCGTAGACGTTTGCCCTGTAGAAGTTCTCGAAATTGTGGAGGAGAAATCAAAAGTTAAGAACCCGGACGAATGCCTTGCTTGCAGGGCCTGTGAGGTACAATGTCCAAATACGTCCATTGAGATAATAGAATAAACCATCCCCCATTTCATCGGCTGAAGAAACTATCTATAATCATACTTCATCATATATGGAAGAGAAATGGAGTTATAGGTTCCAAAACGCAGACTGAGTATTTCTTACGGTTCGTATGAGATTTTCAGCTTGTTTCCTTGTCGAGGAACTGGCTACTGGGGACTTATCGTGTATGGAATATGTAGCTCCAGCCATCTCTGCAACCACTGCTGTGACGATTCCCCCAAGGAAGTTAAGATTGTATCCCCCCTCTAAAACTGCAACTAATTTTCCTTCACAACATTCAGACGCTAGTTTTAGTATCCTTCTGAAAGTTTTCAGATATCCAGAGGCGGAGAGAGAAAGTCCTCCAACTGGATCGGTATGGTGTCCGTCAAAGCCTGCGGAGACGAGGATGAACTGTGGTCTGAATTGGCTGACTATCGGGATTACAATCTGGTCAACAGCTTTTAGGTAAATTTGATCGTCAACTCGAAATGGGAAGGGAATGTTCACGTTGAACCCGAGTCCTTTTCCTTTACCAATTTCGTCTACAAAACCAGTTCCAGGAAAACCTCTTGGATCGTGATGTAAGCTGATGTAAAGCACCTTCTTGGTTTCGTAGAAAATTTCTTGCGTTCCATTTCCATGATGAGAATCAACATCTAAGATTAAGACACGGTTGATATTGAAATCCTCAATGAGATGGGAAGCAGCGATGGCGACATTGTTAAAAAGGCAGAACCCCATTGCATAGTAACGTCCAGCATGATGCCCCGGAGGCCGAACAAGGGCGAAGGCATTATGAAACTTTCTAGCCATAACAAGATTGACGGCTCTTAGTGTGCCGCCTACTGCCAAAAGTGCAACTTTAAAACTTCTAGGTCCAACTACTGTGTCACCTAAATCAAGAAGCCCCCCTCCTCTTTCAGAAACTTCTTTGACAAGTTGGATATGATCAGATTCGTGAACAGGTTCCAACTCTTTTGTCTTTGCAGATTTTGGTTTGACAAGTATGCAATTTCCTTTTTCAAGAAGCCCACTACGATTTAGCTCATCTAAAATTACCCTCAAACGTTTGGGCGATTCAGGGTGTCCTTGCCCAGGGTTGTGATCAAAATATTTTGGCGAATAGATAATAGCTGTTTTGGACATTTGTTTCTACACCTGTGTTAGATACACTTGTTGGAAGACCCCGTTGATATACTCGTTCAGATTCATTCTTTCTTTTCTTGCTAGTTTTCTTAGGGCTTTCTGAACTCCAGTTGTGTATTGGATGGCTTTTTTTGTTTTGTTGACTATGAAGTCTGGCATTTCCAGGTTTTTGGCGACCTGCCTTAACACCCTTTTCCGCAAAGTATCTTGAGGAGATTCAATTTTTAGGTTGACAGGAAGACTTAACGCGAAATTCACCACCTTGGAATCGCTGAAGGGAAGCCGTAACTCGATCTTGTGAAAAGAACAAACTTGAATGTCTCTTTGGAAGTTCGTTTCGTATGCCGATGCGATATCAGAGAATAAAGTATTTTTTAAAGTATTGGGGGATTTCGCATATTCCTTAAGATATCTTTTGTAGCCACCAAAGAGTTCATCACTCCCTTGTCCTCCAAACAGAACATTGTACTTCATTTTTGAGGTGATTTCAGATATCCAGTAGAAAGGAACTGCAATACCTGCTCTTACTGGGTCTGGAGCCTCGATTAACCATAGTACTTTGGAAAGAATCTGTTTTACGTCGGCTACCTCGTATGTTTGTATGCTTATTGGTAGTTCCATTGCTTCAGCCGCGAGTTTAGCGCTTTGCATTTCCGGTTGACCTTCTAATCCCACCGTGATCAAATGGACCTCAACTTTGCAAAGTTTGGCTAAAAACGCAATGAGGCTGCTGTCTAGGCCACCTGAGAAAGCCACAGTAACCTTATCAATGTCAGCAACTCGTTTTCTTGTGGATTCTAACAGCAGTCTTTGAAGTTGTTCTGCTGCTGAATCTATATCGATTGTTTGAACAAAGGGTTGGGTTATAGCCTTTACAGGCTGAAAAGTGAACCCACTGGCATCGATTATGGCTAAATTTCCTGGTGGGAAAGACTTCACATTTATTATTCCAACAGTCCAAAGTGCCTTTTGCTCAGAAGCTATTGCGCAGATTGTGTCATTTTCACCATAGTAAAGTGAGTTTACCCCAGTAATATCCCTCCCAGCTAATACTTTGTTGTGAAGTGCGACAGCTAAGACATATGACCCATCAAGTTTCCCAATTATGTTGCGGGCTTGTATTTCAGGGTCTGGTGTGAGTCTTTCAACTATTTCGTCAGTTCCTGGGGTTTTTGATGGCGGAAAGAATCGTCCTTCAAATATTAATGCAAAGTTGCCGCCCAAGACCGGTTGTGGAGAGCCCTGGGACTGACGTGAAGAGAAGTTGTAACCCAAGGCAATATCTGACTCAACTTTTTCGATTGATAGACTGCCTAATGTTTTTGCCATTTCTACTGAATTTGGTGTGGCGATTCCATGGACATCTGCTCCTCGGTGTGTCAACTCTTTAAGAATGGTAGCTACGTAGGGAACCACATTTTCCCCCTTCTTGTTAACAGCCGCTGCTATTGCCCCCATTATCAGAAATCTCCATCAAGCGATGTAGTGCAGAAAGAATAAGTGTAGAAGAACGGGTGTTTAATATTTTTGACTGGCATCAGAAGGCACAACATATTTTACACCAAATAGCCAAAAAGAGTTATCCGTGCCATTAAAATTTAAATAATTGTGTTCATAAAAGAATAAGGAAAGATATGTACCTTTAGGAGAGAAAGCATTATTGCCAATTCTTCCTATTGACACTGGTCGTTACGGCACACTAGATATGAAAAGGATTTTTGAAGAAGAAAATCGACTCCAGAGGATGCTGGATGTGGAGGCAGCCTTGGCTTGGGCGCATAGTGAAGTTGAAAACATTCCGAGAAAAGATGCAGAGAAAATTGTTCAGATGGCTTCTGTGAGATACGTTAAACTTGGTCGCGTCAAAGAGATAGAAAGAGAAATTAAGCATGATGTTATGGCCTTGGTTCGAGCTCTGGCCGAAGTTTGTGGATCAAGTGGGACCTACGTTCATTTGGGCGCCACAAGCTCTGACATTCTAGACACGGCTTCTGCCCTTCAACTAAAAGAGGTCACAGAACTAATAATGCAAAGATTAAATGAATTAGAAAGAACTCTACTTGAAGGAGCTGAAAAATATAAGAAAACTATAATGATTGGTAGAACTCACGGGCAGCACGCATTACCCACTACATTGGGATTTAAGTTAGCACTCTGGATGCGACAACATTCCCGGAACATTCAACGTTTCTGTCAGTGCAGTGAACGCTTGTTGGTTGGAAAGATGAGCGGTGCAGTTGGAACTCAAGCCGGTTTAGGTCCCAACGCGGTGAGGATACAAGAACTAGTCATGAAGAGATTAGGCATTAAACCAGCAGAAATTTCATCGCAGATTGTACCGAGAGACCTTTATGGAGAGTTGGTTTGCCTCTTAGCTGTTATAGCTTCAACATTAGATAATATTGCCACTGAGATTCGGGAGTTGCAGAGAACCGAGATTGGAGAACTCTTTGAACCCTTCGAAAAAGAGAGACAAGTTGGTAGCTCAACAATGCCTCATAAACGCAACCCTGAACTCTGCGAAAGAATTTGTGGACTAGCAAAGATCATGAGAGGTCTAGTGGTGCCCGCTCTAGAAAACATCCCTACATGGCATGAGCGGGACTTAACCCAGTCATCCAGCGAGCGATTCATACTCCCTGAAGCATGTATCCTTACAGATTACATGCTGTTTTTGATGACAAAAGTTTTGAAAAATTTAGAAGTTGATGAAAAAAGAATGTTGAGGAACTTAGGGTTGACGCAAGCGCGCATGATGTCCGAGGCAGTTATGCTCGCCTTAGTAAGTAAAGGGGTAGGCCGGCAAGAAGCCTATGAACTAGTACGAGGATTAGCAATAAAAAGTGAGACCAAAAAGAGTTTCTTCAAAGAGATTCTCCTCAAGAACGATGTTGTGGGTAGTACGTTAAGTGAAATAGAGCTTGATAAAGCGTTAAATCCGAAAAACTACATTGGCACTGCAGTAGAACAAGTTGAACTGGCTATCAAGAAGACCTGTCAGGAAAGAAAAGTCAGAGGATTAGTTGAATCCTACTAGGTCATCTTTCAAAATAATGCAGCAACTGACCTAGATACGTTTCAGCTTCCAACTGCATGAGGTTATTTGGATCAGATACTATTGAATACGATAAAGACGTGTCCCATATTGTGAACTGAAGTCGTCCATAACACCCTTGAGCCTTCTAAAAGTGTTAAATACCATTTAGAAAGAGTTAAGCTTAAGGAGTCTGGCTCAGATGAGGGAAGGGAATCTAGCTTTATCTTTTGGCAACTCAATTTGTGAGTTGAAGCCTGCTGGAACCTTTCAATACTCACGTTTGGCATCGGAACTCGCTGAAAAAGGAAAGGAGATAATCTCATTTGGAATAGGGGAACCGGACTTCCCTACTCCAAGACATATTGTAAATGCAGCAATAAATGCTCTTAGGGACGGTTTTACAAAGTATGTGCCACCTCAAGGTATTCCCGAGTTTAGAGAGGAAATTGCTAGACACGTTTCAGAGTTCACGGGAACTGGAGACATAATACCTGAGGAGACTATGGTTTTGCCTGGCGCCAAACAAGCGATCTTTCTAGCGATAGCTAGCTACGTCGAACCTGGAGATGAAGTGGTAATTCCGGATCCAAGCTTTTACTCGTATGAACACTTAACTAGATATGCTGGTGGAAAACCAATTTTCGTGCCTCTGAAAGAGGAAAACGACTTCAGAATGCTTCCTGAAGATGTTCAAACGCTTATAACAAATAGAACAAAGATGATAATCATCAACTCTCCCCACAATCCAACTGGAACAGTGCTGACAGAAGCTGATATCAGAGGCATTCTAGATCTTGCCAAGGAAAATAGCATTCTTGTAGTTTCAGATGAAGTTTATGATCACTATATCTATGAGGAAAGGTTCACAAGCGTTCTTACTGATCCTGAGTGGAGAGATTTTGTAGTCTACATCAACAGTTTGTCCAAAACCTATTCCATGACTGGATGGCGTTTGGGCTACATAGTGGCCAACAAAGAAGCTATCAATCGTTTCACCTTGTTTGCCGTGAATAGCTATTCCTGTACAACCTCATTCGCACAAAAAGCCGGAGTAGCTGCTCTAAGTGGGCCACAAGATTTCTTTGTAGATATACTTGAAAAGTACAGAAAGAGAAGAGACTTCCTTTATCACGAATTGAATAAGATAAGAGGCGTGAGAGCAAAAAATCCTGCTGGAGCCTTTTACATTTTTCCAAACATCAAAGAAATCTTAGAACAAAGGAAGTTGTCAACAGAAGAAATCGTAATGCAACTTTTGAAGAAAACCGGAGTTGTTATGCTTCCTGGAACGGCTTTTCCGCATAAGGCAGGAGAAGGTTATCTCAGAATCTCATATGGATTGCCTATCAAGGACATAAGTAAGGGGCTAGAGAAGTTCAAAGAATTTCTATAACTAGAGAACTAACCCTGGGAGTGGGGCATTTGTCCTCGTTCTTCTGTTTCCGATGTGCGTGCATATGCACTAAGAGCTAGTCTCTTTTTCTTAAATCAATATTTTGTTAAGGCTTGTTGCTCTGAACTTTTCTTGCTTTTTAACTTTTTCCATTCTTTCTGTTTGACGAAGCCTCCCACTTGTTCTTTTATTTTTTTGGCAAGTTTTGGGCCAATTAAAGGTAGACCATTTATTTTCTCAAGGGGGGCTGTTTTGAGACCCCTTATAGTTTTCAGACCCGCATCATAAAGTATTCGTGCTCGCACTCTACCGATTCCGTTAAGTCTCACTAATGGAAGCAGTTCAATCTTAACTCCTTTTTCAATTTGCTCCATCAACTCCGCGAGATTTGAGAGAAGGTCTTTATGTTTGAAGAGGGCGGCTATTTCATGTGAAGCGTGGAGAAGCCAACGTCCAGTTGCGACAAGTCTGTACAAGTCGCCGGGTTGGACCCTAAATTTCTCGATGATTCCATCCTCTTTGACTTCTTTTATCCAAGAGTCTAAAACCAAGGCAAGTTTAGCTTCACTTAAAAACTCTTCATAGGCGATTCTGTCGGTCCATTCGTCAGGTATCTCCATCATAAACTCGTCTCGATGTTCTTCGACAAGTGAGGCAAGTTCATCGATTTCTCTTGAATAGGGACGAAGTTTCGGATACATATCTGGCATACGGGTGATCATGTGAAGAAAACTGAGATCAGTTAACAATGGGGCTCGATTTAAGAGGGCATCTCGCATGATGACCCCAGAAACTGGGTCAATGTATAATTCAGAGATTCTGCGTCCGAACTTGGTGGCATAGACATCATCTCCGCTGAACTCGATCATCTCTTCCTTATAAAGGAACTTCAAAATTTTTGCGATTACACCCTTTATGGCATCTGGGTCGTACTGGTAGGCATAAAAGGTTTTGTTGAAAAAATCGTAGATTCCTTGTTCGGTATGGGCAAAATCTGCAGCAACAGTGGCTAAGACATGTCCTCTTAGTATCCGTTCAACTGCCAGCTTCGACCATATTCTCTCTGGTTTGGCCAAGACATAGCTATCCATCAGATAGTCTCTTTCATCTTCAGTCTTAGCGACAAGTAGGGCTTCCCCAATCTTGTCATAGCGAGGTCTTCCTGCTCTTCCCGCCATCTGCTTGTATTCGAGAACTGTGATGGGATAGTAACCATATCCTGGTTCATATCGCCTATAATCATGAATAACCACCATTCTGGCTGGCAGATTCACCCCAAAAGCTAAGGTGGGCGTTGCAGTAAGAACTTTGATCTTTCCATCTCTAAAGGCATCTTCAATTATCCTTCTATGAGCACCGCCCAATCCTGCATGATGAAAAGCAGTTCCATGCTTGACAAGTTCAGCCAGAGACTCGCTAACCCTGGTTCGTTCACCAGAAGTAAGAATTCCCTCGGCAACTCGCATTAAAGAACGTTTTAAAGGTTTTGATAGAATTGATCCTACACTTGATGCGGCTTTCTTGGCTAAGCTGACCGAATTCCTTCTTGTTCCTGCAAAAATGAGTGCTTGTCCACCAGATCGAATCATGTGCATTGCCAAATTTGTCACAGAATTTTTCGTTGATTTTTCTATTTTGAAGGTATCTCCATCTCTAAATTGGGCTTCATCGTGTAGGAGTACGCCTTCTCTTAACACGACTGGTCTCCAGTCTGTTGTGATAGAAGAAGCCTTAAGCCATTCTGCAGCTTCTTCCGCATTTCTAACAGTGGCACTTAAAGCTAATAGCTGAACGTCGGGGTTGACTTGCATTAGTCGTGCAAGCACCACTTCTAAGGTTGGTCCCCGATCAGCGTCATTAAGCAGATGAACCTCGTCAGCAACTACAAGAGAGATCTCATCAATCCAGCGAGCTCTATGCCTCAGTAATGAGTCACCCTTCTCATTTGTAGTAATAATTATGTCATACCGTTCCAACCAAGGGTCACTTCTGTCATAGTCGCCAGTGCTGATGCCTATGCGGAGGCGTCTCCCACTCTTCTTCTTTATCCTAGCATATTTTCTGAACTCTCGGTATTTTTCACTGGCTAGTGCTCGCAAAGGAGTTAGATAGAGAACTTTCCCATCTTCCTCTAATACATGTCTTAAGGCGCAGAGTTCAGCGATAAGGGTCTTGCCTGATGCTGTGGGACTTGCTAAGATTAGGTTCTTCCCTTCCAAGGCTCCTGCTTTTACAGCTTCCTCTTGAGGAGGATAGAGTTGTGTAATTCCAGATTTTATTATTACTTCCTTAACAGAGTTTGGTATTAGTAACTCTTCAATTCGCATGGACAAAAGACCTTTTACGACTACGTTTTCTTGAGATAACCAGCCTTCGGCGAGTATATGGTTCCTTCTTTCAGCAATTGACCTATGAGCCTCTCAGCTTCCGGGCTCGGGATTTCATGTTGGGTTTGAAGCTTTTCCATGAGGGATGACCTCTCAACCATTCCAGTTTCTTTTTCCATATCAATCATGGTACGCAAGATAACTTGCAGTCTATCTCGTAGGCTTTTGGGTTTGCCGGTCATGATAATGTCGATGTCTAATTGGTGGGAGGAGATGTCAATCCCAACTTCTTCTAGTGAGCGTTTCATGATGGCAATTGAGGCTTCAGCGTCTTCGGCGAGAATTTCTTTTCGGAAGGCAACTCGTGCCCTAGCCTCTGCTATCCTAATTAACGACTCAAGTTGTCGCGGTGTTATAGCGATGGGTGTTCCTTCGGTTTCGCTGGCTAAGCGCATGGTTAAGTAGAAATCTTTGAGGCGTTCCAACGCTTCTTTACTCAATATGGGTTTTATGCCCTTGGCATAACTCACATATTTGCGAAGAAGATCTGGAGCAACTGGGGGCTCAACAGGGGCACTTCCAGTTTTGTGCAAATTGAGTATATGTTCAGACATTTTAGTGTCTAAATCCTTTTCTGGAGCGTCTTTCAACACGAAGATAAGGTCAAATCTTGACAGAATCGTGACTGGAAGGGATATATTGTTTGCAACCGTTTGGTAAGGATCATATCTACCAAGGGCAGGGTTGGCCGCCGCCAAAATGGCAGTTCGAGCGTTCAGTGTTGCAACTATGCCACCCTTCGCTACAGAGACCGTATGCTGTTCCATAGCTTCGTGGATGGCGACGCGGTCTTCGGGACGCATCTTATCAATTTCATCGATGCAGGCGATACCCTTGTCTGCAAGCACTAAAGCACCTGCTTCAAGAGTCATCCCACCCTGCCGTCTCTCACGGAGTACGGCTGCCGTCAAACCAGCTGCTGTTGATCCTCGACCGGAAGTATATAGTCCTCGTGGAGCGACTCTTGCTACATATTGTAGAAGTTGTGACTTGGCTGTTCCAGGGTCTCCCACCAATAGGGCATTCATCTCCCCTCGGATAGATATGTCTGGAAGAAGTTTTTTAACACCCCCGAAAAGAAGATACATTATTGCTTCCTTGATGTGTTCGTAACCATAGATGGAAGGTGCTATGGATCTTATGATGTTGCGATGAATCCATGGATCCTTTGAAAGCTCAAGTATCTGCTTTTCTTCTTCAGGAGAGATGAGAACTTTCTCAGGTTCTTTGCTGAGGGCATCTATGAAGTTTGTGTCAATATGTAGCGTAAAAAGCCGAAGGGTTCCCACCTTCGGAAGAGTAGGAGCTGATGCACGGACAATTCCAACCACCGAAATGTTATCACCGGGTCTCACTACATCGACAAGATCTCTACCAAAGAGTTTTATATCTAGCCAACGGGGAAGTTGACCGGGTGGAAGATCTTCTGGTCTTTCTTGAATGCGGATTTCCTGCGAATCTATAAATGTGGATTCTTCTTGGAGGAAGTCGAATGGGCCTCTTCTATCGCAGGCTGGGTCGCTACATACTGGTGGTGCCCTTAGGAAGGTACCGGTTTGGTTAACGTAGGTGGGTGTGCCACATCGTTTGCAACGGAAAGCAGCTTGCATGACTAAGGGACGAACAGGGGTTGCCCGGACAATGATCCCTGCGACCGTGACAAGTTTTCCAATGTGCTTAGAACCTAGGATCCTTAGTTGTGTTGTTTCTGGTAAGCCTCTAAGTCTCACGTTCACTGTCTCAACTTCTTCGGCATATTCTGGATCTTCTATTTGCAACTGAGCCAAAGCAGCACGATTCGTATGCCCCAGATATTCGTCAGGCGCTTTCAAAAGGGATTTTGCAAGTGCCGAATCTGTGGTGAGAAGGTCTTCAAAATCCACAATGAACGATGTGCTACCAGCAATTGCCATTTGGGAAATTCTCTTACGATATTTTTCCAGTTTCAGGAAGTCTTGGAATCGCTCTTGCGGACCAGCTACCACTACTTCAGTCAAGATTCGTCACGCACCTTTACTTTAAGGATTTTTGACCCCCACTCGCTGATGATTGCGTATAGGCTTTTGTAGAGGGCACGCTCTTCCTTCGTTAAGTTATTTAAAATTTGATTACTTTGTTCCGGAGCAGAGGATAGAGAGACTATCTTCTTCAATCTACAGTTGATGATGTCTTGTGCGAGTCTGGTGACCTTTTCGTATTCCGTCCTCTTTTCAGGTTTTTTCATACCTTGTCCTTTCAGGTCATTGAGATAGCGCCTCAGTTTTGGATAGAAACCTTCAGGTAAGGGGGCAATTTGTTTGACTGGTTGAACGCTCTCTTTCCAATGCAACTTGTAAAGTTTTACTGCGTCAAGTAGTTCTTCGTCACGGAAGCGGGCTACTCCAGCCTTCTCCAGTTCTTTAGCTACCCAAAACTTCACTTCATATTCCTTCCCTTCTTCCAAGGGACCAATTGTTAAGCCTGGGAGTTGGATTTCTGGACATTTTCTATTTACCATTATCCTAACCGGAGTATTCTCATAAATGCATTCCATGTCATCTATGGATGCTGATGGTTTTGCTGACAACTACAACCCTCTTTTGGCAAAAAGCTTGCCCTTACAGAAGTGCATTTACAGATATAAAAGCGCTCTAGTCGACAAAGATTTATGCAAAATGGAAAGCTAGATGCCATCTAAATAACCTGCGCAGGGTGCAATCTTTATTTTCCATCTTGAATCTAACATGCTCTAATCCCATTTTAGGGTTAGATCTTGTAGTATCTTCGAGTTAGTGAGCGTCAAGAACGGGTTCATACTGGAAGACTCGCCCTAAGAAAACGCGCTTGTCGATTAAATTAGTAACCCGCTCCAAGTCCATATGAACTGGAAAAGAAAGAGGGAAAGAGAAAATTAGATGCGCCCTAAGGCTTTCATGGCGTCCACTAGTCTGCTGATTGACAGAGTGTAGGCACCGGTTCTCATGTCCACCTCGTGTTCTTTGCATGTTTCATAAGTATCTGTGAAAGCTTTGACCATCACAGTTTTCAGCTTCTCGTCCACTTCCTCTTCAGTCCAGTAATATCCCATTCTGTTCTGTACCCATTCGAAGTAGCTGACAGTTACGCCTCCAGCGTTCGCGAGAATATCTGGAATAACTATCACGCCTTTCTTGCGCAGTATTTTGTCAGCTTCTGGTGTTGTGGGACCATTCGCTTCTTCAATTAGGAGCTTTGATTTGACTTCGTGAGCATTTTTCTCAGTTATCTGGTTTTCTAAAGCGGCTGGGATCAGTACGTCGCAGTCAACCGTTATAGGATCGACTACGCCTATTTCTATGCTTCCTGGAAAACCTTTCACCGAACCAGTTGATTTTTTGTGTTCCACGAGCTTAAGGGGATGCATACCCTTTGCGTTATAGGCTCCACCAGTTGAGTCGCTCACAGCTACTATCTTGCACCCTACGTCGTAAAGGTACTGGGCCACTGGTCTCGCAACCTTGCCATACCCTTGAATTGACACACTGGCCCCTTTCAACGGCATGCTAAAAGCTTTTGCTGCTTCAACAGTCACGAAGAAGGTGCCTCGACCTGTTGCTGTTTCCCGTCCTTTCGAGCCACCTATGCTGATGGGCTTTGCAGTTATTATGCTTGGGAGAGATTGACCTACGATTTTAATGTATTCGTCCATAAACCACCCCATCATTTGAGAGTCGGTTCCAACATCTGACGCCGGAACGTCAAGGTTTGGACCTATGAATCTGGCGATTGCAGACGCGTAACTTCTTGTCAAACGTTCAAGCTCGGCTTTTGACATTTTCTTGGGGTCACATGTGATTCCACCTTTTCCCCCACCGTACGCGAGTCCTACAACACCGTTTTTAAGTGTCATCCAGTAAGCGAGAGCCTTGACCTCATCTAGACAGACATTCGGATGATACCGTATTCCTCCCTTAGCTGGTCCTCTAGCCGTATTGTGTCGGACACGGTAACCCGTGAAAACTTCTATTTGGCCATCGTCCATTCGAATAGGAAGTGACACTATCAGTGTTTTTTCTGGTTCACTCAAAACTTTGACGATACTCTCATGAAGATCCAAGATCTTCGCCGTTTCTCTGAGCGGCTCTAAGGCTTTCTCATATACACTACTTTGTGACTGCACGTTGATCACCTGAAGCATGTTACTGGCATATTTATTGTGCTCTGCCCCCTCCAACGTGACAGGCAGTTCCCTGATACACACGAATGAGATGTTTGCCGTGTGGTGTAAGGTGGAACGCCTTGTGGAATGATGCCACACTGTACACTTGAATCATAGGAGCATCAGGCCTTTCGGATATGTGTCTCAGCACTCAAGCTGGGAGGTACCAGTATAAGTCCTCGCGCTCTTGTAGTGTCGTGATTAAAGCCGATTGCTTCATAAGGGCAACGCTTGAAAATCTTGTCGGCTTCACTGTATTCAGGGGCACTTTCCCTCAAGCTTCATCACCCTTTCAACGTGCTGTCATCAGCACATGACCTTTACAAATGTAAACCTAGAGTATGTGCATTACGGAACGAAGCTTTTAAAGATTGTGTTTGTTGGTTCTGGTAACTCGCGCGCGCGCAACTCCATCCCACGATGGTTAACACCTAACCATATCCCACGACAAGTTAACGGAACCTGTTTGTTGTTGATATGACATGGGCAGTTTTATCAAGAAATCACAGATGTTTATGGCAATAGCTACAAGCAACTTCGGCAGCGACTTTTGTGTGAAAGGGTTTTAATGGGAAGATCTGTCTCATTATCAGTGATGAAAGCATCCTATTTCGTGGAATTATGAGCACTCGTGACAATCAAATAGTTGTATACCGTCATTATGCTATCCTCCTCTTCGTGGTTGGAGTTTTCATACTTATTGTTGGTCTAATAGCTTCAACTCATAAGAAAGAAAGTTGATAGTTGATTCTCGTTTTCATCTTTGTCTTTCTCCTTGTTTTGAGGTCTCTAAGGATATTCCCTAGTCCCAATGGTTCTAGGGTCTTCCTTCAATTGTCTTTTTCCTCATATAGATTCTTGCAATAAACCACAGAACTCCTATAGCGATCAGAGCGAATAAGAGATAGTTTGGATCAATTTTACCAACAAGCAAAGGCAGAGAAGCAAGTATTACAATTGCACTGATCACAAACAAGGCGTACGCCAAACTTATTTTGTTCATGCGATCACCAGAAACATTCTAACTACTCTTCTCGTTTCAGATTGACAATGAATATGTGGGGAAAACATTGTAAGAGTAACCGCTATCACCTCTCGCTCACCAACTCTACATGACCTACATGTATTTAATTTCTGTTATTCAGACGATGCTTTAAAGTGGCCACAGCAGAACGATATTCCTTTTACATTATGATGCGCGCGCGAAACGGTGCCACTTTAGAAGCTACAAGAAGTCCATCAACAAATACAGAAACCCTATACACAACTCCAAAACTCTAAAAGAAGCTCCAATTCGGGAAAGGAGAACAGCAATCAAGTCGGCTTTTGCCTTCACAAACACTTTAAAAGTCTAATCTCTCTATTTGTCTCAAAACCAAGGAGGCTCACAATCTGGTTGCTTACACGTTATGGACTGAAAAATATCGCCCTCGCAGCCTAGGCGATATAATAAATCAGAAAGAGATAGTTGAACGACTAAAGAGTTTCGTTGACGCCAAAAATATTCCGCATTGTATCTTTGCTGGCCCCCCTGGAACTGGAAAGACAACTGCTGCGTTATGTTTGGCTCATGACTTGTATGTGGAAGGATGGCGAGAGCATTTAATGGAGTTGAACGCCAGTGATGAACGTGGAATAAACGTTGTTAGGGAAACCGTAAAGACCTTTGCTCGAACCCGTTCCATCGGTGAGATTCCCTTTAAGATCATGATCTTAGATGAAGCCGATAACATGACTAGGGATGCCCAACAAGCTCTGCGGCGAACAATGGAACGTTTTACAGAAACCTGCCGTTTCATTCTCATCGCAAATTACAGTGGAAAGATCATTGAGCCAATCCAATCGCGTTGTGCTCCCTTCAGATTTACCTACTTGAGTAGAGATGATCAAGACGCTTATCTGCGACGCATCATTGAGAAAGAGAACGTGCAAATAGACGAGAGAGGATTAAATGCAATTTTCGAGGTGTGTGGCGGAGACCTACGAAGGGCAGTTAACACGCTGCAGGCCGCCGCCTCCTTAGGTAAAAACATCGACGAAGAAACAATATACTCTGTGATTGGACGAGCAAACCCAATAGATGTTCGAGACATGATCATCTTAGCAATGAAAGGCGACTTTATAAAAGCCAGAGAAAAATTGCGAGACATGATCATGAAATATGGAGTTGCTGGGACTGACATAATCCGGCAAATCCACATTGAAATTTTCCGTTCTGGAATACCGGAAAAATGGAAGGTTCGATTAGCAGCTGCTATCGGGGAAACTGATTTCAGGCTGATTCAAGGCGCCGAGGATGAAGTTCAATTAAGCGCCTTATTAGCACGGTTGGTCGAGGCTGGTTATGAGATCCAGAAGGGCGGTTAACCCGCGTGTATACGGCCTGGACAACGAAACATAAGCCCGGTTCACTCGAGGAAGTGGTTGGCAATAGCGAGGCAATTCAAACGCTTGCGGGTTGGGTGAAGTCTTGGGATAAGCGTATTCCCAAGAAACGTGCCGCCTTCCTTTACGGTCCACCTGGAGTTGGAAAAACCGTCTGTGTCGAAGCTTTAGCCCACGATTTAGGTATGGAATTGGTGGAGAAGAATGCAAGTGACTATAGAACTGCTGATATGGTTAAGCGTTTTGCGGGTCTAGCCTCCCAATACGGAACCTTGTTTGGTCACAAGCGTATGGTTTTGCTGGATGAGTTAGACGGTATCACTGGAACCGCCGATAGAGGTGGAGTAAGAGCGGTTATTGAAGTTGTTAAGGAGGCACATTGCCCCGTGGTGCTCATCGCTAATGACGTTTACAACCCCCGATTTGCTACGCTTCGACGCTACTGTCTCCTAATTGAGTTTAAGAAACCTACCGTTTTACAGGTTGTCAAACGCTTGAAAGAAATTTGCAGACGCGAAGGAATCACGGCTGAAGATGAAACATTAAAATTTGTTGCTCAACGGTCCGGGCGTGACGTCAGATCAGCCATTAACGATTTACAAGCTCTTGCTCAAGGAAAGAAACATCTAACTCATGAAGATGTAAGTTGGCTGGCTGAACGTAATCGCAAAGAAGTCATCTTCAACGTTTTAAGAACCATCTTCTATTCAAGAGACTGCACTGAAGCAAAGAGGGTTTTGGATACAGCCAATGTTGACCGAGATATGTTGTTTCAATGGATCTATGAAAACGTGCCTCATCAATTGACTGATCCAGAAGATTTGGCGAAGGCCATGGATTCCTTGTCTCTGGCTGATCTGTACCGCGGTAGAATTCGTTCTTCCCAAAATTGGAGTCTACTGCGGTATGTTCTGGATTTTATGACCGCTGGGGTGGCGATGGCTAGAGAACGGACAAAAGTGGGTGGATGGGTTCCCTTCAGGTTTCCGGAGAGAATTCGTTGGTTGTCTCGAACCAGAAGCGAACGAGATATGAGGTCGCGAATCGGCATGAAAATTCGCAGAAAATGTCATGTGTCATCGGTTGTGGCTGTGAAGGAGTTTCTTCCTTATTTGAGGATAGTTTTTGAAAGTAATGCTGGGATGGCTTGTGGAATAGCGGAATGGCTTGGCTTAGATGAGGACATGGTTGAATATTTGGCTGGAGGGAAAAGACAAGCGAAGGCTATCATGAAAAGTTTAGGTTAGAGGATTCTATTAAGTCATCGAACTCTGTCTTTAGTCCAAGTGTATGATACCTAAACAGAGAGTGACGGAGTTTGCACCTTCAGCCTCAATGTCAGCATCGAAGTTCTTATAGGATTTGCCTGCTATGGTCCCCAAAGAAATTTCCTTAGTTTCAAGCAGAGAACCTTTACCATCGTAGATTCGGATATGAAGAAATATATTTTGGATTGAATCATTTCCAGAGTTAAAGATTGTTCCTTTCACGGTAACATAGTCTATGCCTAACCATACTGGATAAACTGTGGACTCGTAATTAATTAGATGGAGTTGTGACATGCTTACCTGTTTCTTTTCAACTGTTTCAACTGTTATTTCCTTGTCTACTTTCCTCATTTTGATCATGTGATATGGCTGAGAAGTCGCAGGCCAACCTCCAGAATTGAAAGGATGCATCTTCTCCACCTTAACTATCGCACACTGAGGAGTATCAATTACTTCTTTGATTTCTATTTCGTAATTCCCGCGAGTAGGAAATTCTCCCATAAAAACTGCAATGATTATGGTCTTCGAGAAGTCTATTTCGAGCGGAGGCTGTGGAGTAGCAGAGTCGCTTTGGTGTTGATTCCACACAACTGCCCATGCGCTTTCATTTTCTATCACATAATATGTTGAGTTCTTATGTCCAGAAGTGTATCCTTTTTCAATTGTTTGAAATTCTATGTATTGTAATCCTAGTATTTGTTGCAGGTCTTGTATTTGTGTCTGTAGGCCAGATATTTCATTGTTTAATTGATTGTTAACCGCGTTTAATTGGTTGATAACCGCGTGCAAATGGACATTTACTATTAGAGATGTGACTACTACACCTATCATAATCACTGATAGAAAGAATCCTAACTTTCCCACACTAAATACCCAGCAATGACTAAGGAACTGAGACTATTTAATTCTACTTTTTAGAACAGAGGAGTTGACCTATAAACATGCATGTATAGAAGCCCCTGCAGAGTTAACAGAATACGTTAAACTGTTGGTTTCAAAATCTGATTATTTTAGGCTATACTTGTTATGGTGAACTATTTGTTTTAGTGGTTTTCTTGGGCGGGTTTTTGTTGTGGGGGTTTCTGCTGGGTAGCCGATGGGGATGATGGCGACTAGGGAATAGTGGTTCGGTATGTTTAGGAGTTTATTTAGAAAGGCTGTGTCTGAGGGGGTGTAGGTGAGGGTTCCCAGTTTCTGATTTTCTGCTTGGAGGAGGATGTAGGCGATGGATATCCATGTGGATTCAAGCCAGTAAGGAGCCTTAGTGTCGCTTGCGACTACGATGAGGGCTGGAGCATCTGTTAGGAAGGGTTTTGCTGGGGTTATGCCTTGCTTTTTGAACCATTCTTTTAGTGGTGATGGTGCAGTCTTATGATATTTCGTCTCCTCTCTTTCAGCTTCCTTTCTGATTTGCTGTTTTAGTGTTGTATCCGTGACTAGAATGTAGGTCCATGGTTGTTGATTAGCTCCGGAAGGAGCATACCTTCCTGCATCCAATACCGAATAGATTTTCTCTAATGTAATGCTTTGTTTCTTGTATTTTCGGATGCTTTTTCGGCTTTTAATCAGGTCTAACAGTTCCATAAATGCCACTTCTGGAAACAGTTGATAATGGAGACTATGACACAAAAAGCTTTTACTAAGACTGTTAACACGGTGATGTCAACTTCAGCTTTACATAGAAGGAGTGCGGGTGCCGCGTATGATTGCGGAAGAGAAAGAAGTCAGAAAACTCATAGACGATGCAGAACAGGATGTAAAGGCAGATGACCTTAAGGAAGCAGGAAAGAAATTACACCAAGCAATGCAAATAGCCAAAAACATAGGAAATGAAAAGTTACTCAATTATATCCACGAATTCATTCAGAAATTCAGCTACAGTACTAAAGCGCAACCAGTTGAATTAAGCCCCACAGAAACAGACGGGTTTATTTTGGACATCGGAGGCGGAGGAGAAGGTATAATCGGTAGGCTAAACGGAAAGCAAGTGGTTGCGATTGATACGAGCGAAAGAGAATTAGAAGAAACTCAAAATGAAGCATTAAAAGCCGTAATGGATGCAACAGATTTAAAATTTCTTCCCGAGTCATTTGATGTTTGCACCGCTTTCTTCTCTCTTATGTATATTCCAAAGAACAAACACTTGAAAGTGTTTGAAGAAGTTCATCGAGTTCTAAAAGACGATGGAAAATTCTTAGTGTGGGATGTCAGGATTCCTGAGAGATATGGGGACTATAAAGCATTCATAGTGCGTCTAAAAGTCCGACTGCCCGATGAAGAGATAGAAACTGGATACGGAGTGAAATGGCGCACGCAGAACATTGAATATTTCAAGGAGTTGGCACAGAAAACAAACTTCAAAATAGTAAATGAATGGAGTAAGGGTGAGATTTTCCGTTTGGAAATGTCCAAAAACGTGTAATACACTTTGGATAGTTAGTTTGAATTCCAGTATGGCTTTCTTCTTTTGCAGGCTTCTATAAACAGACTTTCCAATTCCTTGTCGTTTGCGCCGTTTCTTAGAGGACCGAGAATATCGACTAGGTTGTCGTTTCGCATTAAACACGGCTTCAGTTTTCCATCACTTGTCATTCTTAATCGGGTGCACCTTCTGCAGAACTGTGTGTTTTCGATTGGCTTGACGATCTCAACTTTTGTTTTGGGAAGGAAGTATACTTTACGGTTCTGCATGTTCTTGCGGGTTCTCACTTCTAAAGCCTGTTCCTTTAGTTGCTTCTGTGTTGCATCCAGATTAAAATGATGTTGTTCGTAATAGTCTTGACTGATGTTCACGGGTTCCAACTCGATCAACTGTAAGATCGTGCCACTATGCTCTGCAAAACTGAGCATCTTTTCGATTTCATTATCGTTTATGCCCTTCAAGATCAGCATGTTCAACTTTACTGGATGGAGACCAACATCCACGGCTGTCTTGACTCCCTTAAGAACTTCCCGTAATTCACCATCCATTAAATTGCGATAGGTTTTTGCGTCGAGGCTTGGAAAGCTTATGTTTACTCGAATCAATCCTTTCTGCTTCAGGTCTTTGGCTAAAAATCCCAAATGTACTCCGTTGGTGGTCATTGATAAGTCTTTTAAGCCTTGAAGATTTGCCATGCCTTCCACAATCTGTAGGATGTCTTTACGGAGAAGGGGTTCGCCACCAGTCAATTTCGCTTTGGAGATGCCTAAGCCAACCGCTATTTTGGTTAGCTGAATAATTTCTTCGGTGGTCATCTCTCTTTTAAAAGAGCCTGTACTGCTGGGTGTCTCGCCCTCTCTGTGGCAGTATGGGCAGTTGAGGTTGCACCTTTGCGTCACGGAAATCCTTAGATTGAGCACTGGGCGCCCGAAATTGTCGTAAATCATTAGGTATCACTATTCTTCGTGGGCGTGTTTTAGTATGTGACCTCCCTCGGGCAAAATAAGTTTTTCCAAACATAGCCGTACAGCTTGAGGTGAACCAGGAATACAAAAGACCGCCTTTCCTTTGTCTGCGATCCCAGCCAAGGCACGACTGAGTAAGGCTGCAGATCCGATCTCATCATAACTTAGCCGCCGAAACAACTCCCCAAAGCCAGGCAAAGTCTTTCTCAACAAGGGTCTGACAACCTCAATCGTCACATCCGAAAGGCTGACACCTGTTCCACCACAAGTAATAACCGCATCGACAGCCTTCATCCCTAATGCGTTTCCAACGCTCTGTCCAATCATAACCCGGTCATCTGGCACAACAGTTCTAGAAACAACTCTGTGCCCAGCCTTCTCCAACAACTCTGCAATTAAATCTCCAGAAGGGTCATCCACTTGCTTCATTAGTTTCATCGTTTCAAAGCGACTACTGCTACAGACGATAACAGCAAATCCAATCTGTTTAGGGGCTTTAGCCTTATGCTCCCGAGTAGTATTACTCAAACTGTAAATCCCTTCTTCCTAGAGAAGATAATTTTGAAAACTCTGCTTATCAGTCTTTGTCATCTTGAGAGGTAAACTAAAAATAAGATAAAACCTCAAATCAACTAGCGAAAACAAATGCAACAAAAACTCTTTGGCACTTCAGGAATAAGAGGCATAGTAAACAGAGAGTTGACCCCAGAGATAGTGGTAAAAATTGGTTTAGCAGTCGCCACAACCACAAATTCTGGAAAAGTCATTGTTGCATGTGACACCCGCACTTCAAGCCCCATGATAGAACACTCCTTGACAGCAGGACTACAAGCAGGCGGGTCAACCGTCTACAGACTAGGATTACTTCCAACACCCACCCTTGCTTATCTAACACGAGAACTCAAAGCCGACATAGGAATAATGATAACCGCCTCCCACAACCCACCCCAATACAATGGCCTCAAACTCTTCAACCAAGACACCACAGCCTACAACGAAGAACAACAAAACCAAATCGAAAAAACCATAAAAAGCAACACCTACAAGAGAACAACGTGGCAAAACATTGACTCAGCAAAATCCATCGACGAATCCACCCGCTACCTGCAAATGATCCAGAACTTTGTAAAACTCAATAAGAAGTGGAACGTCGTAATAGACCCAGGTTGCGGAGCCACAAGCCGAATTGCACCACTCATATTCAGGGTCCTCGGATGTAAGGTAACAGCCTTGAACACTCAACCAAACGGCTTTTTTCCGGGAAGAAGCCCTGAACCAGAAGCGCAATCCTTACAACAGTTGTGCCAAACAGTAAAACACCTACGAGCAGACCTTGGAATTGCTTACGATGGAGACGGGGACAGAATGGTGGCTGTTGATGAAAATGGCATGCTCGCTTCCTTCAATCAGATTCTGGCGGCTTACTCCTCCTATGTGGTGCGGAAGCAAGCAGGTGGGATTATAGTGACAAATGTGGAAGCTTCTATGTGTATTGAGGAGATGACAGAGTTGCATGATGGGAAGGTTGTACGGACACGAGTTGGCGATGTATACGTGGCTGCAGCTGTGAAAAGGCATAAGGCAATCTTCGGAGGTGAACCCTGTGGGGCCTGGATACATCCCCAATTTTATTTTTGTCCAGATGGCATTCTCTCCTCAATTCTTCTCCTTAAGGCTCTTGAAGAAGAAAACAAAAATCTCTCTTCATTCGTGTCTGAAGCACCACGTTATCCAACTTTGAGAAGAAATCTAACCTGTCCAGAACAGGGCAAATCTGTTGTGATGAAGAAATTAGAAAAAACGCTCCCTACAGCCTTGCCGAGAGTTAAAGAAAAAGTGAGCCTTGATGGGATACGCTTGACTCTGGAAAATGGGTGGATATTAGTCAGGTCTTCTGGAACAGAACCGCTAATACGCATCACCGTAGAAGCAGATTCGGAAAAAATGGTGGAAGCAATCATGGAGAAAGGTGTAAACACAGTTGAAAAAATGATTAGGGAGACAGTTTGATGAAAGCAGTCGTATTGTCGGCGGGTGAGGGAATTCGCCTTCGTCCACTTACGTTTACTCGACCTAAGCACCTAATTCCTGTCGGCGGAAAGCCACTTTTAGAACATCTTCTCACTTCTGTGAAGACAGCCGGCCTAGACGAAGTTCTAGTTGTAATCCATTACATGGGTGAAAAAATCCAAAGTTTCTTTGGTGACGGCTCAAAATTTGGGTTACAACTGAAGTATGTAGTTCAAAAGGAGATGGGTGGCACCGCAGATGCAATAGGTGCAGTCGAACCGTTCGTAGATGATGATTTCTTGCTGATTTATGGTGACCTCCTCGTAACTCCAAATACTATAAAGCAAGTCCTACGTTCCAATGAAAAAGAAAAAGCCACTACAACTATGGCAGTAGTTCCCGTAAAGCACCCTGAAAATTATGGCATCGTAAAACTTGATGATTCCTATGTTACAGAGATTTTTGAAAAACCTAGTGACCGGGCGCCCACCAACTTAGCAAATGCTGGCATCTACGTCTTTTCAACTGAAATCTTCCAGAAAATAAAACAGACGACCCCCTCTTCGAGGGGTGAACTAGAAATAACTGACTCACTTCGTCTTCTCTTGGATGAAAGACAAAGAGTTCTTGCTGTTCCCGTCTCCAGTGAAGAATGGCTTGATGTTGGACGGCCTTGGGATTTGTTTGACGCAAATGAACGAGTGCTCAGGCAGACGGAACCGGTACTAAACGGCGAAATAGAAGATGGAGCACACCTTATGGGTCAGATTTCAGTTGCTCGTGGTGCTCGAATTCGCTCAGGAACCTATATCAGGGGACCAACCTTCATTGGTGAAAATAGTGATATAGGGCCGAACTGTTATATTCGACCTTACACGAGCATTGGCCGGCACGTTAGAATTGGTAATGCCTGTGAAATCAAGAATAGCATAATTCTGGATAGAACTCAGATTGGCCATTTGTCCTATGTTGGTGACAGTCTTGTAGGAGAAGAATGTAACTTAGGAGCAGGGAGTGTCGTGGCAAATTATCGTCTTGACGGCAGATCTGTTAAAGTGATGGTGAAGGGTGAGGTTGTTGACAGTGGGAGAACAAAGCTTGGAGTTATTCTTGGGGATCATGTCAAAACAGGAATTAACTCTTTGTTTATGCCTGGGGTGAAAGTTGGTCACGGTAGTTGGATAGGGCCGAATGTGGTGGTGTATCGAGATGTTCCATCTAATACTGGTGTTCTTCTAAAGCAAGAAATCGAGCAAAAAGAAATATAGTCGTTGGCTGAATCTTAGAATTCTGATTTTTCGGAAAAGTATGAATATTCCGAACATCTTTGCTTATTTTTGGAAATGAATTCCATGACCCATGTGGATGAAATAAAAGAAGTGGTAAAAGAATCCTACGGAAAAATTTGGGAAACTGAAGGAACATGTTGCTGTCCATCGCGCAAAACAAGTTGGTCCAGAGGGGAAAGCGGTAGGCATAGATTTCTCTCCTGAAGGAATAGCCGAAGCCGAAACGAAAGCGAATGAATTGGGATTAGAAGAAGTTACAGAGTTGAGGGTTGCAGACGCCGAAAAACTACCCTTCGAGGATAACTATTTTGATGCTGTAATAAGCGAATGCGTTGTATGCTTAACCCCTAACAAACAAAAGGCGTTTGATGAGAAAACTAGAGTGCTAAAACCTGGTGGAAAAATAGTGATGCATGACGTGATTTCCAAGGCACCTATGCCAAAAGCAGTCCAAACAGACCCAGAAGTCTATTGCGGATGCATAGGTGGAGCCGTTAGCCAAGACGACTATGTCGAAATGTTCCAACGGGCTGGATTAACGGAAATAGACACTGTTGACTACTCGGAGGAACCGCGCGCGCATGCCTAAGGATTTGCGTGAAAAAGCTGGAATTAAGACGGGCGACAAGTTAGCTATTGTGGCTTCCACGAGGGGAGAGAAAGTGTGTTGCATTATGTTGATGCGGACAGAGGAATTGACGGAAAGTATTAGAGAAACATTCAGACCATTATTAGAAGACCTAGTAAAATAATCCTTACACTTTCTCTCTTCTATAAATGCGCGCGCTTACATTTTTGGTCTGGAATCCCCCCAGTACTTAAACTGAAAACAATAAATGTAGTCGTTTTCATTTAGAAACCCAATTGAATAAAGTTTAGGCAGTAGGTCATGATATGAACGTTTTCCTTCGCATCTTTGTTTATATCCGCAAAAACTGGCTGCCCTTCTTGGTCAGCATAGCATGCATGATTCTTAGCGCAATTGTAAGCATAGAAATCCCTCTCTTAACCAAAGAGGCCATAGATAATGTCCTGCCCATGCTCGCCAACGAATTGACTGCGGAATCAGGCAAAAGTAGGCTAATCGTTCTAGCGCTTGAGATTATAGGTCTTACTGCGGTCGTTGGATTGTTCTCCTTCGTTATACGTTATGCGAACACGTATTTTTCTCAAAAAGTAGTCTACGACATTAGGAATGATGTATTTGCGTCTTTGCAGAGTCAAAGTTTTGCGTTTTATGATCGAACTCGAACTGGGCAACTTTTGTCTAGAGTAACGACGGACATAGATAGAATACGCGGCTTTTTGGGCTGGCAACTGATGTTCCTTGTGAACTCCGTGATCATTCTTGTTGTAGCCTTGTACACGATGTTATCTTTGAACGTAAGTCTTACCTTGCTTCTTTTGGTAACGATGCCTTTTCTGTTTCTAGCTTTTTATCTATTTGGAAAGAAGATAAGGCCCCTCTACGCATTGATGCGTGAAGAATACGGCAGCTTAACCTCGGTTTTGTTTGAGAATGTTACTGGTATGAGGGTTGTTCGTGCATTTGCTCGAGAAGATTTTGAAAGAAGAAAGTTCGGATCCGAGAATGACAAATACTTCAAAACTACTCTCGATATGGTTAGAGTTAGAGCGTTCTACATACCTCTCATAGCCTTCTTGGTTGGAATTGGAACAGTCACAATCTTTTGGTACGGCGGGTTAGGAGTAGTTCAAGGGACACTGACGATAGGAGGGCTAGTAGCGTTCAACGCATATCTGGTAATGTTAGCAATGCCCATGCGCTTTCTTGGCTTCTTTGTCTCTGGTTATCAGCTAAGCGGGGTCGCTGGCGAGAGAGTGTTTGAAATAATGGATGCTAAGCCGGAGATTAAAGAAAAGCTTGGCGCACTCTCGGTTCCTAGATTGCAGGGTTGCGTGAGATTTGAGAACGTTTCATTTGGCTACGAAGGTGAAAGGCAGGTTCTCAAGAATGTTAACTTGGAAGTGAAACCTGGAGAGACCGTTGCTCTTTTAGGACCAACTGGATCTGGTAAAAGCACTCTTATTCGCTTGGTTCCTCGTTTTTATGATGTGTCCTCTGGGAAAATTGCGATAGATGGCTATGACATTAGGAATTTGAAGCTCAGATCTTTACGAAAGCAGATAGGGATAGTTTCTCAGGAGACATTTCTTTTCGCTAGGACTGTGAAAGAGAATATAGCGTTTGGTAAGCCTGGAGCGACTATGGAGGAGATTATTGCTGCTGCAAAGGTGGCGAGAGCTCACGAGTTCATCTCTGCTTTGCCTAGCGGTTACGATTCTATGGTTGGAGAAAGGGGCGTGACTCTTTCGGGGGGTGAACAGCAGAGAACCGCAGTAGCGAGGGCTTTGTTATCTGATCCGAGGATACTGATTCTAGACGATTCAACTTCAAGCGTTGATGTGGAAACCGAATATGAAATTCAACAGGCTTTGCGGGCTCTGTTCAAGAATAGAACAACTTTTGTAATCACTCAGCGGGTTTCAACCATAAGAAACGCAGACAAGATAGTTGTTCTTGAAAATGGAGGAATCGTAGAGGAGGGAACTCATAGAGAACTTTTGGCGAAGAAGGGCGCCTACTACAAAATTTACCAAACCTTGTACGAAGCACAGAAGCCAGTCATTGAGGCGCAAGAAAACGCCCTCAAGGAAGCGGAAGGCCTTAGGAAAAAGGAGGATGACAACAAATGACTGGATACCACTGGGGACGTGTGTTAGGTCGAGAGGAAGAAGAGTACGAGAGAAAGATTCCAGACAGGGTGCTGATAAAGAGACTAATGGAGTACGTGCTGAAATCTAAACGAAAGTTGGTAATAGCAATAGTTGCTGTGCTCCTCGCTTCCCTGACCGGACTCGTGCCACCATATTTACTCAAAGTCGCAATTGACAACTACATAAGCGTGGGAAATCTCACAGGACTAACCTTCATATCGCTTATTCTCATCGGCGTTTACCTTGCTTACTGGCTTTCAGATTACCAACGTACATACCAGATTTCTTGGCTTGGGCAAAACATGGTGAACGAAATCAGGAAGCAACTTTTTTCACATCTACAGGACCTTTCGTTTAGCTTTTATGACCAATCTGAAGCTGGAAGAATTATATCACGAGTTACTAACGACACAGACACTTTGAGCCAGATATTCGTTCAAGGCGTTGTCATGGTTATCAGCGACATTCTGACTCTGGTAGGCATTGTGACGCTGATGTTATTAATGAATGTACATCTTACCTTGGTTACGCTTTTAGTCGTGCCGCTTCTGCTGACATCAACTTTTGCCTTCCAGTCAAGGCTCAGAAGAGCTTTCAGGGCGACACGCAAGAAAATTGCACAGGTTACGAGTAGACTTCAGGAGAGTATTTCAGGTATAAGAGAGATACAGTCCTTTACGAGAGAGCGAGATACTATCGAAGTCTTCCGCCAAGCGAACATAGAAAATCTTCAAGCCAACGTGCAAGCAGGTAAGCTCTTCGCTCTTCTTTTGCCTATAATACAAATTATTGGGGCCGTTGGAACTTGCATTGTGTTATGGTATAGCGGGATATTGACGCTGGGTGGGGGTGTAACTCTAGGAGTAGTCGTAGCGTTTCTTCTTCTTGTGACCCGGTTTTTCCGACCCATAGTAGATCTGACGACTTTCTACAATACCATTCAGTCAGCCATGGCGGCAGCAGAGAGAATCTTCGAGACTCTAGACACAAAACCTGAAATCGCGGATGCTTCAGACGCTTTGGAGCTTCCAACGGTGAAAGGCGAGATTTTGTTTGAGAATATAACCTTCGGCTATGATTCCAGCTACCCCGTGCTAAGGGATATAAACGTTCGCATCGAGCATGGAAAGACCCTAGCCATAGTCGGTCCAACAGGCGCTGGGAAAAGCACTTTTGTTAAGCTCCTAAGCCGATTTTATGAGCCCCAGTCAGGAACCATAAAAGTTGACGGCTACAACATCTCTAAACTAACTCAGGAATCCTTACGAAGGCAGATGGGGGTTGTTTTGCAGGAACCCTTCCTCTTTTCGGGAACAGTGATGGAAAACATAAGGTATGGAAAGCTCGACGCTACGGAGGAGGAAGTCGAGAATGTTGCAAAGATGGTTGGTGCTTACAAGTTTATATTACAGCTTTCTAAAGGATACAAAACCGATGTTGGAGAAAGGGGAACTAGGCTTTCTCTGGGACAAAGACAACTAGTGTCATTTGCAAGAGCCCTACTACGTAACCCTCCGATCTTGATTTTAGACGAAGCTACCTCAAGCGTCGACCCATACACAGAGTTGATAATAAAGAGAGGACTCGCCGTTCTCTTAAAAAACAGAACATCTCTAGTCATTGCCCACAGGCTTTCTACGGTTAGGAACGCCGACAACATAATAGTTTTAAACAATGGCAGAATCGTGGAAGAGGGCAATCACGGAGAGCTCATGAAAAAGAAGGGACTCTACAGACGCCTCTACGAAAAACAGTTCAAAGACATCTAAACCATAATTCGTCTATGACTTTCCGATTACTCCAAATATAACAATAATTAAAGCGCTTAAAGCCAAAACTCCTCCTAAAATCCCAACCATAGCCCACTGCGTTAGCCCCGTCCACTGGTGATAAGAGCTATTATGCAGTTTCTTTGGAGCGTTGCGATAATCAGAAAGGAAATCCTTCACCTTTCAATCTTGAAAAAATGCAACATAATCTTTCATAATTCTTTATAGGATGCAAACGTCATTACATCCTAACCGCTTAGCTAGGTGTCTAAAATTGTTTGATAATCTGAAACTAAGGGAAATAAAAGAGCGAAAACAAATTTGGGAAAAAGACATCTTGCCGAAGAGTTTAGCTAGGATGTCCGAAAGGGAAGAGAGATTTTCTACGAGTTCCAACATCCCAGTTAACAGAGTTCACACGCCAGTTGACATTCAAGACATCGACTACGCCCGTGATTTAGGTCTTCCTGGCGAATATCCGTATACCCGTGGCATCTACCCCACCATGTATCGTGCCCGTTTCTGGACCATGCGCCAATACGCAGGCTTTGGCACAGCCGAACAAACCAACCAACGCTTCAAGTACCTGCTTCAACAAGGGCAGACAGGCTTAAGCGTAGCCTTCGACTTCCCAACGCAACTAGGTTACAACTGTGACCATCAAATGGCTTTAGGCGAAGTAGGTAGAGCAGGCGTCAGCATAAGCACATTAAAAGACATAGAAATTCTGTTCGACGGCATCCCCTTAGACAAGGTCACCACATCCATGACCATTAACGCTCCAACAACTATACTGTTGGCGATGTACGCCGCAGTTGCCGAAAAACAAGGCATCCCGATGGCTATGCTGGGCGGAACAGTTCAGAATGACATTTTAAAGGAGTATGCAGCCAGAGGTATGTACATCTACCCGCCTAAGCAGTCGATGCGCCTCGTAACAGACGTTTTCGAATATTGTGCCAAAAACACACCAAGATGGAATACAATTAGTATAAGTGGCTACCACATCAGAGAGGCTGGCGCCACCGCGGTACAGGAGGTAGCCTTCACTTTGGCTAATGGAATTGCCTACGTAGAAGCCGCCGTAGAAAGAGGCTTAGATTTGGACGAATTCGCCTCTCGCTTATCCTTCTTCTTTGCCAGTTACAACAACTTTCTTGAAGAAATTGCCAAGTTTAGGGCCGCAAGAAGATTGTGGGCAAGGATTATGCGTGAAAGGCTTAAAGCCGAAAATCCACGTTCTTGGTTGTTGCGTTTTCACACTCAGACTTCAGGCGTTGCTTTAACTGCGCAACAGCCGCGAAACAACATTGTTCGAGTGGCGTTCCAAGCGTTGGCATCTATCTTGGGTGGCACTCAATCCTTGCATACAAACTCTTTTGATGAAGCTTATGCCTTGCCAAGCCAGGAAGCTGTGAGAATCGCTTTAAGAACACAACAAGTCATTGCCTATGAAAGCGGTGTAGTAGATACAGTTGATCCTTTAGCGGGTTCGTACTACATTGAATACCTAACCAGTCAAATCGAAGAAGAGGCAACAAAATACATTGAGAGAATAGATTCAATGGGAGGCGCAGTCACAGCCATCGAGAATGGATACGTACAACGCGAAATCGTGGAAAGTGCTTACAGACACCAAAAAGAAGTAGAAAATAAAGACAAAATCATAGTAGGTGTCAATGAATTTGCCATCGATGAAGAAGTTCCAATAGCAATCCTACGAATTGACCCAGCAATAGAGAAAAAGCAAGTTGAAAGACTAAAAACGATGAAAAAGAATCGAAACAACAAGAAAATAGAAGACATCCTGAATGATCTGCAGTGTGTTGCGGAATCCGATGAAAACTTGATTCCACTAATCTTCCAAGCCGTCAAAGAATATGCTTCACTTGGTGAAATCTGTGATGCTTTGAGGAATGTCTTCGGAGAGTACAAAGCGCCTGCAATCTTTTGAAAACTAGTTTACTGTACTTTCATGATCCTCCATTCTTTGTAATCTGTCACTACCTTTAGGTAGCCTTTAAGTAGATTGTCGGTTTCTGGGTCCCCAGTGTCAACCCTTAAGATACCTTCTTCGATACTCTGTATCTTGTTTGTGGTGGCAGCAACAACAATTCTTTCTTTCCCAACCTTTCTGATGATCTCAGGAGTTATCTGTTGATTCCCGCGTCCAAAGAGCATGCCTTGACGCCCTATAGGCGAAATTATGATCCATGTATTTTGACAATCGGTTACCTCCTGTATGATTTTTTTCTCATTCACATCCTTCATCAGGGTTTTGTCACGATAGATATCGACTCCAAGCAATGTCTTCTCAACGCCCAGCAAATCTGCAACACATTTGACAGTGGTGCCCGGACCGAGAATATATGTGCCATCTGGGTCCATGTTCTCCACTATGAACCTTGCAACTGCCATTTGATTTTCATGTTCATCCACTGTTTCTGGGCTTACTTGCTTGCTACCTTGCAGCCGCATCGGCACAAATGGACCCTTAAGAAACCCATATAACCTTACAGAAAAACGGTCCCTTCGGATAGCATTTTCGTCAGCATCCATTATTTCAAAATCCATCAATTGAGTTGCTCCTTCGCTGAATGCTTTGACAACTTCTGCTGCCACCGAAGGATTGACAGCAAATATGCCACTGTACATTTTAACTCCAGAAGGAACGCCAAGAACAGGCACCATCCCTACGTCCTGCATTGCATCAAGAATATCCTTTGCAGTGCCATCTCCCCCCACAAAAACTATCAGATCTACTTTCTCTTCTCTAATCACTCGTTTAACAGCAGATTTCGTGTCTTCTGCAGATGTTTTCGACTTTTGACGCATTGGTAAGATTATCGCTGGAAATGTGGCAGTTTTGGTTTCATCTTCTCCCATCGTTCCAGGACATGTTATCATGGGTGTGATTGGTTTTGATGCCAAGGTCTTTAGTTTGCTTAGAAACTCCACTGCCCTAGAGGGGGCGACTGGTTTAGCTCCCATTTCGATGGCTCTCTCTAAGAGATTGTCTGTTCCTTTCAGTCCGACTCTGCCGCCCATGCCTGCAATTGGGTTCACGATGAACCCTATTTTCATAGTGTATCGTGCTCCCTATAGTTCAAATCTGCCTTGTACATAATCGTATCAAAGATGGAAAGAGAATTCTTATACTTTTAGGAATCTTTAATACCGATTCTCTAGCCAAATAACCTTTGTGAGAGGGCTTTGAATTCCTTCATTAATTTTACGGCTTAGGAGTCAGCAAGTATGAAGGCAGTAGTTAAGAAAAGGCCTGGACCTGGAGCAGAAATTACAACTGTTGATGAACCCAGTGTTCATAAAGATGAAGTTCTTGTCAAGATGAAAGCGGCTTCAATTTGTGGAACTGACATTCATATCTGGGAATGGAATGCATGGGCACGCAGCCGGATAAAGAAGATTCCGCTAATATTTGGGCACGAGTTCGCTGGAGAAGTTGTTGAGATTGGCAAAGATGTGACAAATATTCACGAAGGCGACATGGTGTCAGCAGAGACCCACATTGTGGACGGAAGTTGTTATCAGTGTAGAACAGATCGCATGCATGTGTGCCAGAACATGGAGATACTCGGAGTCGACAGAGACGGAGTCTTTGCAGAATATGTCGTGTTGCCGGAAAGAAACGCCTGGAAGAATAACCCAAACTTGGACCCAGCCATCGCTTCTATTCAAGAACCTCTGGGAAACGCTGTTCAATCGGTCCTCCCCAAAAACCGCATCGACGACATTACAGGAAAAAATGTTGCTGTCTTAGGCTGCGGTCCAATCGGTTTAATGGCAATCGCTGTGCTAAAAACGATGGGTGCCGCGAGAATCTTTGCGACAGCTGGTGGCTTGAACAAAACACGAATGGAACTCGCAGAAAAGATGGGAGCTGACCTAGTTCTTAATGCAAGAAAAGAAGGGGAGAATCTAGTTAAGATCATTCGAGACGCAACCGACGGGAATGAGGTTGATGTTGTACTAGAAATGTCAGGAGCGCCTTCGGCTGTGAGACAAGCCTTCAAGATGCTTACTCCAGGCGGCAGAGTTTCCCTTTTCGGATTACTTGATAGACCTACGGAACTGGACCTAAACAATGCGTTGATCTTTAAGGCTGCGACAGTTTACGGAATCTCAGGGCGAAGAATGTTCCAGACATGGTACCAGATGAAGGGCTTGCTCTCCGATCCTCAATTTAGAAAAAAAATCGCGTCTGTAATAACGCATAAAATACCAATAAAAAATATAGCAAAAGGCATTGATCTGATTCAGTCTAAACAGGCGGGAAAGGTTGTCCTGGAACCGAAATGGTGACAAAAGTTAAGAGGACGTTACTCGGATTAGAAAAAAGAAAAGCAGCTAATCATTTGGGTGATCTAGATGCAGATTAAAAGACATCCAACAAAGTATATGGGAAACGAATACCGTCGGCTTGTCGACGAAAACCTGAACTGGGAAATTAGGGAGCTCCAAACCGCCAACGAACCCGTATGCACCGTCGACGGCAAGGAAGTCATCATGCTTTGCGCCAACAACTATCTCAACCTTTCGACACACCCCAAAGTTGTCAAAGCCATGATAGAGGCAACCAAAAAATACGGTGCTGGAGCCGGTAGCGACCGATCAATCTCCGGCAACATGACAATTCATGAAGAGTTAGACAGACATCTTGCAAAATTCAAACGGGCACCAGCCTCCCTCACCTACCAAACTGGCTTCATGGCCAACGAAGGCCTTGTTCCCCAACTCTGCGGGAGGGGAGACCTCTTCATATCAGATGAACTGAATCACGGGTCCATCATCGATGGAGTACGACTCAGTCACGCAGATCGCGCCATCTTCAAACACAAAGACACTGAAGATTTGGTACGTGTCATGGATGAGGCAGAAAAACACAAACCACCCTATGAACACATTTGGATTCTCACTGATGGCGTTTTCAGCATGGATGGCGATCTTGCTCCGCTCTCTGAAATCGCCAGGATAGCTCAAGAGCACGGAGCCGGTGTCTATGTGGACGATGCCCACGGCGAAGGAGTGCTCGGAGAAGGCGGGCGTGGCATTGTGAGTCATTTCAATCTCAGCCGAGATCAAGTCCATGTCGAGATGGGAACCTTCTCCAAGGCCTTTGGAGTTATAGGTGGGCACATCACCGGTGGTGAAGACTTACGGAATTTTGCCTACAACAAGTCTAGGACTTGGCTTCTAAGCGGGGGAGTACCTCCCGGAGTCGCTGCTGCATGTATAGCAGCCATAGAAGTTCTTGAGTCTGAGCCACAACATGTGAAAATGGTCTGGAAAAATCGTGAATACTTCATGAAGGCAATGAAAGACCTCGGTTTTGATACAGGCCACAGCGAAACACCAATCGTACCAATAATGTGCGGTGACAGCAAGACAGCAAAAGACCTTGCCAACTTCATCTGGAAGAAAGGCATCTTTGCACTCCCAATCATCTATCCCATGGTAGCTCGTGACAAAGCCAGAATTAGAACCCAGTTGTGTACCAAACACACCAAGGAACATCTGGACAAAGCCATTGCCACATTCGAGGAAGGCGGCAAGAAACTCGCCTTAATCTGACGGCTACACAGTAGGAATCTATGTCTCTGGAATTGTGCGTGCACACGCCACTTTTCTTGCTTGGTCACGACAAATAGCATAAATCTGGGTCATGTTCTAAAAGGTCTTCAGATGAGGGTTCATCTTTGATTCTCCGACTAACACGACACCATCTCGATTTGTTAAGAGAAGAGAGTCAAAAAACGTATCCTGTCGAAGCTTGTGCCATGCTGTTCGGTGACTTAACCAGTGAAGGGGCTGTCATTAGAAAAGTTGTGGTGGCACCAAACAAACTACTCTCTAGTGAAAGATTTGAGATAGCCCCTGAGATGGCTGTCGAGGCCACCACTAAAGCAGAGGACGAAGGACTAGACTTTGTTGGTTTGTTTCATTCTCATCCAGCACCAGCAATCCCTTCAACAATCGACCTGAAATTCATGAAACTATGGGGAGATGCCATTTGGCTAATCCTATCTTCAACTGATGACAACTTTGCCGCATATCGGATGAGGGACAGTGAACCAACAGAAATGACTATCATTGTTAAATAACAGGCACAACAAAACCATGTGTGTACAGGCACCGGTAGGTGATTGATTTGACGGAGAAGGAGGATGTTATACAGTCAGCTAAATCGCACGCTGCTAAGGGATTCTTATGCTCTGAGTCGGTTCTGCTGGCAATCAGCGAGTGGCTGGAAATACGAAGCGAGTTGATACCCAAGATGGCAACTGGGTTTGGAGCCGGTATAGGCGGTTACGGATCAGTGTGCGGCGCCATAAGTGGAGGTATTATGGCTCTTGGGCTCAAGTTTGGAAGAAACGAGATAACGAGGCAAGAAACAAAACCCTACTGGTTTGCATTAGACCTTCTTAAGCGATTTGAAAAGGAATTCGGCTGTATAACCTGTCAAGAATTAACTGGATGCGATATCACTACGGAGACAGGTCGAAAGAAATATAGAGAAGGGATGTTATGGGAGACAAAGTGCAGGCAATACATCGAAAGCGTTACAGCTGCTGTCTTTGACTTAATCTTAAAGAAATCCTAACAACAAACAGGGCATGAAAGAAGATTAAAATATTAATTCAAAGGTGTTAGTACGAAAAGAAGGGGAGATTCTATGGCCTTTGACGGATTGAAGGTACTTGACTTTCATGCCCATTTTCCAACCGCAAGTTGGACGAAGTGGGCTGCCTCATGGAAACAGCGACTGGCTGAGAGGTATGGGGATGAGAATGCTCATCTACTTATGGAGCAGTCAGCGCGTGATAGGGAAGAGATGAGAAGGCTTTGGGGTTTTGCGCCGCCTGAATCTGAGGTCCACTCAGATGAAGAGCAAGCTGCTAGGTGGGTCGCCGATATCGAAGTTAAAGGCGTGGAGAGGGTAAATTTTGTGACTGGAGGCGGAAACGACAACATGGCAAAAATAGTGAGATTTTATCCAGACAAGTTTTCGGGGTTTGCTCATCACAGCCTATTTTCAGAAGATGCGCCGTCCGAGCTTGAACGCGCGGTTGAGGACCTCGGACTGAAAGGGTACAAGGTGATAGGATCCTCGCAAACTAGGCCGATAGACGATAAGTTCATTTACCCTGTGTGGGAGATGGCAGAGAAGATGAGGATTCCTGTGATCATTCATTTCGGTGTCCTCGGTGGAGGTGGAGGGTCGGCTTTGGATTTGCGGAATATGAACCCTCTGACGCTTTGGGAGGTGGCAAAGATGTTCCCGAAAATTCCGTTCGTCATTCCCCATTTTGGCGCAGGTTACCTCAGAGAACTTCTTCAGCTGTGCTGGTCATGCCCGAACGTATACATAGATACCTCAGGCTCAAACCGATGGATGCGTTGGATGCCTTTTGAAATCGATTTACAAGGGCTTTTCAGAAAAGTTGTTGAAACCGTTGGTCCGGATCGCTTGATCTTCGGAAGTGACTCCAGCTATTTTCCAAGAGGTTTCAGCGTTATATATCTGAGGAAGCAACTTGAAGTTTGTCACTCAATTGGACTCGACGAGGCGAGTATAGAAAAGATCTTCTACAAAAACGCTGCGAAATTACTGAAACTGGATGCTTGAGCTAAGCCTTTGTGAATTCTAGGTAAGAAAGTGTTTATCGGTTTGCCTTCGGCGTCCAATCGCACCTCTAATGTAGGTGATCTGCCCTACATGGTGAAAGATTTCTGATAGATAGATCAAGAGACCAAACTGTCGCTTTCTGGTGCCTCCCCACAACGGGATATCGACTTCGAGCTCTGCCTGATCTAACTTCTCAAGGGCGTTCATGACATTGCTTTTTCCCTTCTCTACATCATCCATTATTCTCTTAAAAGAGAAGGATTTGTTGCCCACGTAGTCTTCAGGCCAGTCTTTAGGCTTGTACTCTGGATCTCCTCTCAAGATTCTGTAGATTCCCACGTTCCATTGTTGGGAGAGATGAGTGAGTATCCATCTGATGGAATTAGTCTCTTCTGTGGGTCGCCAGTCCAACTCTTTCTCAGACAGGTTCTTCATCGTGCCGTCAAATCTTTCGAAGGCTAGCTTAGCGAATGCATTGATCATTTCCACTTTTTCAGACATTTACATCATCTTGGCCTATAGGTGATGGTACGGTGAGTCTCTGTAAATAAAAGCATTTGCTTCGACAGAAGAGCTATGTGACGTCCGAATGAGTGGGAGTTAAACGTTGAGAAACGTATGTTACGGGTATAGGTTAAATAATCTTGGAACCCAACTTTACGAAGTAAAAGGGATTTGCAGTGACTTCCAATGCGTTGCCTTATGAATTCGTGACTTCAGAAAAGATAACTATCGATTACCTCCGTCGTTCTAAACGTGTTAGGCTGGTGTTTCCGAAGCATTTTAAAGACACGAATATAGTCCGAAAATCTCGCGTCGGCAGGCAGAAGATCGTAGATAAGTTGCTTGACTATAACAGGAAACTAAAGGCTCCCCGACAAGTGATTCAAAACATTGAGTCTCTGTTACGGCCTGAAACTCATGCAGTGATAACTGGTCAGCAACCTGGCCTGTTCTCAGGCCCGCTGTACACCATTTACAAGGCAATGTCGACTATTGTAATATGTGAAAGACTATCTGACCAGACATACACGTTTATTCCGATCTTCTGGAACGCGTCTGAGGATCACGACCTTTCCGAAGTCAATCACATTACTGTGTTTAAGCAAAATGAGCCGTTTAAGATCCAATATAGTTGTGAATCGAGAGGTATAGCTTTCTCCCACATGAGTCTAGATAAATCTGAACTAAAGAGAATGTTGACGATAGTAGAAAATGTCTGCCCCAACACAGAGTTTAAAGCATCCTTGCTACAGGACGTCGGTGCTGCTATTCAAGGGTCATCCACAATAGGAGATTTCTTCTCTAGATTCATGATTTATCTCTTTGGGGAATTGGGGCTTGTCATGATTGAGCCACAATACTTGAGAGATTTGATGATTCCTGTTTTTGACAAACTAATTAGAAGGCCGACTGAGTGTACCCGTATCCTGAATGAAGCAGGTTCTAGACTGAATCGGCTGGGGTATTCCCCCAAAATCCACAAAAAGTCTAACGTATGCAATTTCTTTATCCTTGATGATGAAGGAGCACGACATCGAGTTACGTACAATGGAGAATTTCGGGTTGGCAGTGATGGCTACACTCAAGGAGAACTCCTTCGTTTACTTGATGATGAGCCCTCTAGGTTCAGTGCAAACGCTATCACTCGATCTGTCACTCAGGATTCACTGTTTCCCACCTTTGCTTATGCGGCTGGACCGAATGAGATTGCTTATCAGGCACAACTGAAAGAAGTATACGATTTCTTTGACTTGGAGATGCCCGTTGTATTCCCTAGATTCGGAGCTACTATACTCGAGAGGAAAGTATCCAAGGTCCTTAGAAAATATGACGCAGAAATTCATGAATTAAGGAAGCCAGAGAATCTCATGAAGAGGGTGGCCAAGGGGAAGATTGATGATGTCTTTAATTCTTTTAGAAGTGAAGTTTTGAGGGGTATGGATGATGTGACCAAGGAGGTTGAGTCGATTGACGAAACTCTCCTTAGATCCTGTTCTCTCGCGAGGGGGAAACTCCTTAAGACAATTGGCGTCTTAGAAGACAAAATCCTTTCGAAACTTAAGGAACATGACGTGATTACGAAACGGCAGATCACGAAAGCCTATAACAATCTTTTTCCCTACGGAGACCTCCAAGAACGGCAGATAAATATCTTGGATTATCTCATAAAATTTGGAAAGGGGTTCTTGAAGATTGTTTATGAAAACTACTTGAAAGCCGATTATGGTGAGCACAGGGTGATTACATGCTAGACGTACTTGCTTTGAGCCCTCATCCAGATGATGCGGAGCTTTGTTGTGGTGGTCTGATCGCTAAAATGAGTGGAAAAGGGTATCGCATTGGGATTGTAGACCTTACCAAAGGCGAGTTAGGAACTGAAGGAACGGGAAAGACAAGGATGCAGGAGGCAAGCAAAGCAGCTGAAATACTTGGAGTTGAAATTCGCGAAAATATGGATCTGGGAGACTGCAAATTGAGTTCAGGTTATGATGACGCAAAACGATTAGCTGATCTGATCAGACAATATAGACCATCAGTTCTAATAGCCCCTTATGGAGATGAACACCATCCTGATCATGCTGCGAGCAGGCGACTCACTGATAAAGCAGTCTTCTTTGCTACGCTGACAAAAATCCAAACACGCCATGAAATCCACCAAGTTGGAGTGGTTGCCTATTATATGCTGCATCAATCATTTGATCCTTCTTTTGTAGTCGACGTTACAGAGTGTTATGGAAAAAAGTTGGAAGCCATTAAAGCCTACAAATCACAGATGGGATTAATGCTCGGTCTGGAGGGGCTTCTCAAATCAATAGGGTTGAGAGATCAGTTCTATGGGTTAAGGGTAGGCGTTAAACACGGTGAACCATTCTTCTGCCACGCTCCCTTAAAGTTAGATGATCCGGTGGCCTTCTTCAGATGAGAATAGGTATTGCATGCTTTCCAACTTTTGGTGGAAGCGGAATCATAGCCACAGAATTAGCACACCACCTGGCGAAGAAACATGAGTTACATCTAGTCAGCTATGATAGGCCTGTTCGAGCTCGTCAAGAGATGGGCGTTTTCTTTCACGAGGTTGAACTCCTTTCTTACCCACTTTTTGAGCGTGTACCCTGTTGTTACTCTTTAGCTCTAGTCTCAAAATTGACAGAAATCATCAGATCCTACAATCTCGATATAATTCATGCTCATTACGCTGTTCCCAACGCGATATCTGCCTACTTGGCCAAGAAGATTTGTGACGACTCCGTGAAGATGATTACTACACTACATGGCACTGACTCCTACTTGGTTGGAAGTCACCCATCCTACAAGGAAGTGACGCAATTTAGTATGCAAAAGAGCGATGCTCTAACTGCTGTTTCAGAATACCTAAAAGATCGCACAATGGCCGAGTTTGACACCTCACAGGAAATCAGAGTAATACCGAATTTTACTGACTCAAGAAGATTTCGCCGACTCAAAAGAGATCGAGAACAAACGATTATATGCCATTCATCGAACTTCAGAACAATCAAGCGAATACCTGACATTATAAAGGCTTTCAAACTAATCTCAGAAGAAATCAACTGCAAGTTATCCCTAATTGGAGATGGCCCTGAACGCCCTAAGGTCGAGAAACTGGTAAGGAACCTAGGAATATCTGAGAATGTGGAATTCTTAGGAAATATGAAAAACGTTGAAGAGATTCTTGGGAATTCCGATCTATTCCTCTTGCCTTCAGAAGACGAAAGCTTTGGACTTGCTGCATTGGAGGCTATGAGTTGCGAAGTCCCAGTTGTTGCAAGCAATGTTGGAGGGCTAAAAGAGTTGATTTCTCACGGTGTTGACGGTTTTCTAATCGACGTTGGAAATGTGGAAGCACTTGCACAGTACTCACTTGAGATTTTGCAGAGCCCAATGTTGCAGAAGGAATTTGGCAAGAACGCACGGCAGAAAGTTCTCAGGAAATACACTCCCGACAAAATTGTGCCTAGATATGAAAGGCTGTACAATGAGACCCTAGAGAAAAAGTGAGTGCCTGCAATTTAATCGCCTATTTTCTCCTTTGAAGCGTGCCGTGGGGATTATCGCACGCCTTATTGTTGGATATAGCCCTCACAAACAGATACTAAGGCGATGGCATCATTGCGCGCGGTCTGAGAACCTTAGAGGAGCTACTTTATCACCACTATAATTGTTCCTTCATTGACAGGCATGCCCTCTGAAGCCTTAACTTCTTGGATGAGACCTGCCTTGGGCGCTGTGATTTCATTTTCCATTTTCATAGCCTCCAGAACGCAAAGGACTTCGCCAAGTTTCACAGAATCTCCCTTCTTCACCTTGACAGAAACAATTTTTCCAGCCATGGGCGCTGTGACAGCCCCTTCCTCAACAGCCTTTCTCATAGTCTCCTTAACCACAACGGATACAGAGGGCTCTGAGACTCTTGAAAGAATCTTTCTTGCAGGCATCTCCAATTTCACATTAAAAGGTATGCTATTAACTTTTATTAGAAAAGGCGACATTTTGTCGATCTTCTTTAGCTCAACCTTGTAAACGTTTTCGTGCATTTCAACTGAGAAAGGAGCTTCGTAACTAATGCTTTCAACTTTGACTTTAGCTGGTTTGTCGTTGACTTTGACTGAAAAAGGAGCTCCAGCCTGTTTCGCTATTTTAATTTCATAAGGTTTGCCGTTAATGAGTATCTTGTATTCCTTCAGAGTAGGCACCTCGTCTAACTGGTGAGTCCGATTAATTCTCGTCTGCCTGTCATTGCCCACTCAGAGGTTTTCTTAGTTCTTCTTGCGGGGATTACTGCCTTTACTTCACCTACACTTTCTAGGTAGGTGGCTATGGCGGTTGACACAACTGCGACTTCTTCTAATTTTTGCTTTTCAGTTTCGCTAATGCTTATTGTTTCTTTCTTCTGTTTCTGGGTTCTCTTTTTAAAGAATTCCAGGGCCGTCTGAGGAAACAGAATATACGTCAACGCGTCCTCTTCTTTCTCGAAAAAAACTCGCACCCTTTTGGGTATAGATTTAAGTTGTGGCTCCAGCAAATCTGCTGGGCGACATGTGATACCTTTTTCATCTCCGATTATTTTTCTCTTAATCTCCTCGCCTATGGGTACTGGGGGTTTACCGTAAAATCCCTTGACGTAGTCTTTCACTTCTTTCGGCACCATGCTGTATCTTTCACCTGAGAGCACGTTAAAGACAGCTTGCGTACCCACTAACTGACTGGTTGGAGTAACCAGCGGCGGATATCCCAAATCTTTCCGAACCCTTGGCACTTCCTCCAAAACCTCTTTGAGCCTATCCATGGCGTTTTGCTCTTTTAATTGGGAAATCAGGTTGGAAAACATTCCTCCAGGGATTTGATGAACCAGAATAGATGTGTCAATCCTCTCTGATAGTGGACTTATTAGGTGAATGGGATCGTAATATTTTTCACGTAATCCTTTGAAATACTCGGCTATCTCGATGAGCAAATCCATGTCAAGGCCTGGATCATATGGTGTATCTTTCAGTGCTGCAACAAGCGTCTCCACTGGTGGTTGAGACGTACCCCACCCCAACGGCGAGAAAGCTGTATCTACCATATCAGCGCCCGCGTCGCAAGCCCTCAGATACGTCATGAAGACCATACCACTTGTTGAGTGGCAGTGGAGATGCACTGGTAAGCCTATTTCTTTCTTTAAGGCTGAGACCACATCATAAGCCATTTTCGGAGAAAGCATACCGGCCATGTCCTTGATACAAATGGAGTCACAATCTAGCTCTGCCAATTCTTTTGCGATTTCCAAATAATGTTCAATGGTGTGCACTGGGCTTATGGTATAACATATGGAGCCTTGAGCGTGAGCACCAACCTTTTTAACCGTTCTGATGGATGTTTTCAGGTTTCGCACATCGTTGAGGGCGTCAAAAATACGGAAGATATCGATGCCAACTTCAGCCGCCTTTTCAACGAATCTCTTAACAACTTCGTCTGGATAGTTTTTGTAACCAACTATGTTTTGTCCTCGCAGTAACATTTGCAACGGTGTTTTCCGTATATGTTTTTTTAAAGAGCGAACTCTTTCCCATGGGTCCTCAGCTAGATATCGTATGCATACGTCAAAGGTTGCTCCACCCCAAACTTCCAATGAGAAAAATCCGACTTGATCTATCTTTTCAGCTATGTGCAGCATCGATTCTGTTCTCATTCTCGTGGCCATCAATGACTGGTGGGCATCTCGAAAAGTCGTGTCTGTAATAAAGATTTCACGTCTTCTGTTGGAAAGCCGCTTTTTAATCATGTCTTGCAGATTCCGAGACTTACCTTTGTAATCCATGATAGCCACCATGAAAGAATGAATAATGAAGATAAAACAAGCTTATAATCGTTCTCTCAAAGGCTCTCGAATAGTGACAACAATAACACCAGACTTGTCTTCTAAGTCGAGAATAAGACCTTTCTTATGGGCTGGAGTCGCGAATTTTGATCTGCTTGACCATACCTAACCATATGATACTGCATACTCTGCAAATAATAAACATGTTAAATACAGTTCTGATAACTTTTCCTTTGGCTTCCAAGCAATCCTTAAACATGCTCAGGTTTTGCCATGCACAAACTTTTTCCCTTGTTTCAACAGAAAAAAGAACTGGAGATAACATGCCAATAGTTGAGATATCTGGTCCAGCCTTACCTCAAGACGCAAAAGACCGAATAGCGAAGAAAGTAACCGAGATCATCGCCGAGGAAGAAAAGAAAGCCTTTAAGATTGACACGACAAGCATCACAGTAGTAGGTTTTCGTGACATCCCCATACCAAACATTTACCTTGGGACCAAACCTCTCGCCAAAGTCTTGGAGACTCTTCCCAAACCATAGTTTGAAACGCGATCAAGAAAACAAATCCCCTCTTTTTTATTTTAGCCATGAGTTCGACCTTCTCTCTTGTTTCATCAACCGACAAGTTATCAGAACCTCAAATAAGGTTACAAGAAAACCAAACAATCTCACAAACCAGTTTGGTGTGTATTGTGTATGTTTCTTTTTTCCTTCGAATAACTACCGAAAAGAAAAAGGCCAGTCAATGGAGATCGAGTTGCCTTCGAGGATTCCCTAGCTTTTCCCAACATTAATGCGCGCGCAATCTACTCTTCTTAAGCCATTCTAACTTCCATTGTCTCGTTTCTCTGGTGTCTCAGTTCTGGTAGTTTTGAATGAACATTTTGAGTTGTGCCGACGTTGGGTGTTCTGGGCGTCGATTGCTTATGTAATATGCGGCTATTGCGTTGGCAAAACCTAGTCTATGCGAATCAGAGAATTTGTTAGCATCCGCATATAAGTTGGCTGCATTCCACGCGTCTCCCGCGCCTGTTATTCGTTTAACAGGAACTTTTAAAGCTGGAACTATTGTTTCTTTGCTTTTTGTGAATGTACCTGCGTAGGTGGTGGCGTGAAGATCTATGCGGGCAGACAAGTTTTGGGCTAGGATTCTAGCACATTCCTTGGCAAGTTCGTCTAATCGCATATTTTTTTGGAGTTCTTCTATCTTTTTATGGTCTAGTTGAGAGGCATATTGGATGGCTTCGTTTTCATTTACACTCAGTATGTCAACGATGTTGGTGGAGAGAACCGTTTTCATTAATGTAGAAATCTTGCCTTTGTTAGGTGTTGGGTCGGCTGTGTCATAGTATGTTTTTCCCTTTCCCTTCTTTTTTACATGACTAAATATTGTTTGGGCAAGTTCTGTTCCATAACGTCGAGTGCCAGCCCAGTTGAACACACATACGTAGTCGGCTTTTTCCAAGAGTTGATAATCTCTCAAAGTGAAATCTGAAGAACTAAATTTAGCTAATGAGCCGAGATCTCGCAGCATTACGTTAACCTTTTCTTTTCTATGGGTGAGTTCGATGGCTGTCGTGATAGAGGTTTCACCGTCTGCTTTCACGTAGGAAAGGTCGACGTTATAGGGCTGAAGGTAATGGTTGAGCAGAGTCAGTCCTAAGGAACTTGTGTGGATGATAGGATAAACTTTAGCACCCAGAACGGCTAGGGCAGCCGCAGTGTTTGCCGCGTTTCCGCCTCTAAAATCCATTTGTCCAATGCCGTTTATGCTTCCGCCCTTCCGCCCCGCAATGTCAGAGACGCTCTTATGGAAATCTTTGACGTCTCCTTCGTAAGATATGAAGCGATCGAGGAAGAAATCTGGCATAACAACAACACTACAACTTCTCTCTTTACTGTGTTCTAGGAACAGAAGCAATTCTTCAGTAGTCTCAGAAAACAATACTATACCTCCAACTCGCTAGAATAGGTGAAGACTACTCTTAATTTCTTTCTTAACTGAAATCTATGACTCTGAATACATCCAGCCTGAATCAACTGAGATCACGTTGTTGCGTGCGCATCCAACCAACGACGATGTTGACTGCATAGGACAAAAAACGCTGAGGATATAGAAGCAGGCACGCCTGTCTTTCATTTTGACTTCGGTTTGTAATCCTTTCCGATGTTGTGGATCTTTCCAATGTGTTTGCCAAGTTTCCAGTAATTCCCGAGACCCTCCTCGAATAAAAGAGGGTCGATCTTTCTTATATCCGGCTTGTTGCCTGTTAGGTACTTCTCTTCTATGTATACTCCAACTACCTCCCCGATGAACACTTCGCCATGAGATAGTTCTATCGTTCTGGCGAGTTTACATTCCACATTGATAGGGCATTCACTTATCATGGGGGCATTCGTGAGTTCCCCGTAGAAGACGTCGAATACCTTTGATTTGTCAACTTTCTCACCAGAATATGTCCCGCAGTAATCTGTCACTGCAGCCATGTCAGCAGATGGTACGTTTATACTGAATTCCTTGTTTTTCCGTATTCCTTTGTTTGTGTAGTGGGTTCTCTCCGACGATATGCTGATCAGATATGGGTTGTAATCTGCTATGTTGAACCATGCAATTGCCTCGAAGTTAGGTTTTCCATCTACGTTGGCTCCGACAAGGCACACTGGTAGAATTAATGGTGGACGATTGAATTTAGTCTTGGCTTTTCTCATCATAACCACCTTTGCGATGTTCTCGTTACAATTCCACAGAGGTAGATAACGGTTACGCTCTTCAAGATACATACATGTATCATGCTTTTCTGCTCTCCATCCTCTTGAAACTGCTTTTCAACAATCTCACCATCATTGGTTGGTATAAGCGAGCGCATAGGACTGAATAAGAATTTCATTTCCCTTCTTCAACCAACCGAGCATGCGAAACTAAAAGGCATTCACCTACTACGATTAAATGATTAATTATTCAGAAAAACCATCAGACCAAGAACAAAGTAGTAGAGTTGATAGGGCGTGACCCCTAATCGTTCAAGGAAACCCCTGTATTTACTTTTGATGAATATCGCTGAGATAATTACAAGAACGAGTGAAACTATAGCTGAAATGAGTGAATAGGTTGCAAAAGCACTCCACACTTCTACCAACTGTAATCGAAACCACAGTGCCACCATCCCAGCAATTGTCAATAATCCCGATCCAACAACAAGAATTAGATGCATCTTCCCCCTGAGAGTTATGATTGCACCCCCAGCGTCAAGAGGGAAGAAGAGCGCAACGAGTATTCCCAACACTGAACTAGCCAAAAATAAAACAGGTCCTACAATTGAACCTCCCCCATCGTTCATCCCCTCATGTAATCCAATGTAAAATACCAACAACAAAACACTAGAAGTAATAATGAAAGATTGCATCAGCCCTTTGTTAGGAGCGCCAACTGCAAATAGTGAACTTATATCATCTCGAATATGACTATAATCCAGTTGCAAAATACCTCCAAGAATCCACATGACAGTATATACAATTGGACTAAGCATTCCACAAATTGCTAAAATCTGAAAAATATTCATAATTTTCACGTTTTGATGTTTAGGTCAAGCCTTCACTCAAAATAGGGATTCTCATTGAGAGTAATGTATATGCTTTTTCTTCTATACTTGTCTTTTCGCGCGCGCAAACTCCATTTGTGCCAGCGAACCTTCGCATGTCTTGCTTGTGAGAATCTGCTTCAGCTATCAAGTGAATTTATATTTTATTCTGAACGTTTGGGAATAGAGAGTTCCAAAAGATATAAGTGCAATTAATAAAAGCAGAAACGTCGCTTCATTCGATGCTAGAGAGAGAGGAGCTAATATGTCAATGGTAGTCTGTAAAAGAATCAGAGGATGTTCAAACATTTTGAAAGCCTCGTATAGAACTGAGTTCTAGAAATAACTTAAAAGGAAATTTTCTCACGAGATAATATACTGAAAAACGTAGTATATCGTGTCTAGCGAAATATTCATACTACGCGCGTGGTGTTATGTGATTCTTGTAGTATGTGCGTCCGCGTTCTGTAGCCGCAGAAACTTTAAATCTTTTCAGGACCAACAACATGCTAAAACTTTCAAGCTGGGCAAGGATTGAAAGAAACTTTTACTTCAGTATTAGAGAAACTGAGAAAACGTGGAGCATCGTACGCTGAAATAAGAGCGCAGAACAACAACAATACGTTCATTACTGTCAGAGATGGACAAGTTGAAGCCGTCACTTTGTCAACTGAAACAGGTGCCGCAATTCGAGTTCTGGCAGAAAACGCATGGGGATTTTCGACAACCAACTCTCTGGAGCAAAACAATCTAGAAAAGTCAGCTAACTCAGCTTTCAGTATGGCTAAAGCTGCAGGCAGAAGTGTTAGAGAAACTGTTAAGCTGGCCCCTGTAAAAGCAGTGGAAGACAAAGCAACAGTTCTTGTCAAGAAAGACCCGCGAGAGGTCGGCATCTCCACAAAAGTGAACAACCTATTAACGATAAACAAAACGTGCTTCGACTTTGACAAAAGAATTAAAAGTGTAACGATCAACTACGCCGATCTGGCAACCGAGCAGACACTTGCAACCACTGACGGTACATTCATTGAACAGGAGAAAATGTTCGTTTGGAACTATTGCTGGGTCACTGGGAAGAGTAACGGAATTATGGCAAGTGCAAGAGATGAGACAGGAGCACACGGATATGAACTCTTTGATTTAGAACTCCCTAGAAAGATCGCTGAAAGAGTGAGCAAGAAGGTAACCCAACAATTAGAAGCAAAAACTCCGAAAAGCGGACTACATCCAGCTGTCATCGGAACGAACGTAGTTGGAGTCTTAGCGCACGAAGCCCTTGGGCATATATGCGAAGCAGATTTAGCGCTTGCTGGCAGTGCTGTAATGGGAAAAATTGGAGAAAAAATCGCCAGCGAACAAGTCACAATATTTGACTCAGCGCTCATCCCTCAAGGATTTGGAGCTCTCAAATACGACGATGAAGGCGTATCGGGCCAAAAAACTCTTCTAATACGTGACGGCGTCCTCGTGGGATTTATGCATAATCGAGAAACTGCTGGAAAAATGAATGTGAGCCCTACTGGAAATGCCCGAGCACAGGATTTCCGTTTTCCACCCTTGATAAGAATGCGGGATACATGCTTTGAAAAAGGAGATTACACCTTTGCAGAACTCCTTGAAGATATTAAATTCGGATATTTTCTTGAAGCCTTCAGAGGTGGACAAGCCAACTTGGATGGCACGTTCACAGTCGGCGTTCAAAGTGCCTTTAAAATCGTTGATGGTGAACTTGGTGACCCAGTCAGAAACGTTGGGATATCCGGAAACACGTTAGAAACTTTGAAACAGGTTGACGCATGTGGAGAAGATTTTGGATTGGAATTGGGACGTTGTGGTAAAGGGCAGTATATGTTCGTGTCGCCTGGTGGGCCTCCTGTACGTGTGAAAAGCATCTTAATTGGAGGATCTTAAATGAACTTTATAGGACTGTGCAGAGAAGCAATAAACGTAGCAGTAAAAGCAGGTGCAAAAGAAGCAGAGGCACTTGTTGTACACCGGCATACCATAGGTTCAGAAATTGAGCGCGCGGAAATCAAGACATGCACCGACGTTATGGACGTGGGAATGGGTATCAGAGCGGTTGAAAGCAGAAAAGTCGGATTCGCATACACAAACATTCTGACAAGTGGAGAATTAAAAAAAACAGCCGAAAACGCTGTTAAGGCCAGTAAGGCCAGTCGTGTGGATGAAAATTGGAGGCAGCTTCCACGAAGGAAAGGCTATCCGCCAGTGAGAGCGACTTACGATAAACGGGTGACTGACGTTACTTCTGATGAAACTGTTCTTTTATGCCAGCGGATGATGGCTGTCGCGCATGAAGTAGATAAGAGGGTCTTGCCAGCCTTTGGCGGCGTGGAGGTTCTTGTCCAAGAAGCAGTATGCCTAAACACCAATGGCGTTGAGGTGGAAGATAAAGGGACGTCGTTAGTCTGTGCTCTTGGGACCATGGCAAGATCTGAAACACAAGTTTCGCCAGTATGCTATGAATTCAAGGCGTCTAGGATGTACGAACCTGATCCAGAGTGGGTAGGACGTGAAGCTGGAAGACTTGCCATCGAGTCGATCAACATTGGCAAGGTGAAAGCAGGAAAGTTTCCAGTGCTACTTGAGCCATTCGCACTTGAAGCTATGCTTACTTATACTCTTGTTCAGTCTGTAAGAGGCGACATCGTTTCTAGAGGGCGAAGCCTATTCAAAGACAAAGTAGGCAAAAAGATTGCTGGTGAAAACATCAGCATCTCTGATGATGGAACATTAGCCGGTGGACTCAGATCAGGAAAGACGGACATGGAAGGGGTTCCCAAGCAGAGAACACCAATAATCGAGGATGGAATTCTTCGCAGCTTCTTGTACGACAATTATTGGGGTAGACTAGAAGGTGAGAATAGCACGGGAAATGCGAGTCGAGGCGGAGGCGGTTTGCGACTCCCGCCATATGGCACCACTCCAACCATACAACCAACAAATATTGTGCTTGAGGCTGGAACGGTAACTGATGATGAATTGATTCGTGAAGTGAGAAACGGATACTATGTTCGGTCGGTTCAAGGAGCTCATCAATCAAATCCTGAAACTGGGGAATTCTCCGTGGCCATTGCGCCAGCATGGAGAATCAAGGATGGAGAAATCGCTTACGCTGTGAAGGGAGTAATGATCACCGGGAATGCCTATGATATGATCAAGGAGATTTCATTGCTCGGAAAGGATGCACGACAAGTACAAACGTTCATCGCCCCTAAGGTCGTTGTTAGTGAACTTAACGTAGTGGCAAAGTAACTTGGTCATCCTAATCCACGAAGAGATGAGACTCCATTAACTGAACTGGAAACTTAATAAACAGAATAGCGCTTAGAAAATGCCTAAAGGGCCGGTAGTCTAGTTAGGTAGGACATCTGCTTGACGTGCAGAAGGTCGCCGGTTCAAGTCCGGCCCGGCCCACCACATGTTGTCAAGCTGATTGACGAGCTGTTTTAGATGGGTTTCACACGTTTTGGAAAGGTTGAAGCCGAGTGTCCCTTTACCTCTTCCCCGACCCACAGTGAATGCTTCTGCACTTATGCATGCGCATGCGCAGAAAGCGGAAATCTTATTTAAGACAGGGCTGGAATTTTGCGACTTGACTAAAGCAGGTGTTCGAAGTGAGATTGTCGAAAGTGGCTATAGTAAAAGGAAAGAGAGGTCATGAGCCGGTTTTTCAAGCTCTGGACATGATAGATTATAAGAGTGCTCTTTCAGGTTGGAAGAAGATACTCATCAAAGTCAACTTCATAACGACCAAAACATGGGATACTGGTGCAACTACAGACCCCATTGTCGTTGAAGCAATCATAAAGAAACTCAAGGAGCTTCCCGTTGAGGTGTATGTTGTGGAGTCTGATGCAACTATGACGAACGCGGATAAAGCTTTTGAAGTAACAGGTATGAAAGAAATGTGTTTACGCAATGGTATTGAATGCCTGAATCTTAGGCATGAAAAGGAAAAGACCAAGATCGATATACAAAACGGAGAGACTCTCAAGAGAATCACGGTACCTCAGATTGTCACCGAATCTGCAATCATTAGTGCAGCGAAGCTTAAGACTCACACAGCAACGGGGGTAACATTGGGAATGAAGAACATGTTTGGGTTACTTCCTGACAAATTTAAATCCAAATACCACTTCAAAGGAATCAGCAAGGTCATAGTTGACATCAACACTGTGCTTCGACCTGCTCTGACTGTAATAGACGGCTTCGTTGGAATGGAAGGGCGGGGACCTGTTGGAGGAAAACCAGTTCAAATGGATTTAATACTCGCGGGCAAAGACCCGGTAGCGACAGACTCAACCGCGTGCAGGGTTATGGGAATCGAGCCTCATGAGATCGAACACATCTACAAAGCCCACCAGAAGGGATTAGGCAATATTGATGATGTAGAGGTGGTCGGAGAAAGGCTGGAAAATGTTACCCGTCTCTTCGCAAGGAGCTAAGAAAAGCGCGCGCAGTTAAGTACCAAGAGGTATTAAAGCCACAAAATCTAGGTGTCAGTCTAATCTCTTCACTAGATACTTTATAAAAATGAAAGCCAATATTCCTGATAGTATCGATGGCAAAAGCATGACAGCGACTTGGTCCAGAATTGGCGTTGTCTCTAGAGCCTTGAACGCGGTCTCGTTTGTAATGATCCCTAATATAACGCTGTTCCACAGCCCGTGAATGAGAACAACTGGAACAAGACTTCTGGCTTTACTATAGAAGTAACCGACAACTAAACCCCAAAAGAGCGATGACAGTACGTATTCAATCATCCCCCATACGTTGAGGGGATACAAATTCCACACAAAATGCCAAATTCCAAAGAGAACTGCTTGAATGAGAATCGCCTTCCTGACAGTAAAGACCTTTTCAAGGTGAGTCTGCATGTAACCTCTGAATAATCCTTCTTCACTAATTCCTACACACAACATGTGAAATGGCATCGCTAAGAGAAAAAACAAGATATCAAACGATTCCACCATCGCGTGACCAGTGAAAGCATAAACCAGCGAATATTGAATCGATAACATCGATCCAGCAAAAACCAGGTAGAAGATCAGTCCACTAAGAAATGATTTTCCAATATTTTGCGACTTAAACCCGAAAGCAACAACATCAGTCTTCTCGATGACAATCATTGTGAGAACGATAAGATAGATTAAAGGGGTCTTCTCATACGGCTCGCCAAACAAAAGAACAGACGGAACGCGCACAATTAGGGCCAATATAAGGAGTATGAGAATCCAGAAAACTATGATACTCCTCTCCCTTCCATCGACTTCTTCTGAGAGTTTTTCTTTTTCGGCGTAGTTCCTCTGCCATATGTAGATTGGCACAAGGAGTATTATCGAGAGAAAGATAGGCACTACTACTGATAGCACGCTGTCTTGTCGGAACAAATATGCACTTGAGAATATTACTGACGTGACAACAAAATACATTAGAAACGACTTTAGAACATCGTTCATGCGCAAATCAGTTACCGATCAATAAGGTAGTTCAACTTCGCATAATAAACTTGTAGATCAAATCCTTTTGGCCACCCAAGCTTCCCCTTCAACCTCTTCCCCCCCAAGTGAATGCCTAGTGCACGCAAGGCATGCGAGGGGAGGAACAGGTTATTTGTTATGAGTTTGGTGCTGAAAGATCGAAATCTTGCTGTTGTGCGCGAGTTTGGTTTAAGAATTGAGTGTCAGAATGTATACTAGTTCATTCTCACCTTTTGCAAATAGATCCTTCAGAACTGCAGACATCTGGAAACCAACTTTTTCATAGAGCTTTTTTGCGGGTTCATTGTCTTCACCGGTTGTCAGCAGGACTTTTCTGACCGTGTAATTGTCTTTTGCAAAGAATCGTTTCATGTCTTCAATGACTGCTCGGAGGAGTCTCTCTCCTAAGCCTTTTCGTCTGAAGTTCTCATCGATCCAAAAGTCGGCAATCTCTGTCAAGCCATGATGTTTTTCTTCTACGACATTCCAAAATACAGCACCTATGACCTTTTCCTCATGTTTAACCACTTTTACATGATGATAATCGAAGAAGGATTGTACAAACCATGAAGCTTCTTCTCGATTGTGATATAAACGTGGCGAGCTGTAGATTTCTATCAAGCTTTCAACGTCCTTTCCATCAGCGTCCACTATTTGCATGCTCATAATCACGTGTCTTCTCTGTGAAGAACTTAAACCTTAAGTCATTAGCCTACCTCTCAACTTCTTAGTTCTCTTCAGCCTGCGAACATGTTGTTGTAGACGCGTTCTACACTTATCCAAAACAGAATTTGGACTTCAGAACCTTTAATTTTTGGATCTTGGATAAGAGTCTTTGATACGATTTAGGTGACCATCATAGAAATGAAACCACCCACCTCGTTCATGATTTTGCTAGAACGGCATGGATACTCAAAGAAAACAATCAAAGAAGTATGGAAATGGTACGATTTCTCAAAGAAAAAAGGAGCTGCAAGTTTCTAGTTTTACACATAGTAGAATGCGCGCGCATCTCAGATTCACTCTAAGTAATCTATCACACTACCTTCTTGCGTGAGTTTGAAGACTACGTTTCCTTCTTTCTCCTCTCTCTCCACACAGAGGCCATGTTCTAATATGCTGAGATGCCAGTTCAGAGTATTTGTGTCCAGTTGTGTGTTGGACTTGAGTTCCTCGATTGTCATATAGCCATTCTTCAATGCTTTCAGGATTTTTCGCCTTAACGGATTGTTGATTGCTCTCAAGTAGAGCGTGTGATATCGTCTCGATTCTTCAATCGATCGGCTGATAGCTTTCGTGTCCTTTTTCGGCGTAGGCGGTATGAGGTCCTTAAGCTGAGTTATATTGGAAATCACGAAGTCTGCTGTTCTCTGCAGTTCATTTCTTTTCGACTCGTAGGTGACGAGGCCTACTGTTGTAATGCCCAATTCTCGGGCAGGTTTGAGTTCTCCAGCGCTGTCTCCTATCGCAACCGCATCTTCGGAACTAGATCTAGCTACCGCGAGTGCGCATTGATAGAGTCTCCTTCTTTGCTCATGGTACGGGAAAAGAGGAAGGGAAGTCAATCCAAAATGTTCAGCTGCCACATCTCGCGTAACGATGTGTTGAAACATCTCACCAATGCCAAAGAACTTCAGTTCCTTAATTACCTCAGCGAGAGTCTCTCTTGAAGTGACACACATAAGTGCAGTTCTCTGGGATAAAGTTTTCAATGTAGGCTTCACTTCTTCTCTAAGCGTCGAAAAGCGATATCTCTTGACGAAAGCCGCTGTCCAGTATTTGACTGCATTATTGGTGAGTTCCAGTCCTAGTTGCTTGAAGACATCAATGTACGAAGGCGATTGAATACATAGTTGCTCAACTCTGCTTTTCGAAACCGGTATTCCGAAATGATTCACGGTGTCGTATATCACTTCTATCTCTCTCTGTGTAATGTCGATCAATGTGCCATCGAGATCAAAGAATAGAGCTTTCATAATTTGGTCACCGGGAAAGTCACACAAATGAATTGCCGATCGTTCTAGGAAGCCCTAACTAAAAAGCCTTTTATTCTGCAATCACTTCCGCTCCACGCAGCGCGTGCATACTCTTCTCTCTGAGAATGCGAGTGCACATTTAGACCTCTAATCCTTGAAGTATTCCATGACTTTTTTCATGCATTTGAAGGAACTTCTCATTTTGTGGACATCGAAGAAGAAAGTCATGTTGCATAG
>Ga0224501_10000082_pt1 | contig 104319 bp, 96 predicted proteins | sample SF_Oct11_sed_USG_4_FD_169105 | JGI IMG/M metagenome (GOLD analysis project Ga0224501, IMG submission 169105) | Sediment microbial communities from San Francisco Bay, California, United States - SF_Oct11_sed_USGS_8_1 | ecosystem: Environmental > Aquatic > Marine > Sediment | place: USA...
ATTATTCTCCTTACCAGAGTCATAATGCTCTATACAAAATATTCAACCTGAAACCTATCTACTCCAGTTATCTTTTACCATAACTAGAATGAAAGTCCCAAAGTCACTTTATCATGCCGTCTCCTTATAAGTATAGTCCTTAAATGAAAATTAGATCAAGATATTATCTTTATAAGGCAGTATATAAAATTTATCCTTAGACGAACCGAATAATATTGGATAGAAATAAAAAATTTTCCTTTAAGAGAGATATTACTCCTTCCCTTAAAGAAAAATACTAAAAGGAAATCTTGATCTATTTTAGAAACAGTTTACTGTTGCAAACCAGCATTAATCTTAGAGACTGTTTTTACAAGTAAAAATTCTAATAAGTTAATATACTCCCCTTTGGGATTTTGGCCTTTCGGGAATCTTTCAAATTCCTGATACTTCCCAACACTTAAACCTGACGGTAATCTTACTTCGTACATATTTTTTGATCTTTTACGATCTCCAAAAGCCAGTACAGCAATTTCAGCGTTCTTATTGACAACCATTATACCCAGATTTATTTCTGGATTAATCTTTCGTTTCGCAGGATAGTGTAAATTATAATCAACATACATTAAGGCTACAGCATCAACTTCTAATAACTTACATATCTTTTTGTATTATTCATTTGTTTCTTTTTCTTCTTCCGCAAACAAAGCAATAGGCGGCACAAAAGGCATTTTGTTGTTATAGGGCGTAATTATATTATTTTCTCTACCTAATAAATATTCTTTCCAAATTTCTTTTACTGATGTAGAAAAGCTTTGGTATTCTTGACTATTTATAAAAGAATCCGGACTTTTCATTTTCCATCCTTTTATATTTTGAAGTTCGTTAGTAATAATCTCAGGGGATTCATCTACAAGATTTCTAACAAGACTCATTATCTCAGGTTTTTTTGATGCAGGTTTAATTTCTTTTTTTTCATTCTTAAACATCAAAGTCTCACTTGAAACGATGCTGACAACAACAACTGTTTTAATATTATCAGCCGCAGGTTTTCTCACGACTGACGCACAGTTTATTAATACCGCTGTAAATAAAACAGCCAGTATCATCCCCATTATTTTTAATATTTTCATATTTTTATCTCCTTTTTTTATTTACGGACAAATTTACATATAAAGATACTTTATCCAGTTTTTTTCGAATACATACTTTTTTTGTGCCATGAACATCTTTTTATACATATAAATTGGCATAATTCTGTGTCATTGAAATAACCGCATAATGAAATAAATTGTATTTTTTATTTCATTATGATAATATAAAAATCAGAGACGAGCTTTGCTTTTATTAAAGCTATTTTTTGTTTTTTTGTCCTTATCTAAAATTGTACTATTATATCTTTTTTATTGAAGCCTTATCTTAAATTATAATTTTGCCTAATGGCAACCAACGCGTATTTTCAATGTATTTCGGGCTGTGACGAAAAGCACGGTCTTGACGAAGTAATTTACAGATGCCCTAAGTGCAATAATCTTCTAGAAGTAATTCATAATTTAGACGAACTTAAAAAAAAGTCAGCCGATGAATGGAAAGAAACATTCGAAAACAGATATAAATCAAATGAGTTCCCCTACTCTTCAGGCGTATGGGGTAAAAAAGAATGGGTACTGCCGGGTATAAAAAACGAAGATATTGTTTCTTTAGGCGAAGGAGCTACTCATTTATTTAAAACCGCGAAATTAGATGAACTTTTTAATCAAGATGTTTACGTAAAACTATGCGGCAACAGCCATACCGGCTCTTTTAAAGATTTGGGAATGACGGTACTCGTAAGCCAGGTTAACGCAATGATTAAAAGCGGCAGGCCCATAAAAGCCATTGCGTGCGCCTCAACCGGAGACACCTCGGCAGCTCTTGCCGCCTATGCGGCCAGCGCCGGTATACAATGCGTAATTCTTTTACCCAAAAATAAAATATCTCTCGCGCAGCTTATTCAACCGGTATCTAATAACGCCATTGTTTTATCACTAGATACCGATTTTGACGGATGCATGAACCTTGTGCAAAAGCTGACCACAGAAAAAGAAATTTATTTAGCTAATTCAATGAACTCACTTAGAATAGAAGGCCAAAAAACAGTAGGTATAGAAATTATACAGCAGTTAAACTGGCAAGTTCCCGACTGGTTTGTTATTCCCGGCGGTAATTTGGGTAATGTATCGGCCTTGGGCAATGGAATTACCCTTCTTTATGAATTGGGCATGATTAATAAAATGCCCCGTATCGCCCTCGCGCAGGCTCAAAAAGCTAATCCGCTTTATTTATCATATCAAAATAATTTTGAAGAGTTTCATCCTATGCAGGCGGGCAAAACTCTTGCTTCGGCCATACAAATAGGAAACCCGGTATCTGTTAACAAGGCCATAAGAGCCTTAAAAAAATTCAACGGCGTTGTTGAGCAGGCATCTGAAGAAGAACTGGCTAACGCCGCGGCCCTTGCCGATAAATCGGGCCTATTGGCCGACCCCCATACGGGAGTGGCCCTTGCCGCGCTTATTAAACTAAAAGAAAAAAATATAATTTCAAAAAATGAGTCTGTGGCGGTTATTTCTACGGCAAACGGCTTAAAATTTGCCGATTTTAAGGTAAAATACCATGAAGATACATTAGAAGATATTAATATTAGATATCAAAATAAACCTGTTGAAATTAAGGCCGATATTAGTGAAATTCAAAAAATTGTGAATAAAAAACTGGAAAAAAACAAATAGAATGATTATAATAGATTCGTAAAAAAAGTTTATAAGATATGAAACTAATTTGGAACGAAGAATTTTTAACCGGTATTGAATCTATTGATGAACAGCACAAGCGTATATTCGATTTAATAGAAAGACTGGAAAATGAAATTGACAAACAATGTTCTACAACCGAAATACCGGCAGAAATTATCATGGAGCTTTTAGATTATACCTTAAAACATTTTATTTTTGAAGAATCACTGCTTGAACAAAATGATTATCCTGAATTTACAGATCATAAAATAGCTCACGATATGCTTACCATGAAAGTAATGCAGTATAAAGAAGATTTAGATGCCGATAAACAAATAGACTGTAGTGAATTAATAAACTTTTTATACGAATGGCTTACCACGCATATAAAAATTGTTGATATGAAATATGTTTCTTTTATAAAAGAAAAAGTTTCTTAAATTACCGATAACTTATATATGCCTAAATTTATCCGCCGTTTATTTTTAGCGGCATTCATTATTCTATTCTTCAGTAATATAGCAGCTGAAGATGTTGAAGATGCTGTTGAAATTCTTAAAGAGAAAAAATATCTTGCGGATACTTTATTTGAAAAAACCGTATGGCGAAAAAAAATTTCAAATATCATTCTTGAAGAAGCAGGCGAAACACACAGAGTCTCTTTTCTTATGATAATTCCCTATCCTCATAATTATAAATCTCAAAATTACGCTTTATATTACGAGTTTAACACTTACCGCGAAGCATTTGAAAAATTTATTTACCTGGATAAGTTTATTGATAATAACGGCGTTATAAGAATAAAAATACTGGGCAGTAAAATAATATCTGAAGAAGTCATATACAATCCTTTTGACCCGCAGCTATAAATATCTTATATTAATTCTCTTCTTAAACGATGCCCTAAACCGGTTAGTATTTCATAGGTAACAGTATTGGCCTTTTGGGCCCAGTATTCTAAAGGCAAAGACTTCTCTCCTATTATTTCTATAGGGGTTTGGGCAGATTTTACGTTCCCCAGCATTATTTGATCCATTGTTACCCGGCCCAAAAGTGGATGACCTTCAAAAGAAATTGAATTTGAAAGGGCCCTTAAGATACCGTCAGCATATCCTAAAGGTATTACACCCACCGCCATATTTTCATCTTTTACCGTATAAGTGGAACCATATGAAATTGACTCTCCTTTTTTTACATTTCTAATGCTAATAGGGCGCGCTAGTAGCCTTAAAGCGGGTTTTAACTTAAATTTTTCGTCATACTTTTCTTTATCTTCCCTATTTTGATAATATCCGTAAAACGCCAGCCCCGGTCTTATCATATCAAGATGGCTCTCTTTATAAAGTAAAGTGCCGTAACTGTTAGCCGCATGCATAATTACAGAATCACGCTTTATTCGTGTTACTGATAAAAATTCTTTCATAGTTTTTAAAAACTTGTTTAATAAATCGCGTGTTGGTTTTTTATTAGTAGAATCAGCGAGAGGAAAGTGAGTAAACAGGCCTTTTATTTTTAAATTTTTAGATTTTTTTAAATCGTCGGTTATTTTATAAAGATCTTCCTGCTTTAAGCCTATTCTGCCCATGCCCATGTCCCATTTTAAATGGATATCCATTTTCTTATTTAACGCAGACGCTCTAAGCTGTAGAAGCGATATCTGCCAAACATCTGTAATAGAAGGAATTATATCATATTTAAAAAAATCATCCGCGTTTTCAGGATAAAATCCCCCTAAATTTAATATAGGTTTTTTATAACCTAAAGACCGAAGGTATCTGCCTTCCCACGGATTTGCCACGCCCAAATAGTCTATGGGGGCCTCATTAAAAAAAGGATACAAAGTTGATATACCAAAACCGTAAGCGTTTGCTTTAACGGGAATTAATATTTTCACTTTTTTTTCGCTTTTTGATATTAACTTTTTAAAAAGCTTTAAATTATTTAACAAGGCTTCTTTAGATATTTGAAGAACCGGATATGGATGTTCAGAAGAAAGATAATTTTCAATTGTTTCTTTTTTTTTCACTAATTTACGCTTTATTTTTTTAACACAGCGTCAAGCTTATCTATTTTTTCAAGATCATAATAAAATGGTATAAGCTCTTTGGGAGTTTCATATTCATCATAAAAGGCGTTTAAGAAAAATAAGGCGTAAGAAGGCAGTGTTTGACCAGCATCTTTTCTTTCTTTATTGTTTAAGATTTCTTTTACCGCTTCGGGTCTTATTTCTTCTTTGCCCGCCATAAGAAGAGTTCCCGTAACAATGCGTATCATATTGTGTAAAAACCCCGAACCGCTGTAGTAAAAATCAACAAAAGGACCGTGTTCAATAATAGAAATTTTATCTATTCTTCTAATTGTTTTCTCTTTATTTTTAAAGTATGCTCCCTTGGTAAAAGCCGCAAAATCTTTTTCGCCTAATAAATAATTTGAGGTTTCTCTCATTAAATTGATATTTAATTTTTTACGAATCCAAAATGATTTTTTTTCATAAAAAGCCATTCTATAAGGGGTGTGTAAAATTCTGTAAATATAATCTCTGCCTTTGCATGAAAACCGCGCGTGAAAATCATTGGATACCGGCTTGCCATACACTAAAGAAACATCTTTTGGCAAAATAGAATTTACCGCATATATAAAACGTCTAAGATCATGAACCATTGAATCTTTGTTCTCAATACGAAAATGTACCACCTGACCTAACGCGTGAACTCCTGTATCGGTTCTACCGGCGACATGAAGCGTTACTTTTTGACGAAGAATAATTTCAAATGCTTTTTCAAGTTCTTCTTGAACTGAACGAAAATCTTTTTGTCTTTGAAATCCGAAAAAATCAGAACCATCATACTGAATCGTAAAAGCAAACTTCATAATAATTTATTGTTAAATTTTCATTTTAATAAATAACGATTTATTTTAATAGATCATCAAAAGTAATATTTTTAAATATATCTGCTTTGCTTTTATTGGCTTTATTAAAAAGTTGTTTTACTTTTTTTGTAAAATTATCCTGTTCTGTGTTTACTGGTACAATATAATCAGAATAATCAAGATTATCAATGATATTTTTTATTTTAATATTTTTTGGCGAAATAACAGGAATAAAATATTCATCTTCAATTTTTTGAATTATATTTAATTTGGTAAAAACAATTAATATTTGAGAAAGCTGATTAAAATTATTATCGCAGTATTTTAACAACCGGCTTTGTTTAGTTTTGCCTTCCTTTGATTCAAAATCAATATAAATTTTTCTTAACACGCTAAAAACAGACCACAAACCTGTTTTTTCATTTTCAATATTAATATTTTTTCTGCTTAATCTTACCAAATAAGGATACTGAACAAAAAAAGCAATCTCGGCGCCTAACAGCATTATTACAATTGAAACATAAACAAATAAAAGGCCCAAAGGTATTGCAGCCATTGTGCCGTATACTGCATAAGTTACTTTTGAAAAATATGAAATATATATTTTATAAAACAGAAGAAATAAAACCCAAAGAACAGAACCAGCCGCAGCCCCTAAAGCTGAAGATTTATTTTTAACCTCAGTAAAGGGAATTAGTTTATATACAAAAAAGAAAATTATCCAAATAGATACAAAAGGGATAAATATAGACGATAACGCAGAAATAAAATATCTAATTAGCGGGGTTTTTTGTATATGTGAAAAATTATAAAATGTTTTTTCATCAGCAGAAAATATATTTTCTTCTGCGCCTAAAACATAAATTTTTTTTTCGGCAGTAATATATTCAATATCATTTAAGTTTATATTTTCTTTTAATTTTAGCGCCTGCCATATTTTACCACCTGTTTCTGTATGCCAAATCATACCCTCACTGCCGGCAATTAACCCTCTCTTTTTATCTAAAAAATAGATTTTATTTAAATTATAATGCTTTTGGCTTAAATGCTCTTTATGCCAGCTTTGGCCCATATCATCACTTGTTAAAAGAGTTCCAAAATCGCCGCAAATAAATATTTTATTTTCATTTACGAAAATACTTTTTAAGCTTTCTTTTGAATTTAAAAGCTTTAATTCATTTAATACCTGCCAAGTTTCGCCTTTATCTTTACTTATTAAAATAGTAAAAGAATCACCCGCGATTATAAAAGAAGACTCATTTATTTGTTTAATATCATTTAAATTTACCTTTAAATCTTCAATGTAAGACGGCTGCCATACATTGCCGCCGTCTATAGTTTTTAGTATCAAACCGCCGCCGCCAAGTATTATACCGGTTTTATCGGTAAACATTTTAATTTTGGTAAACAGCGGCGTTAACATAAATACATCTTTTTTTAAGTATTTTTGAATTTTCCAGTGAAGACCATTGTCATTAGAGTGTAAAATCTCACCTTTATCGGTTATTAAAAAAATATCATTCTTAATCTGAGCCATATCTTTTAATCCCGATGTTTTGAAAGAATTTTTTGTAGAGGTTTTTGTTTTAAATGAAGAGTGACCGTTCATGCCTAAACCAGAAACTAAACTATTATCAGATGCAAAAATTACAGAATTTTTTTGATTTATAAAATCTATTTTATCAATGATGTTAGTTTCTTCAAATTTAAATTTAGTTTTTTCAAGGTATGTGCTCTTTTCGCCTAAAATTACAGGTCTGCTGTTTACAACCCGCGTAACATTTAAATTTGCCGATGTATAAGATGATACAAAAGACTCTGCCGATGAAATTCCGGCAGCAATTACAGCAGGGCCCAATAACGATATCACTAAAAAACCCGATATTTTATGAATAAACGGCCTTTCTTTTTGAACACGCCATATTTTATTTACCGCGTTTTCAATATTTCTTAAAACACTGGTTGCTGAAAATAAAATAACCAGGATGCCAATACCTCCAATAGTAGCTGCGTTTTGAAGCATTTCATTTATAATTTCAATATAGGGCTCTATATCAATGGGAATATTCTCTTTTCTTAGGAATTCTTTAGCGTACATAAAATACATATCTTTTTGAATAAAATTCGAGCCTATCATAAGCGCCACAATTAAAGCGGGAATAAAACTAATAATTAATGAATAGCTTATTGAAGCGGCGCGAAGCAATGCTTCATCGTAAATAAATTTTTGAATAACTACAATAATTCTTTTTATGCTATTTTTAATTTTATCCGCGGCGCTTTCTTCTTCGGCATATAATAGCTCTGTTAATTTTTTTATTTGAAAAACAATTCCTATTTTATTTTTTTTTTCTTCTTTAGGCAAGTTGTTTTTAAAATCTTTATTCATATATACTATTTACATAGCACCTTTATTTATCTTTCTTATTCACTGGTAAGAATACCGCGTATTTTTCCGCTTATTTCAACCTGATTATTTTCTGTATCTACGACTATTTCTGTGGCATAAATTTTACTGCCGCCGTTAATAATATACGGATTACCTTTTAGGATTATTTTTTTTTCGTCATCTTTCATGTCGGCCCATTCACCGCCAAGTATTACCGGCTTATTATCATCTTCTTTTTTAATATCAATCATATTAGATTTTAAATCGCCGTATGATTCTAAAATTACATTGCCTCTGGCATGTATTATTTTCTTTTCTACATTTCGTTCTATAACATTCGCGGTTACTGTCGCCGTTTTTTTATTATCATCTGAGTATGTTTCAATATACGGCAGTATCTGCTCGCCTTTTATATTTTCTGCCGAATTCATTTTTAGTTTATTCTGTTCTTTATAAAAATAGGCTATCTGTGAATATATAAATGTGTTATTTTGTTTTATTTTGCTTTGAACGTTTTTTTCGGCTATTACTTCATCCGGGCCTTCGCCAAGAGCGGTTATTTTTAAACATTCTGTGTAAAAATCTTCATTTTCTATGGTAATTAAATTATTCAAATCACCTGTCATAATGATTTTTTTATTTTCAGGTTTATCATCTGAAAATTCATATTCAGCCTTATTGCTTTTGATTATCGTGGTAATCTTCCCTTCGCCTTCTTTTTTATCTTTACTATTATTTTTTTTGTCTGCATCATGATTTTCTGAACTTACATATAATATCTCAACATTATTTTCAAGAAACGCTTTTTTATCATTTATAAAATATCTTATGATATCAGCCGCGAAAACATTTTCTTTTTGATATATTTTGGGGTCTTCTTCGGCAATTACTTTTTTTTCATCTTCATACATAACTGCTTTTTGGCTGAATAAAAGGAACTCTTCATCTTTAATAGAAACGTTGCCCCATCCTCTTATTATTTTAGGTCCAAATAACCTTTCTATCTCTTTCGCGGTTAAAGTAACGTCTTTACCGTTTGAGGCACCTTTAAATATTACCAAAGGTTTATCTTGAACAAGAAGCCTGTCTTCAAACTTTCTAAATTCTCCCAGCCCTGCCTTTAAGAAAAATTTTTCTTTTTTATCATCTACTTCAAGACCTTTAGATGTTAGTGAGAGTTCCTGTTTATCGCCAATTACTTCTATTAAAGGAGCATTTAAATTTGTGGTGCCATATTTTATTTTGGCGTTACCAGCAATAGAAAGCACGAGTTCTTTTCTTTTTACGTACGGATGTACTTTTACTTCTCGAATAAATTGGCTGCCTGAATAATGTACCGGATGTTTTGGTTTTTTTTCATACTCTTTCGCGGCTTTTTTGTCATTATCAAACAGCACGCTTTCTTTTTTTTCTACTTTTTTGGGCGCAGTATTTACAACAGAGCCCACCCCAAAACCTTCTTTGGTTTTAAGCTCTTTTTCTTCAATTTCTTTAACAGGTACATGGGGCTTTTTTTTAATTATGATTTGTTCTTCTTTTTCTTCTTTGGGTTTTACATCGTCTTTAAAGCCGGGTTTAATCCATTTTGTTGAAGTACAAAATTGAAAAGAAAAAATTAGCATTAAGCAGCTTATTTTTGCAAACCAAAACATCTTTTTTATACAATTTAAATGATTTTTCATTATGCTTTTTTGTTATTATATAATAATCGTCTTTATTAGAGCCTTACGGGAATATTATTTTCCTGTAGATATTTTTTTATATCGGGTATGCTTATTTCTTTATAGTGAAATATAGATGCAGCCAGCGCGGCGCTGGCCCCCGTTTGAAAAGCCTCAAGAAAATGTTCCATGGTTCCAGCGCCCCCTGAGGCTATCACGGGAATATTTACCCGGCTTATAACTTCGCCAAGAAGCTTTATATCAAAACCCTCTTTGGTGCCATCTTTATCCATACTGGTAAGTAAAATCTCTCCCGCGCCTCTTCTTTCAGCCTCTACGCACCATTTTACCGCATCAATACCCGTAGGAGTTCTGCCGCCATGCAAATAAACCTCAAACATACTGCCGCTATATTTAGCGTCTACGGCGCATACAACGCACTGGCTACCAAATCTTCTGGCGCCTTCTTCAAGCACATCAGGATTTTTAACCGCGGCTGTGTTTAAGGCGACCTTATCGGCTCCTTCGCTTAAAATAAGCCTCATGTCTTCAACGGTTCTAATTCCACCGCCCACGCAATAGGGTATAAAAATTTCTTCAGAAACATGTTTTACCAGGTCTAAAACAATGTTTCTTTTATCTGATGACGCCGTTATATCAAGAAAAACAAGTTCATCGGCGCCTTCTTTGTCGTAAACCAGAGCGTTTTCAACCGGATCGCCGGCATCCTGTAAATTAACAAAGTTAATGCCTTTAACAACCCTGCCGTCTTTAACATCAAGGCAGGGAATAATTCTTTTTGTGGTCATATAAGAGATTGCCACATTATTAATAATTTGTCAAGTGTTTTGTGTTGTTTAAATAAATAATAAAAACCGAAAATTCATTGACGCTCATAAAAAATATATCACGCTGGTTTAATAAGAGGTAAAATTATGGGACTAGGCGACATGACAGAAATGTTTTCAAAAATGCGCGAAGCGCAAAAACATCTTAAAAGCTTTCAAAAAGAGCTTTCTAACATTCGGGTAGAAGCAGAAACAGGCGGCGGCACGGTAAAAGCTGTAGTAGACGGCGAAGCCATGCTGGTTGATCTTCAAATTGATACTTCGCTTTTAGAACCCGACGAAATTAAGGTACTGCCCAAACTAATAAAACAGGCAGTAAGTGAAGCGCAAAAAAAAGCACGTGCCGAAATTGCCGAAAAAGCCAAAAGCATGACGGGAGGTATAAATATTCCCGGACTTGGGTTATGATACCTGCTGAATTGTCTTATGCCATAGAACAAATAGCTTCATTACCCGGTATAGGCAAGAAATCGGCTTCAAGAATTATTTTTCATCTTTTGCGCCAGCCTTCTGAAAAAATAAATCATTTAACGGGCAGTATATTAAAACTTAAAGAGCATTTATCTTACTGCGACACATGCGGAGGCATTAAAACAAGAAATAAAGAATGCCAGATATGTGATAATCACTCACGCGATAAAACCAGTATTTGCGTAGTTGAACAACCTTCTGATATATTTATTATTGAAAATACGGGTGAATACCGCGGATTGTATCATGTTTTAAACGGGGTTCTTTCACCTTTAGACGGTATTAATCCTGAAGATTTACGTTTTGAAGAACTAAAATACCGTATATTAAAAAATGAACAAACCATTGAGATTATTGTAGCCACCAACCCCAGCATTGAAGGCAACGCTACCGCGTATTACATAGCCCAGCTTTTCGAAAATAAACCTGATATAAAAGTAACCAGAATTGCCAGCGGTTTAGCGGCAGGTTCTCTTTTAGAATATGCCGATTCACATACAATATCTCATTCACTACGAGCGCGCTTGCCGGTTAAATAAATATAAAAATATAAGGTACAAGAAGAATACCGTCTACCGCTGTTAAATAAAATTTTTCAGAAAATTCTTTTTTAATAAATGCGAGCGGCAAAAGCAGCGTATAGAATATTAAAGGAATTGTTTCATACCATAAAAATACCGGTATATTTTTACTAACGCCCAAAAATACCAAAAATATATCTAATACACATAATAACAAAATAATAAAAATATATTGTGTAAAACCGATATGTAAGTGTATATTTGGTTTTTTTGTTTTTAAATCTCCTGTTTTATCTTTAAAGTCAAACCAAAGCGCGTTTGCTGAAAATAATAAAAATCGATGCAGTAAAAGTAAAATAACGGCATCTTTTTTTTTAGTATATATTTCAATAAGAGGTACAAATGAAGTAATCACACTCCAAATAAAACCTATGTAAAAAGGCTTTAATGCGGCAAAAAAAATGTTATTGCTGCTATATAAACTGATATTGACAAAGAAAAAATAAATGATTACCGCAATAAAAATACCGGCGTATAAAATGATAATTGAAAGTTTAATATTATTAATAAATAATAATATTAAAGCGCTTGAAATAATTACTAAAAAAGGCGCCAGCCAGGAATTTTTAAGATGAAAATCTACTCTGCTGGGCATATTTTCTTTATCTTTTTTTAAGAAATATTTAAGCCTGTCTGTATTATAAGCCGCAACGGCAGATAAAGAAATTACCATAATAAGACTTTGGTTGCAATTAATATTAAAAAACTTTATCGATAAATCTACAAAACAGTAGGCAATGAATCCAACGTGAATATTAGAATGATAAAGAATAAGCGCTGATTTTTTTATTATTTTTCTAAACACCGGATTTTTTTGTTTTATCGAATTTTTTCTAAAATTCTCATTTTTGCCGATCTGGCCCTTGAGTTTAATTCAATTTCTTCATCTGAAGGAACGATAGGTTTTTTTGTAATAATTTTATAATCACCGTAAACAAAATTACTTTTAGCGAAAGGATCATCTGTAAAGATTTTTTCTCTGCTTATAAACTCATGCTTTATTAAACGGTCTTCAAGCGAGTGAAAGCTTATCATAATTAGTCTGCCTTCTTTTTCTAACATATCGGGTAAAAAAGTTAATGACTTTTCTAAATGGGCTATTTCTTTATTCGCAAATATTCTAAAAGCCTGAAATGTTTTTACCGATGGATTTCTTTGTGTATGAGTCATTACACCGCGTTTAGGGGGGGGGTAACAATTTTCGCAAATTTTTTTTAATTGAAAAGTTGTCGTAACGGGTTCCGTTATTTTAGCTTCATTTATTTTTCGGGCGATTTTAGCGGCATATCTTTCTTCGCCGTATTTTTGTATAACTGTTTTTATTTCATTTTCACTTGCTTTTGAAAGCCATTTATATACAGGCATACCTTCATTTTCATTTAATCTCATGTCTAATGTCTGATTGTAACGAAAACTAACCCCTCTTTCAAAAAAATCAAGATGAAAAGATGAAATACCAAGATCAAGAAAGATAATATCAAAGGGACCCTCATTTTCAAACGGGTTTTCGCTGTAATTTGCCTGCTTTAATTTAATATTTTCATGAAGATTATTTTTTTTTAGATTCTCCCTTGCTTTCTCAAGCATCTTCGCGTCGCAGTCAGAACCATAACCCAAAGCCGAAGGATTCTTTTTTAACCACGCGGCAAAATGACCGCCAAGACCCAATGTACCATCCCAGATTTTACAAGATTTTTTCTTATGAAAATTAGAATTTTCTAAAAATTCTGTTAATAAAACGGGGGTATGCGTTTCAATCATGCCGAAGCGAATTCGGGCTTACCACTTCCTGAAAATAAATCATTGTCTTTCGTTTCATCTTCTTCAAAGTGTTCGTTTTCCCAGTATTCTTCAATAGATTTTTCTTCTACAAGATATTCTTTTTTAAGTTTTTCTATTTTTTCTTTTGACAAAACTTTCTTTTTAAAAATAAGTTTTTCATCATCTTTAACCGAAATACTAATTTCAGCAGATCCTGTTAATTTACCTTCAAGAACCTGATTTGCCAGTTCGTCTTCAATTTCTTTTTGAATTAAACGTCTTAAAGGTCTTACGCCTTCTTTCTCATTGTATCCTTTTTTAACAATATACTTTATGGCATTTTTATTTAATTTCAAAAATAAATCTTTTTGTATAATATACAAATTTATTTCTTCTATAATATTTTCTACTATTTGTTCTACATTTTCAGAAGTAAGCGTTTCAAAAAATATTATTTCATCAATACGGTTAACAAATTCAGGATTAAAATATTTTTTTAAATCGTCCATGATTTGGTCATTTTTAGATTTTTCTTTATCACCTGCTTCATCAAAGCCAAGTCTGCCTCCTTTTTGAAGTCTTCTGGCGCCTAAGTTTGATGTCATAATAATAATTGTTTCTTTAAAGTCTACATGGTTACCCATATTATCTGTAAGTTCGCCTTCATCTAAAATTTGAAGCAAAATATTTTGAATTTCTGGATGCGCTTTTTCAATTTCATCAAATAATAATATTGAATACGGATGTCTTTTTACGGCTTCTGTTAATAAACCGCCTTCTTCGTATCCCACATAACCGGGAGGCGAACCAATAAATTTCGAAACAGAGTGCATTTCCATATATTCGCTCATGTCAAAGCGAATTAAAGCTTCTTCATCGCCAAACATATACTCGGCTAACGCTTTACCCGTTTCTGTTTTACCTACTCCGCTTGGTCCAATAAAAATAAAAGAGCCAATGGGTTTTTTTTCAGGCTTAAATCCGGTTCTTGATCGTCTTACCGCTCTAGAAATAGACGAAATAGCTTTTTCTTGGCCTATAATTCTTTGCTGTAATTCTTCTTCCATTTTTAAAAGTTTTTCACTTTCATTTACTTTAAGCTGCTGCAACGGTATACCTGTCCAGTCTGAAACAACTGTAATAATATCTTCTTCTGTAATAATGAGAACTTTTTCTTTTTGTTCTTCGCGCCATTTTCCTGTTTTATCTAAAATTTCTTGTTTTAAGTTTACTATATTATCTCTTAATGAAGCAGCTTTTTCATATTCCTGAAGTTTTACCATATTATTTTTCTGCTTATTTAAATCAGAATATTCTTTTTCTTTTACTTTTATGTCATCAGGCATAACAAAGCTTTTAAGTCTTATTCTCGCGCCTGCCTCGTCAATTAAATCAATAGCTTTATCGGGAAGATATCTATCGGTTATAAATCGGTTTGAAAGTCTTACTGCCGATTTTACCGCCTCTTTTGAATACACTACGTTATGATGTTCTTCATAAGCCTTTCTTAATCCCGAAATAATTCTTATTGTATCTTCCATAGAAGGTTCTTCAACCATTACACTTTGAAATCTTCTTTCAAGAGCTGTATCTCTTTCAATATATTTTTTGTATTCTTTTAAGGTAGTAGCCCCCACACATTGAATTTCTCCACGGGCCAGAGCGGGTTTTAATATATTCGCCGCGTCTACCGCACCTTCGGCAGCACCAGCCCCTATGATTGTATGTACTTCATCTATAAAAAGAATAATATTCTTATTAGATTTAACTTCTTTCATTATTTTTTTTATTCTGTCTTCAAATTCACCACGATATTTTGTGCCTGCAATTAAAGCCGCTACGTCTAAGGCGTATACTACCTTATCAAATAGTGATTCGGGAATACTTTTTTTCAAAATTCTCTGGGCCAGGCCCTCTACAATAGCAGTTTTACCTACCCCCGCTTCGCCAATTAAAATAGGATTATTTTTAGTTTTTCTGGATAATACCTGAATGACCCTTTCAATTTCTTTGTCTCTGCCTATGATAGGATCAATAAGTTTTTCTTTTGCCATTTTAGTTAAATTTCTGGCATATTCTTCAAGCATGGGATTTTTTAACGTTTCTTTTTGAGAAGGCTGCTGCGCGCGGTAATTTGTTGGGCCGCTTTGCGGCAAGCCAAGTGTCTGGTTTAACTCATTTTTAATTACCTGGTATGTTATCGAAAAAGAAGCTAAAGAAGCAGCCGCTATAGATGTTGAATCTCTAAGTAGCGCCATTAATAAATGCTCAGAACCCACATAACTGTGGCGCATTTTTCTTGCTTCGTCACGTGAATATTCAAGAACCCGCTGAATTCTATCTTTATTACCCGGTTCTACCAGTAAAGTTGTAGCGTCTTGTTCACACCTTCTTTCTAATTCTTTTTTAAGCTCTTCAATTTCAACATTTAAATTTTGAAGAATTTTTACGGCTATTGAATCTGTAGCGCGAAGAACACCTAATAAAATATGCTCTGGCCCTAGATATTCATGTCCCATACGCTTTGCTTCTTTGGGAGCATATTCATTGATTATTTTCTTTACTCTATTTGTAAAATCAAACATATAAAATCCTTAATATTATATTATACATATATTTTTTATTATCGGCTGTTTTTAATATGATAACAGAATGTTTGGCGTCAATAAAAAAATTTAAAAAATACGCACTAATTATCCTATTTAAGCCTAATTTTTTACTTAAGTCTCTCATATTATATATAATACGATCTAAAATGTATTTTTTCATCTATATAGTCTTAAAATATTTACATATTGTTAAAAATATTTATACTGATAATAATTAAAGGATAAATAAATTGAATATTCATATAATAGGCGCGGGCATTGCAGGACTTTCAACAGCAGCTGGTCTTTCAAACAGCAAATATAAAGTTTATCTTTGGGAAAAAGAAAAACTGCCCTGCATGTATGCTTCTTCACGAAACGCCGCTATTGCCAGAACATATGAGCCCGACCCTTCTCTTTCTCTTCTAGTTAAAAAAAGTATACTAAATATGCTAAAAACTGAAAAAGCGCCGTCTGAATTTATTAAGCAAACAGGTATACTAATAAAACCAATGGAAATTGATTATTTTGACGACGATTTTTTAAAAGAGTTTCCTGAAGCAAAGATTTTTATGCCAAAAGAAAAAACCATAAATTTGCCAAACAAAATCAGCTTTTCTGGAATATTTATACCTTCAAACGGTATACTTGATATTCATAATATTCAAACATATTTCATAAAAAAAATACTTAAAAATAATATTGAAATTTTTTATGAGCATGAATTGTCAAAAATTGAAACAAAAAACGGATTTATTCAATTCATTGAATTTCAAAACAACGCAAAAAATAAATCCATCCCCGTGAAGAAAGAGGATATTATTATTAACGCCGCGGGTTCATGGGCAGCCCATATTATTCATAAAAATGCAGATACCTCTGTTCCTATAATAGCCCATAAAAGACATTTATTTTTACTGCAGCCCAGAAAAAATAAAATTCCCGATATTCCCGTAATTTGGGACGAAACCTCTGACGCGTACATACGGCCAGAGCTGAACGAAATTTTAGCTTCACACTGTGATGAAACTCCCGTTGAACCTGATGATTATACGGCCGATAGTAATGAAACAGAAATATTTCAAGAGAAAATTTTATCGGTTTTTTCTTTTCTAGAAGAATACCAGATACGAAGGTCATGGGCATGCCTACGCACTTTTGCTCTTGACAGTAAACCGGTTATTGGTTTTGATCCTAATATAAAAAATCTTTTTTGGGCAGCCGGATGGGGCGGCCGGGGAATGTCTCTTGCCTTTGAAATACAAAATATGGTAAAAGAAATTCTTCAAAAAGGGTACAATCAAGATGAAGACGAATTTTCAAATACTTTTACGGCCTTTCGGTTTTCATAATCTGCTTATTGTTTAATTTTTCAACTTCTGCTATAAATATAAGTTGCCGGTATGTTTCTTAACAATTTAATGCAGAAAGATTTTTTTCTTTTTTAAAATGTCAAAAATAAAAAAAATATATATTTTTGCTTTTATTTTTTGCGCAATGCTCTGCTACTACGATCCAAATCCTCCTGAAGACAGCGAACTTTATGATGAAAGGCCAATATTAGTTTTAAATCTTACAGGCTGCTCCGCTTCGTCAAAAGTTTTTATCCGCTACTGGGATTCTAAAGGCGCCTTTTTGTATCCTTCATCTTATCCTATTTTTACGAATACCGAGGGCGGTTTATTAAAAAGTCTTTCTCTAACTCAGTATACTCAAACCGTTTCTTTTTTATTGTATGTCGATCAAAATCAAAATGATGAAATAGATACTTTTGATTTTGGTATTTACCAAACCGTAACATTAAATACGCTGGAAAATGTAACCCGTGAAGATATTTCATGTATACCTGATACTTTAATAGAGGTATTACCTTTTGATAATTTAACACCTGAAAGCGGTCAAAAAATTTGTGTTTATACACCGGCCGATAAACCAATATGGAACATTTATAATAGAAATAATATACCTGAATATCCTGAGCTTGCTGATAAATCGGCTTTTTTAACTGACTGGTTTCCCGCTTTTGTTCTGAATAGTAATGGAACAATTAAAAACAATTTTCTTATCTCTGGCAGTTATCATGAAACATGCGTATATGATTACAACTTAAATAATTTATATGAAAGTTCAGAAACTATAACCACAAAGGAAAACGACTTTAATGTTCCGTAAAAATATTTTGTTTCTATTTTTTATTTTATCATTTTTTAAATTAACCGCGCAGGAACAGGCAGGTACAGAAGAAAATTTGGTTACTAATGAAAGCAATATGCAAATTGAAAACATAGAATATGTAAACTGGTCCCTTATTAATCCTATTTTTTCACCTGAAACTTTTGAAATGCTGCCAAACACGAGCCACTTTGGCTCTTTTCTTGAGTATGTATATCCCGGTGCCATTCTTTCAAACCCAGACACAGCGGGATTTTCGCTTCTTGAACCTGTAACAATAAACACGCACGGTGAATCGGTAAAATGGCAAAAATATTATATTAACAGCATGAATATTTCTAACCCCGGCATGCCGGGCAAACCTCTTATTTACATGCCGGAACATTTGTTTAATTCATTTCAGGTGAATTCTCAACTGCGATCGTATAGAAAAGATCATGGATACAATTGGCAGGTAAACACTGCCCAGGAAAAATCAGGAAAATTATATCTTTCGAACCCGGGACACATAGGCGGACCTACATGGATGCCTTCTGAATTTGATCGTGAACCCGCGCAAGAATGGGGGGCGGCTGAAAAAACCAGACGTTTTGGACCTTCACTTGAAACTGCTTTTGATTATTCTTTTGAAGGCATAAATGAAAAAAAAGCGCGAATTTTTTATGAAAGCATTTATCACAACAGAACCTTTTTAAATCTTGATGATTATGAAAACGGTTATCGTAATACATTATATTTTTCACACCAGCTTTCAGAAAATAAAGATATGGCGCTATATTATCAAAATATACAGCGTGATCACTACGGCATAGAGACCGGCCATAACGACGAAAACTCATTAAAAGAAAATTCTAACGCTCTTTTAATTCAATTTTATAAACCAAAAGACTCAAACCAAAATAATTATTATCTATTTTCTGCCGGTTTTATACAAAATGATTTAACGCAAAATTCAAAAGATTCTATGGTAATCGATCTTTTTGAAAAAGCTCTTTTTTACAAAAATCTTACGCCAGAAACAAAAAATTCATGGTTCAGTGAGTTCCACTATAACCTGCTTGACTTTAATAAACTTTTATCATTTGCCCTCTCTTCTGAAAACAGCTTAAGAATAGAGGGCTCACATGTAAAACAAACCTTTAATAATAATATATTGGCGCGAACTTATTACGGCCAGCCACTTGACATAACAATTTTTGAAACAAATAACCCTTATCATCAAGAGATAATAAAATTATATTCTTCAATTATTTTAGAGCAAAAATTTAAAAAAGCGGATATTCAACTTACAGCTGGTTTGCAGTCAGAAACCGCTTTCTCTAATTTCAATTTTTCTATTTTTCGTATAGAACCAAACGCTTCTCTATCACTTAATTATTTTTTAACAAAAAATCTACATCTTTTCTCTGGTTTACAGCATGACGCCATACCTCTTACGCTTGAAGAAGTTTCTTTCTTAAACAAAAAAAGTCTTTCAGGCGCTCGATATAATTGGAACGATAACGGCAATGATGTTCCCGAAAAAAATGAGGCTGGCAATGTACTTTCTAAAACCGGCGGTTTATACCATGTGAAAAATAATAACCTTTCATATCCTTCGCGTGAAGAAATATATACAGGAATATCATATGATTTTTTAAAATACTGGCGCTATTTTTTTTCAGTTCACGCCAAGCGTTTTACCGGTTTATATTTTGTAGATTACGACTCAAGCGTAAACAGCGGCTACAGTAAAATAACAAGATCAGATTCTGAAATTGGGTATCTTTACAACCGTGACATAAACTCTTTTGGCAATGAAATATTTCAATTAACAAATTCTTCTGAAAACGGATATTACGCGGCAGCAGAAACTCAAATACTCAAGAAATATGATTCCAATTCTCCGTGGTTTATTCAAATAAGCATTGGCGGTTATTATGCTCAGGCTAAAACAATTATGGGTAACGGTTATGATTATAACGACATGGGACAGTTTGATGAATCAAGCGCCAATAAAAACAAACAGTTAAACACTCTCGCCAGAGTAGATTTCGACAGAGGTTACACCGGCCATCTTCTGTTTGGAGCAAAATTCTTTAAGCAATTTCTTTGGTCAAATATTTTGAGATATAGAGACGGCCAGCCCTTTGGAGAACTGCTTATTGTTGAAGGTTTAACCGAAGGACCGGTATTAATTCAAAATAAAAACAGATCGAATCCTCCGGTGGGTATGCCCCGTTTTACTTATGCTCTTTCATGGGATGTAAGATTAGCATATGATCATGTTTTTAAAGATAAAGAATTTACCGTATCCCTTGATATTTATAATCTTCTTGATTCACGCGCTGAACTTTATGAATATACACTTTCTTCAGAAAAATACAGAGACGCCTTAGAAACAGGCGGCAGAAGAAGCTATCGTTTAAATATGTCTTATAAATGGAAATAAAAAGCTAAAATTTTAATTTTTTTTCTTTCATGCCCCCGCACCCGTCATGCTTAAAAGGCAGATCACATTTTCCGGTTTTGCAAGAGGTGCCTTCATAACCTTCTGGATTTACCCGTTTTATCCATTCTAAAACCGCTTTTTTTAACTGCTCTTCATTGTAATTTTTCTTAGCAATTAAATATTTTGAAAGCCCCCATACGCTTTTTGCCAAATTGCATGGACAGCAGCATGTTTCAATCGTATTTTCGCTACAGCAGGGAGCTGGAATTTTTGTCAGCGCGTTTTTCTTTATTTTCTTTTGCTCTTGATTTAATTCTATTGTTTTATTGTATTCTATATATTGTTTCGTTAGTTTTTTAATGTCGTCATTTTCATTAACAGCGTAAATATTTTTTAATAAAACTGCTATTAATACCATAGATATAATGAATTTTCTTTTCATAAGACTTCCTCTTTTATTTTTAGGTATATTACTTAAACTATTTTTTTTTACATATCGTACAGTAAAAATTACCTTGACAGATTAATTTCATATAATAAGCTATATCTTAAATAATATGCGGTTTTTCAGGCAAAGACTAGAAAAGAAAGGCTTTAGACTAAGAGGAATACCCTGCTATGAATTTATGGCCTCTATAATAGACGAAGGTAAAAAAGCAATGACCGTTTCTTTTGAAAATGTTTTTTATTTTGAAAAAAATAATAATATTTCACTAAAAGACATCAGTTTCAACGTTCCTGCGGGCAAAAGTCTAATAATTTTCGGCCCTGAAAATAGCGGTAAAGAAACTATTATAGATTTAATTATCGCTAAAAAAAAAGCCCAAAGCGGTCTGGTGCAAATTTGGGGTAAATCTTTAGATTCTGAAGCTGAAGATTTTGTAGAGTCAATGCGAACCTGCATTGGGTTTATATCGCAAAATTTTGGATTGATTAATAACCTTTCAGTACGCGAAAATATACTATTGCCATTGAGATATCATACTGTATTAAATGAATCTGGTCTGCAGTCTTTGGTATCCCGTTATTTAAAAAAATATTCAATTACAGAAAAGGCAGACCTTAGACCCCAGCTTTTAAGTTATAGTGAAAAATTAAAAACCGCCTTTGCCAGAGCTGTTATTACAAAACCACAGTTAGTATTAATAGAAGACGCTTTAAATGCTCAATGCCCTTTAGAAACAGCAAATTTTATTAAATTTATTAAAGAAGAAATTGAAAATTTCAGTGTGTCTTTTATTATTACCGCTTATAATCCCAAACAATTTTTCGGCTTAAATGCTTCTTATATTTTAATGCATGAAGGAGAAATTATGTTTTACGGCAGTGAAGATGAATTAAAATTCAGCCAAAATCCCTATGTCGAACAATATTTATACAGTCCACTTCAAGGTCCCATGAAAATTTCTCACGAGGTAGAAATATGAAATTTCAAAAAGATGATATATTTACAGGTTTGTTTATTATTATAGGCACAACATTAGCTTTCGCCACCCTATTTTTAATGCTGGGGTATTCATTAAAAGAGAATAGAACTGAATATGTAGTGCGAATGGAAAAATTAGCGGGAGTTAAAAAAGGTACGCCTATTAAAGTAAAAAATTATACAGTCGGCGAAGTAACAGAAGTTATACCTATTTTTGGTTCTGATATTTATTTTAAATCAATTATCAATGTAGACAGTAGTCTTATTTTATATAGGGGTACTAAAATAAATATTACCACTCAAAATGTTATTGGCGATACTATATTAGAAATTTTTCCTTCGCATGAAGAAACCAATCAACTTAAACCCGGAGAAACTCTTTTTGCTTTAAATGTTGTTAATTTAGATCAAATGGTAAAACAACTTTCAGGCTTAATAAATAACATAAGTCAAATGGTCTCTATTTTTGGCAATGTGGCAGGCGACAGTAAAAATGACATTAAGTTTTTGCTGACAAATTTAAACAAATCTATTATGAAGGTAAACAATCTTCTTGATTCATCACAGGGCGAAATGCTTGAAATTATGAGAAATATAGGTTCTACGGCAAAAACTCTTGACAGCTTTACTAAAGAAGTGTCTAAAAACCCCTGGAAGCTTCTTGAAAAAGGTCAATCAAACCGCTCAGCTTTGCCTTAATCTGAAATAAATGAGCCGAAAATCCATCCTTGGTCAGAATTTTCGGTTAAAACAAAAAACCATTTATTTGTTTTATTATCAATTGTCATAGATGGCCCCTCTTCTCTAATAATTATGTTAGCACCTCTTTTTATTTGACTTAAAATTTCTGAATCTAAAGAAGGTTTTAAGCGAATGTTTACATTATCTGCGTTAATTTGTTTGATTTTATCTTGAAATATATCTTTATTGTTTTGAAAGATATTTTCATAACAAGAAATTTCTGCCTTATTCCAATATACTGTGCTTTTAAAGCCTTTTTCAATAAAATTCGTAACTTTATTATCTGCTAATCCCCCCGGAAAAAAATAGTTATATCGGCATAATAATTTAAGAAAATTTTTTGAATAAGAAAATTTTTCCAGTTTTTGAAGATAACTTTCATTTAAAAAAATGCGGGTTGAATCTTCTATTATTAAAATATTCATATACTTTTCATCTTTATAATCAGGATTTTCTTCGGCTAAAGCGTATTCTGCAATACTCCCATATACTAACAAATGTTTTCTTGAAAGCGTTTCTTCTTTTAAATATTCTTCAACCAGTGATATAACTCGCATCCAGTTTTGATTGTTCAGTTCATTTTCAATTTCAACGAGAGGGCCCTGCTGAATTTTTACAAAAACCAAATAAATAGAAGCTAAAAAAAACAATAAAGGAAAAATAATTACAACAACTCTTGTTATCTTTTGAAATACTGTTTTTTGTTTTTGATTTTCAAGCTTTTGACGTAAAAATATATGACTCATAAATTTTTCCTTTTAATATACTCTGAACAGGCTTTACGTTCAATAGAAAATATATTTTCTATATTTAGATACTGATTACCGCCCAAACGGCCTATAATACGGGATTTTTTAGCATCAATATTGCCTGTTTTTGTATCAATAATATCATCATTTACATGAATAACTTTCACCTCTCCTATTACCACCGAAAAATCTTCACCTAAATCATTTATAATCTTTTTCAATTTTATTTCAAGGCTTGCCGGTGCTTCTTTTATTCTAACTCCTTGAATTTTGTCACACGACACAGTATGAAGATTTGTGTAATCAAGCTCAGAAATGCCATAGGGAAAACCAGCGCCGCAAATAGTCATATCTTCACTCATCAGTTCATTTACCATATTAATACAAAATTCACCTGAATCTATTATATTTTTAAGTGTGTCTTTTTTTTCTCCATTGGCTTTATTATAGATAGATACAGAAATTAATATCGGATCAGACGATAGAGGACTAAAATAACTAAAAGGAGCAGCGTTTACAGTTTTATTACTATTTATTGTTGTAATAAACGCTATAGGTCTTGGTATTATTAAACTTGTTAAAAAATAATAAGCTTTATTGTTATTATGAAATGATTCTATTTTCATTTCTTCAATATAAAATCAGATAAGCCAGTTTTCTTCTTTAATAACTGAAGGTAAAATTAATCCATCACCTTCTAAATGATTTACCTGCTTACCTTTTATTTTTATTTGTATTGAATCAATGCCTTTAAATTGTATGGCTGTTTTTAATAACTGAGAAATTTGATACTTCAACATTTCGAAACTCAAACCTGATCCAAAATTTTCATCAAAATCTAATATTAAAATATTATTTTCTTTGCATACATTTAATATTTTAGGCGTATTTAAAAAAGAGTTAATATGCTCTTTAGAAAGCTCATTTTGCGAAGGACCGGCCAATAGAGCTTCAAAGGTTTTTTTATATAATAGATTATCATCTTTATTTTCAATTTTTCGTTCTATTTGATAAAATGACAACTTATCATTCTTATATTCAAAATAATATAGTTTTATTATTTTTTTTATCTTTTCATGTATATTATTATTAATATTATCAAAATTTTCAATATTTTCTAAATTATTCTCACTGTCAAAATCAGCATCTTCTTCTATTTGAATATCAAAAGTATCTTGTTCTATATTGAGATCAGAAATATTATTTTTTTCTAAACTTTTTGATAACTTTGTTTCAGATATTACCGGAATATTCTGATTTTCTTTTAATTTATTACTTTTTGAATTTAATTCCTGGTTTTTGGCCTCAACCAGCTTTTTGGCCCAGTTTTTTATTTTCTCTGTAAAATTATTGGTATTTCTTTCATTGGAATAACTTCTAAAACTTTTAGGCTCTTCTTCTTGAATAGCTATCATATCATCTTTAGCACTAACCGCCAAAGGTTTCGTAAGCCTATCAATAGCAAAAAATCCCCAGCCTATAATGCCTAGTGTAAATAATACAGGCACCACGCTTGATTCTTGTTTTTTTGATCGTATCGTTTTACCGGCTTTTCGCATTTTAGTTTATTATCGGAATAAACCATTAGTCTTCTTAATAATCTTTAAACAAGGGATTTATTTATTTTGAAAACTAGTATTCAACTTCAAAGGCAAAAGGCATCTCTCTTTTGCTTACTTTTTCTATTAAATTTTCAGATGATATTCTATATGTTCCTGTATAATTCCCGTCTATATATGTTTCGTAAACCAAATAACCGGGAAGAATATCTGAATAATGATTTAGAAGAAGATTTACATTTTCTTCATCCCATTTTGTTTCTATGGACACATTGGAAGAATTTTTAGGTTTATTAAGATAAAATTCAGAATTAAAATCATATTTTATTTTTTGTACAATAAGTTCAACAACTATTTTTTTACGGCAGTTTTCTAAGAATAACTTTCTTTTTTCATTTTCATTTAATTCTTTATGTTCTTCATACTGAAGAGAGCATACAACTTGAAAAATATCCTCTGAAATAAAACCTGTTTTTGTATAATTTACCGCTGTTTCTTCTAAATAATTATGCTGAACGGTTGAACACGAAAGAACAAACAAGAAAAATAAAAAACTAAATTCAACTGGCTTTTGTTTCTTAAGAATTCGCCACATTCATACTGTCTAAAAATAATTTATTACTTTTTGTTCCCCTCATCTTTTCAAGAATAAGTTCCATTGTTTCTACTGGCGACAAGGGTGAAAAAACTTTTCTTAATATCCAAATTCTATTTAAATCTTCACTGTCTATCAATAACTCTTCTTTTCTAGTGCCCGATTTATTAATATCAATAGCCGGGAAAATTCTTTTTTCAACAAGTTTTCTATCAAGAACAATTTCCATATTACCGGTACCCTTAAATTCTTCAAAGATAACTTCATCCATTTTTGACCCTGTGTCAATTAAGGCGGTAGCTATTATTGTAAGACTTCCCCCTTCTTCAATATTTCGTGCTGCTCCAAAAAATCTTTTTGGTTTATGAAGAGCGTTTGAGTCAACACCACCCGATAAAACTTTTCCCGATGAAGGAATAACCTGATTATAGGCACGGGCGAGCCTTGTTATAGAATCTAATAAAATAACCACGTCTTTCTTATGTTCAACCAGTCTTTTTGCTTTTTCAATCACCATTTCAGCTACCTGAACATGTCTGCTCGCCGGTTCATCAAAAGTTGAAGAAATTACCTCGCCCCTAACATTACGGGCCATGTCAGTTACTTCTTCTGGTCTTTCATCAATTAATAAAACAATCAGAGAAATATCAGGATCATTGGTTGTTATCGCGTTAGCAACATCCTGAAGAAGCATGGTTTTACCTGTTCTCGGCGGTGCTACTATCAATCCGCGCTGTCCTTTTCCTATTGGGGTCATTAAATCTACTATTCTTGTAGTAAACTTATTGGGCATTGTTTCTAAACTAATTCTTTGTTCAGGATACAACGGAGTTAGGTTATCAAAATGTATTCGTTTTTGCGCGTTAGAAACTCCTTCTCCGTTAACAGACTCTATTTTTAATATGGCAAAAAATCTTTCATTATCTTTTGGCGGACGTATTTGTCCGTATATTGTGTCGCCCTTTCTTAAATTAAACATTCTTATTTGCGAGGGACTAACGTATATATCATCAGGACCCGCTAGATAATTATAATTACTGGAACGCAAGAAGCCGTATCCATCAGGGAGTATTTCAAGAGTTCCTTCACCATATACCTGACCTTCTGTTTGAGATTCTGCCTGCAAAATGGCAAAAATAAGGGCCGGCTTTTTAAGTTCACCTGGATTTTCTATACCTAAGCTTTCAGCTAATTGCTGTAACTCTATCATATTTTTTTGTTTTATTTCTTTAATTTCAAGCTTATGATTTACAACTATATTCTTTTTTTCTTCTTTATAAACTTTCTCTTTGTTATCTGTTTCTTTTTTTACATCATTGGTTTTTGGGCTCATCGATACCTCTTCTTTCATGTTATTTATTTCATTTTCTATTTTATCATTTTTGTTCTTGTTTTTTAATTTAATCTTACTTTGCATATTTTTTGATGAATCAATCGTTTGAGTTAAATTAAATTCACTTACTTCTTTTTTTTCAGACATATTTTACCAGCCTTTATTTACTATCATACTATCTTTTTTATTTAAAACACTATTATTTATTAGCTGTCAAAACAGCTATAGAGTTTATGATTTAATTAATATTTATATTATATCTTTATGAAAATATCTTACGTAAAGATATCTTTATTTTCATTCTACAGCCGGAGCTTCTTCTTCATTTAGTTGTTCATTCATCTCGTTATCTGAAGAATTATCCTGCTCAATTTCAACAGGAGAGTCATCTTCTGCTGGTTGTTCTTCTTCAGCCGGAAGTTCAATAGCCGGTTCCTCTACTTCTAAATTAATAATTTCTTCAACAGGAGGTTCATCTTCTGCCGATTGTTCGTCTGCCGGCTTCTCAATAGCAGGCTCTTCTTTTTCTATATTCTTAATCTCTTCAGCAGGAGCCCCTTCTGTTTTTACTTCTTCATTTTCTTCTGTAATCGCTGGCGGTTTAACATCTAGTTGTTCTGATCCTACTGTTTCTTCATTTGTTTCCATTATTTTTGGTTTGACCGCGGCACCATCTTTGGGCGGAATATCAAATATTTGACCGGGGAATATTAAATCTGGATTTTTAATTTGCGCTTTATTTGCTTTATAGATTTTGGGCCATAATAAAGGGTTGTCATATATAAAATCATACTCAGCAATTCTCCATAAACAGTCTCTTTTATTAGGAATTAATCGTACTTTATATGTTTTCCAGCCTTCTTTTGTAGTTACCGGCACGGTTTGAACCTCAGAGCCTTTGCCGCGCGAAGCCATCGCTATTAATTGCGGTATTTGATCTTCAATTATTTTTGCCAGCCTAATAGCCTCTTCAGATTGATTTACTGAATCTTCATAGGCTTCGTTTTCAAGAGACTGTCTGGCTAAATCATAAGAATTTTGCGCCGCTTCCATCGTTTCATTCATAGAATTTAAAGCTGCCTGAGCCTCAACATCTGTTTCAAAAAACTTTTTTATTTTTTTGTCTTCGGCACTTTTATTTAATTTATCTATTTTTTCCTGTGCTGTTTTTATAGCTGCTTCAGCTTGAATTAAAAGCTTGCTGGCCCAGTCTTTATGACCTATCATTAATGCTTGTCGCGCGCTTGCCGCCGCTTCATCAATATACGCCGCTGCGTCTTTTAAATTTAAGCCCTCTACGGCTTCTTTAGCCAATTCAAGTTTTTCTCTGGCATTTTTTAAAGCATCAGGAGCAGATTGTTCCGCTCCATATTTTACCGCTTCATTAATAGTATCTTCAATTTCAGCGATATTTCTTTTCATTATTTCTGCCTGTGATTCTGCTATATTTCTTGCTTTTACTGCCTCTTCTCTTGAAGCTTCAAACTTTTGATATGCGTTTATAAAATCTTTTTTACCAAATAATTCATCACCTTCAGCCAATAATTTTTTAGCATTCTCAAGCTCTGCCGCGGCAAATTCTTCGGCAAATGCTTTTTCTGCTTCTTGAATAGCTGCTTCTGCTTCTTTTTTTGTTGCCTCTGCCAATGCGGGGGCCGCTTTTTCAAATGCCTGATCGGCAAATTTTTGAGCCTCAAGCGCATGATTTTTTGCCTCTGCCATATTATCTTCTGTTACTTTACCATGAGATTTTTTCAATTCATCTATGGCGCTTCTGTAATATCCAGGGGCATATTTGTCGGCCTTAACGCTTTCGGCTTTTGATATCTTATGCTTTGCCAAAGACATTTCTTCAAGGGGCATTGACTCTCCACCGCAATATGCTATAATTAAAATTAATATTATACTTAATAATATCTTTTTCATATTCTTTATCTCCATTTTAAATTTTTTTATTTAATTTCTTTAGATTAATTCTTATTTATGCAAAATTTGTTATTGCTTCATCTTCTGATTCATATATTTCAAAAAAAGATGTTAATTTTGTAAGTTCAAAGACTTTTTTTACAGAGGCATATACATTGACAAGTTTTAAACCGCCTTCATATTTTTTTAGTGTTGAAAACCCTGAAATTAAAGCTCCTATACCTGAAGAATCAATATAAGAAACTTTCTCGAGATTGACAACTATTTTAAATTGTTTCGCGTCAATACATCTTTGCATAACTTCTTTAATCTCAGGTGCATTATATAAATCTATTTCACCTTGAATATCTAAAATTATAACACCATTTTTTTCTCTTTGCTCGACTTTCATTTAATTTTTGAACACTTAATAATAATTAAATAATATTTGCTTTACAAAATAATATTGCAGTCTTTAGCGTCAATCAAAAAAAGGATTTTTTTACTGAAAGAATTTTTAATATAGTAAGTATTTGACATTGTGTAATAAGTAAAAATGTTTGCTAAAAAAAATATGGACTACTATGTAGAATTTAACTCTTTTTTTAAAGAATTAACTAAAACAAGTTCTAAAATAATAAAAGATTATTTTAAAACTCAAATTTCGGTAGAAATTAAAAAAGATAATTCACCTGTAACTATAGCCGATAAAAAAGCCGAAGAAGAAATACGAAAACAAATTGAAAAACAATTTCCCGATCATGGTATTATTGGCGAAGAATTCGGTACATCAAATACAAACGCTGAATATCAATGGATAATAGACCCTATTGACGGTACAAAATCTTTTATAGCGGGCATTCCTCTTTTTGGTACACTCATTGCCTTAACAAAAAACAAAATTCCTGTTTTGGGGGCCATACATATGCCTCTTCTTGATGAATTGGCTATAGGCGATAATAAAAAAACATTTATAAACGATAAACCTGTTCAAATTTCAAATACATCAAAATTAGAAGAGTCGGTTTTGCTATATACCAACTTAATAGATATTGAAAGACATCAAAATTTGAATAATTTCTTAAATTTATGCCGCCGGGTAAATTATTCGCGCACATGGGGTGATTGCTGCGGTTATTATCTTTTAACAAAAGGTAAAGCCGATGTTATGATTGATCCTATTATGTCGGTTTGGGATATAACAGCCTTAATACCCGTTATTCAGGGCGCGGGTGGTATTATAACCGATTACCAGGGTAATACTCCCGTTGAAGCTAAAAGCATTGTAGCGGCGTCAAAAAATCTTCACGAAAATATTATTACAATATTAAACAGCTGATACCTTAACAAGGTGTTGAAAATCTAAAAACCTGTATTTTCTAAACCCGTATTGGCTATAATTCAAACTCCTTTTTTTGCAGATCTGTTTTGTTTTGAAAGATTGTATAAATTTTTATTGTTATTTAAATACATACTACGTCTCATGCAATCTAAAATCTAAAAGTTTGGCAATATTATGCGCAATACATCGCTCAGTCCATTCATTACGGACTTTATTGATACCTATGCGAAAAAATCTTGAACCATTTCTGGCTACTTTTATACAGCCAAAAACGCCCTCGACAATATAACCTCTAATGGAAAATATATTTTTACCCATCTCTGTTCTTAATTTTTCTCTCATCGCCAAAGTTAAAGGGCCATAATGAATCTTAGGGCCTTTACCCGGAGGATAAACTTTTTTAATTTTTATATTTTTCAGATAAGATTTTCTTACCTTGAAATATTTTGATTTGGCAGACTTGCTAAGACACTTTGCTGCAAGTGAACATCCCTTGCAGCCTTTTGCAGAGTAATAAGCATACTCCGTATTTTTTGTCTTAGTATCTCGCTTGTATTCTAAAGTATTATTTGCAGGACAGAGAAAATTATTTTGCTTCCTATTATACTTGAATTCCAATGTTTCTGATGATTCAATTTCAGTTTTAAGTTCTTTATTTCTTAAACCAGCAAATTCATTGTCCGGCAAGTATAAATCAGCATCTTCCAGTTCTTCTAAGTTTTCTTCACCGGCATAACCTGAATCAAAAATAAATTTAGTCTTCTTGTCATTCAGGTCAAGATTTTTCTGTAGCTTTAGAATTTCTCTGACAATAGGCACTGTTTGCTGGTGATCGGTATTTTCTGAAATTACATTTTCATAAATAATCATCTGCTTTTGCTCATCAACAGCAATTTGGGCATTATAACCTATTATCATTTTCCCCTTATCTCTTTGCAAGAGAGCGTCAGGTTCATTCAAGTGAATTCTTTTTTTATCTTTATTTGATTCCAAAAATCCCAATGCATTTTCAAGTTTTTCTTTTTTACAATTAGCCTCAGATAATTTCTTCAATCTTTTTTCTTTTTCTGCCCCATCTTCTACTTCTTCCCATTCAATATATCTTTTGTTGCATATTTCTTTTATCTTCTCATATCTTTTTTCAAATTTCTTCATATCGCCCATGTCTTTACTATTGGCATATGCTTTTATTTTAGAACCATCAATACAAACTTTATCTAAATCAATATAACCTGATTCTACGCCAAGAAAAACGGTTTGCTGAAAAATATCCTTAATTACTTCTGAATGTCTGTTTCGAAAACGACAAAATGAAGAATGATCAATTGTTATTCCTCCCGATAAAAAAAGCAAATCTGCTCTTTTGGACATATCTCTGGCCAGCGCTCTCATTGAAATATTTCCATATAAAATAGAATAGATAATCAAAGATAACATTCTATCAACGGGCAAAGCAGAACATCCGCCTTTTTCAGTATCATTTCTATAGTTTTCATCAAATTTAGATAAGTCTAATTTTCTTACCATATTCAATAACTGATTCAAATAATGGTCTTCTTCAAAAAATTCAGAATAATTTATTGCTGACCATTGCCATTGTCTGTCTTCTATTTTCTTATATTTTGCCATAATTCTTTTTATATTTTTCTATTCTACAGATCAACTCTTTTAGAAAATTCCATACTGTTGATGTTTTTCAACATTCTGTTAAGGCTGTGGATTTACATCCATTATAATAAATGTTATAGGAACCGTAGAAACCTGCTGTGAAGCAAAATTTAAATAGTTTTGCGAATAAGTGGCCGGTTCAAAAACATATTCTGATACATTTCTAGCATTATCCATTACCATAAGTTTGGGGTAAAGGGTAACGGGCGAGGTATCTCCAAATCCTGAAAGCACAATGTCACATATACAGGTACCGTTGCCAAGATTTAACGCGAAACAGCTACCATAGACATTTTGGCTACTTTCAGAATCTACAATGTCAATAAAAACTCCCATAATACCCGAATCGGCATCAGACGCTGTGGATGTTACCGTAATAACATCACCTAACTGATAATTTGTACCGTTTGTTCCCGTTGGTGTACCTTCAACAGCAAGAGCGGTTAATAATGGTAACACATTATCTATTAATGAATTGGTAATAACAACTGAAGGCGCAAATGTAGTACCTGTTGCTGTAGAACCATTATAAATATATTCTGCGCCATTATGTATGAAAGTATGCTCTATATTATCCGCGTCATATACAAAAACATCAGTTACCGTCCAGGTTCCATCCATATTATATTTTGACTTAGGGAACTGACCTGAAAAAACACCCACGCCAGCATGCGTTAAATTTATATATTCAGTTTCATTGGCAGGGCCTGTTAAATTAACGCCAATATATTTCGCGCATGAAAAATCAGCGACAACAGTAATGATAACATTCTCGCTCGTATTTAAATCTAAAGCTGCATTACTTATTGAAATAGATTGAAGCGAAGCAGAATTACAGGTACCGCTCGTAGGCGGCTCAAATTTACATGAAGTATTACATCCAATGGTAATCGTTTCACACTCTTCAGGAGGTGAAATATTTCCATCACCGCAAGTGTAACTATTAGCCCCAACTGTTAAAGAAGCCAATGGTATTGTTGAAGCATAATACTGGTTTATTTGATCACCTGCAGTATGCACAATAGTATAATTTGTTGTTGAAATTCGTGAGTCAGATAAAAAAGAAATAGAATTACCCTGCATATCTAAGATAGAAAAGTAAACATAATAATTGCCGCCGTACGCTGGAGGCATTGTAAAAGTATAGCTTGATTCTGAAGGTAATATAATTCCCGATGAATTCATGCTAATATAAATAGATTCAATTTGACTAGTTGAAGAGGCTGTACTTGCGTCAAAATCACTTACCAGACCCACTACAAAACCATATATGTTTGTTTTATTGGGTACGTTCCAGGTTATAGTTATTGGCATACCCTGCGTTAATGTACCGCTTAGGGTTAAGCTTTCTAATACAGGGTAAAGTACAGTATTCACAGAATTTTTCATGTCTGAAAAAGCTATAGTTACGGCAGTATTTGTTGAATTTTCAAACGCGGTTTTAAGTTCTTCCGCTGTTTGTGCTGTTTCAATTAATGCTATTAAATTTGTATCATTTTTTATTTCATCAATAAATATCGCTGCTTTGTCGGTTAAAAATTCTGACATCTCATATATTTTATAAAGCGAAGTATTCTCTTCAAGAGGCCCGCCAAAAATTGATTCTAAAGCTCTTACGGCCGCGTTTGACACAGGATCGCAAATTAAATTGGTCATATTATCTTTTCCCAGACATTTCATTTCTGAAAGATAATTGCTAATAGGTGCCGCGCATGAAAAAACAATCAGCGCTTCTTTATTTTCAGGAATATTTTCAATGGCAAATTTTCCGCTTTCATCGGTAATACCTTTATAAACAGGCGAACTGCCCGCCCCTAAAATAAATACATTAAAAGGGCTGCTAGAGCATCCAGCTGGTGACGAAACCATTGCGGCGCTTAAATTAGCCAAACTTCCCGCTAATGAGCCTTCTATGGGTTCTACAATTTGAGCGCTGGCAGTTCCCGAAATAGACGCTGACAAACTGGTTTCATCATCAATATTTGTTTCTTCTTTATCTACTTTGGTACAACTGCAATAACCAATATATTGAGAAAATAAAAAGATTATACTAAGATTAAAAGTAAATTTTACCAGAACTTTGAACTTGCCTGATTTCATATATGCCCCTTTTTTTATAAATTTAACTATTATATTTTCAACTATTAAATTTAAATACAGCTTTTAACTACAAACAAAGAGCATAAGACTTTACAAGCTGTATAAGTAATTGAAATTAAAAGAATAACCTTGTCAACTATTTTTTATTTTAATTTGTCTTTCTCATATTAATGCTCATGCGAAAGATTTCTAATTAAAAGAATTGAAGAAATACCGGCCGCAATAAAAACCAGCTGATAAATAGTATGTGATAATTTAGTGTATTTATGTAGACTGGGGAACAAATCGGCCGCGGCTACATATATAAAACTGGCCGCCGCAACCGCCATGAAAAAGGGAATATATTCACTTATTTCTGATAAAAAATAATACCCTAAAATACCTCCTGCTAATGTTCCTAAGCTGGATAAAGCGTTAAATAACAGGGCTTTACTTTTAGAATATCCGCTTTCAAGTAAAATTGCAAAATCTCCTATCTCTTGCGGGATCTCATGAGAAATTACAGCTAAAGAAGAAGCTATGCCCAGAGGAACCGATGTAATAAAAGCCATTGCAATTACAATACCATCTATAAAATTATGAAGAGAATCGCCTATCATAATTAAAACACCCGCACGGTTATGATGATCACATTCATCTTCATGGCAGTGCCGCCATATAATTAATTTTTCAAGAATAAAAAAAAGAAAAATGCCTACTAAAACTGCTGCCAATATTTTTCCCGAACTTATTTTTTCCATAGCTTCGGGCAAAAGCCCTAAAAATGCCGCCCCTAATAAAGCTCCCGTAGCATAACTTATAAGCCAGGGAAGAATTTGTTTTCTTTTTTCAAAAGGAAACAGCAATATTAAACCAGCAGCCGCTATGCTGCCTATACCACCAATTAAAGTACTTAAAATAATATAGAATAAAGTCATCGTTTGAACTGTTAATTTTAAGCAGTTTGTCAATACATATATTGAAAGCGGTTAATTTTTATTGGTCTTGTGATAGGCAGCATAATTGTTTAAACAAAAGATAAAATAAATCGGCTTTATTCTTCTTTTTTACAATTTTTTTACAAATATTGATATTTTATGGTTGATCTTTATAATAAACTACAGATTATTTATTATTATCAATTGAAAAGGAGAAACTAACTATGATATTTGACCCTTTGTATTTAATGTTAATGGCGCCGGCTATGATTTTATCGGCATGGGCATCTTTAAAAGTAAAAAGTTCTTTTAACAAATATTCAAAATACCGTACACAAAATAACATGACAGGCGCCGATGCCGCGCGCGCCGTTCTTGACGCGGCAGGTATCTCTAATGTAAGAATTGAAAGAGTAAGCGGATTTTTATCTGATCATTATGACCCTTCAAAAAAGGTTTTAAGATTATCTCCTGATGTTTACGACTCTCCTTCTGTTTCTGCGGTTGGCGTAGGCGCGCATGAAGCCGGACACGCCATACAAGATAAAGTAAATTATCCCATGTTAACATTTAGAACCATGCTTGTGCCCACGGCTTCTTTTGGCAGTAATATGAGCTGGATTATTTTAATGGCCGGTTTTTTCTTGAATATGACAAGCTTAATATGGGCAGGAATTATTCTTTTCTCGGCTGTTGTTTTATTTCAGTTGATTACTCTGCCTGTTGAATTTGACGCCTCGGCACGGGCTAAAAAAGTTTTGTGGGAAAGCGGAGTTATTACTACATCAGGTGAAAGAGACGGGGTCGCGAAAGTATTAAACGCGGCTGCAATGACCTATGTAGCTGCTGCTATAAGCGCCATACTTACTTTAATTTATTTTCTAATTAGGGCCGGTCTATTAGGCGGCAGCAGAGATGAATAAATAAAAAAGCTTATTTATTCTGAAGTATAAATTTATAGTCTTGCTCGCGTTGTTTAATATATGAAAAAACCTCACTGGGAGTTACAACAAATATTTTTTCTATACTTTTCGAGTATGATAAATTCACAGGCATTATAGGAAGCAAAAGGCCGGTACGAAAAACTTCGAGAAGAGGACTTTTCTTCGCCGAAGCCAAGCTTAAAGAGCGAAAAAATCCTTTTTTGCCTTCTTTAAGAAGATAAATCCATTTTTCAAGTTCTAAATTATCACGGCCAAAAGCTTTTTTCAAATAATCCCACATTAATACGGGCTTTTTAGGCAAAATATTTTCTTTAGTACCATTTGTTGCCTTTTTGGTCTCTCTAATAAATGAATAAGGACTTTCTACTATTTTTCCCCGCGACAAAAAATCTAAGGATATATGTTTTCTATAAATATAATTACGGGCAAACCAAATATATAAAACAAGCGCCATATCTAAATGATTATTTTCAAACGTTATATTAAAATGATTTTCAGATGAACCACCCAATAAAGAAGCAAAATCTTTTTGTTCCTTTAGTTTTATTTTTTTTAATAAAGAAAATAAATAATTTTTTTTCAGATAGTTATCTTCCTGCATTAAATTTTTAATTAATTCTAGGGGAATATATATTCCACCGTTTGGGTGTTTAAATACCCAGGGAAGTTTTTCTTCTATAGAAATTAAATTATCTGTAATATCAGAAGCAGCAATGAATCCAAAATTATTCAACAGATCGAAAAATTCTTTTTCTTCTGCCGTATTTAAGATTTTTGATATCGTGTTTTCTTCATATAATTTTAGTAAATGAACCCAAAACCACTGTACTCTATCTTTTTTGCCGCCTGTTATTAAAAAATTTGTTTTTCTTGAAATATACCCCAAGTATTTTTCACTTGAGGTTAAAACCATCTCAGAAATCGGATACATAAATAGTTCTCTCCCCCGTTTTTTTTTTATGAACCTATGTCGTGCCTGTAAAATAACCGCTTAAAATCATTTGTCTTTTCTAACGTTTCTATGAATTTGTAAACAAGATTTTTTGCTTCAGGTAAATTTTTTCCATATGCCACAATATTTAGTATTCTACCGCCGGATGAAACTATTTTATTTTCTTTTTCAGCCGTACCCGCGTGAATAATATGAATACCTTTTGGTAATTTTTCTGGCAAGTTAAGCTCAATGTTTTTTTCATAACTAAATGGATAACCTTCTGCCGCTATAACTGTATTTAAAGTACAGCCGTGTTTTTGAGGAATTTTATAGTAGTTTTCTTCTTTAATTTTTGGAACAATAATATCATTATCTCCACAGCTCCATAAAATATAGGGTATAATATCACCTTCAATCATAGGGAGTATAGACTGTGTTTCAGGGTCGCCAAAGCGGCAGTTAAACTCTAAAACTTTTGTTTCTTCGGGCTTATCAATATTTACCATTAAACCAATATATAATATTCCCGTGTAAGCAAATTTTTCAAGAACGGGTTTAACTATTTTTTCACAGGCTAAAGATATATGTTTTTCAGACAAGGTGCTTCCCGGGCTAAATGAACCCATACCTCCCGTATTGGGTCCTTTACCGTCGTCATAAGCCGCTTTATAATCTCTTGCGGTAGGCAGTATAATTGCTTCTTTACCATTTAATAATGCAAATAACGATGCTTCTTCGCCGGTTAAAAATTCCTGAAATAAAACTTTTTCGCCGGCTGTGCCAAATATTTTATCAGAAAATATTTCACGCAATTTTTTTTCGGCGGCTTCTTTTTTATCATGAATACTTACGCCCTTGCCGGCCGCCAGTCCGTCTGCTTTTAATACAACAGGCAGTGAAAAATTATCTAAAACTTCTAAAGATTCTTCTAATGAAGAGGCAGATTTTGCCCTCGGAGCGGGAATTTTACTTTCTTTCATAAATTCATCCGCGAAAATTTTTGAACCTTCAAGAAGAGCCCCGTTTTTATCAGGCCCAAAAACAAACAGATCTGGCATTTCTTTATTAAAAAAATCTTTAATACCTTTTACCAAAGGGATCTCTGGCCCTACAACAAGAAGATTAATATTATTTTCTTTGATTATATTTAAAATAGCCGGAAAATCTGAAACATCTGTGTTTAAAATTCTATCAGTATTTGCGATGCCGGCGTTACCCGGTAATATTAATACATTTTTTACTAAAGGACTTTCTTTAATTTTTAAATAAAGCGCGTGCTCTCTGCCGCCGCCGCCAATTATTAAAACACGCATGAGACAGGTTTTATCATAACTTTCTCACGTAAATAAAAAAGAATCAAAAGCTATTTAATTCGAACACTTTTTATCCCTTTACCGGTTTCATAGGTAAAAATTTCGGCCCCGTATAATAAAGCGTCATCCCCTTTCACCCTTTCTATCCAACCTCCCGTATTATGAAAAAAAACCTTTTTACCGTCATGTTCAACAAAGTTTTTATCACATACGTCCCACGCTAAAGGAACATGAGTATGCCCTATTATTACTCTATCTGGCTTTGGTATGTTTAGGTTCTCACACTCTGAAGCGCATAAATCAAGATATTTTACAATTTTTTCTTTGATATCTTCTTTATAAATATAATCGGGATTAAATCTTGAATTTTCAGATTTACCTATTGTATGCAGTATATATCTTTTTGCCAGCTCTAATAATAAATCGGAACCTTTTTCTTTAAAAAAAGATTCGGGCTCAATCATTTTATCCATACCCTTTTGAATATTATTTAAGAATTCTTCTAAGTCTTTCATATTTTTTTCTCTGGTATCTTTTTGAACCTTTTGAACAAGGGGAGTTAAAATACCCGATTGCCCAACACCAGAAGCAGATAATTGATTTAAAGAATGATTTGCCGCTACCGCGTTTTTTAAATTATAATCTTTTTTTGAAATATAGCCAGAATGAAAAGCCAGCTCGCCAAGATACGCCCAAAATGTATGCACAAAATGTCCATGCGTAAGTAATATAGTTTTATTATCTATTCTTAAATATATATTGGGATACGCCACATAGAAAGGAAGGCTTTTATTGTCCGTTAATCCGTCTAAAAAAAGACCGCCATAACGGTTATGGCCGCCGCCTTCATTAATAGATACATCTGGCAAAAAAAACTTATCTTCACCTTTTATGTTTTCATCAAGAAGCCCCGGCAAAACCCATTTGAAAGGTTTTGGTTCTTTGCCTTCTTTTACACGATTTATTATATTTACCTCATACTCTACTTCATCCCAAAAATCATAATCGTGATTGCCAGCCGTGTAAATTATTCTTTTAGCAATATTATTAGATACTATCGCATTAAAAAAATACTTTCCCGCAGAATATGAATCGATATAAGACGCGGTACTAAATTCAAAAGCATCGCCTACTAGAATAAGATAATCATTATTTTCTCCTAAAGCGTTCAGGCAGGCGTCAAAATATCGCCCTTTTGACCAGTTACCTCTGCTACCTTTAACAAGAACATTACAAGGGTCCCCTAAATGAGTGTCAGAAATAATCGCAATTTTCATAAAAAACCTCCTTTATCCATTATTTATAGACAAAATGAAATATCTAAAAATACTGTAAATAAGTATTTTATTGACAAAGTATTTTCGCCTAAAATAAAGGAAATATATATAAAAGGTTAATCAGATGTTAGAAAAATTAAGAAAAGATAGTCTTCAGGCAAGAAAAGATAAAAACACAGTAAAAGCCAATCTTTTAACAACACTCTTATCAGAAGCCCTGATGATCGGCAAAAATGACGGCAATAGAGAACCTACTGAAGAAGAGATTACAGCAGTTATAAAAAAATTCTTAAAATCTCTTAATGAGGCCATAGAAAGCCTGGAAAAAAGCGGCAGGGATGTAACAAAAGAAAAACAAGAAAAAGAAATTTTAGAATCTTTTTTGCCCAGGCAGCTATCTGAAGAAGAACTCGATAAAATAATTCAAGAATTAGCGGCCGCTCTGCCAGAAAAATCGCCAAAATTTATGGGGCAGGTAATGTCAAACCTCAAAGAAAAATATCCAAACCAATTTGACGGCAAACTAGCCAGCCAACTTGTAAAAAAACATTTATCTTAAAATAATAAGATAAATCGCATGTTACATACTTTCGTAAATTATTTTTAATTAATTATCTAAAGATTTATTTCGATTATCTTCTTTTTTTCGATCTTTATTTTTATGATTAGATTTTAGACTTTTTATTTCATCTCTTATTGCGGCGGCTTCTTCATAATGTTCTTTTGTAATAGCCACTTTTAGCATTTGCTCTAAAACTTCTTTTTTTGATTTAAATTCATCTTCTTTTAGTTGAGACTTATCTCCCTTTTTAGCTAATTCTTCTTTTCCTTTAAGAGCCTCAAGCATTGCCTGAATACTTTCATCTGTTTCAGGATCATCGAGATTTTCATCTGTAATGGTAATTAAATCTTCATCTTTTGACTGCCTTTTTTCTTTAATTAAAGCCGCGTCAACCGCTGTCTGTTCGAACACAAACTCTTCCATATAAATGGGTGATTTAAATCTTAAGGCCAAAGCTATACCATCTGAAGGACGAGAATCAATATCAATAACTTCATTTTTTTTATCTTTACCATTAAACTTTAAATATAATCTGGCATAAAAAGTACCGCCCTTAAAATCATTTATTACAATTTTTTCAACAGTTGCGTCTATTACTTGCAAGAGATTTTTAACTAAATCATGTGTTAAGGGCCTTTCTGTTTTTTGACCCTCTAAAGCTGCCGAAATAGAATAAGTTTCTAAAGGACCTATAAAAATAGGAACAATTCCCGGACGTGACGGAGTTTTTAACATTAAAGCAAAACCCATTTGGGTTACTGATACTTCTACTATTTCTATCTCAAGCATATATCATTATAGTATACAAATTTTTTCGTTTTTGTAAAGAAAAAATTTCAAATTGTAAATTATAATTTAAAATTTTTTAATTTTTAAGCTTTATTAAAAGGCTTTCTTCGGCTTTATTTAATAAATTATTTATTTTTTCATTACTCTTTTCTACATTTTCATTTAAAGCACCCGAAGCCTGCGCAATTTCAATTTTACCTCCGCCGCCGCCTTTTAGCTCAGAAAAACTTTGTATAAATTCTTTTATAAAACTGCCTAAATCTATGGATATTTCTTTCGCGTATTCTTTAGTAGCGGCTGTTACCATGTTCCATTTATTATCTTTATGTGACGCTAAAAGAAGTAAAGTCTTTCCGTTTTTTTCTCTTAACTGATCGGCAATTTGTTTTAATTCATTAATTTCCATTTGTTTCAGACCGGCTTTAATTATAGAAATATTATTTTTAATTTGAACAGTTTTTAATAAATCATTTAAAAGACTTTCTTCAATTTTTACTTCTGTTTTATTCTTTTCTTTCTTTTGGTCTTTTTTTATATTGATTTTTAAATTTTCCAGATCTTTTTCAAGATTTTTCAATTGAAGCCTATAATTTGATATCGAAAGAGACGAATTAAAATTTTTCGCGCTGCTAATTTGTGTAAATAAAGAACTCAATCTATCACTTTCATTTGTCCATTCTGTTTTTTCAGTATTATTATTTTTTATTTGCTCTATTTCTCTTTCAATAGAATTTTGCTTTTCTTCAATATATTTTATGGCGCTTTTACCGCTTAACGCTTCTATTCTTCTATTACCTGCCCCGGGACTGCTTTCTTTTAAAATTAAAAAAAACTGAATATCCGATGTATTGCTAACATGACAGCCGCCGCAGAATTCTTTTGAAAAAGCATTCATTTCTATAATGCGTACGATATCTCCATATTTTTCACCAAAAGCCATAACCGCGCCTTTTTTTTCTGCCTCTTCTTTTGGTAAAACAAGTGTATTAACCTCAATAGACTCATGAATTTTTTGGTTCACCATTTCTTCTATGCTTTTTATTTGTTCTTCTTTTAAAGCTGAAGGATGGGTAAAATCAAATCTAAAATGATCATAATGCACCAGAGAACCGCTTTGCGTCACGTGCTCGCCTAAAGTTTTTCTTAATGCCGCGTTTAAAAGATGAGTAGCGCTGTGATTTTTTTTTATACTTTCACGTCTTTTTTCATCAACATTAAGTTCAATTTCATCTTCTTCTTTAATTTCACCTTCTATTTTACCCGCGATATGTATAAAATAATTACCTATTTTTTGAGTATCAATGATTTCTGCTCTTCCTTTAGGAGCTGTTATAACGCCAATATCGCCTATTTGACCGCCGCTTTCAGCGTAAAAGACTGTTTTTTCTGAAATAAAAGATATAACAGATTGATTTAGCATTTCTTTTTCAGTTACCTTTTGTACTTTTTCATTATCTTTATAAATACCCAGCACTTTCGATTTTTCTTTATATCTTTCATATCCTGTAAATTCTGTTTCTTTAATACCAGATATATTCAAAGCCGCTGATTTACCCTTCCAGGCTGAGCGGCCCCTTTCTTTTTGATTTTCCATTTCTTGGTGAAAACCTTTTTCATCTACGTTTATATTTTTTAAGAGAGCCATCTCTTTTGTCATTTCAAGAGGAAAACCAAACGTATCATATAATAAAAAAGCATCTTTACCTGAAATTATAGTATTTGATTTTATTATAATGTCATTTAAGCGCAAAGCTCCTTCATCAAGTGTTCTTAAAAATCTTTCTTCTTCAGATTTAATATAGTTTTCAATTAAAGGAAGAGACTTTTTAATTTCAGGATAAAAATCTCCGTAAATATCGTTTACAACTGCCGCAAGCTTGAAAAACAAAGGCTCCTTTTGTCCCAGCCTTCTGGCGAATAATAGCGCTCTTCTTAAAATACGTCTTAATACGTATCCTCGTGACTCATTAGAAGGATAAATACCATCAGACATGGCAAAAACAAGGGTTCTAATATGATCGACCGCTACCCTAAGGGGAACAATATTATCGCCTTTATATTCTGTGTTAAATATACCAGAAGCTTTTTTAATTAATGTTGATAGCTCGTCAGTATCATACACAGAATCAACATTTTGCGCCAGAGAAGCTATTCTTTCAAGACCAGCTCCTGTATCAATGCCCGTTGCAGCCAAAGGCTCAAATTGTCCTTTTTCATTTTTAAAAAACTGATTAAAAACCAGATTCCAGTATTCCAGAAATCTGTCGCAGTCACAGCCCGGGGCGCAACTTTCTTTTTGACAGCCGAATTCTTTGCCTCTGTCAAGATAAAGTTCACTACAAGGGCCGCAAGCGCCTGTATCACCCGCCGGACCCCAAAAATTATCTTTTTCATCAAGCCGTATAATTTTATTATGGGGTATTTTTATATTCTTATTCCATATATTATAAGCTTCATCATCATCTTTATAAATACTTATCCATATATCTTCAGGTTTAAATTTTAGTCCGTCAATAGAATATTCCCATGCAAATTCAATCGCTTCTTTTTTGAAATAATCCCCAAAACTAAAATTTCCGAGCATTTCAAAAAAAGACAAATGGCGCCTTGTTTTACCTACTTCTTCTAAATCTGTGGTTCTTAAACATTTTTGAATACTCGCTAGTCTGTTATGTGGAGGTCTTTGCGCTCCTGAAAAATAATCTTTAAAAGGAACCATACCTGCTGTCGTAAACAACAGGGTTGGATCTGAAGCGGGTATAAGCGATGAGCTTTTTTCTATTTTGTGATTTTTACCCGCGAAATAATTAATAAATGATTTTCTTATCTCACTGACTGTCTGCATCGGCATTATGATTTAAATTAAAGCAGTTCATATTTTTCTGAACTTCCAAATTCTTTTTCGCCGATAGATTGTAACTGTCTTTTTTCTTGGTCTGACAGCTCCTGACTAATGTATTTTATACAATAAATTTTACTAGGTACAATATCCATTTTCCCGTCTATTGATATTTCTTTATAATCCGCTTTTTCATTTAACGCTATAATAGTTTCTTTATCTGTTAATATATTTTCTTCTTCACATCCCGCTGCCAAAGACGATAGTACTGCGGCTGTTTCAACGGCTCGGCCAAACACTGAATAATCAACTCTGTTAATAGATAATATTTTACCGGCATGCAACCTGCCTGTTCCTATTCCTATGCCTACTTTTAAAGTAGTTTTTATAAAAGAAGGCAGCTGTTTATTATACTTTTGCACCAGTTCTTTAATTAAAGCAGCGCATCGAACCGCATTTAGCGTATCATTATCATAAACCACTGGCAAACCAAATGTGGCCAAAATACCTGTTCCTACAATTTTGTTTACCGATCCGCGGGATATATAAATTAAAGACGTAATCTCTGAATATAAACTGCTCATAAAATTCATTACTTCATGAATATTTTTGCCATCAATTGTCACTTCTTCAATATTTTTAAATTTTACATATAAAACTGAACCAAAAACGGTTTTTTCTGTCGCTTCTATAGAAGTTTTTTGCGAAAGTATATATTCAGCCACGGTTTTTGAGAACTGTTCTCTTACCGAACTTTGTTCTGTTTCGGCTTTTTCATTCATTGCTTCAATATTTTGTTTTGTAAGCACATCTCTTAACCAAACGCTTAACCTAAATACCAGATCTTTCATCTGCACCGGTTTATTTAACACGTCTACCGCGCCCTCATATAAAGCCTGCCTTACAATTTCTTCAGAAAAATCTGAGCTCATTAACACTATTTTTGCATTTGGATTTTCTTCTTTAATTTCTTTCAGCAGATTAAGTCCAGACTTATCTGGAAGATAATTATCTAATAAAATTAAACCGGGCTGCCAGTTTTTTAAAATTTCAACAGCTCTTCCCGCGTTTTCAGCTTCTCTTACAACAAAGCCTAAATGTGTCATTATTTGAACCAGCACATTTCTTTGAAGTTCTTCATCTTCAACAATAAGAATATTTTGCAGTTGACTCATTTTATTATCCTTTCTTACAAAACTACTATAAGTTTTGTTAAGAATTTAAAAACTATTATTTTCTATTGATTTACAAAACCGATCTCTCCAAGAATCATGTAAAACATACAAAACAAAAACCTTTAATACAAAAAAAAATACTAATTATATTAAATTTTCGTTATTTTTCATGAAATATGTTTAACTACAAAACGATATATTAAATATAATGAAAAACAAATTAGCAAAATTCCACTTATATGACTAATACGCGTTAGTAAAGCGGTAGTTATCTTCGCGCGAGCCTTCTTTATACTTAATGAAAAAAAACCAAACCAGATAATAGAACCTGCTCCCGTAAAAAAAGATAACAAAACATTATTTAAATGAGTATCGCCAAAAAAATGCTGGCTTTTTATCCATCCGCCTAATCCCGCAAATAATGCTATAAGAGATGGGTTTGAAAGATAAAATATTATACCCATAAGAAAATATTTTCTCTTTTTGGCGTTTTTTTTTAAATTTTTCTCTGCTTCTTTTAATTTTTTTTCACTGTAAAAAAACTCCTGTATTCCAATATAAAATATGAACAAAATTCCTAAAATTTCTACGATAAATATATACTCTGGGTTTATATTTAATGCAGTGAAACCCATAAGAGCTAAAAGCATATAAATTACATCCATCAAGGCGGCGCCCAAACCTATAAAAAAACCAAACTTGGCGCCATGTTTAGCCGTAGTAGTAACAATCGCTAGGTTTATAGGTCCTACCGGTGCTGAAATTAAAACACCAATAATAAAACCCGAAAGAAATAATAATAATACTTCCATAATATATTCTTATAAACAAATTATAAAATATCCATTTTATAATTCTTATTCGTATTCGCAATTTTTTTTATGATTTGTTCTTAATTATTGCCAGAAGCTTGACTAAGACAAGTATTTAAGATCGAGGATGATATTTCTTATGTACTTTTTTAAGTTCATTGGAAGCCAGATGAGTGTAAACTTGTGTCGTTGAAATATCAATATGTCCTAAAAGTTCCTGCACAGCTCTTAAATTCGCGTTATTCTGTAGAAGGTGCGTGGCAAAAGAGTGTCTTAATGTATGGGGTGTGATGTTTTTTTGAATTTTCGCACGGCTAATGTATTTCTTTAGTAGTCTCCAAGCGCTCTTGCGGCTTAAGGCACCGCCTTTTCGTGATATGAAAACAAAGTCTGTGTGAGTTTCTTTTAGTATTTCTTTTCTGTGTTTTTCAAAATATTTTATTAAAAGCTCATGGGCTATTTCGCCAAAGGGCACCAGTCTTTCTCGGCCGCCCTTGCCCATTATATTTAACAGCATATTTTCCATATCAATATCACCCATCTTCAAGGCGCAGCCTTCTGAAATTCTTAGGCCCGAAGAGTACAAAAGTTCGAACATTGTTTTATCCCTCATTTCAAGAGAATCATGTTCATTAAATACAGAAAAAAGCTGTCTTATTTCTTCTTTGGTTAAAAAATCAGGAAGTGTTTTTTCAACTTTAGGAGTTTCTACATTCTCCATCGGATTTTTGTGTATAATACGGTTTTGTTCCAGATAATTATAAAACTGTCTTAAAGAAGCTACAACTCTTGCTCTGGTTCTTGTTGAAAGTTTTTTCTTTGTTTCTTCCCTTAAGAATTTTTGTATGTCTAAAGGATCACTGTTAATAATATTCTTTTTTTCTTTGCTTAAAAAACGGTCTAATTTATTAACATCTGATAGATATGAAAAAATACTATTATGCGAAAGTCCTCTTTCAACTTCAAGATATTCCTGAAAATCTTTTACAACTTCTTTTTTTTGAACTGCCACTTTTGTTATCCCCTGTTTTAAATCTGGTTTATAAAATGAGAATCGACGTTTTATGTCTACTCTTGAAGAAAAAAATAAAATTTATTAATATAATTTTTTTATAAATTCAAAAAATGATTGCATATAGTGACTTTTTTTGCATTATAATTTAATAATTTTTTTTCTTTCATGGCTTTTATATATAAACGAATATTTATATATTGGCGGCTATATATAAATATTTTTTCTAATTTAAACATTTATTAAAATTTATTTTGACAAAGAGTTTTCATTTATTAGTTCTGCTTAAATGAGTAATTCCGCTCTTACCAATTCTCCCGAGCTCGAAGCTGAAATTACCGCCGAGTATAACGGCGGCGAAAATCTTTCTGCTAAAGAACGAAAAAGGCTTCAAAAGCTTAAGCAGGATAAAGAATATAAAGATAATGAAATAAAATGGGGGCTTAGGTTTAAGTTATTATTTTTATTTTCTGCCATAAGTTTAGGTATCGCGATAGGTATTATGATTCCGGCTATTACAAACCAAACTAATTCTTTGTTAGCAGAGAAAAAGAAACAAGGTAAAGTAATGATTAGAGGCCTTACCTCTGCCATAAAAAACCGTCTTCTTGACCTTTATGCCTTAAATGACAAAAAGCTAAAAAAGATAAATTCATACGAACAGTACAAAAACTTTTATCAAAACAATGGAATTTCTGAACTTATATTTGAAGACGTGGACCAGGTTCTCGCCCAGCCTGATGTTGAGTACGCTTACGTTTTGGGAAAACATGATATTGCGTTGGGCCATACAAACCCTAAAATAGAAGCTTACACAAAATATAAATTTGAAAAGGGTATAAATAATTATTTTACCGAATTTAAGGCAAAACAAAATTTGGACCCTGTTTACTATAAAACTCCCAGAGTGTTAGATAAGACCATTCAAGTAACTAAAAGTGTAAAAATAGATAAAGAAAAAAGCAAAGACAAGGTAATTGATGTTATGGATTTTTCTTATATTATGACTTTTAAATCTAATCCCGAATTAAAAGACGCTATCGGCGAAGTTCACATAGGCATAAGTCTTGAATCGGTACACCAGCAGATATTTGATAACAAGGTAGAATTACAGATGGTTGGTGCCATCGCTATCGCGTTTGGTATATTAGCCGCTATTATCTTTGCCGCTTTTCTTTCAAGACCAATTCGAAAAATTATATTTGGAATGCAGCAGGTTACGAAAGGAAATTTTCATGAAAGCGTAATATTGCATTCAAAAGATGAAGTAGGTCTTTTATCAAGAACATTTAATGTGATGCTAAAAGGGATGAGCATTCTAGTATCACCTGAAGTCGCTCAGGTTGTTTTATCAGGCGGCGACTTAACAAAATCGGGCGAGAAAAGAGAAGTTACTGTTTTATTTTCAGATATTCGTAGCTTTACCACTATATCGGAATCATTAACTCCTCATGAGGTTGTTGATATGCTAAACCAATATATGGAAATCATGACTGATATTATTATAAAATACGGCGGTGTCGTAGATAAATTTGTGGGTGACGAAATTTTTGCCGTATTCGGCGCTCCTTTTGATCATCCAATGCATCCCTTGTGCGCCACCGCCACCGCTATTGAAATGGATATTGAACTTGATAAACACAATGAAAATCGACGAAAAGAAGGAAAGCCTCCTATAATGATAGGTATTGGGGTAAACACAGGTGATGTAATAGCGGGAGCAATGGGTTCCAGCAAAAGGGTAGATTATACATCTATTGGTGACGCCGTGAACCTGGGAGCCCGCCTTGAAGGAACAAATAAGGTTTACGGCACAAGAGCCATAATTTCTGAATTTACATATGATTTTGTAAAAAATGACATCATTACACGGGAACTTGATTTAATTCGGGTAAAAGGAAAAAATAAACCGGTTACAATATATGAAGCAGTGGATCTTACTGAAACAGGCAGGCAAAAGATACAAAAATTTCTTTCTGAACTAAAAAGTCAAAAACACCATTAAAAGAAGACTAATTAATAAAAATGAGTAAAGATAAAGAATCTGTCAATTATCAATTGACCGCAGAAAAAATACAAAAATACGAAACGGCCCAAACAGCAAAATGGGAAGACGAAAATACTTATTGTACCCATATAAATTCTGAAAAAGAAAATTACTACTGTTTGGTTATGTTCCCCTATCCTTCGGGGCGCATTCACATGGGACATGTACGCAATTATACCATAGGCGACGTTGTCGCCAGATACAAAAGACAAAAAGGCTATAACGTTTTACATCCAATGGGATGGGACGCTTTTGGTCTGCCGGCAGAAAACGCCGCTATAAAAAACCAGACACCTCCCGCTAAATGGACATACTCGAATATAAATGACATGAGAAGCCAGCTAAAACGCATGGGCTATTCTTATGACTGGGAAAGAGAAGTAGTCACATGCTCTGCTGAGTACTACAAATGGAACCAATATATATTTTTAAAAATGTATGAAGAAGGCCTCGCCTATAAAAAGAAAGCGCCGGTTAACTGGTGTACCGAATGCAATACGGTACTGGCCAATGAACAGGTAATCAACGGCTGCTGCTGGAGGCATGAAAAAACACCGGTTGAAAAAAAAGAATTAGAACAGTGGTTTTTTAAAATAACTGAATTTGCCGATGAACTTTTAGATGGTCATAATCAATTAGAAAAAGGCTGGCCAAACAGGGTTTTAAGCATGCAAAAAAACTGGATAGGAAAGTCAACCGGAACTATAGCAAAGTTTACTCTTGAAAAAGGAGAACATCTTGAGATTTTTACCACCCGCATTGACACCGTTTTTGGTGTAAGCTACATGGCAGTTGCCCCTGAACATGCTTTATTAAATACTATAGAAGAAGAACCCCATAAAACAAATATCATTGAATTTAAAAATAAAGTCGCGCGCATGAGTGACATTGATCGTGAAAATCCAAATTTAAAAGAAGGTATTTTTACGGGTCTTTTTGCTGTAAATCCGTTTAATAATGAAAAAATACCCATATACGCTGCTAATTTTGTACTACCCCAATACGGTACCGGAGCCGTTATGGCGGTTCCCGCGCATGATCAAAGAGATTTTGAATTCGCTAAAAAATACAATCTTCCTATAAAACCTGTTATACATCCTGAAGGTAAAGAAAAGTTATTAGAACAAGACATGAAAGAAGCTTATACGGAACATGGTATTTTATACAACAGTCAAAAATATGATACCTTAAAAAGTAAAGAAGCCATTGAAAAAATGACCCAAGATTTAGAAGATGAGAAAAGAGGTTCATTTAAAATTCAATATAGGCTACGTGACTGGCTTTTATCGAGACAGCGCTACTGGGGCACTCCAATTCCTATTATTTACTGTGATAACTGCGGAACTGTGCCTGCTCATGAAAAAGATCTTCCTGTAAAACTGCCGGAAGACGTAACATTTGTAAGCGCCTCTTCTGTACTGCCTCATATTGAAGATTTTGTGAACACGACATGCCCCAAATGCGAAAAAGAAGCAAAAAGAGAAACCGATACGATGGATACCTTTGTAGATTCAAGCTGGTATTTCGCGCGATACCTTTCACCAAAAGATGAAAACGCTCCAGTAGATGAAAAAACAGCCAGTAAGTTTTTACCCGTAAATCAGTATATTGGCGGTATTGAACACGCTAATTTACATCTTTTGTATTCAAGATTTTTTACCAAAGTAATGAAAAAATTAGGTCTCTTAAAAATTGATGAACCTTTCTTAAATCTATTAACACAAGGTATGGTAATTAAAGAAGGCGCTAAGATGAGTAAATCTTTGGGGAACATTGTGGACCCCGATGAACTTGTGCTAAAATACGGGGCAGATACCATTAGAATATTTACCATGTTCGCGGCACCGGCCGAAAAAGATTTAGACTGGTCAGAAAAAGGCGTTGAAGGCTGTTTTAGATTTATAAAAAGAATATATCGTTTTATTGAACCGCTTGTAGACGATAAAAATATAAAACTTAATTTTAATTCTCCCGTCATGCCTGATAAAGAAAAACAGGCAAAACTTCTTAGACTTACCCATAAAACAATAGCTGTTGTTTCTAGCGATATGGAAAACTTTTCTTTTAACACGGCCATTGCCCGTTTAATGGAATATATAAATTTTTGCTATAATGACTTTTATGACGAGAAAGATATAAAATACGCTGTAACAGAAGCCTCTGAAGAAATTATTTCATACGGTATCACTTCTTTTTTAACTTTGCTTTTTCCTTTTGCTCCATTTATTTCATTATATTTTCTTGAAAAAATGGGTTTAAAATTTGAAAAAGACTTAAACTGGCCAAATTATAATCCCGCCTATCTTGAAGAAGATACAATGAACATAGTCATTCAAATAAACGGAAAACTTAGGGACCAATTTGAAGTTAAAAAAGATGAAACAAAAGAGAATATTATTAAAGCCGCGAAAAACACAGATAAAATAATTAAATTTCTCGAGGGCCAATCTATTATAAAAGAAATATACGTTCCGGGTAAGCTGGTAAATTTAGTTGTAAAGTAGTATGCGCCTCAAGTATCTGATAAAGTCAGCCTTAAATAAATTCAAATCAAGTCAATTTAGTTTTATATGTTTTACTGTTCTTCTAACCGTTTTTGCTCAATGCTCAGAAAAAAAATTAAGCACCGGCGGAGAAGTTACATTTAAGATAACGATAGATGCTCCTTTTGCCAGCAAAGATGTTAAACTTTGGCTACCCTATCCGACATCAGACAAATTACAGACGATTAAAAATGTTAAAATAAACGGGAATTATAATAAACAACTAATTACACATGACACACAAAACGATATTCACGCCGTCTACGCCGAGTGGAACGAACCCATAAACAATGAACGCTATCTTACTTTTACCTTTACGGCCAGTAGCATTGAACACAAGGTTCAACCGCTCAATGACGACAGTTCAACCGATTTACCCGCAGAAATTATAGAGTTTACCAAAGCTACACGCTACATACCAACAAGCGGCAAGATTAAAGAAGTCGCGCTTAAAACCATTGGCAATAAAAAAACTATTCTGACTAAGAGCCGCGCTATTTACGACTGGATAGTGGATAATATCAAGCGCGACCCTCGTGTTATAGGGTGCGGCACCGGCGAAGTAGAAAAGACGATACAAAGCATGAGCGGCAAATGCGCCGACGTCAGTACCGTTTACGTGGCTATGGCCCGGGCAGCAGGCGTTCCCGCCCGCGAGGTTTTTGGAATGCGCCTTGGCAGTAAATCAAAAACCGACATCACAGATGGACATCATTGCTGGGCAGAGTTTTATCTGCCGAAAAAAGGCTGGGTACCAGTTGATCCCTCGGATGTTCTGAAAACAATTTTGGTAAAAGAAATCACAATCGAAGAGGCCCTTCCCTACCGCGAATATTATTTTGGCTCTGTTGACGCCAATCGAATTGTGCTGGCGCGAGGCGGCCGTGATATTTATCTGAATCCCAAACAAAATGACGCTCCGCTTAATTACTTCATGTATCCTTATGCTGAAGTTGACGGCAAAGCCCTTGAATGGCTTGCCGCCCAGGATAAATTGAAATACCAGATAACATATCACAATCTGTGAAATATCACATCACTTCAAACACTCTTCTTTATCTTCTCTGCGTTAATCTATTTCATCCCTCAAATCTGCGTCCTGTTTTTCTACTTTTCCTGCTTTCATTTGTGCAGATTAGGCATTTATTAGTATCGAAGCATGGCTTCTTTATTTTTTCTCTGTGAACTCTACGGCCTCTGTGGCTATTTCTTTTAATCTCTTAAAGAAAATATTCAATCATCATCTTAAATTACTTTAGAAATATATAAAACAAGCCAATAATCAATTGTGGACTATCTCGCGTTAGGCTTATTATTTATTGGCGCTTTGCTTGTTTTATCGGGAATTCTTTTGACTCATTCTGAAAAAATACGGGAAGGAACCGAGTATGTGGCAGTTGAACTGGCTAAACAAAATAAAATTAAAGAAAAAATCAACTTAGAAGAAAATATTATTCAAAAACAACCTTCACAAACCCTGCCAAAGGAAAACAATTATGCGCCGCGCGTACCCCAGCAGGCCCCTTTTCCCCATATACTAACGGAAGCTCCCGATAAAATCAGCGGTTTTCCCGGATATAAGATTCCTAAAATTTTTTCAAAAGAAGCCGTTTTATATTTTGATAACGCGAATAACAGTATTTATAACGGCAAAGAAGAAACTTTAAACATTGAAGATTTTTCTGGCTTAAGACGCGTTGGCAAAGGGAGTTTTTCATATAATGGATTTAATTTTATTTTTGAGAATAATGGCTTAAAGCAGGAATTTGATCCGGCTTCTTTAAGCCATTTAGCGTTTTATCCTAACTGTTTGGTTCTTGTTTCAAAAAGTGATTTACCGCCTGCTCTTTTTTTTATGGATGAAACAGAAAATACGAGAAAAGCACTGGAATCTTTTAACTTAAGCAAAGTATAATATGCTTTTTAGCCACCACACAGCCGGTAAACACGTTAAAAAAAAAAGTAACGCAGAAAAACTTTTTAATTTTATATTTTGGATAATTATAATATCCTCTTTTATATATGGGGTACAATATTTATATAACCAAAAAGATAGAATTCTATTTAATTTTCAAAAAGACCGTTACAGTGAAATTGAAAATAAATTAATAAGTTTATCTGAAAACCTTAAAACAAGCGAGATTGAAAACAAAGATGAAATTAAAAATCTTTCAAACTTATTATCGGCGCTTTTAAAAGATCATGAAGATGACGGATACCTATATTTCTTATACGGAAAACTGTACTTCATTCTATTTAATAAACCTTTTCATTACAATGATAATCTTTATAGAAATTTTCTATTTAATTTATATTTAGAAAAAAATGATTTTTACGATCGCTTAAATAAAGACTACTGGAGCAAAGCTTTAATCTATTTTAGAAAATCAATGCTGCTGACAATTCCTGAAAGCTACATTGAAACCGCCAAAGAAAATCTTTCCTTTTTATATTTTTGGGGAGGAAGACCCTACTGGAAGGCCGGATATGAGTTAATTAAAGAAAACATATCTAAAAAATTTACATTTGATATGTATAATATCTTTCTTTTAGAAGATACTCCCGACTGGGAAAAACTAAACGCAGATTTTGACAGCGACCATATTAATTTATGGCAGTCTTTTTACTACCTGAATACTAAAAATACGCCTCTGGCTTTTTCAAAGTTAAATAAACTTGCCCTTTCTGAAAATATAAATTTAAGAAATATGGCGCAATATCTGCTTGGATATTTAGCGGGAAAACAAAATAAAATGAAAACTCAATTTCATTTTTATTCTATGATCAATCTTGAAACTTTTTTACCTCAAAACAAATGGTTTCTTCAGGAATATTATATAGTAATACGTTTTCTTGGCTACGAAAAACTAGCCGCGCAGGTTTTAAAAAACTATGAACCTATGGTTTTATCAAAAAGCAAATAACTCTTTCTCATTCGTTTGACCGCCTGTTTTATATCGAAATTTTGACCCAATGCCCAGGCGAAAAGATCTGCAAAAAATTATGATCATAGGCTCTGGTCCTATTGTCATTGGGCAGGCCAGTGAGTTTGATTATTCGGGAACGCAGGCCGTAAAAGCTTTAAAAGAAGAAGGATACGAAATTCTTTTAATAAACTCGAATCCGGCTACTATCATGACAGATCCCGACTTAGCCGATAAAATATACATTGAACCAATCAGCCTTCCTTATCTTGAAAAAATAATTAAAGAAGAAAGACCTCAGGCGATACTGCCAACAGTAGGCGGACAAACCGCTTTAAACGCGGCTTTGCTGCTTTACAAAGAAGGTATTCTTGATAAATACAATATTGAATTAATAGGCGCGAAACCCGAAGCCATAGAAAAAGCTGAAGACAGAGAACTTTTCAAACAGGCAATGGAAAAAATTAACGTAAAAGTTCCCTTATCTGTTACCGTAAAAACCTATAAAGACGCGCTTAAGTTCCTTAAAAAATCCGGTTTGCCTATAATACTACGGCCTTCTTTTACTTTGGGAGGAACCGGCGGCGGAATTTGCTATAATAAAGAAGATTTTGAAACTATGGTATTAAAAGCTCTTGCCGAAAGCCCTACGCATCAGGTATTAATTGAACAGTCAGTTCTAGGATGGAAAGAGTTTGAACTTGAAGTAATGCGCGACCTGGCTGACAATGTTGTTATCATATGCAGTATTGAAAATTTGGACCCTATGGGTGTACACACGGGAGATTCAATAACCGTAGCGCCCCAGCAGACCTTAAGCGATAAAGAATATCAAAACTTAAGAAATATAGCCATAAATGTTATACGAGAAATTGGGGTAGAAACAGGCGGCTCTAATATACAGTTTGCCGTTAATCCTAAAAACGGCGATGTTATTATTATTGAAATGAATCCTAGAGTGAGCCGTTCATCTGCTTTGGCCAGTAAGGCTACGGGCTTTCCTATCGCGAGAATTGCCGCGAAACTATCGGTAGGATATACTCTGGATGAAATACCAAACGATATAACAAAAAAAACGCCGGCTTCATTTGAGCCTTCTATAGACTATATAGTAACTAAAGCTCCCCGTTTTACTTTTGAAAAATTTCCCGATACACCCAGAACATTAGATACTCAAATGCGTTCCGTAGGTGAAGCCATGGCCATTGGGCGAACTTTTGGCGAGTCATTTCATAAAGTTTTTCGTTCTCTTGAAACGGGCCGCGGCGGATGGGGATTAGATTTTGATTTTACTGAAAAAATTGAAATTTTAAAACAGAAAAAAAACAATACTCATTCAGCTTTTTTACGTGAAACCTTAAGTATACCCACGGATAATCGTATATTTTATCTTAGAGAAGCCATGCTTGAAAATTTATCTAATGAAGAAATATATAGTCATACAAAAATAGATCCATGGTTTATAACGCAATTAAGACGCTTAATTGACCTTGAAAAATTATTTAAAAAATCATATGAACAAAATAATCTTGATTTTGAAACCTTTGAAAAAACTAAACAGTTCGGCTATACTAATTTACAGCTTGCTTGTTTAATTTCTGAAGAAGAAATAAACCCTATATTAATAAAATTAGCAGACCTAAAAAAAGGCTCAGAAGAATATAATTTGTTATCGGCTAAAATTAAAAGCATTGTAAAAGAGAATAAAAAATTACTGGAAAATAAAACACACAAATGGGAAAAACCCCCCGTTTATAAAAGAGTTGATACCTGCGCGGCAGAATTTGAATCTTTCACACCCTACTTATACTCATCTTATGAAGAAGAATGTGAAGCAGAGCCTGATGATACAAATAAAGTGATAATTTTAGGCGGCGGACCAAACCGCATAGGACAGGGAATTGAATTTGACTATTGCTGCTGCCACGCTTCTTTCGCTCTTCAAGAAATGGGATATGAAAGTATTATGGTAAATTCGAACCCTGAAACAGTTTCAACTGATTATGATACTTCTAACCGGCTATATTTTGAACCGCTGACAATTGAAAGCATCTTGTCTATTTATGAAAAAGAAAAATTAAAAGGCAGCTTAAAAGGTGTAATATTACAATTCGGAGGTCAAACTCCGCTTAGGCTAGCCAGAGAACTTTTAGAAAGCGGGGTTATTGTGTTGGGAACCTCGCCTGCTGATATTCACAAAGCTGAAGACCGCAATGAATTTAATAAAATGATTAAAAAATTAAATTTAAACCAGCCTCTGGGAGCAATGGCAATAAGTCTTGATGAAGCGCTGGCAGCCGCTGAAAAAATAGGTTATCCGGTACTGGCCAGACCCTCTTATGTATTAGGCGGCAGGGCAATGATGATAGTGCATAATCCTGAACAATTAAAAGATTACATGGAAAAAAGCACCGAACTTAGCCAAGATAGACCTGTTTTAATTGATCAATTTTTACAGCATGCTGTTGAAGTAGATGTAGATGCTCTTTGTGATAAACAAGATGTGTTTATTACCGGCATATTGGAACATATTGAAGAAGCAGGAGTTCATTCTGGTGACAGCGCCTGCATATTGCCGCCTGCCAATATTTCTGAAAAACTAATAAACGAAATAACTGAAACCACGCGAAAAATTGCTCTTGAGCTAAATGTTTTGGGTCTTATTAATATTCAATATGCTATTTATGAAAATGAGCTTTATGTGATAGAGGTGAATCCGCGTGCGAGTCGTACTGTTCCCTTTATTTCAAAAGCAATAGGAATTCCTATAGCAAAAAAAGCTACTGAAATTATCATGGGTAAAACTTTAAAAGAATTAAACTTAATTGATAAACCTAAGTTTGATCTATATTACGTTAAAGAAGTAGTTTTACCTTTCAAGAAATTTGCCGGTACCGATACAATATTAGGTCCTGAGATGAAATCAACAGGAGAAGTAATGGGTATAGGAAAGACTCCTTCTGAAGCGTTTTTTAAATCACAGGAAGCATCTGGGCAAACTCTTCCCTTAAAGGGTAATGTTTTTATATCGGTAAGTGATACGGCCAAAAAATACTTAATAAAGCCTTTAAACGCGATTGTAAAAAGCGGTTATGTAATTTACGCTACAGAAGGAACCCATAACTTTTTAAAAAATAATAATATAAAATCTATACGTGTCTCAAAAGTATATGAAAGCCGCCCTAATATTGTTGATCTTATTAAATCAGGTAAAATAAATATTGTATTAAATATACCTACAGATATACAAACCCGAAATGACGCTCTTGAAATAAGACTCTCTGCTCTTCGATATAATGTACCCTATTTTACTACAATTGAAGCAGCCGCTCAGGCATTTGCCGGTATAGTAGAAATGCAGAACAGTTCTATTGAAGTATATCCTCTAAGAAAGAATAAAATATAAATGAAAGATAAGATAAGAGAAATTATACAGACAAGATAACAGATTTTTTTTCAATATTTTGCTATTCTGCAAAAAAGACATTACTTAAAACATCAACCTCTTCTTGTTTTTTCAAAAAAAGCTGAATCTAAATTGTGATATTTTTTTTTAAAAAATTTATTTTCTTTTCTTGACAGATGTGCGCACTAAAAACCCCTGTCCTAAATTAGGGTATTGCTAATAACTTATGAGTATACTTTTGAATATTAAGTAGTATTGTATCATGAATTTAAGAGTAAAAGCATGCGCCCTTGGACTAGAGAAGAAGAGGTTTTGTTTTTAATGAATAAAGGTTTAATACTTATCTGATAGAAAAAATATTTAATAAATAAAATGTTAATTTCAGGACTATTATTAGAAATGCAAGACGGAAAAATAAAAGAAGTATTGCATGCAATAAAAAAAATTAATGGTCTTGAAGTTACAGAAGAGTTTCCTGAAAACAAACTCGGTCTGGTCTTAGAATCTAAAAACACACAGCAGGCTGTTGATGCTTGTAATAAAATAAATAGTCTGCCGCAAATAACAAATTTAAGTTTAGTTTATTATCGCTATGTATAATTTTAGACTAAGCAAAAGGAGATTTTCAATGACAAAATTAACAAGAAAAAGATTTATTAAGGCAACAGCCGCTTCTGCTGTAGCGGTTGCAGCTATGCAAAATTGTAGAAAAAAACGAAAGCAGGGAGAGGGAAGAAGTCATTTGACTAATGAAGCACTTAAAGAAATGGATCTAAACTGGGTAAAAACTCAATGTAGATACTGCGGTTCTGGCTGTGGAGTATTAGTGGGTGTAGATGAATCTGAAAACCAAATTAAGGCTGTTAAGGCAGATCCAGATTGTCATTCAAACAAAGGTTTAAACTGTATCAAGGGCTACTTTTTGGCAAAAGTTCTTTATGGCGAAGACCGTTTAACGAAACCTTTAATACGAAAAAACGGAAAGCTTAAAGAGTCTACATGGGATGAGGCCTTAGATTTAATTGCAAATAAATATAAAGAAGTATTAACAACGCATGGCTCAAATTCCGTTGCTATGTTTGGCTCTGGGCAATGGACAATTTTTGAAGGTTATACAGCAGTAAAATTTATGAAGGTGGGTCTAGGATATATTTCTAAAGATAAAATAGGTTCAAACAACATTGATCCTAACGCGAGAATGTGTATGGCCAGTGCGGTTGCAGGATTTATGAGAACCTTTGGTTCAGATGAACCAATGGGCTCTTATGATGATATAGAGCATACCGATACTATTTTTACCTGGGGGGCGAATATGGCAGAAATGCATCCTATATTGTATTCACGATTATCGGCTCAAAAATTAAAAAATCCAAATTTTTTACACTTTGATTTTGGTACCCAGTTTACAAGAACATCAGCTAATGCCGATTACTATTGTGAGTTTAAGCCTCAATCTGATTTGGCAATTCTTAATTACTTCGCAAATTACATTATTCAAAATAATTTATACGATAAACAATTTATGAAAGATAATGTAACATTTAAAAAAGGTAAAACAGATATAGGTTACGGAACTGATGACAAACCAGAGGATCCTAATGCAGGCGAAATGACAGACTTTAGTTTTGACGCATATAAAAAATTTGTTTCTGCTTATACACTTAACTACACTTCTGATATTAGCGGAATTCCTAAAAACACACTTGAAATAGCAGCTAAAACATTCGCCGATAAAAAAAGAAAATGTGTTTCTTTTTGGACAATGGGTGTCAATCAGCATACACGAGGTACGTGGGCAAATCATTTGATATACAACATCCATTTGCTTACCGGTAAAATTTCAAAACCTGGCGATGGCCCTTTCTCGCTTACTGGTCAACCAAGCGCTTGCGGTACCGCGCGCGAAGTTGGTACATTTGCTCATAGACTTCCGGCCGATATGGTTGTTATGAATCCAGAGCACAGAGAAAAAACGGCGAAAATTTGGAATATTGACCAAAGTTTAATAAATCCTAAACCAGGATTTCACACTGTTAAAATGTTCCGCGAACTTGAAAAAGGTACAATTAAACTTATGTGGATTTCATGCGCAAATCCGTTTCAAAGTATGCCAAACGCCGGAAGATATCAAAAAGCGGCTCAGAGAAAAGATAATTTTATCATTGTCTCAGATGTATACCCTTCAAAGTCAACCGAATACGCAGATGTTGTACTACCTTCAGCTTTTTGGGTTGAAAAAGAGGGCGCTTACGGCAACGCCGAAAGAAGAACCCAGCATTGGCGTCAGGCGGTAAAGCCGATGGGCGATGCTATGCCCGACGAAATGCAGTTTTATGAAATCGCCAAAAGACTGGGATTTGCCGATAAAATTTATCCATGGAAAAAAGAAACATGGCACAAAGAGTTATGGGCAGAATACGCGAGTTTTTCAAAAGGAACCGGAAAAGATCTTGCGCCTTATGATGTTCTTGATAAAGAACATGGTGTTGTTTGGCCATATGTTAATGGTAAATCTGTAATATGGCGCTATAACGCAGACTATGATCCTTACGCGAAGGCAAAACTCGAAGAGATGAAAGCTCCTGCGGATAGAAAAATAGTATTTTATAAAGCTAAAAAAACCGACAGTAAAGCGGTTGTTTTAGCGGTACCCTATGAACCGCCCGCAGAAGTTCCCGATAACGACTACCCTTTTTGGCTTTGTACGGGAAGAGTTCTGGAACACTGGCACACTGGTAGTATGACAAGAAGAGTACCTGAACTTCATAGAGCCATGCCTGAAGCATACTGCAACTTTAATCATGTTGACGCAGAAAAACTTGGTATAGAAAAAGGTGATAAAGTTAAAATAAGCACAAGAAGAGGCAGTATTGTTATTACAGCTGATGTTCACGGCAGAAGCAAACCACAGCAGGGCATGGTTTTTATTGCTTTTTTTGATGAGACAAAAGAAGCAAACCTTTTAACATTAGATCAGTTTTGCCCTATTTCGAAGGAGCCTGATTATAAAAAATGTGCCGCAAAAGTTGAAAAAATATAAATAATAACTTAAAAAGCATTAAATAATATGCGCGGTGAAAATGAAAAAATAAATCAAAGCAGACGAGATTTTTTTCGCCGCGCTATTTTATCTAGTGTAAGTATTGTTACCGGTTTTTCATTATTTAAAGTATTAAATACGAAAAGCAAAGTTAACAATTTCGTAATAAGGCCGCCCGGAGCTGTTAATGAAGAAGAATTTTTATCAAAATGTATTCGGTGTATTAAATGTGTTATAGCTTGTCCATACGAAGTAATTATAAGCGCCGATGCCGAAGATATTACCGACATAGGTACACCTTATTTAAATTTAAGAGAAGGATATTGCAAATTATGCGCAGATTTTCCCTGTATTGCTGCGTGCCCCACAGACGCTCTAAGTGATATGGTAAAAAAACCTAAAGATGTTATGATGGGAACAGCTGTTATAACAAACAGAGAAGCCTGTCTTGCTCTTAGAGGATTAAGATGCGAAGTATGTTATAGAATATGCCCTTTTATAGATGAGGCGATTGTTATTAAAGAAAGATTAAATCCTTATACTCTAAGGCACACAATTTATGAACCTATCGTTCATAAAGAAATTTGTGTCGGCTGCGGCCGGTGTGAACAAGCCTGTGTTTTAGATGAAGCTGCTATTGAAGTTCTGCCTCTAAAAAGAGGAGATATATCTAAGCACTACATTGAGGCTTATGAAATATGAAAATAAAAGGCTCAGATAAAAACTATGTACAAAACAGACGAATAATTCGTCATATTGTACAAATATTATTTATTATTTTATTTTTTTCACCTACAATAGGATATCCGTCTATTTATTATGGTACCCTAATATCAAGTTCCTTTTTAGGCATTGAATTATCAGATCCTCTTGCTGTATTAGAAAATATAGCTGCCCATAAACATTTTTATCCTGATTTAATAATATCGGGGTTTATTGTTTTATCTTTTTTTATTCTAATAGGGGGTAGATTTTTTTGCGGCTGGGTATGTCCGTATTATCTGTTAAGCGAAATTATAAATAAAGTTAGAAACTATTTTGCAATATATGATATTAAAATATCTTCAAGTTTTAAATATTGGTTTTTTATTTCAGTTTTAATATTAAGTTTTATTTTAAGCCTTCCTATTTTTGAATATTTTTCACCACCCGGTATTTTGCTTAGAACATTTTTTAATGGATTAGGAATAAGTATATTCATTATCATATCTATTCTTCTCATAGAAATTTTTATAAGTAAAAGAGTTTGGTGCAAATCAATTTGCCCTATAGGAGCCCTTTACTCTATAGCTGGTAAGTTTTCAAAACTTAAAATAAATATTAATAAAAACATATGCACAAACTGTATAAAATGCCACAATGAATGCATTGATTCTAATATGCTTCAAAATATAACGGAAAATGCCAAAGGGCTTGAAAAAAACAAAATTAAAAAATTTGATATTGAATCTGTAAAATCAGGCGAATGCACTTATTGTTTTCAGTGTTATGATGTTTGTCCTAAAAAAGCAATCAGCTTTGGATGGATTAAAGCGAATAAAAATTAAATACCTTAAGGAGGTAAAAATGAAAATGACAAAAATTTTGCTTATGCTTATGGGAATGCTAATGGCAGGCTTATTGATTAGCGCCTGTAATGATAAGGGAGGATACGATAATTATGCTTATTGGGGAGCGCCGCCGACAGTTACTCATGAGTTAGACGGCGATTATGAATATTGCATAGATTGTCATGAATCAGGAGAAGAAATAGAAGGTAAAATTTCTACAAAATTTGCCGAAGATCATGACCCTAAAAAAGGGCACATGAATTGTCTACAGTGTCATGCTTCAGAAGCAAAAGAAATTACCGTATATAAAAAGAACAACTTTTGAGAAATTAAAATGCATAATGTCAGCAGAAAGAATTTATTTAAAAACTTGATTTTAAAAACTGCCGATTTGGCTCAAAAACCGGCAGATAAATTAAATACTTTTATTGATGGTTATGCAGAAGAAAAAATTAAGAAAAAAATATATATTGCTAAAATAGAAACCGATGAATGTTTAACATATCGGGGCATCGTATGCATGAGCTGCTTAGACGCCTGCCCCCAAAATATAAATGGCTTGTTAATAGAACATGGCTGCCTTGTAATAAATAAAGAAATATGTAACGGATGCGGCGATTGTATTAATAAGTGTTCAATTTCTCCTTCGGCCATTAAACTTGAAGAAAGACCGGTTTATGTAAAGTAAACCGGTCATAATTGTTTTAATAAATGGACGTTGATTTTATGTAAATTACATTTTGATATAAATAAATAATTATGAATAATATTGAAACAATAAACCTCATTTATCTGGCATTATTATTTTTTTTAATAGCTTTAATTTATTCATCAGCGGGATTTGGCGGAGGATCAAGTTATCTTGCCATATTAGCTTTATTTTCGTTTCCTTTTTATTGGATACCAAAAATCGCTTTAATATGTAATATTATAGTTGTAACCGGCGGCTTTATTATATTCTATAGGCAAGGTTTTTTTTCATTTAAAAGAGTTCTGCCTTTTGCTACCAGCAGTATTCCATTCGCTTATTTAGGCGGATCAATAATTGTTTCAAAAAATATTTTTTTAATTATTTTATCAATTAGCTTGATTTTAGTGTCTATGCGTTTATTATTTATGAACGAAAAAAACCAACAGACCTTAAAAAATAATTTTTCTTTAGCATTAAGCGTAGTTACAGGATCTGTGATAGGTTTTTTTTCAGGAATGATTGGAATAGGCGGCGGTATATTTTTATCTCCATTTTTATTTTTAATGAACTGGGGGCACGCGAAAGAAATAGCCGCTACTTCAAGTTTTTTTATTTTGGTAAATTCTGTTTCGGGATTATCGGGCCAGATAATTAAACATGAACTGACAAAAGATTTTTTAAACATGGGCTTTAAATTATTACCTCTGCCAGCAGCGGTATTTTTAGGAGGACAGGCAGGATCCCGCTTAGGTGCTTACAAGCTTAAGCCTGAAAAAATAAGAATAGTAACCGGAATTATAATTTTAATTGTAGCGTTACGTCTTATTGTAAAAATTATAGAAGAAGGTATATTATGATTGATATTGTATCAAAACAAATAAGTTTAAGAACTGCGAAAGCGAGTGCTATAGTTATATGCGCAGAAGAGACAATTACTCAAATAAAAAACAATACGTTGCCCAAAGGAAACTTATTAGACATTGCCAAAGCGGCAGGCCTTCTTGGCGCGAAAAAAACAGCTGAATTAATACCCCACTGCCACCCTATTTCAATAGATTATTTGAATATTGACTACGAAATTTTAAGCGCGAGCGAAATTGAAAAAAAAGAACCCGCATATCATAAAAACAAACCGGGAATTTTAATTACAGTTACCGGAAAAGTTATTTCAAAAACAGGTTTAGAAATGGAAGTTTTAACCTCAGCATCAATAACAGCATTAACAATATATGATTTATTGAAACCAATCGATAAGAGCATTGAGATTTTAGCGACTAAACTTCTTGAAAAAGAAGGCGGAAGAACAGATGCAAAAAATCAGATAAAACATAATATTACAGCCGCGGTTCTCGTATGTTCTGATTCTACAGCAGCGGGCAAAAGAAAAGATAATTCAGGCATTATTATTCAAGAAATTTTAAATGAATACAATGTTGATATTAAAGAATATAAAATAATTCCTGATAATCCCGATGAAATTCAAAATCAAATAAGAAAATGGGCAGAGGAAGATATTCATTTTGTGTTCACCACGGGAGGAACAGGACTTGGTCCTCGCGATAAAACAGTAGATGCAGTAAAAGATATTTGCGAAAAAGACGCGCCGGGAATATCAGAAACAATGAGAAATTACGGGGTACAAAGAACATCATGGGCAATGCATTCAAGATCATACGCTGGCAGCCTTCATAAAACCTTAATTATATGCATGCCAGGGAGCTCAAACGGCGCACGTGAAAGTTTAGAAGCGATTTTACCGGGTGTTTTTCATGCCAGAAAAATGCTAAAAGGAGGCGGACACTAAAAAATTTTAATATAAAATTATTAACTCCGATCTGGATATTCTAAGACTAATTGTTAAGAATGCCCAGACGATAGGGTATATTCAGAAATGTTTATGCCTGCCATAACGCAAACAGATGTGTAATATTGCAAAGGAGAAAACATGATTACAGTTGATAAAGCTTCTAAAATAATAGAAAACCATAGAATAAATTTAAAGACAAAAATTGTATCTATTCAAAACTCATTAAATTATATTTTGGCAGAAAATATATATGCCGATAGAGACTATCCCCCGTTTAATAGAGCAACAATGGATGGTTATGCTTTGTCATTTGAGAATTTTAAGAAGAATGAAAATAGTTTATGGAACTCAATAGATACTATTTTCGCGGGTGAACAAAAAAATGTTCTTCTAAAAAATAATGAATGTATAAAAATTATGACAGGCGCGCCAATACCTGACAGCGCCAATTTAGTAATTAAAGTAGAAGATTCGGTATACAAAAATAACAGTATTTTTTTTAAAAATCCGTCCGTAAAAAAATGGATGAATATCTCCCGAAAAGGAGAGGATATTAAAAAAAATAATCAATTACTTGAAAAAGGCACAAGAATAGATCATATTGCCATATCAATTCTAGCAACAATAGGAAAAACCAATATCAAGGTTTATGAACCCCCAAAAGCGGCAATCATTTCAACCGGTAGTGAAATAATAGATCCGTTTCAAACGCCAAAACCATTTCAAATTCGTGATTCAAATTCATATTCATTAAAAGCATTTTTAAATGAGTATTTAATAAAACCAGAATTTATGATTAAAGTTTCTGATAACAAAAAAGAAATTAAAAAAAATATTAAAAAAGGATTAAAATACGATTTACTGTTTATTTCTGGAGGCGTCTCTATGGGAGATAAAGATTTTGTTCCTGAAATTCTTGAATCCCTTGAAGTTAAAAAAATATTTCATAAGGTCAAAATTAAACCCGGTAAACCGGTATGGTTTGGCAAATATGCCGATAAAACACTGGTGTTTGGAATGCCAGGCAACCCCTTCTCTTGTCAGGTTATTTACAAAGTTTTAATTGAACCGTTAATTCGAACTTCTTTTTCTATGCCAAAACAAAAACCTATAAAAATTCCCATTGCGTTTAGCAGAAGAAAAAAAAATAATCGTGATGAATTTTTTCCCGTAAAATTTAGTTCGTCTAAATTCATAAAACTATTACCTGTTATAAACATGGGCAGCGGAGACATTAAAGCGGCCAAAGACAGCATCGGTTTGGCAATTCAAAAAGCTGAAAAAGTGGAATTAAAAGAAAACGAATGCGTAGATTTTATTTTCTGGAGAACTCTATGAAAAATACTATTACAAAAAGAAAATTTGAAATTTTACGCCTAAGCGTTACTTCAAATTGTAATTTTTCTTGTTTTTACTGTGTACCCTATAAAAAAAATAATTTAGCAGAAAACAAATCTCTAAACGCAGAAGAATTCAGCCGACTGGTTTATAACATTCATAAAATAAATCCCCTAAAAATGGTAAGAATTACCGGGGGCGAACCTATTTTATATAGCTCGTTAGAAAGCTTAATTAAACAATTAAAAACAATGGGTATTCAAAAAATTTCAATGACAACAAATGGAAGCTTTCTATATAAATCAATAGACAAGTTAAAAACAGCGGGTCTGGATGAAATAAATATCTCTCTTGATGCAGTTAATAATAACATCTTTGAAAAAATTTCAGGATTTAATAACATTGATGTTGTATTAAAAAGTATTGAAAAAGCCCTTGAGGCAAAAATTTCTGTAAAACTTAACTGCACTATTCTTAAAAATATAAACGAAAACCAAATAATACCGGTTTTAGAATATGCGGCAAAAAATAAAATAATTGTGAGATTTCTCGAGCTTATGAAAATGGGACATTTAGTCAAGAATCATGAAGAGTTCTTTTATCCCGAAAGTAAAATTTTGCAAACAATCAGAGAAAAATATCAATTTTCTGCGCTTAAAAGAAATAAATCTTCTACCGCACGCTACTGGTGTTTAGATAATGGTTCAATATTCGGCATCATCGCGAATCATTCCACACCTTTTTGTTCAGACTGTAACCGTCTTAGAATGGATGCAAGAGGTTATATATATGGTTGTTTGAGCGTAAACAAAGGCTTTATTATTGAAAATAATAAAGAAAATATTAGGAAGAATCTTGAAGATGCATTAAGTCAAAAACAAACAGATTATTTCACAGGAAGTACGCTGCCTATGAAATCTATAGGAGGTTAAAACATATGCGAATATTTGTAAATACTTTTGGACCGCTTAAAGACTATTTTGGCCAAACGATAACAATAGAACTTGAAAACAAAGCAAGCATTATAGATTTATTTAATAAGCTTGTGCAAATAAATCCTAAAGGGGAATTATTATTAAAAAATTGCCAATGGGCGGTGAATAATAATATTATCTACGGAAAAAATTATGAATTAAATGATAAACAAGAGGTGTTTGTCATGCCGCCTTTTAGTGGAGGCTGATGATGAATTATTTATCTGAAACAAATATTAATATAATTGATTATATTGATAAAATACACCACCCAAAAGCCGGTGCCGTTGTAGTATTCTGCGGCGAGGCGCGAAATCATAATCATGATAAACCAGTAAAATATTTAGAATATGAGGCTCATACTTCTCTAGCCAATAAAGTTATTAATGAGATAATTAAAGAAACTAAAAAAAAATGGAAACTGCATGACGCCTTTTGTGCTCATCGAACAGGTAAAGTAAACATATCTGAAACTGCCGTTATAGTAATCACTTTATCATCACATCGAAAAGAAGCTTATGAAGCCAACCAATTTATAATAAATAAACTAAAACATGAGGCTCCTATATGGAAAAAAGAATATTATACTGATGGAACAACTGAATGGAGTAAAGAATTAATAAAAACAGAGTAAGCACGTTTATTATTAAGCTTTAATATATTTATTATGATTGGTATTGTATTATGCGGAGGATTAAGCCATCGTATGGGAAAAGATAAAGGGTTAATTATAGATAAAACTAATAATAAAGCATGGGGTCAAATAGCAGAAAATAAATTAAAAAAACTAAATATACCCGTATTCATTTCAATAAATATGGACCAGAAAGAACAATATTCAAAATATTTTTCTCAAGAAGAATTATTAGTCGATTCAACAAATTTAAGCCATATAAAAGGACCAATTAAAGGTATTTTAACTTTACATCAACAATATCCTCAGGAAGATATATTCGTTTTGGCATGTGACATGCCTAAATTAACTTTACCTACCTTATCTGCTCTTTATAAAGAATACAATAGTTTAAAACATAGTTTCAATTATTTTTGCTTTCAATCAGAAACTCATCTCGAAACACTTTGCGCCATATACACTTCAAAAGGATTAAAAAAAATTTCAACAAAAAATCTTAAAGAGTTTTCACTAAAAAATATATTCAAAGGCGATACAGTTAAAAAATATTTAATTTCTGGAAATATTAAAAGTGAATTTACCAATTATAATTCGTTACCTGCCGAAAAAAATTAATATTGTTTTTAATATTTTAAAATTATCATACACCATATCAGCATTTTCACAATATTCAACCCGGTGCATTTGATACTTGAATTTGCCCTCTTTTCTATTTAAACAAATTTAAACTCTTTACTGTATATCTAATTTTTATAACAGGTAATTTGAATCATCAATATATCAACCTTTTGTTGAAAAGTATAAGATATAATAAAGTATATTCATGGTTTCTAAAAGTAAAGTTTATCTAATAGGTGCCGGACCCGGCGATCCAGATTTATTAACCTTAAAAGCGGTTAAAGCCATTGAAAAATCTGAAGTAGTTATGTACGATCAGCTGGTAAGTAAAGAAATTTTAAAGCTTTGTAAAAAAAATACCAGACTTATATTCGCGGGCAAATATAAAAACAATCATGTACTTTCGCAAGACAGAATTAACAAAATGCTCGTTAGATTAGCTAAACAGTATAAAACAGTAGGCCGATTAAAAGGCGGCGACCCTATGCTTTTTGGGCGCGGCGGTGAAGAAATGGAATATTTAAGACAACACAATATAGACTGTGAAATAATACCCGGCATTACCGCCGCTGTTGGAGCGGCAGCTTCATTGGGCATTCCCCTTACCCATCGGGATTTTTCATCAGAAGCCGTATTTTTAACAGGGCACAAGCAGAAAAATAAAACTTACTATGACTTTTCTTCGTTAAATTTAAAAGGTAAAACCCATGTCATTTATATGGGTATAACCAGAATTTCGGATATTATTAAAGAAATACAAAATTCCAGTAAGTCAAATAGAGATATTCCCATAGCCATAATAGAAAACGCCACAAAAGACAATCAAAGAGTATTTGAAGGTAAAATAGAAAATATTTTAGAAGTAATTGAAAAAGAAGAAATAAAATCACCAGCATTAATTATTATTGGTGAAACCATTACGCTGCTAAAATATAAAAATAAAATCTCTGATGTTTTTAAGCAGTCTACCATTGCTTAAGATAATTATTACTAAATGGCTTATTTCATGAAATAAGCAGCCATATACCTTAATAATGAGTAGTGAAAACAAGAAAACAAACTTTGACTTAAAAGCTTCAAGCTGGGATAAAAAACCCCTTCGGCAGATTTTAGCTGAAAAAGCGGCCTCAGCGATTATAAATAATATTCAACTAACTGGGAAAATAAAAGCGCTTGAATTCGGCTGTGGAACCGGCCTTGTAACACTTAGCCTTGCGCCTAAATTAAAATCTATTTTAGCCGTAGATTCATCAAAAGCAATGCTTAACGAGTTAAATAACAAAATAATAATGAATTCAATCAAAAATATAAAAACAATGTTTCTTGATATTGAAAATGATAAAAATCAAATAAAAGAAAAATTTAATCTAATCTATAGTGCCATGACCCTGCACCATATACAAAATATTGAAGTTTTAATAACTTCTTTTTTAAAAATGCTTTCACCAAAAGGCATACTTGCCCTTATTGATCTTGAAAAAGAAGACGGTACTTTTCATAATGATAATACCGGCGTTATGCATTTTGGTTTTGAAAAAACTTATATTAAAAATTTATTATCTGAAAATAATTTTAAAAATATTACTTACCAGATAATTCATACTATAAAAAAAGAAGATAGTGAAAAAGATTACCCGGTATTTTTAGCAACAGGCAGCAAAGCATAAAATTTTGTAAATTTGACCCGCACTAATAAAGTTTATACGCTAAATTTATAAAAACTACTTTATGCACGTTACAAGATAATTTAAAATATCATTATTTGAAAATGTACAGCCCGGTTTATATATATTTAAATTATCAGGAGCCTTTACTATTTTTCTTTCTATTAATTGATCAATTATCTTTATGAAAGATAGAGAAACCTTACCTGTTAAAAGAGGAGAAATATCTCTTTTACTTGCCAGTTTTACAATATCCCGAAACCCGCTTAAATAAAGATAATCTTTCGTAAATCCGCCGCCTCTAAAAACTCTAGTAGTTAACATAAAAGCAGAATCAATGGAAAGATGATAATCATTATTTAACCTATGGAACACTGTACTAAAGCTCATACCTTTAACCATCATTTCAACGGCAAGTGTTCTGAGGGCCAATCGTCTTAACCGGCTTAAATTTAAAGAATTAGATATATGTTCCCAAAAAATAGCCAGCCCTTCTTGCGTGTAGGTATTTTGCGGTAAACCCAGAATAAATACCTTTAAAGGCTGCTTTCTCGCGTTTATTGTTGTTGTCATGTGCACGCCTAATTCATGATATATTAAAGACTGTAATTCTATTTCTGAAATTTTCGCGTTTTTATTAATAAGAAGAGTTCTTTTCGCTCCATCGACCATAGCATTAGCTACAATTTTAGAACTTAACACAATATCACATTCTATACCTAATTCTTTCGCCGATCTCTCGCATGCCGCTTTAATCTGCTCTGCTTTCATATTTTGCTCTGGTTCTGCATAAGTTCCTGTTTCTGCCGCGTGCAGTAAAAACTTAGCATTGGCAATATCTAATGAAGACGGCTCTCCGTAATATCGAAGCGAACTATAAAGAAACTGCGGCGTACCTACATGGGTCAACATTTCTATTTTTGTAGCGAAGTTATCTACCACGCGCCGATACATTTCACGAAGCGGCGGATCTGAAATTTGCGATACCGGCAGTTTATAAAGTTTTTCGCGAAACTGATAGGGATCAATTTTTAATTGACGATAATGAAACTGAGGTTCATAACCACGACGGCTTAAGAATTTTTTTCTTTCTTGCTGAATATTTACTGGATTTACATAATGTAAGGTATCAATTTGTCCGGCTAGTTTACCTAGAGCCCTATCTACTTTTATAACTACAGGATCTAAATCTGCCGGTAAAAGATCAGCATGTGTAATATTGACCTTTTCAAGACGGCGGCTAAAATGAGCAGCTGTAGAAAGTATTGTGTTATAAAGCCCATGTCTTAAACTTTCAATAACAAGCGGAAATAATGTACCGGTTTTTTCATCCATATAAACTTTTTTTACTTTAAGCAAAAGAAGTGTGGTTTTTGCTAAATTTTCATTAACATATGACACTAAATAGCTATTTGAAATAAGAGCGTTATCTTTGCTTACAGTGGTAGTAATATTGGGAAGGTCTATTTCTTTTAGTTTTTTTTCAAAAAACTCTAAAACATTATAACCCCTCTTTTGTATTCTTTGCGATATGCCTATACTAAAAAGTGAATCTATTTTTATTTGTGTATTATTTGAATGAAGACCAATTAAAAGACAACTGCCAAATTTTTCTTTTATAACCGAAACCAGGGCATTTAATATCTTATAAAATACAGCCTGTTTTTCTATACTTGCCGTACGTTCTTTTTCTGTTAAAGGGCGGCTCCATATTTTTTTATTTAAATCTGTCTCATAAATACAGTTTTTAGGCTCAATATCAATATCATACTCATATCGTGAATCACGCGAAATGATTACAGCGGGAAGAGAAGATATTAATTTATCAATACATGTATCTTCACTTAATCTTCTTTCTTCAGGCGTTAAAAGACAAAGATGAAGTAAATCTTCACGTATATTTTGACCCGAGTGAACAGCGGCGCATAAATAGGGCACATATTCTTTTATTTTAATTTCAAGCGATAAATCTTCTAAAATACCTTCAAAGGGTTTACCTTCTTTTATTATTTGTAGAACCTCTTTTTCTGAAAATTTGTTCAATATTAAAATCCCTATTTTCGCTTTCTTTTATAATTATCGTTCACAGTATTATAACGATAAAATTCGCACCAGCAATTCTTTTTTTACACCGTGTCAAGATAAAAACATGATTATCAGCTGTCTTGACCTTGCGTCTATATTTTATAAATTAACCTATCTAACTTATGCGTGAAAAACAAGCCTACAATTTATTATTTGTCTGCTGGATTATTGCTATGATTGCCTCTTTAGGAAGCTTGTTTTTCAGCAGTATTATGAACTTTGTTCCCTGCACGTTATGCTGGTATCAAAGAATATGTATGTATCCTCTCGTCTTAATTTTTTTAACCGCTTTAATTCGGTTTGAAAAAAGTGTGTTTTATTATTCGTCTTCTTTAATCGCTATTGGCTGGTTTATTTCTTTATATCATAATTTGGTACAATTAAAAATTATTCCCGAAGAGGCCTCACCCTGTGTTCAGGGAGTCCCCTGCGCGATGAAATATATTAACTGGTTAGGCTTTATTACCATACCCATGCTTTCTTTTTTTGCTTTTTCTATACTATTATCATTAATGTACTTATTTTACAGGAGGTTTGTAAATGAAAAATAAAACTATAATTATTGGAGGTTCGGCACTTTTTCTAATATGCTTGTTTTTAATAGGCGGATATTTTTTTAAGAAAAGTGAAATTAATAAATACAGCGAAGAAGTTGAAAAAAATCGTCAAAAATTATTAACCGAATTTGCTCCCTTATATGGCAATAAAGACGCGAAAGTAGAGATTGTAGAGTTTTTAGATCCCGAATGTGAAACATGCCGAAATTTTTATCCTGCGGTAAAAAAATTAATAGCAGAATTTGACGGTAAAGTAAAATTATTCGTAAGATACGCTCCTTTTCATAAAAATTCTATTCAAGCAATACAAATTCTAGAAGCCGCGCGTATGCAAAATAAATACTGGCAGACCCTGGAATTTTTCTTTCAAAAACAGCCTGAATGGGGCAGCCACCAAAAACCGCAGCCTGAGCTTTTATGGACATACCTACCTAAACTAGGTCTTGATGTTGAAAGAATTAGACAAGACATGAACCATCCGCAGGTAATCAATCAAATTGAAACAGATATGAAAGATTTAAAAACATTTAATATAAAAGCAACACCCACATTTTTTGTTAACGGAAAACCATTACCAACTTTTGGCTATGGGCCCCTAAGAGAAGCCGTTAAAAAAGCCGTAGAGGAGGCTTATTAAAAATTTAATTTTTTTCTTTTATTTTTACGCTGGCAAAAACAGAATTTACTATTACCTTGAGGTAAGGCTTTGATTTGTCATATTTTTTATTTGAATAATTAAAACTTCCAAAAGAAGTAATACTTCCATCTGGTGTAAAAACACCCGCAAACGCAGAATTTATTTTTATATGCATAGGAATTTCATTATCTATAAGAATTTTATTTTCAGCAAAAATAGAATTAATCTCAATTTCTAAATTTACATTGGTAATTTTTATATTAGTAAGATCAATTTTTCCTTTGCTAAAAATAACATTATATTTTTTTTCATTACCTTCAGCAATAAAAGTATTTTCTGAAAATATCGTGTTAGAGGCATCTTTAAACTGCCAGCCTTTGCCTGTTAAAACACTAATACCAACCGCAATAATAAAAAGTCCAAAAAATATTCTGATTATTGGTAAATCTATGTTAAAAAATACTCTTAGAAGAATTGTTAACCCAACAATAATTAAAAAAACACCCCAAAACGCGCCTGAAAATAAAAACCACATTTTCACTTTATTATCCGTTATTATATATTTATTATTTTATTATCAATCTATTGTCAACAATTTTTCAATATCCTTTTCAATCTCTTCTGGTTTTACTTTAGAAGCAAACCTCTTTACGGGTTTTCCCGCTTTATCAATTAAAAATTTTGTAAAGTTCCATTTTATTCTTTCTGTACCAATAATACCCGGCAGATTTTCTTTTAAATATTTATAAAGAGGATGCGCCTCTTTACCGTTTACATTTATTTTAGAAAACATGGGAAAAGAAACATTATAATTTATGCTGCAAAATTTCAAAATAGCCGCCTCGTTTTCGGGCTCTTGACCGCCAAACTGATTGCAGGGAAAACCTAAAACAAGAAAATCTTTATTTTTATATTTTTGATATAAACTTTCTAAACCCGCGTATTGCTTAGTAAATCCGCATTTACTGGCCGTATTTACTATTAATAAAACTTTTTGTTTATATTTACTTAATATTATATTTTCCCCTTTTATATCTTTGGCTTCAAATTGATATATATTTTCTATCATTCGTATAATATACAACTAAATTATTTATATATCTTCTTATTTTATTGATTTTTATCGCCATACTTATTTCTGGTGTATAAATTCATAAAATGAATAAAATAATATATATTTCATTACTAATGTTTGCTTTTATGTGTAAATCATACCAAAATTCTCCCTTAAATAAGTATGTTTTGCAGAAAGTAGACTTAAAAAAATACACAGGCAAATGGTTTGAAATTGAAAGATTCCCGCATTCTTTTGAAAAGCATTTGAAATGCGTTACAGCGGAATATTCATTATTAGAAGATAACAAAATCATGGTAATAAATTCAGGATACAATATTGAAAATCCCAAAGAATTTGAATCGGCTGAAGGCATTGCTTATGTTCCCGATCAAAATATTCAGGGTAAAATAAAAGTAAGCTTCTTTAGACCTTTTTATGGCAATTACTGGATTTTACATCTAGAAGAAAATTATAATTACGCTTTAATAGGCGATCCAACATTAAATTATTTATGGATACTGGCAAGAAAACCTGATTTAGAAGAAAAAAATATTCAAATGCTAAAAGAAAAAGCAAAAGAAATGGGATTTGATATCTCAAGACTCAAAAAAGTACCCCATGATTGCTCTAATTAAATAACAGAATGAATAGCGGCGGCCATGAATTTTTATTGGCCTTAATCATTTTCTATAATTAAACTTCAAAAATACAAGCTTCTTTAGGTCTGTAAATAATTTCATCTAATTGATTTCTTTTATATAAAAAACCGTTTACAAAAGAAGCAATAACCTTAGAGTTAAAAGTAAAACCCTCAAAACCGTTCCATCCGCATTTTGAATAAATATCACCTTTCGAAAGTGTCCACATTTCTTCATGAATGACAGCGAGATCGGCAAAATTGCCTTCTTTAATTTCTCCCCGTTTTTTTATATTAAATCGTTTTGCCGCGTTTGAGGATAATATTTTAGACACGTAATTAAAATTAAGCTTACCGCTAAAAAGTTCATTTAATATTAAATGCGTACCCGCTTCAATAGAAGGTATACCGCTGGGCGGCCATTTACTTGTTTCTTGTTTTTCTTCTATTAAATGCGGAGCGTGATCGGTGGCAATCATTTCTATTCTTTCTTCATACAGAGCCTTACGCAAATTGCCTGCTGTTTCTTTTTCTCTAATAGGCGGATTACATTTAAGTAAAAATTCTTTGTTTTCATAATCGCTTGTATCTAAAAACAAGTGATGGGCGCAAACTTCATGAGATATTTTTGTATCACTTAATAAATCAATTTCTTGGGGAGAGCTTGCGTGGCACAAATGAAATTTGCCGCTGGTTTTTTTTTGAAGTTCAACAACCTGCTTTACGGCGCTTACAGCGGCTTTTTCACCTCTTATTTTTGTATGATTATAAATGTTAATTTCATGACCCCATTTTTTTGTGTTTTCTTGTATAATTTTTTCATCTTCAGCATGAAAGGCAAAAAGCATATCGCCTGCAGTATCTATATTCATAATATTTTCAAGCAGCATGTCACCTGTTGTCGATGCCATATAAACCTTAATGCCTTTAAGTGTTTTTATTTTTTTTAACTCATCAATATTGTCTTTTGTTAAACCGCCAAATAATCCAAAATTAATTAAAGAATTTTGATTAACAATATCTTTTTTGCTTTCATATGATTTTAAATTGGTTACGGGAGGGTTATTATTCGGCATATCAAGAACTGTTGTAATACCCGCCGACAAAGCCGCCTTTGAACCGTTAAGCCAGTCTTCAGCTTCACTTTTACCGGGCACACGAAAATGCACATGCGGATCAATAAATCCCGGAAAAACAACCATGCCTTCAAATTCTTCAAGAAAAACAGCATCTTCTTCTTTTCGTAAATGTTTATCAATTTTTTCAATAAGGCCGTCTTTTGTATTAATTAAAATATCACATGCTTCTGGCTCTTTTTTTTCAGGTAAAACAGCTTTAACACCCGGTAAAATGTACTTTGTATTATTGCTCATTTAGATACCTATATACTTAATTTAATTAGATGTCAATATATTTCTATTAAAAAGATGTTAAAAATAATTTCACTATGGATATAATTTTTTACCGACCCTATTTATATGTTCGAGCAGTTCTGTATTTTTTATATGATGATAAATAGATATATCAAATTTTTGCGGCAGCAGTAAATCATCTAATTCTAATGAGATTTTATTTAACAATTCAAGGTTTATTTCTTTTCCTTTTAAGGCAATATCTATATCAGAGCCGGGATGATAATTACCTTTTGCGCGTGAACCATAAATATAAGCTTCTTTAATTTGAGTATATTTATTAAAAATACTTTTTATTTTTTCAACTTCTGTTTCTTTCAGGCCAAATAGCATTATTGTTTTGAAATAAGATTTTCTATTTTTTCTTTCAATGTCTTAAACAAAGCAAAATATGTATTAATAATTGCCTTTGTAATTTCTTCGGCTGTTTCTTCATTATATGTATGCGATGTTTTATTTCTGCTCATTAGCATATCCATCCATTTATCGCCTTCTGCTATTAAATTTACCTCATATGCTTCTCTAAAGGTATCTCTTGCTCCGGTAATATTTGTTTCGCCTTGATACTCAAGATAGTCTTTCAGGGTATTCCACGCTAATTCATAAGTATATTCAAATGATTTAATTAGTCCCTGCTTTTCCATATCTGATAATTCTTTTTTCTCAATAAATTTAGTTAACTGCTCAAACGCTTTCTTATAATTTGAAAACCGCTGAATATAGCGTATATCTTTTTTTCCTTCATGCATAATAATATTTATAATTTATTATAATTAGCCGTTTTTGAGATTAAATATTGATCGGCAAAAACCAAAGCGGCAAATGCTTCAACAATAGGAACGGCCCGCGGCAGTACGCAGGGGTCATGGCGTCCCTTTGCTTTTAATATAACTTCTTCACCTTTTTCGCTTACGGTAGGCATTTCTTTTCTTATTGTGGCCGTAGGTTTAAATGCAATTCTCATAAAAATCCTCTCGCCATTTGTTATACCACCCTGTATACCGCCTGAATAATTAGTTCTAGTTCTTATTTTACCTTTTTCATTAAAAAACAAATCATTATGCTCAGAGCCTTTCATTGAAGCCGCTGAAAATCCGCTGCCAATTTCTACGCCCTTAACTGCCGGTATGGCCATCATCGCCTGTGCTAAAAGAGCATCCATTCTGTCAAAAACAGGATCTCCTAAACCAGCTGGAACATTATCTGCAATAAGCTCAATAACTCCGCCTAGTGAATCACCTTCTTTTTTAATATTTTTAATCTTTTCTGTCATTTTTTCTGCCAGTTTTAAATCGGGACATCTAATATCATTTTTTTCTGCTATATCGCGGATTTTTTTTATGTTAGAATTATCAAAGCCATTGGGCAATATTAAATCATGAATTTGAGAAACATAGGCGCATATATCGGTTTTTAATTTTTCTTTTAAGATTTTTTTAGCAACGGCTCCCGCGGCAGTTACGCCAATGGTACTTCTCGCCGAGGCCCTGCCCCCCCCCACATATGTTCTATACCCATACCTTTGATGATACGTAAAATCGGCATGAGAGGGTCTGTAAATATCTTTAAAATCTGCATAGTCAGATTCTTTGGCTTCTTTATTATAAACAATTAATGAAATAGGCGAACCAATTGTTTTTTCTTGAAAGGTTCCTGAAAGTATTTCAACCGTATCTGGTTCTTTTCTTGGCGTTGTTAAAGCACTTTGCCCCGGACGCCTTCTGTCAAGATCGGGTTGTATGTCTTTTTCGGTCAGGATCAATCCCGCAGGGCAGTTTTCAATAACACATCCCACGGCTTTACCATGCGATTCACCATAAGTAGTTATTTTAAACAAACGTCCCAATGAGCTTCCCATAACGTCAATATCTTTTAAAACGAGATATTGTAAAGAAATATAGCGGTTTTACTGAACCGACCCCTGAATAAGTTTTTTAATATTTTCAGCCTGTTTATGATTGGGGTTATATTCAATTGCTTTTTTAAAATGTGAAATGGCCTCATCTTTTTTGCTCATATGATAATATAAAATAACAGCTAAATTCGCGTGGGCATCAGCTGATTCAGGTTCGAAGCTTAACTGATTTCTGAAGGCTTTTTCTGAAATATCATACCTGCCCATTTTTTCAGCCAGCATGCCCAGCCTTTCTTGCACTCTGGTGTTTCGCGGTTCTTTTTCTGTTAAACTTTGAAAAAAACTTAAGCTATAATTACTATCCATTATTTTTTTAATGTTATCATCTAAAATATTAATACTAAAATTATGATTAGGTATCATGGATAAAAGTTCAAAAATAATTTCATTTGATTTTTTATAATTATTTAAGTAATTATAACACAATGCCGTATTCGCAATAACCATTGGATTATAAGGACGCGTTTTTCTTAAATTGTTTAAAATATTTAAAGCTTTTTCATATTCTTTTTTATAAATTAATCCCGTGACCAATTCATTATATTGAAAATCATTAAAATTATTTAATTTTAAAGCTTTCTCTGTCTCATAAACAACTAAATCGCCGTTTTTATTTTCATTATAAACGAGCGCTTTGCTGTAATGCAGTCTGGCTTTAATCCAGCTTATATTCTTATTAATTACAAAATATGCCCCTATTAACGTAAAAATAATAAACACAAATAATATTTTTTGATCTATTTGAACATAGCTTTTTTTATCACCTGTCGCTATAAGATTTTTTTCTATAGAATATTTTATATTTTCAGGATAATCGTTTAATTTATCAAAAGCGTTTTTTCTAAAAATTGAATTCGAGATAATACCTAAAAACACCATAAAAATATAGGGAGCCAAAGGCAATTTTAAGGGAAAACTAAAAAGTGAATTTATAATTATACCAACAATTGAAATTAAAGATACCATAGCCGCGTAATTTGAGGCTTCATCTTTTGTATACATTTCTCTAAATTGTTTAATTAATTGATAAAACAAAAAACAAAAAAGAAAAAATCCTACCAGCCCCAATGACGCAATAATCTCTAGCAGATCATTGTGGGCGTGGGGATGAAGCCAGCCTTCACTCATTAGGCGATCAAAATATACGCTGTTTGCATACTTAGGATAAAATATTCGCCAATTACCTATTCCCGTGCCAATTAAAATATTTTCTTTTATAAGGGGCCAGGAATTAAACCACATTAACAGCCTGTTATTAACACTTTTTTCTTCCAATGATATTTGATTAATAACAGAACCGATTCTATCTTGCATATCGCCATACATAGATGGTTTTTGATTAATAAGAAAAAGAAATAAAATAAAAAATATTACAGCGCCAATTTTTCTATCTTTATTATTAAACAGCAATTTATAATTTTGCTTTCGAATTAAATAAAAAAACAAAATTATCTCTGCCGTTATGGCAATCCAATTGGCCCTTGAACTTGCGATAATTGAAAAAGATAAAATAAACGGTAGAAAAACAGATGTTAAATATAATATCCGCTTATTATTATTAAATAAAAAAACATAAAGAGCCAAAGGAAAAGTTAAGGTCATATACTGGGCCGCCTGGTTTTTATTGCCAAAAGTTGCCGCGGGAGGAGCAACCTGCGGTATTAAACTTAATCCGAATATATGCTGTAAAAAACCAATGCAGCTTATCAAGAATCCGCTTATTAATATAAAAAATAACAACTGAAACTGCTGTTTTTCATTTAAAAGAATGTTTGAAACAATAAAAAATATTATGACCGGCGGTATCCAGTTTGCTAAAGCTAAAAATGCTTCATATTTATTTAACGCCCACAATACACTAACAGCGGACCATAATATAATGAATACTACGGGCAGTGATAAAGGAGATCTAATAAGAATAAATGATTTTTCATTAACCCGTATTATTAAAAAATAAAAAACAACGAATACAACAGATATTTCAATATAGGCTCTTCTTATCTCATCAGGAGGCATTAGCCCATTAAAACCTACCGGAGCAATTAAAGCGCTTAAGGAGATTAAAAAAAACAATACAGGATAATATATTTTTTGTAAATAATTCATATTTTAATTTTTATTTGAAACAAAAAACTTAAAATTTTATATAAGTAAAATTTAACCAAAGTACAATGTCAATAATTTTATTTAACCATCCTATATAAAAAAAAAATCTCTAATCTGTAAAACAGATTAGAGATTCAGAGTTGTACGGCGATATTTATATGTGCTTGTTATCTTAACAGCTGTAAAACGCTTTGCGGATTTGTGTTCGCCTGCGCCAGCATTGCCGTTCCTGCCTGTGTTAATACCTGCAATCTGGTAAACTCAAGCATACTTTCAGCCATATCAGCATCTCTAATACGAGATTCAGCGGCCTGAATATTTTCATAGGCGTTAAACAATCCCTTTGCCGCAGATTCTAATCTGCTGTAATATGCTCCCAGGTCGGCTCTTTGTTTTGATATTACTCTTAACGCGTCATCTGCTAAACCAATTACCGCGTTAGCTTTACCCGGAGTTGAAATTGAAATAAACGTCATAACAACCGGATTTCTTAGCTTTAACGCGGCTGTTGTCATGGTCTCAATAAAAACTCTTTCTCTTTGATGCATATTGGCACCCATATGAAACCACATACTAGTCGTTGGGTTCAATCTCGCAAAGGCTCCTGTTAAAAGCTTCATTTTATTAAATTCGGCTTGTGAAGCAATTCGGTCAATCTCATCAATAAGACCCGATACTTCTACCTGAATTAACTGCCTATCTTCATCAGAATAAATACCGTTAGCAGCTTGTACCGCCAATACTCTTATTCTTTGAATAATATTAGAGGTTTCCATTATATAACCTTCAGCGGTTTGAATGAAACTCATACCGTCTTCTGTATTCTGCTCGGCCCTTCTTAAACCCTTTATCTGTGTACGCATTTTTTCTGAGACAGCTAAACCTGACGCATCATCTCCAGCGCGGTTAATTCTCATTCCGCTGGAAAGACCCTCCATCGATTTATTCATTTCCCAGTGCTTGAATTTTAGGGTTCTATGCGCGAAAATTGCGCTAAGATTATGATTGATTATCATTTTTGTTTCCTCCTTGAAACTTTTTTGTACGCTTTCAGGCTTCCCTGCCTTAGATGCCTTTTTATATTGTAAAAGGCTTTAGGCTTTAACGCCTTTTCTTTTTATTTTATTATTATTATTTTCGAAGATTTAAAATATTCCTAAAGCTTTTTTTTATTTTTTTTAAAAAAAATTACCCTATTTTATTTCTTTTTGTTTTTCAATAAGTAAAGGAACATACGAACTTTTAGGAAAAGCATCCTGAAGTTTTTGAAGGTAAGAACGAAATTCTTTTTCTTTTTTTTGCAGTAAAAAAACCAAAGCTGAATTATACATAGCTTTTTCATAAAGATCATTTCTTGCGGAATATAAATAAACTACTTTAGTAAAACTTCTTGCAGCCTCTTCATAGTTTTCTTTTTTTAAATTAATTTCACCCGTATAAAATAATGCGTCAGCCGCGAGAGGGTCGTCTTCTTTTTGAGATACACTTTTAAATAAATCATAAGAACGAACAAGATCGCCTTCAAAGTAAAAAGCTTTACCTGTATAAAACCTTGCCGCAGAACCGTATGTTGAATGGCCCAAATATTTTTCAAGATTTTCTCGGGTTTTTTTATAATCTTTTAGTTCAATATAAAACTTAGCCTGCCATATTGTAAGTTCTATTTTAGCGTTTCTACTTTGGGTAAATAATTTTTCTTTTTCACTTATAAAAGCCAGTCCCTTTTCATATTCTTTATTATAAAAAAAATATTCAAGCAGATGATACATGGCTCTTTCTTGATAAGGCAGAGCCTCTGCCTGACGATTATTCATGATTTCTGAAAATATTTCAACCGCTTTTTTTACATCACCCTTCTCAAGATATAAATCGGCTCTGGAAAAATTTCCCTCCCATTTTTCTTCATCGGTTTTTGCTTCACTTATAATTTTTAAATATATTTCATCTGCTTTTTCAACCTGCCCTTGTTTTCTATAAAACTGTGCCAAGTTTTGTATAATTTCTTTCAGATAATCTGAAGAGTTTATTTTTTGTTTTAATTCATCATATACTTCTAAAGCTTCTTTGGGCATATTTCTTTTTAAATAAGCAGAAGTAAGATTATACATAACTTCTTCATAAAAACCCGACTGGGGATATTTTTTTAAAAATTTATTAAACGTATTTACAGCGCCGTAATTATCATCTCTGGCCAGCTGAACTTTGCCTAAATCTAAAAATGCTCTTTCTTTAAACGGGCTTTCTTCTGGCGCGTTTTCCCATACAATGTTAAATTCTTTTTGAGATTCAACGTATTTAGAAAGATGGAACAAACCCCACGCGTAAAAATATCTCGCTTCAAGCCTTTTTAATCCCGTGGGATATTTGTTTAAGTAGGTTTCAAATTCTGCTGTTGATTTTTCATATTCCTGTTTTCTGTAAAATACCCATGCTTTTTGAAACTGGGCCTCATCGGTACTTTCTGAAAACTCAGAATAGTCTTTTAATATTTCATCATATATATTTACAGCCTGAGTAAAATCCCTTAAATTATATAAGCTTGAAGCCATGGCCAATTTAATTCTTGCTTGTTTTTCTTTATCATTAAATTCAGATAATATTTTCTTAAACTGATCATAAGATCTGGCATATTGACTTAGTTCAAAATAACACCATCCAATACCCATCATCGATTCAAAATATCTGTTATGATCCTTAAAAAATCTTTCAATCATTCCATAATTTTTCAATGCTAAATTATAATCGGTTAACGCGAAAGCAATTTCTGCTTTTAAAAAATAAGCGTCAGGCTTTAATTTTGAAGAGGGATATTTTTGAAGTATAACTTCAAGACTTTCATTTGCTTTATCAAACAAACCAGATTTAAAATAACTTTGAGCCTCCATAAATATATTTTCTGCGGCTTGATCGTCATTAGGATACTTTTTTCTTAATTCTTCAAATGACTTAGAGGCTTCTTCATATTTTTGCGTTAGAAACAAAGCGTCGGCTTTTTTTCTAACTACTATTTTATAAACATTTTCTTTGATGTTTTTATCATTTAATATTTTATCATATAATTCTAAAGCTTTTTTCTGATTTCCTGTTTCGCGCCAGCAGTCTGCTAACAGTTCTAAAGAACCTATATAAAACTCGCTTTCTTTATGTTCATTCGCTACTTTTAGGAACTCCACAGCCGCTTTTTCAAACTCTTTTTTTTCATAAAAAATTTGACCTTTGCGAAAATAAACTGAAGATATTTTATCCCACTTCAAATATTTTTTAATGATAAGATCAAGATTATCAATAGTTCCCTGAAAGTCATCCTGCTTATACCGGCATAAAGCTATTAAATAAAGCGCTTCAGGAGCTAAAGATTCTTTGGGAAATTTTTCTAATAATAATTTGAATTCTCTTTCTGCTTCTTCATATTTTTTTTCTGCAAAGTATGTTTTACCTGTCCAAAACTGCGCGTCATCTGTCATTTTTGTTTGACTGTACCTTAAAATTAAATCTTGAAACTGTTCACGGGCCAAAGAATAATCTTTTGAATTATAATAAGCAATGCCAACCTGCAAAGAGGCGTCTTGAGCTATTGCGCTTTCAGGATATACTTCTAAAATTCTTTTAAATTCTGCTATTGCTTCATCATAACGAAGCTGCTCCATGTAAATATAGCCAATGGTATAAATAGCATAAGGTGTTCGCGTATTCTCTGGATTTTTTCTTGAAAACGAGTAATGACTTTCAATTGCCTGACGAAAATCTTTCAGATAATAATACGACTCGCCAATCCAGTATTTCGATTTTACAGTAAACTGCGAATTTGGATAATCTCTTTCTAACACGTTAAATTCAAAAATTGCAGTTTTATATTCGCCTTCATAATAATACGTTAGCGCCAGATAATATTGAGCTTTATCTCCGTATTCACCCATTGGATCTTTATACAAAATTTCTTGAAGCAAGAGCCGTGTTGAGTAGTAATTTTTTTCTTTAAAAGCCGACATCGCGGCGCGATAACTTTTTTCAGCTGAAAAGCCCTGAGCAGTTATTTTATTGGAAAATAATAAAATAAATAAAAGAAAAATAAACTGTATGTAAAAAACAAATTTTTTATTATAGAACATCATAAATGAAAAAAAATTGTTATTGCCAGACATAAGGCCCTTACACAGGCTTACAATATATATTTTGACAGATCTTGATCTTTAACAATATCTTTTAACTGTTTTTGAACATATTTAGAATCAATTTTTACTTCTTTATTCTTGTACTTTTCTGGGTAAAATGAAATTTCTTCTAAGACTTTTTCCATAATTGTATGCAGCCTTCTTGCCCCAATATTTTCATGTTTAGAATTCATATAATCTGCTATTTCTGATATTTCTTTTAGCCCGTCTGAAGTAAACTCAAGAACAATACCCTCAGTAGACATTAAAGCCTGATACTGTTTTGTTAGAGCATTTTTCGGATTATGTAAAATAGAATAAAAATTATCTTTCGTGAGAGATTTAAGCTCAACCCTTAAAGGAAAACGCCCCTGAAGTTCGGGAATTAAATCTGATATTTCGGCCGTATGAAAAGCTCCCGCGGCCAAAAATAAAACATGATCTGTTTTTACCGTACCATGCCGTGTATTTACCGTAGAGCCTTCGACTAAAGGCAGTATATCGCGCTGTACTCCCTCGCGTGAAACATCCGGCCCGCTGCCTTTTGAACTTCTTGACGCTATTTTATCAATTTCGTCTATAAAAATTATTCCGCTTTCTTCGGCTCTTCTAATGGCTTCTTCTTTTATCTTTTCAAAATCAAGAAGATTTTCAACCTCTTCTTCTATAATTATTTTTCGCGCTTCGGCTATTGTAATTTTTTTTCGCGCCTTTTTTTTAGGGAACATGTCTCCCAGAAGATTTTGCATCTGGTTTTCCATTTCTTCCATTCCGGGTACCGCCATTATCTGCATGACCGGTCCGCTTTTGTGACTGGTTTTTATTTCTATTTCTCTATCTTCTAACATTCCCTGTTTTAATTTTTTTCTAAATATTTCTTTTACAGCTTCTTCTTCTTTGGGTTTTTCATCTGTTTTTTTATCTTTCACTTCAACCGCAGATTCATCACTGCCTGATAAAAGTATATCAAGAATTCTATCTTCAGCGCGTTTTTCGGCCTTTTCTCTTATTTTTATTTCATGTTCCTCACGCACCATTTTAATTGAAACACTTACCAGATCTCTCACCATACTTTCAACATCGCGCCCTACATAACCTACTTCGGTATACTTTGTGGCCTCCACTTTAACAAAAGGAGCGTTTACCAATTTCGCGAGTCTTCTCGCTATTTCGGTTTTTCCGACGCCTGTTGGCCCCATCATTATTATATTTTTAGGATGTATTTCTTCTTTAATAGGATCATCGCCAAGAGACATTCGCCTGCTTCTATTTCTTAAAGCAATAGCTACAGATTTTTTTGCTTCTTCCTGACTTATTATAAATTCGTCTAATTTTTTAACAATTTCTTTAGGAGTTAAACCTTCAATCATAATTCTTCTTTTTCATTACTTCTTTTAATAATACAAAGATTATTGTTTTCTTTCTATAATTTCAATTTGAATAGAATTATTTGTGTAAACACAAATATCCGCGGCTATTTTCAGGGCCTCTTTGGCCACAGCATCGGCTTTCATTTTTGTATGCGCAATTAACGCCCGCGCCGCCGCTAAAGCGTAATTACCGCCGGAACCTATCGCTAAAACGCCGTCTTCAGGCTCTATAACGTCACCCGTGCCGGTTAAAAGTAATATTTTTTTGCCGTCAGTTACAATCATCATGGCCTCAAGCCGTCTTAGCATTTTATCCATGCGCCAGTCTTTCGCGAGTTCTACAGAAGCTCTCATTAAATTACCGCTAAATGCTTTTAGTTTTTCTTCAAATTTTTCTAAAAGAGTAAAAGCATCTGCAGTGGCCCCGGCAAAACCGGCTAAAATTTTATCGTCAAAAATTTTTCGTACTTTCACCGCGTTATTCTTTAGTATAGTCTGCCCGCCTGAAACCTGCCCGTCGCCCGCCAGAGCTACCATATTATCACGCGCAACACAACATATGGTTGTCCCATGAAATTTCATATTATCATCGTGACTCATTTATAATCATTCTTTTTTTTCGCGTGAGGATGACAATTCCTAAAAGTATTTTTTAACATTTCTTTTGCTACCGCGGTATAATTTTGCGTAGTAGATATACTGCTGTGTCCTAACATCTCTTGAACGGCCCGTATATCTGCTCCTTCATTTAATAAATCTGTCGCGAAAGAATGTCTTAAACTGTGAGGCGTAAATTCTGCGTCAATCTTAAGAAAATCTTTTCTTTTCTTAAGTAAATATGCTCCGCCTCTTCTTGTTATTCTAGTGCCTTTGTTATTTAAAAATAATGCTCTTTCTTCATTCTTCTTTAAAAAATACTCCCTTACTTTTAAATACTGGAACAATACTTCGGCGCATTTTTGACCTACAAAAACAACTCTTTCTTTTTTACCCTTACCCATAACTTTAAAAGAATCATAAATTCGGCCTTCAGCATCTGCCACAGACTCTATATTTAAAGATAAAATTTCAGATATACGCATACCCGTACTGTACATAAGTTCCCATATGGCTTTATCTCTTATTTGAAATTCTATATTTTGCCCGGTTTCATCTTCTAAAAAAACTTCCATATCTATGGGTCTAACGGGACGCGGCAGTTTTCTTTTGTACTTGGGGGGTTTCGTATTTTTAAAAGGAGTTTCTTTAATAAAATTATTCTTTTCTAAAAACCGGTAAAAAGATTTTATAGAAGCTATTCTTCTTGCCATTGTACTTTTTTGAAAGTTATTCTTGTCTTTCGCAGAAGAAAGAAAAGCGTATAGATTTTTTTGCTCTACCTTTATAAAAGAAATATTTTCTTTTTCAAGAAATTCTGCCCATTTTGAAAGGTCACTGCCATAACTTTCTATTGTATTTTCTGACGAATTTTTTTCTAATGACAGATATGACAAAAAATTATCAATAACATTATCTATATCATTTACTAATTCAATATTCGTGCTTTTGTTCATTATATATTAGCCGTCATCACTTTTTTCTTCAACCATATACTTACACTCTGCATTTTGACAATTAAGTATTATTCCAGATTTTTTAACCCGTTCACCCATTATAGAAGAACATTTGGGACACTTTTTTTCTGAAGGTTTATCTGTCATAATAAAAGTACAGTTTTCTGTTATATAATTTTCACACCCGTAAAAAGCTCTTCCTTTTTTAGAAGCTTTTCTTATAACTTTTCCCTTACATAAAGGACATTCTCCCATAGCAATGCTTTCGGTATATCTGCATCCCCCCACAAAATTTTCACAGCCTATAAAATATCCGTTTTTTCCCAGTTTTTTTAGAAGCTCAAAGCCGCATTCGGGACATTTCTTATTAATAGGAGTTCTTATTAAATGACTTAAATCTGTCATTGCTTCTGAAGCTTTCTTTATATCACGTTTTAAGGGGCCGTAAAAATCTTTTAATATGTCACGCCAGTTAATATTTCCGCTGGCTACAGAATCTAACTTTTCTTCCATACGTGCCGTAAATTCTAAGTTTACAATTTCAGGAAAATATTCTTTTATCTGATCATTAATTACCATACCCAGCTTTGTAGGTATAAACTGCCGGCCCTTTCTTTCAACATAAGAGCGCTTCTCAAGAGTAAAAATTGTAGGTACATACGTAGCCGGTCTTCCTATGCCCGATTCTTCCATAATTTTTATTAAAGAAGCTTCGGTAAATCTCGCCGGCGGCTGGGTAAATTTTTGTTCTTTTTCGATATTATTTAAAATAATGGAATCATTTTGTTGAAACTTTGGTATATACTCTTCTTTTGATGCGCCAAAAGAATAAATAGCTCGAAACCCCTTAAACTTTTGTCTGCTTGATGAAAATCTAAATAAATACTCATCATCTTTATTTTTAGCGGTAATTTCTATGGTTACAAGTTCGTCAATACCTATTGACATTTGAGAGGCTATGAACCTGCTCCAGATTAAAGTATATAATTTTAACTGATCCTTTGATAAAAAAGCCGCCATTTTTTCGGGTGTTCGGCCCACATCGGTTGGACGTATTGCTTCATGCGCGTCTTGCGCGCCCTTTTTGCTGCTATAGAAATTTGCTTTTTCTGGCAGGTACCCTTTTTCAAAATTTTCAGCAATATAATTTCTCGCCATGGCAATGCCTGTTTCAGATATTCTCGTAGAATCTGTTCTCATATACGTGATAAGACCGCCGTATTCTTCAACACCCTCATATAAACTTTGAGCGATTGACATAGTTTTACCCGCTCTAAAACCAAGCCGGGTAGAGGCATCCTGCTGCATTTTAGAAGTAACATAAGGAGGTATAGGTTTAATATTTCTATCTGATATTTTTCGCATAGAAACAGTAAACAAAGTATTCTTTAAGTTATCTTCAATTTTTTTAGCCTCTTCTGCAGAAGAAATTTCTGTTTTCTTTTTATTTATTTGAACCAAACGAAAAGGGCACGCGGTATCTTTTATTGATGAATTCTCATTCTTAAAAAAACCATCTACTTCCCAATATTCTTTTGCTTTAAATTCTTCAATTTGCTTTTCGCGTTCACATATTATTTTTAAAGCCGCCGACTGAACTCGACCCGCTGAAAATCTTTTGGAACCTAATTTTTCCTGAAGAAGAGGCGATATACTATAACCCACAATTCTATCAAGTATACGCCTTGCCTGTTGTGAATTCACTCTTAATATGTCTATGTCGCGGGGATGTTTTATCGCGTTAATTACCGCGTCTTTTGTTATTTCGTGAAACTCTATTCTCTTAATTTGTGTCTTTCCATTTGAAAGCACTCTTTCTAAATGCCAGCTTATGGCCTCGCCTTCTCTATCAGGGTCCGTTGCCAGTAGAATTTCGCTAGAACCCTTTGCCGCTCTTTTTAAATCTGCCAGTGTCTTGCCTTTGCCCCGAATGGTTATATAACGCGGTTCAAAATCATTTTCTACATCTACACCCATTGTACTTTTGGGAAGATCAATAAGATGCCCCACTGAAGATTTTACAAGATATTTTTTACCTAAAAACTTTGTAAGACTTTTCGTTTTAGCGGGAGACTCTACAATAATTAATATCTTATTTGTTTTTTTTTCGGTTTTCTTTTTTTCAGCCATATTTGAACTCTATTAAATAATTTTTATACTAATAAACCATATTTTTTATACACTTACATTTTCTTCAAGCGGTTTATCACTTTCTTTTTTTACTTCATTTCGGATTAAAGGCATTTTATTTTTATCTGATAAATATAATAAATAAAATATAGTCTGCTTATCTTTAATTTTCCATATTCCTTTTCTTTTTTCCACTTTTATTTTTTCTTTCGCGACAAGTTTTTTCAGAAGACCTTCTTCTATCATTAAATATCCTGATGGAGTTCTAAGTGCAATGGTATGCGTAACCCTCAACCCCTCAAGCGGAAAAGAAGCTTTGCCTTTCGCTGGTATTTGCACGGCGGCGCCCCTTATTAAACTTAACTCTCTTTCAGAGAAATCAAGACTCGCGGTAAAGGTTTTTTTTAACCACCTGACCAGGCTTCCTCTTGCTATATAGCCCCTAAAATAATTATCTGATTTTTCGGCATACAAAAAACTCTTTTCTTTAAGTTTTATTTTCTCAAATAATTTTTTTTCATTACCTGAAAAAATTAAAGTAAACGCGGTTAACGAAGAACTAGACATGTATCTGTATAAATACTTTATTAAAACATACAATAAAACAACTGCTGCTGTTGCCAGATGAATTTGAAAATAAAGTTTATTTTGTATTATTTGGGTAAAAACCTGAGATTTCGCGGGCTCATTAGCTGAAAATGACCAAGCGATAAATTGATCTTTTTGTCTTCGGTGGCATATCTCGCATGGCTTTGGTGTTTTTTCATTATACTTTATAAAATTGGTATCATTATAAAAACTATTTAATTTTTCTGATTTAAGCTTAGGAACAAACTTAAAAGATGTTTTTATGCAGGTAATTTCATCTTTTTTTGTTTTTTCATAATTTAAAGATTCACATGCAAGTAATGGCTGCCAGATATAAGGTCCGGCGGCTGAAAGTTTCATTTCAGAAATTTCTCGCTTTCTATTTTCAAGTGATCTCTCAAATAGTTCATACACTTTATCATTTTTTTCCATCAAATGAAAAGCATAAATTAATCCCCATACCGTTATATAAACGGCAGAAAATAGAATTATATAGCGGAACGGCCAAAATAACGGCTGCCGGAGAATCCGCCTGGTGACTTCCGGTAGTTCTAACATTTAGTTTTATTCAGTTTCTAAAAACGCCTCTATTTCTCTTTTTCGGCCGTATTTTTGAAGTTTTAAAAGAGTTTTTTTCTCAATTTGTCTAACCCGCTCTTTTGAAAGATTAAATTTTTTACCCGCCTGCGTTAAAGACAGTCTGGGTTTTTTATTTAAACCAAAACGATATTCAATAATTAATCGTTCGTTTACCGTAAGCTCTTTTAATATTGAGTTTATAGTATCTGTTAACGCGTGGTTTATGGCAAGAGTTTCAGGTGATTTGTTTTTTTCATCCTGAACCGTAGATATTTGAGTATTTTCAGAGTCATTTGATAAAGGAGCATCTAAAGAAACATAGTCAGATGAAATTTGTTTTAACCATTTAATTTCCTCTTCAGGAATATGTAGCCTCTCGGCTATTTGAGCCAGCGTTGGTTCTTTACCAAGTTCATGCTCTAATTCTTTTTGAATCTTTTCAATACGATTCAAATCGATTGTTCTATTCATTGGCAGTCTTATAATAGACGCCTTTTGATTAATAGCAAGAATAATTGCCTGACGAATCCACCATACGGCATAACTTATAAAATGATACCCCATATCAGGATCAAATCTTTCGGCTGCTTTAATTAATCCCATATTGCCTTCATTAATTAAATCTAATAAGCTGATACCATATTTTTGATATTTTTTAGCTACCTGAACCACAAAACGTAAGTTTGAAACTATAAGCTTATTTTTGGCTTCTTCATTGCCTTTTACCACTTCTCTGGCAAGCGTATCTTCTTCTTCACGGGTTAATAAAGGGATTTTATTAATTTTTTCAAGATACCACTGGATGCTAGATTCAGTATAAATACCTTTTTCTTTTTTTATTTTCTTCGCTTTAGAATTACCAACGCTTTCATCTTCAGTATCATCTTCAGTATCTTCATCTGCATCAGTATCTTCTTTACTTAAATCATCAACAGGATCTATAACATCAGCAGGATCAATAGCATCATCATCTATATCTGTAATGAAAGATACCTCTTTTTTTTCTTCTTCTTCAGTTAAAACATTATCTTTAGATTTTGTATTTACTGTTTCTTTTAATTTAGACTTTTTCAAAGGAGCCTTTTTAGTAACAGCTTTCAATTTGGTATTTACTTTCGCGCTATTTTTCTTTACTGCTTCTTTTATTTTTTCACTCATAATTTTATTAACCTTTAATATTGTTATTTAAAACCAATAAAAAAGTATATCCTGCCTATTTTTTAGTTATATCAATAATTATTTTACAAAATTTTCGCGGATAGTATTTTAGCGTTACTGAGTTCTCTTTATTAGATATCTTATACAATCTTACAATATACACCATTAACTATGCTTTTTTGTCAAGCCTATTTTTTTTATATTCCCCTTTTCTTATTTATTATACGTATTTATCATAGATATTTTACATATAAAAACAATCTTTTAGACGAAATAATTTTACAAATAAAAACACATTAAGTCAAATTAATCTTGATTTTTTAAGAAATTGTATATAAAATATGACTTATTATATTTTTTCATTATAAATATATCCTGAATACTTTGAGGAGTTTTATTTACTAATAAAAAGATGACTTTATATCTTTTATTAGCATTATGTCCCATGAATATACTATTGACCAATGACGACAGTATATCTTTTATCGGTTTAACCGCTCTTTACGAAGAACTGTCTCAAATGGCCAATGTTTATATTTTCGCGCCGGCACGCGAAAAAAGCGGAACTTCACAAGCCCTAAGCATTTATGATGACGTATACGTTCAGCCTCAAAATGAACATATTTATATTGTAAACGGATTTCCGGTTGATTGCGTAAATATAGGACTTCACTCTAATATTGTTAATATTAAATTTGATTTAGTTATAAGCGGTATAAATAAAGGCGTAAATATGGGAGACGATGTCTATTATTCAGGAACAGTTGGGGCCGCACGGCACTCTTTTATTCATGGATATCCGTCAATAGCTGTTTCATGCGGATATTTAGATGAAACTGGCGATTTTAAAACTATATCAAAATTTCTAATTGAATTTATCAATGACAATCAATCTATGCTTAAACAACCCATGCTTTTAAATATAAACCATCCTGTACCCGCAAAAAATGCTTTAGGCATAAAATGGACTAAACTGGGAAAGAGATTATACCGAGATACATATAAGAGAACACCCATAGATCACAGCGAGTTTTATTTTAACTTAGGGGGTTCTGAATTATTCTATAAGGAGGAAGAGGGATCTGACTTTGAAGCATACTACAATAATTATGTTTCAATAACCCCTTTAACTAGAGATGCAACAAACTACCAACTACTTCAAAAACAAACCAAAGGAACTCAATTTATCTGATGATTATAATTCAAAAAGAATTGACAAAGAATGGTTGTATAAGCAAGAGTCACTAACAGATATAAACGAAATGGCAGAAGAAAACCAAAATACTAAAACAAATAAAGAGTTCGATTTAGATCAAGTAGATTTAATTATTGATTTAAAAAATGAAGCAACCTCTTTATACAAAAGAAAACAATATATTGAAGCATTAGGACGTCTTGAAGAAGCCATAAAAATACTGCCGGGAGACCTGGAACTTTTATTTTTTGAGGCCCAATGTCTATATCAATTAGGCGACATTAATAGAGCTGAAAATATCTTATCTCAAATATATAAACTTGAAGACAGTCATGGCATAAAACACCTTCCTAAAATGCTGGGATTGTGTCTATTAAGACTTGAAAAGTTCAAAGAAGCTGAAAAGTTTTTAAGAGACACCATAAATAATGTAAAAAACGACATACAGCTGAAAGGAATGCTGGGATACGCTCTTGAACGGCAAAATCTTTTAGATGAAGCAAAAGAAGTGTTTGAAAGTATTCTAAAAGAAGAACCTGATAATCCCAACGCTTGCAATTCTTTGGCGTATATTTACTATAAATTAAACCGCAGCCTTGATAAAGCAATAGCTCTGGTAAAAAAAGCGCTTAGCCGCGAACCAGAAAACCCGGCCTATTTAGACACTATGGGAATGCTTTTAATGAAAAAAGGAAATACCGCCCAGGCACGAAAGACTCTTAAGAAAGCTATAAAGATTGATCCCAAAAATACTGAAATTATGGCTCACTTAGGAGAACTTTTAAAAATTTGAAAATAAAAAAAAACCGCGCCCCCGCCGGCGCGGATATTGTAATACCTTCATACAACAGAAAAGAACTTACCATTGAAGCTGTAACCAGCGTCTTAGAACAAACTTTTACAAATATACAAATTATTATTGTTGAAGACGGCTCTTCGTACTTACAAAACGAATTGCCAAACACTAACAAAATAAAATATTATCAATTAAATAAAAACCAAGGGCCGTCTTTTGCGCGAAACTATGGGGCCCAAAAAGGCAGCAATCAATATCTGGCTTTTTTAGACAGCGACGATTTATGGCACAAAGATAAACTTCTTGAACAAATTGAATTTTTAGAAAATAACCCCAATATAAACTGGGTGCATACCAACGAAACATGGTTTAGAAATAACACATTAGTAAAACAAAAAAGCAAACATAAAAAACAAGGCGGCGTCTTTATTGAAAAATTAATGAAAACATGCCTTATCTCACCTTCATCCGTACTTTTTAGAAGACCGTTTTGGGAAAAATACGGCTGGTTTTGTGAATCTTTTCGTGTTGCTGAAGACTATGAACTATGGCTTAGACTAAACTTGCTTTTTCCCGTGGGCTATATTGAAAAACCGCTTACCATAAAAAAAGCCGGAACATGGCCGCAGTTAAGCCAAACTTTAGAAATTGATAAACAGCGCGTACTGGCCCTGCATAAATTCTATAGAACATATAAAAATCATCCGGAATTTAAAAATATTTATCAAAGCTGGCACTCTGAAATTTTACGTAAAATACAAATTTTAATTAAAGGCGCCCAAAAGTATAAAAATAAAGCAAAAATTATAAAATATCAAAACTGGGAAAGATTATTTACAATTTCACGAACCCGCGCCATTTTTGAAGCTTCAGATGGCACACGCAAAAATTCATCCGCATAGTGACTAAGCAGGGTTTGATAACCCTCTTTTTTTATTCTGGGGGGCCTTCTTCTTATTTTTTCATGACACAACAATACAATGTTATAAGCCGACAAAGTATTTAACATATCAAGCTCATGCGCTATCTGGTAATGATATAAAGAAGCGTCAAAAAAAGCCTCATCCCATGAAGTTTTCGGATAAGAGTATTTTTCATCTCTATAAGGCATATAAATAGGTTCATACAAAATATCACGTTCTTCTTTAGAAAGCCAGGTTAAAACTTTATTTAAATTATTATTATTTAGTATGTGATATATATCTTCCATCAATTTGGCAAAATGATATTGAAACATTCTATCAGGAATACCTTTCTTTTCAAGCATAGATAAAATTTCTATATCAAAAGATTCACGAAACCATTCTAATTTTGTTTTATAATAGCGAATTTCAGATAACAGCTTTAATTTATGCTTTAACAGCTCTTTATCACTTTTAACACTTTCTTCATTTTCATTCCATTTCAAATATAATCCAGGCAGCCTTAGTACGTCATTGGCATCTTTAAATTTACTTAATAAATTCCACGCTTTTTGAATATACTCTTTTGCCTGAATCACTCGCTCTTGTTTTTCACCTAAAATAGCCAGTCTTATATATGTTTCAGGCCGTTCAGGATCTTTGTTTAAACTCTCTCTGTATTTTACAAACGCGCCCGCTTCATCATTTAATGCTTCTAAAGTCTCGCCTTCCTTATACAACACCCATGCTTCGTTTCTAATGTTTCCCAAAGATTTTCGGGCTATAAAATATCCATTTTTAACCATAGATAAATTGCCTGACGCTTTCATCATCCATCCCTGAAATTCTGTTTTAAAAATAGAATAAATTTGCGCCTCTCCCATAATATATCCATTCTTATATTTTCTATGATCAGGCTCTTTTTTAATGATATATACAGTATCACCCAGTCTTAAACTTTCAGATTCATACAGTCTGGCTGTTAAAATCATTTCACGCGTATCATAATCAAGAAGCCTTTGCCGTGATTCACTCATGCGATGGCTTTTATAAGTCACCTGCCCGATAATTTCCATTGACTCGATAGTAGGATCAGAATAACTCTTAAAAGCATGTATAGGATAACTTATACCAAAAAGATCAAGTGTATAAAAAGAAAAAATTAAAAAAATAATTATAAAGCGCATTTATTTTAAATATCCCCTCATAAATAATGTCATTTGACGGTTCTTAAATTTATATCGTCTTAAATTTACCGGATATAAAGAATAAAACAAAGCCTTAAAACCTGCAGTATGCCCACTTCTCTTCAGTACTAATATGGCCCACCCTTCTATCTTTTTCATTGCGCGGAACCTCTCTTAATATCTGCCAGTTATAACATAAAAAAATAGTTTTATTGATGGGATAAAATTGAAGAAGTCTGTCATAATACCCTCTGCCTCGGCCAAGACGATATCCAGATTTTGTAACAAATAAACCGGGTACAATAATGGCATCTAAGTTAGACAACGATATTTCTTTGTTACTAATAATAGATACGGGCCTTAAATGTTCACCTTGTATCAAAGGAACATAAATCTCTAAATTAAAATCTTTTATAATTTCTAAAATAGGCGGCTCTGATTTGAAAGAATTATATGCCATTACTTTTTTCTTACTCATATCTTTTAAAATTAAACCTAAAACCTGTTTTAAATTTAAACTCATTTTCATATGAATTTTTTCAAATTTATCACTGTTTTTTTCTCTATACCTTTTAAATTTTTTAAAATAACACCGGCGAAACCTTTCTTTCATTTCGCTAATTTCAGCTAAACTTCTTCGTTTATTTTCCATTTATTTTATTTAAATATCAACGCGGCAAGACATCGATTCAATGAAATTTTTTTCATAATCAAAAGCTCCGGCGAATATATACCGATGAAAATATGCCGTATGACAAATTTCAAGAATGCCTTCTTTAAGATAATCAAACTGATATTCTGCGTAAAGCCCTTTTCGTTTTTCTACAACAACGCTAAGCTTTATTAAAGGCTTGAGTATTTTAAAAAATAAACTATTATTTTTATAATCATAAAATTGTATGTCTGATTTCAAAGTTACCACCTTACCCTTAAACACGTTTTCAAAAACATCTTTTCTTGGCGTTTCTTTTATAATTTCAATTATTCTTTCCCGCATTATATGCTTTTCATCTGATATATATAAAAAACGTTCTTTATGACTTCTATAATAATTTTCAATATATTCCCATAAAATTGTCTTAAAATTACTTTCTGGCCCTGCAGGCTCCATTAATTCTTTTTGATGAATATATTCTAAATCTTTCATGCGGTTTTTTGATATTAGTTTTTTATAATTATCCTTTAACACCGGCTTTAACGAAAACATACTTATAAGAATTTCATCAGGCGCTTTTGATAAAATAAACGAAAGCTCTTTCTTACTCATATAAGGCAAAAGATCATCCTGAAAAACATGATTTTGAACCTCATTAAAAAAATTCTCATCTTCTTTTAAAAGCGCTTCCATTATTTTTTCTTCTTCATTTGTTTTAGCGACTCTTATTATATCAAGAAGCTTACCCATCTTCTGCCTGTTTTTTATCTGGTTTTTAGCGAAACTGCCGCGTAAAATATCTTCAATTAAACGCTCAATTCCATTATCAGGATCTAAAATATCTTTTACAGATAAATATCCTCTTATTTTTTTCATAAAAATATCTTTCGTCTTATATTGATAATTTACATTGTCTTCCCACTTTTCAAGAACATAACTAAAATTTTCCTGCGAAAATAAAATAGCTCCGCCGCAGCCGTTTTTAATGCCTCTTATAAAATTTTGAGGCAAAGATAAAATATTGCCGGCCGTAAACGGTATTTTTTCACAATAATTTATTTTTTGTATTTCGAATTCAACTGCGGCGCCTTTTTCAAACCTGTGTTCAAGGGGCCATATTTTAATTTTCTCACAATCTCTATCATAAGCAGGCAAAGGCGCGAAGTCAATGCCTCTCTTCTTATCAATATTTTTTTTTTCATCTTCCGTAACATCATAAATAAATGACGGCAGAAGCATGGGCCTCATTATAAATGTTTTTCTATGATTTTTTTGGGGTAAAACCAGCGAATTTTCTATACCATAAATTTCTTTTTCTTTTATAGTAATTTCACTGCCCTGAGCCTCAGGCACAATAAAAGTAAAATAATTTTTATAGTGAACCAAAAAATAACCCTATTATATTATCAATTAAGTTTTTTCACTATTTCTTTAATTAAATTATCTATACCTTCTTTATTTTTTGCCGAAATAGCAATAGGAAAAATTCCGTCCTTTTCAAAAGATGCAATCCATTCTAATAAAAAATTCTTATCTTCAACTAAATCAATTTTATTAAAAACAACAATAAAAGGCCTTTTAAGAAGTTTTTTATTATATTCTTCAAGTTCATTTCTTAATACCTTTAACTCTTCTTCTACATGAGCTTCTCTTAAATCTAAAACATAAATTAAAATTTTAACCCTTTCTATATGCTTTAAAAAAGAAAGACCTAATCCATGCCCCTTTGATGCCCCTTCAATAATTCCCGGAATATCGGCTATTAAAATTCTATCCCTCTTTTCAATTTCTAAAACCCCTAAGTTTGGCGAAAGCGTGGTAAACGGATAATCACCCACTTTAGGATTCGCGTTTGTTAACGCTTTTAAAAGCGTAGATTTACCCGCATTGGGAAAACCAACTAAACCTACATCGGCTATTAGTTTTAACGAAAAATATAATTTTATGGGTTCGGTTTGTTCTCCCGGTTGAGCGAATTTGGGCGTTTGATTTACAGCTGTTTTAAAAAATGAATTACCTTTACCGCCTCTGCCGCCTTTAGACGCTAAAAAAGGCTTGTCATCTAAAAAATCATGAATTAATTCTTTCTTACACGAATCATAAATCTGCGTGCCTAAAGGTACCTTTATAACTAAATCTTCACCTTTTTTACCAGATTTATTTTGACCCTCTCCATGATGACCATTTTCTGCCCCGTAAATTCTATCTTTATTCAGATGGCTTAAATTAATAATATTTTTTTCGATTTGAATGTATACACTGCCGCCCTCGCCGCCTTCACCACCATCGGGACCACCCTTGGGAATATATTTTTCACGCCTAAACGAAACACTCCCTGGGCCTCCGTTACCGGCTTTTATATTGATTAAGATTTCATCTACAAATTTATGCAACTAGTCAGGCAGGATAAACAGAAATACGTTTTTTGGCTTTATTTACCCACTCAAATTTCACATTTCCGTTTACTGTTGCGAATAAAGTATCATCACGGCCCTTCATAACATTTTTGCCGGGTCTAAACACGGTGCCGCGCTGTCTTACAAGAATTGAACCAGCCGTAACCAGCTGACCCCCAAAGGCTTTTATACCCAATCGCTGAGAATGAGAATCTCTTCCGTTTTTAGATGAACCGCCGCCTTTCTTATGAGCCATAATGTACCTCTGATTTCAATTTTTTACAAACTTTAATACTTATTCAGTTCGTCAAGAACAATTTAACCTGTTAATTTGTAATTTCTCTCTATTAATACACTATTTTACAGCGGACTAATGACATTTTTCAACGAAGCCCTCGAAATTTTAGTGTAAATACTCGTAGTTGTAATACTCTTGTGCCCCAAAAGCTTTTGAATCATTCGTACATCCGTACCATTTTCAAGCAAATGCGTGGCAAAAGAATGCCTTAATGTGTGGCATGAAGCCTTCTTTTGAATGCCCGATTTTTTAAGCGCCGTTTCAAAAATTCTCTGCGCCGTGCGAACCGCCAACGGATCACCTTTCTTTTGCGACGACTCAATTAAATATTCATCTGCCCTTTTACCCCGCATTAAAACCTCAAATAATTCAAGCTGTTTATCTGAAATAATACTTACCCTGTCTTTCTTGCCCTTGCCCTGCCTCACGCGGATTGTCTTTGACTCAAGACATACATCCCCCGTCTTTATTTTCAATGTCTCTGAAACCCTTAAACCCGAAGAATACATTAAACTTATCAATAACTTATGCTTAGTATTTGAAATTTGCGCCAGCAATAAATTTACCTCATTTTTCGTTAATATGTCAGGAAGCTTCTTCTTCTTTTTTATCTTTATTAAAGCATGAAATTCTACCGGCTTTCTTAAAATCTGCTCAAAATAAAAAAGCAGCGCCGCCCGCAAAATTCGCACATAAACATGCGAAATCTTTCTCTCTTCAACACAATAATACACATAATCAATAATCTCACTTTCATCACACTCATCAAGACGCTTCTTAAATGTCTCTTTAAGCCAAATGTAACAATGGATTAATATATTACCATACTGCTTAATTGTCTTAAAAGAATAATTTCGAAGCTTCATCACCCGACGCATTTCTTCAAGATTCTTTTGAAATACCAAATCTGCTGACGGATGCTCTTTCTTCTTAAAATATTCATACTCTTTAATCATCTGATGAAATATACCGCGGATGTATTTCATCTTTATATAAGCATTTTGTAACGCTAGAAATTCCGCGCTTTCTACAGAAATATCGTGTTTTTTAAGAAATTCTCTAATTTTTACATTTGAAATAAACTGCGCATTCTTTTTATAATATCGCTGAATCGAAAGCAACATTTTAGCCTCTTCACCCGTCAACTCTACAGGCGCATCTGAAAACCCGCTCATACCCCGACCCAACCACACACCATCATACTACACACTTGTCAACATTCCCAACGGGCGCATTTTGTAAAGCAAAAAAAAGAATTTATACGCAGTTCGCACTGGGCGGGAACTCAAAAAGCTGTCAATTCTACCCCATTGCTCTCGAAATTATCCACTACTTACCCTCATGTCACATTAACACACTTTGCGCATATAAAAATGTCCCAAACAAGCATCTTTTAAAGCAAAAAATATGTTTACACGCAGTACAGATTGCAAGCATTCTTCTCCCATTTAAAGCAATACAGCTAATAATAGTTGTCCGTAATTGCTTTTATTTATTGTCTAGTCAGGACATAGGTAACACTTTATTAAATATTATCTAAGATTATTAACTAAAAATTATTTCCATTTTTCTATTTTTTTTGCTTGCTCTTTCATTTAAATATTATTCTATAGTATTTATTGGTTAACAAAATTATTAAATTTATTTATTGAGGTTAAATTATGAAAAAAAGTTTAAAATTATTTTTAAAACAATTTTTATTTATTTCAATACTTTTCTCTTTAATATCTTGTTCAAATATTTTTCCTCCCTATGATGTAGAATTTATTAATAATTCTTCGCATACTGTTGAGGTTAGAGATGTGCATGATGCAGATAATCCAAATTTTATATTAAATTTAAATCAAAGTAAAACCATATCCATAGATTCAGATGAAATACAATTTCAATATTTGCCTGCAAATCTGGTAAATGCTGATATAGATACTTCTGAAAATAAAGTTATATTTACTAATAGATAACATATTATTAATATTTAACTTTATTTTTATAATAATATGAGATATACATATATAATTTTATTAATTTCATATTGAAATATATATTATTCGTTATTTTTTTCAATTATTATAAATACAAATATCAGTAATAATTCAAATTTACATTCAGATAATGGTTTTTACTTTAGATTTAATATTGCTCCTATATTAGCAATTCTTAATACTCAAAAAAAAGAATTTTTATGGCTATAATTTTACAAATATCAGTAATAAAATATCTTTTGATCATATATGAACCTTTAATGTCGAACGCACTATTTTTATGCCATGTTTAGTCTTTAGAGATGGATATCAAAAGAATAGTCATCTTGCCTTTTTTTAATGCTATAGTATCATAAAATTATAAAAGTTCATTTAGACAATTATGCTTCTTTCGTGGTATTTAATAAAAATATTAATAAATATTATATAAGTATTGCGATGGCTTTTACATATAATTAAGTATCTATCATAGCAACTACGTACAACTAATCTTTTAAGCTGTGCGCCCGACTTCGCGGGCTGCTCGGTTTTGCGTTTTATTTTATTCTAAATTATGATTTACTTTTTGTAGATAAATTGTAAAGATGTTTTTAAGGCGAAACGCAAAACTCATCGTAAATCGTTTTTGCTTTACGGCCATCTTCGCGCATGAATTGAGGTTCATTCGCACTCATCTGGCCTACAAAAACGATTTACGACGACTTAAAAGATCAAACGTTATGCGCAAGAGCTACAATTTTTTCCATGCAATTATCTTCTCTCAATATTCTTATCTTATAATCTTTTTCAATTTTTCTTTGATTTCTTCGAGATCACTCGATTCAATGCTATAAAATTTGCAATCATGTATTTTATTATATTTATCAATAAAGTTTTTAGCTGTTTTTGTTAGATTACTTGTGGTGATTAAAATCAAATCACCTTTTTTTTCATGTGCCATACCAATAATTCTCTCTATAACAGTTATTGATATTGGCGTTTGGTATAACTTAATTTCCAAAAAATAATGCCTTTTGTTAGATTCAATCTCAAAATCAAAACCCCTATCCATAGTTCTTTCTTTCTTATAATTTATACTTAAATCATCCAATAAACTTTGAATTGATCTTTCAAAGTCAATTGAATTTAGAACAGAATTCTTTATTTCATTTTCTTTTTTAGAAATATTTTCATCAATCTCTAATTCTTTATTCCTTTGGGCTTTGAATAAAACACTTATGATACCAAAAACCCCACTCAAAATCGAAACTATAATACTTAATATTATTATAAAACTATCAATCATACTTTCTTTTTTAGCTTGCTCCAATCTATAAAACATATCCGAGCCAAAGCTTTTCTTTAAATTTTTAATATTTTCAAATATAATAAGTCTTGTTTCTAATTTAATAAAACGATTAGTCATAAATCTTTCTTGCGCTTGTGTCAGTAATTCCTTTGCTGTAAATGGATATGATATATTATATTTCATTTCATGACCTTTAATAAGTGTTTTTATAAACTCTTCATCAATTTCATTATCATTATATATAATTTCTTGTATTTGCTCTATTAATGAGTCATTCATTCTTAAAATTTTTTCATTTTTACTTTCCTCTACGTATGCAGGAATATAGAATATACCAAAATAAAGAGTTATTAATATTCCAACTACTGTAAATATATTTGAAAAATTCTGTTTAATAAATAAATACATAATAGAATTTCCTTGTTTTAATTAAATTATAAACTACTAGCTCCAGCGCATAACTAATCTTTTAAGCTGCGCGCCCTGATCGGGCTGCTCGGTTTTGCTTTTTTATTAACTTCAAGAAAAGCTTTACTTTTTGTAGATAAATTGTAAAGATGTTTTTAAGGTGAACCGCAAAACTCATCGTAAATCGTTTTTGCTTTACGGCCTTCTTCGGGCATGAATTGAGGTTAATTCGCCCTCATCAGGCCTACAAAAACGATTTACGACGACTTAAAAGATCGAACGTTATATGCAATTTGACAAAAAAATATTTTCCCTTTTTAAACTAATTATAATATTTTTAATTATTTCTCCATTATTTTCACAAGTAAAATATCCTAGAAACGTTGATTTCAATAATACTCAATTATCAAAGCCAAAATACTACTCCAATTGGCTTTATTATAAAAAACCTGATAGAGAACATATAACTATTGAAATACCAAATTATTTTTCAAGTGAATTGGCATTAACTTTACAATTATCAGAATACTTTAAAAATAGTTACACTATTACAAATTCGACTATAAGAATATTTAAAGGGAAAAAACAAATGATATTAATAGAAAATGTGCCTAACTATCATTTTCTAAGTATGAAGCCAAAACTTGAAGTATTTGATTTCGATAATAATGGTTTAGATGATTTTAAATTTAAGTTTTATTCCGGTGGCAATTCTGGCCATGCAAATGTAGGTACGATTTATTACATTTATAGTTTTAAAAAATATTTTGAATTATATTCATTTTATATTAGAGATATCGATTATTCATGGGAAGCTGACCTAAACAATGATAAAAAGTACGAAATTCTAATTGGTCATCATGCAGATAAAGAAAAACCTGGATTTCATGATCCTAACTTAGATAAATGGATTAGTACAGTTCATAGAAAGTATCTTTATATTAATGCCTTTGAGTTTAATAAAGGTGGAATAATGCATTCTGAGTATAAAAAACCTTTTTCACATATATTAGTTTTTGATGGGAAAGATGCTTTTATTGGTAAGGATGTCTTCGATATATATAATGATAAGGAATTCATTCTAAAAAATGAATCCATAATGCCAAAAGAATATTATTATAAAAGAGTATATACAAAATAATAAATTTCATTCTTGTCAAACAGCATATAACAGCGACTATCAGCTGCGCGCCCTGCGGGCTGCTCGGGTCGGCGCTGTATTTTAATTCAAGAAAAGTATTTACGTTTTACTATCAATTTTCAAAATAGATATTGATTTGACGCTTGACCAAATTTGCAAGCGTTTTTGTTTAACAGCTTTCCTCACACATGTATTGAGGTTCGTTGGTGTTCGTCAAGCTTACAAAAACGCTTGCAAACTTCATGATAGTCGCAAAACGTTAGCGGGCATATCAAGGCCAGTGTATTTTTTTAAATAAATATTATGATACCTTTTTAAATTCTAACCGGTATCCCAAAACTGAGGTTATATCATCAAGTTTTTTCAATGTAACATTGCTGGT